>Ga0315282_10016372_pt1 | contig 10839 bp, 11 predicted proteins | sample YL17G07_20_MG_FD_203693 | JGI IMG/M metagenome (GOLD analysis project Ga0315282, IMG submission 203693) | Sediment microbial communities from Yellowstone Lake, YNP, Wyoming, USA - YL17G07_20 | ecosystem: Environmental > Aquatic > Freshwater > Lake > Sediment | place: USA: Wyoming | collected...
GCTGGGCCTGGACAAGCCTGCCAACCGGCTGCTCTGGTTTGAAACCCAGCGCTTCTGGGCCTGGAGCATCGGCGAGTGCCTGTGGCGGCTGAAGCAGGCCGGAGAGAAACACAAGCCGGGGTTCGTGGTCCTGCCCAACTGGGGCGCCATGGAATCCATCCGCAACGCAGACGACCGGCGCGTGGACGCCAAGCAGGTGGCCGAATGGCGACGCGGCTCAGTCTACCTCATGTTCGAAGAAGACGGCATGCCGGGACGCCGCGCCGCCGGGGTCTATCATGATTTCCTGCTCCAGTACAAGTTCGGATTGGCGCACGGCGCCAGGCCGGTGGTGCTGCCTTACGGCCAGGCCACTGCCTCGAACCTGGAACTGGCGCACGCGGAAGCGGCGGCCTCCGGGGGCGGCGCCTTCGTTCAGTCCGGCTACCAGCACCCGGAAGTTCGCCGGCAGTACCGCGAGTTGTTCACCCGGCGCCCGGAACTCTTCCGCGGCCTCGAGTCCTTCGCGCACATCGGGGTCGCCTTCCTGTTCAACCAGCTCCTGCTCGAAAACGTCGATCACCTCAAGCACCAGTACCACCTGAAAAAGGCTCTGGCTTCCGGCCACTTTTTCTTCGACTACCTGACGGAGAACGACCTGAGGCGGAAGCGGCTCGATCGTTACACCCTGATCATCCTGCCCCAGGTCACCTACATCGCCGGCGCCAGCGTTGCGGCCCTCAAGTCCTGGGTCGCCAGAGGAGGCGCCCTCGTGATCACCGGAGACCGGGGAACTCACGACGAGACTGCCAGGGCCCGCGCGACGCCTGCCTTCGCCGCCGGAAAGCAAAAGGTGACCTGGGTCGAGCAAATCGATTCGCTGGCGCCCCTCAGCGAAGACGAAGAGAAGCTGCTGTACCTGGGCGGGCAGCAGTTCGCCCGAGCTCTCGAGCAGATGAACCCCTCGACTGTGCGCACGGAAGCTCCGCTGGTCTCCCTGGTCTCCAGAGTGACCGGCAAGGACCTCCGGTTCACGGACCGGGAAGACATCCCGGGCCTGCGCGCCAATGCTTATTGGGCTCGCGAGAAACGGCAGGCGCGGCTGGTGATCCATTTCGTGAACTACGAACCCTCTCCAGCCCGCGACGTGCCCGTATCAATTCTTTTGCCTCATGGGACCTGGAAACTTCTCCGGCTCCACGCCTGTTCACCGGCCCACGAGACGATCCCGGAACTGGCCGGGCGAATCAGCGATGGATTTCTAAAGTTTGCCATACCCGAGGTACGCATCTACGAGATTGTTGAAGCGGAGTTACAGAACTAAAATGCGCAAACTGCCACAAGATCGCATGACCGCCCGCCAGAGGGTCGAAGCCACGCTGCGGGGCGAACTGCCCGACCGGCTGCCGATCTTCGATTTGATCCAGCACATTCCGCTCATCGAGCACGTGACCGGAGAGAAGGTCACGCCAGGCAATGCTCTGGACCTGCTGTGCAGGACCATCGGCGAGCGGCTGGACATTACGCGCGGCATCGCCGCTCCCGCCGAAGAGAAGATTGTGCGGCACCCGGACGGCTTCGTCTACAAGCAGGAATGGTGGACCACCTGGCTGATCGGGCGGCCGTTCCAGGACGTCGCGGGGCTGCTCGACTACATCCGCCGCAACATCGAGGAGATCTACCAGGGCCAGCCCGGCGACATGTGGACCTTCGCGGGCAAGAGCAATGTCTGGGGCGTATCGACCCGCTCGCCGCGCGAGCAGTTCCTCGAGTTGCAGGAGAAGGTGGGCGAGAACACGGTGCTGTTTCCCAATGAAAGCCCGGTGGGCCTCGACACGGCGCACATCCGCGCCGGCCTGGTGCTGTTCTCCTACGCCTACGCCGAAGACCCGGAACTGGTCTCCAACTGGCTGGAGGCCCTGAATTGGGCCGAGGTGCGCCGCGTGGAGCTGACTGCCGAACCGCAACTCTCTCCGGTGGCTTTAGTCTATGCCGACATGGCCGACAAGAACCAGCTTCTGTTCTCGCCAAAATTCCTGCGCCGCGAGTTCTTCCCCCGGCTCAGGAAGCTGGTGGATGCCTGGCGCCGGCACGGCGTCAAAGTGATCTTCCACTCTGACGGGAACCTCTGGCAGGTGCTGGATGATTTCCGCGCCGCCGGCGTGGACGGTCTGAACCCCCTGGAGCCGCTCTCCGGCATGTACGCCGGGGCTGTCCGCAAGGCCTACCCGGATTGGGTTCTCATGGGCGGCATCGACGCCAGCCAATTGCTGCCCTTCGGCAGCGAAGCGGAGGTCCGCGCCGCCGTGCGCAAGACCATCGCGGAAGCCGGCGCCTGCGGGCGGCTCTGGATTGGCTCGAGCACCGAGATCCACCCAGCCGTCAAGCTCGAAAACGCGCTGGCCATGTGGGACGAGGCGGAAAAGTCAGGGGTCCGCTAGCGGTCATAGCTCCCGAAAGCTGGCCAGGCGCACCTGCGCCTGTTCCAGCGCCGCCTGAACTTCGGGGGCTACCAGCGCGGCCAGTTCGGTCTCGCGGCTCTCCTTGAGGCGCGTGTGCGCGCTGCGCAGTTCGCTGCCGCAACGGCCCGGGTGGCACATCAGCTCGGTGCTGCCCTGCGGCAGATCACGAATCAACTGGACCAGGCTGGCTGCACCAAGCCGTCCGGTCATCTGATACCCCGCGAAGTGGTCCGTGGTGCGGCAGCCATGACGCTTCAGGACCTGGTGAAGTCGTCCGCCTAACCACCCGAAGGGGCGCCGGACCCACGGAATGGCAAACTCCTCGGAGATCCGCGCCACCGCTTCCAGCACCCACGGCAGCAGGTGGGTGTGCTTGTGGGTGTCCAGGTGGGTGAGCCGGATGCCCGCCCAGAGGATCTTGCGGACCTGCGCTGCCAGCTCGTCGTAAGCTCGCACCCGCCCCAGCGCCAGGGCGGTGATGAGCCCGGGCACACTGGCGGGCAGCCGCCGCCCCGGTTCTGCCAGCGAATCTCCCCGCACCAGCACCAGATGGCAGCCCACGTCCAGCCCCGGATTCTGGTGCGCCAGGCGTACCGCATCGTCAAAGGCTGCACCGTTGGCCATCAGCGTAGCGGCCCGCAGAATGCCCTTCTGGTAGGCCTCGATGATGCCCTGGTTCACGTCCCGGGTGAACCCGAAGTCGTCCGCATTGACAATGAGAGTCTTCAAATCAGCCACATGGTCTTCACCGCAGAGACGCAGAGGCGCTGAGAACACCTATAGGAATCAATTCTTCTCTGCGACTCTGCGTCTCAGCGGTAAAATCACCCTCGATCAAAACAATGCCAGCTTGATGCGCAGGAATTTCTTGGGGTTGGCCCGGATGTCTTTGACCAGGCTTCCGAGTTCCGTGGTGGCCCCGGTGAGAGACTCGTAGAGCTGCGGATTCACCACCAGTTGCCCGAGTGTTCCTTGTCCCGTATTCACCCGGTCGATGGTGTTCTCGATCTTGGTGAGCAGGCTCTGGATCTGGCGGTAGGCGGTCTCGTCTTTCAGCAGCTTGCCGGCCGTCCCCTTGCCGGCGTTGAGGTCGTCCACCAGCCGGCGGAACTGGGCGATGGTGGCCCGGGCGTCATCATACAGGGCCGGGTCTCGAAGCAGCTTGCCGGCCGTGCCCTGTCCTTGCTGCACATCCTGGATGATGGCCTCCAGCCGATCCACCGATGCCAGGACCCGGTTGTAGAGGCTCTCGTCGTAGAGCAGCCGCCCCAGCGTGCCCTTCCCGCTGCTGACCGCCATGCTCACCTTCTGCATCTCGGTCACCGTGGCCACCAGCCGGGTGTAGAACTCATCGTCCACCAGGAACTTGCCGATGCTTCCTTTGCCCAGCTCCACCTGATTGACGATGCGGTCCACGCGGTTGATGGTGGCCTGCAACGAGTCCATCACGCTGAAGCCTTTCTTGACCAGGTCCTCGAACTCGCTGGTGTCCTCGCTCTTGAGTTCGCCGCCGGCCTGGATGGTGGTGGTGCTCTGGCCCTTCCGGATGTCGATGTACTTAGTGGCCAACACCGTCTCCGCGCCCAGTCCGGCTACCGAATCCACGGGAATGGCCCGCAGCCGGCTCTGCTCCACCGACAGCTCGACGCGCACCACCCGGGCCGGATCGTTGGACCCCGACAGCTCCACCTTGCGCACGTTGCCGACCAGGATGCCGTTGAGCCGAACCGGAGCGCCCGTCGATAGCGCCGCCGAATGCCGCAGATAGGTATACAGGGGCACGCGACGTCTGAACAGCGGCTCCTGCCCAGTGAACAGAAAAATGAGTACGCCCAGGATGATCATGGCCACGATGGCCATGACTCCCACTCGCAGTTGAGCCCAACCGACTCTTTTGGCCGACGGCATAAGTTCACGCTTCGCGTTTCACAAATTTGGAAATATACGGATCCTGAGAAGCCTCCAGTTCCGCCTGAGATCCCTCAAAAACCAGGCGGCCTTCCCGCAGAACCATGAAGGTGGTACGGATCCCCGGCTCGCCCCCGTTGCTGGCGGCCCGCTCCAGCCGCCCGGTTGGCGCGTTGTACCGGTACTTGGCCAGCAGAACTCCGTTCTGGTAGCGGTGCGTGACCATCAGCGTGGCGGTGTTCTTCAGATCGCGCCCTTTCACCACCAAGGCGATGATGGTGGAGGCCGTGATGGGGTCCAAGCCGGCGGTGGGCGAATCGTAGAGCACCAGGCGCGGCTCGGTCACCACCGCGCGCGCGATCCCTACCCGCCGCCGCATGCCCCCGGAGAGTTCGCTGGGATACTTCTCCAGGGTGTGCTCCAGCTCGACGAACCGCAGCGCATCTTCCACCCGGCGCCGCATCTGGTCAGGCGGGCAGCGGAAAGCCGGCTGGTTAGCCAGCGGATAGGCCACGTTCTCCTCGATGGTTAGCGAGTCAAACAAGCCGCCCTCCTGAAACAGCACCCCAATCCGGCTCCGGATCTCGAACAACTGCTCCTCGCGCAGGTCCGTGATGTCCTGGCCGAACACGTACACGCGTCCCGCGTCCGGCTTCAGCAAGCCCAGCGCGATCTTCAGCAGGGTCGTCTTGCCGCTGCCGGCAGCTCCGAAAACGATGCGCGTCTCTCCGGAGAACATCTCGAACGAAACGTCCTCCAGCGCCTTCACCTCATCAAACCAGACCGAAACCTGCTCGAACCGCAGCACCGATTGGTTCTGTTCTTCAAACATCCGCTAACGAGGTCCCACCTCAGACCGGCCAGAACTCTTCACCGCAGAGAGGCAGAGACGCAGAGAAGATGCCAAGATGTTTTCTCTGCGTTCTCTGCGCCGCTGCGGTGAATTCAAAATTGGATCCCTCTGTCACAGTATCGGGCCTAGATGCTTACGAAAATCCTGGTCATGAAAAACGTCAGGAAAAAAATCGACACCGAGGAGACCACCATGGCCTCGGTGGTCGAGCGCCCCACACCCTGCGTTCCGCCCGTGGTGGTGAGCCCGTAGTAACAGCCTACCAGGGCAATCGCGAAGGCGAACACAAACGGTTTCAGCAGGCCCTGGGCGATGTCCATGTAGTCCAGAGCGCGCCAGGCGGTGTTCCAATACTCCGAGCCGCCCTGATTCAACACCACATAGGACATCAGGAAGCCTCCGAAGATGCCCACGAAATCCGCGATGATGGTCAGCAACGGGAGCACCACGCAGGTGGCGATCAACCGGGGAGTCACCAGCTTCTGAATGGGATCGGTGCCCAGCGCCCGCATGGCGTCGATCTGCTCGGTGACTTGCATCGAGCCCAGTTCACTGGCCATGCCCGAGGCGTTGCGGCCGGCCACCATCAGCGAGGTCAGCACCGGCCCCAGTTCCCGCACCAGGGTGATGGCCACCACCTGGCCGACCTGCGAGGTGGCCCCGTACTGAGACAGCGCTTTGGCCATCTGCATGGCCATGACCGCGCCGCTGAAAAAGCCCGTCATGATGATGATGGGAAGACTCCCCACCCCGATGAGGTCCATCTGCATGGCGATATCGTCGCCGTAGTGCGGTTTGCGGAACACGTTGCGCAGTGCTTTCCCGGCCAGGATAAGGAACTCCTGTACCCCAAGCACTGTCGGCTTGAGCCACTCGAACAAGTCTTCTACTCCTCCGCATCTCGATGGTAACATACAACTTGTGGCCACACCTCCAGTAAAAGGCTTAACCGACATTCCGGGGATCCGGGTGGGGCACGCTTCCGATTATGAAGCCCTCACGGGATGCACCGTGATTCTCACGGAGGGCGGGGCAGTGGCGGGCGCGGATATCCGCGGCTCCGCCAGCGGCACCGAAGAATTCCCCGTGATGGACCCCGGCCACCTGGCGCCCCACGTCCACGCCGTTGTGCTGGCCGGCGGAAGCGCCTTCGGGCTGGAGGCCGCCTCGGGGGTCCGCCGGTTTCTGGAACACAAGGACGTGGGATTTCAAACCGGGGCCGCCAGGGTGCCCATCGTGCCCTGCGCGATCCTCTACGACCTGGGAATCGGCAAGCCCAATGTGCGACCCACCCGCGAGATGGGCGAAGCCGCCGCCGCAGCAGCCACGGGCGATGCCGTGAAAGAAGGCGCCGTGGGTGCAGGCACCGGCGCCACCGTGGGCAAGCTGTTCGGCATGCGCCAGGCCATGAAGTCCGGCATCGGCTCGTTTACCGTCTCCCTGGAAGGCCCCGATGCAGGAGTTCGCGTGGCCGCCCTGGCCGCGGTCAACGCGTTTGGCGATGTGCGCGACCCGCAGAGCGGCAGGATCATCGCCGGGGCGCGCCGCTCGCCCGAGAGCCGCGAGTTCGCGGACACCGCGCTCCAGTTGAAGCGCGGCGCGCGCGGCGGCCTCCGCCGCGAGAACACCACCCTGGTCGTGGTGGCCACCAACGCGCGCCTTTCCAAAGTCGAAGCCAAGAAGCTGGCTGAGCAGGCGCAACTGGGCGTGGCCCGAAGCATCAACCCGGTCAACACCACATCCGACGGCGACGTGGTGATCGCCCTCTCCCTGGGCGACGTCCAGGCCGATCTCACCGCTCTGGGCGTGGCCGCCGCCGAAGCCGCCGCCCAAGCCATTCTCCGCGCTGTCCGCCTCGCCCCGACCTTGGGCGGAGTGCCCGGGCTATTGGGTCATTGAGCCATTGGGTCATTGAGCCATTGAAACGACACCCGGTACACTGAAGTCTTGTCAATGACTCAATGACACAATGACTCAATGACTCAATTCCTGGTCGTCGGCATCGGAGACATCACCACCCGGCGGGTCATCCCGGCCATCCAGGCCGAGCCGCGCAGCCGCCTCTACGGCGTGGTCTCGCGCGATCCCGGCAAGGGTGCGCGCTACTCGGATCGGGTGTGGAGCGACCTTTCCGAAGCGTTGCGTGATCCCGCTATCGACGCGGTCTATGTGGCCACGCCGGTCTTCCTCCACGCCCCTCAAACCATCGCCGCGCTCGGCGCAGGCAAGCATGTGCTGTGTGAGAAACCCATGGCCATGAACTACCCGGAAGCCTGCCAGATGGTCGAGGCCGGCCGCGAGGCGGGCCGGGTTTTGGGCGTGGCTTACTACCGCCGCATGTACCCCAAGCTGCGCCGCGCCCGGGAGTTGCTCGATGAGGGCGCCATCGGCCAGCCGGTACTCGCCGAAATCAACTGCCACGACTGGTTCGGAGGCGAAGACGGCCAGCGCGGCTGGCTGCTCGACCCGGCCCAGGCCGGCGGCGGGCCGCTCTACGACATCGCCTCCCATCGCATCGACGTGCTGAACTTTCTGTTCGGCCAGCCGCTGGCGGTCTCGGCGCACCTCTCGAACGCCGTCCATCACAGCGCCGTCGAAGACTGCGCCACGCTGCTCATCGAGTACGAGCGCGGCGTACGGGGAATCGTGGACGTGCGCTGGCACTCGCACATCACGCGCGACCAGTTTCGCATTCTGGGGGTGGATGGGGAAATGGAACTCAGCCCCCTGAACGGCCCGTCGCTGGTCTATCCCGGCGGCGTTGAGCAGTGGCCGCCGCATCCTAACCTGCACTATCCCTGCATCGAAAACTTCGTCAGCGCCGTGGAAGGCCGCGCTCGACTGTACGCCAGCGGCGCATCGTCGCTGTGGACCGAGTGGGTGATCGAGGAGGCCCGTAAATGCCGGTCTTTCTAGGCTCAGGACTGGTTGCCGCGGTTCTGCTCGCCCAGGTCTCAGCCGGGCCGCCGAAAGGCTCTCTGGTGGTCGTGGGAGGCGGGAAAATCGGACCTGCCATCGTCGAGCGCTTCGTGAGCCTGGCGGGAGGGCCGGATGCGAACTTGGTGCTCATCCCCACGGCCGCGGAAGACAAGGAGCTTGACCTCCGCAAGCTCGAAGCGACGTTCGTGAAGCAATTCGGCGTCAAGCATGTCACCGTGCTCCATACCCGGGACCGCAAGCAAGCCGATTCGGAGGCCTTCGTGGCGCCCCTGCGCCAGGCCCGCGGGGTCTGGTTCGGAGGAGGCCGGCAGTGGCGGCTGGTGGACTCTTATCTCAACACGCTCACCCAGCGCGAACTGGAAGCCGTTCTGGAGCGCGGGGGAGTGGTCGGCGGCACTTCCGCGGGGGCCACCATCCAGGGCTCTTACCTGGTGCGCGGCGCCCGCGAGGGCAACCAGATCATGATGGCCAAAGGCTATGAGGAAGGATTCGGTTATCTCAAGAGCGTGGCCGTCGACCAGCACCTGATCCGCCGGCGGCGGGAAAACGACCTGGTCGGCGTGATCGCCGCGCACCCGGATCTGCTCGGCATCGGCATTGACGAATCCACCGCCATCATTGTGGCAGGCGACCGCTTCGAGGTGATCGGCGACAGCCAAGTCGGCATCTACGACGGCCAGGACCACGACGGCAAGCGCTACTACTTCCTCTCCCCCGGCGCCCGCTTCGACCTCAAGACCCGCGCTCCGATCAGCCCCCAGTAGTGAGCCTTCATCCTTCAGCCGATGTGAAGGGCCCCAGGAGTGAGGCGGCCGCGTGGCGATTTCTCGGTTGACAACTACCTCTATTACCTGTTATTGTATGAAAAGGTTGTACTACCATGACTGCTCTCGAGGGGATCCTGGTCGCCGACGAGTGCTGGGTCGCCCTGGCCCTGCTTCACCGGAACCATCCGGAACGGCTCTCGTTTTCGGCCCGGGAGATTCTGGACCGCCTCAAGCAGGAGAAAATCCATGCGGAGGTGCGGGCGGGCGTCCAGCCTCACATCTACTTGCACAACGTCGCCAATATGGCGCCAAATTCCGCGAGATACCGGATGTTCTACCGTCTCGACGACGGCACCTACCGGCTGTTCCGGCCCGGCGATGATTTTCATCCAGCCAGGGCTGGCAAGAGCATGCCGGAACGTTCCGACCTGCCGCCGCGATACCACCATCTCCTGGACTGGTACGAAAGAGACTACTGTCGCCCCGCCAACCAGCTCCTCGGAGACAGCGATCCCGTCCTCCAGATGCGCGGCGTTGGGAAGGAAATCTGGGCGGACGAGGGTGCGGATGCGTTTGTGGCCAGGGAGCGCCAGGGGTGGGAGCGGACATCTGCCGGCGTGGAGGCGCCTGCAGTCAGCGCCCTGCCAGAGAGAGTGTGGGGCCGGATTGTCGCTCACCAGGGCCAGGAATTCCTCACCACCACCGGAAAGCCCTTCACGTATGTCGTCGAGGGCAAGACCGGGATCTGGTTTTACAGGAACCGCAAGCGCATCAACCAACGACTTGGGCGGCGCGAGGTTGTGGAGGCCATCTCAAGATGCCCCCTGCACAAGACCACGGAGATCAATGACTGCAGAGACTATGCCTATCTGTTCGGGCTATTGACGGATCATCGCATCCGGGAGAACGAGTGGTAGGAGGGCGGCCTGGCAAGAGTCTTTTGGGATACCAATCTTTTCATTTATCTTTTTGAGGACCATCCCGTCTTGGCCGGCCAGGTGGAACAGCTCCGGCGCAGGATGTTGTCGCGCGGCGACCAGTTGTACACCAGCACCCTGAGTGTGGGCGAGATTCTGGTGAAACCCGTTGCCGCCCATCAGACACAACTGGCCGATCGGTATCTGGCGTTCTTCCAGCGTCCCAGCATTGCCGTCCTGCCATTTGATCTCAAAGCGGCCTCCCTGTACGCCCGAATTCGGCAGGACCCCACCATCGCGCGGCCGGACGCGATCCAACTGGCATGCGCCGCCGCAGCCAGCATGGATCTCTTTATTACCAACGATGCCCGGCTGAGTCGCAAGGTGGTGTCCGGAATCGACTTCATCGCCAGCCTGGACCGGGCCCCGCTTTAGAGCAGGTTGCTCAACGCCTCGTCGTCTTCCCTCGTCCTCCACTCGTCCAGCGTCATGGAAAGGGCCGAATGGAACGTAACATCAAGCGGCTCAACGCGCTTCGTGATGCTACGGTGGATCACTTTTGGCGAGCACACCCGGGTCATTTCTCGCGAGCGCCGGAGCACAGGGAAGCCCGCAAATGGCTCACATCAGGTACTTCTGCATCCCAGAAGCCACGCTCTTGCGGTCCCTGACTGACAGGCGACCGACAGTCTTCAGGATCAGGCGGTTGTCGAGTGTGAAGAGCTTGAGCCGCACCGTACAGGCCGCGTGCAGCCCGGCGGCCCGGTGGCCGGTCACGGCAGTATCGCCCGGCCAGGGGTTGTGTGCCGCGGTGGTAATCATCGCCATGACGGTGTGCCCGTTGAGGTTGAAGGCGCGCCGGCTCACCACCAGAGCAGGCCGCCTTTTGCAGTCTTCACAAATCGCGGAAGGCCTCTTCATCTTCCTTCGTCGTCCACTCGTCCAGCGTCACAGAAACCGCCGAGTGGAAGGCGACGTCGAACGGCTCACTACGCTTGATCGCCACTACATCC
>Ga0315282_10016374_pt1 | contig 10837 bp, 10 predicted proteins | sample YL17G07_20_MG_FD_203693 | JGI IMG/M metagenome (GOLD analysis project Ga0315282, IMG submission 203693) | Sediment microbial communities from Yellowstone Lake, YNP, Wyoming, USA - YL17G07_20 | ecosystem: Environmental > Aquatic > Freshwater > Lake > Sediment | place: USA: Wyoming | collected...
AATCGAAGCGCTAAGGGAACCCGGTGACATGGTGTCCTTTTACATGGCTCGCGGTTCGGCACACGGAGGCCCCCTCGGCATGGGTGCTGCTGTTATTGAGCTTAATCCGAACTATCCGGGCAAGAAATAGAAGAAATTTAATGTCTACAATGCCGACGTAGTTGACATGCAACCGTTAGGCAAGGGACAAAAGTTGTTCGACACTGACAAACCAAAGAATATCGCGCGTTGGGTTAAGGACGGCCATCTTAAACGCATGTACTAATGAGGTGGAGTTGGTTTGTAACGTGCGCGTAGCCCCTTGCCAGGAGGTTATGCGTGAGATAGGGGAAAGGACATTTATGGATTCTGATCCAGCTATTGGTGTAGCTTCACAAATTTGTCATGGGAAGAAAAGAGAGCGGAGGAAGAAATGGGAAGTATTGGAATGCCGGAGCTGATAGTCATCCTGGTCATCGTCCTGATCATCTTCGGGGCTGGCAAACTACCGCATATTGGTGAGAATCTGGGGAAAGCGATCCGAAACTTTAAAAAGTCGACGGAGAAAGACCAGATTGACGTCGCTCCGCAAAAGCCTGACGAGATTCCTGAAAAGAAATGAAACTGGCTTTTCACTTCCTTCAACAACAGCAATAGAATGGGATAAATCCTTCGCCCGATCTTTTTATCCTCAAGACCCAGCGCCAAGTGAGTGTCCCTCGATTTTTTGTGGCCGGCCATGAAAGGGAAGTATCTATCTGAACACAAATGGATTTGGCTTCTTTTTTTCTCTGTAGGATTGTTCTCTTTTCTCCTTTATCGTTACGACCACCAGATATGGATTCAAGCAGCGAAACTTTATGACATCCTCCAGAACTCCCACAGATTAAAAGTCTTCATCCGCTCCTTCGGGCCCTATTCTCCTTTAGCCTATATGCTGCTTCAAATCTTGCAAGTTATTATTGCTCCAATTCCTGGAGGAGCTATTGAGTTCTTAGGGGGTTACATTTTTGGCGTAAAGACCGGATTTATCTATTCGATGATCGGCCTCATATTAGGCTCTTGGCTTGCCTTTAGCCTAGCCAGGATCTTTGAAAAAGTGGTGGTGGAAAAGTTCGTTTCACGGGAAATCAGGAAAAAATTTGATTATCTGATCGGACATGAGGGCACCATCCTCAGCTTTCTTCTTTTTTTGATCCCCGGTTTCCCGAAGGATGCTCTCTGCTACATATTGGGTTTGACACCCATGCATGTAGCTACTTTCCTGGTCATCTCCACGATCGGGAGAATACCCGGGACGTTAATGGCAAACCTTGAGGGTGCCAGGGCATTTGATCAGAAGTATAAAATCTTGCTGATCCTCTTGGGTATATCTGCCTTGGTAATTTTAGTCTTTTATATCTACCATGAAGAGATCCATGAATGGATTAAGAAAGTGAAGGACATCAATAGCTAACTATGGCCTGTGGAAGATCCCGCGTCTCTCAAAAACCCATCTTCTGAAAAAGCTTCCCCCCATGAAAAAGATGAGCACTGAATAATATTAAGAAATCTTAATCTAAATTTAATGCCCGTTTAATCTTTGTTTTGTAAGATTTGTCTTGGTTTACCCCGTTAGAAATAATGCCCCTGTGCTCTGTAACGGGATTACATTCTAAATAATTCCAGCGGGGTTGAATGCCCTGCTGGAATTTCTAACGGGGTTTACCCCTCAAAAAGCGCTATGTCCAAAGAAGGTGGCAAATTTGACTGAGACTCAAATGGGGAAATGGACGAAGAGCAAAATCTTATTTCTCTTCATCATCCCTCTATTCCTTTATATAGCCCTATTGCCTGTAATGCCTTTGATGGAGCCAGATGAAGCCCGTTATAGTGATATCGCCAGTCTCATGAATCGCACGGGAGATTATGTGACCCCCCATTTAAATCATGTAGTTTACCTTGAAAAGCCCCCCCTGTGTTACTGGGCAACAGCGCTGTTGTTTAAAATATTTGGAGAGAATGAATTCTCCTCAAGGTTATTTGTCGCTCTTTGCGCCTGGGGATGTATCCTCCTCGTTTATCGTATGGGTGTCTTTTTCCATGACGAAAAGACCGGGCTCTATTCGGCCGGGGTGCTGAGTACGTTTCTATACCATTTCTTCCTTGGGAAAATAAATATACTTGATATACCACTTACTTTCTTCGTAGGCCTTGCCACCTGGGCAGGATATCGATACTTTGCTGGAGACTGCCAGAGGAAAAGTTGGCTTTATCTTCTCTACATGAGCAGTGCCCTGGCCTTTTTGACAAAAGGATTGATCGGAATCGTCTTTCCCTTTGCCATCCTGTTCCTATGGCTTTTGATCTCCGGGAGGTGGCGTGATGTTTTAAGACTATTTTCTCCAGTTGGGTTCCTCATTTTTCTTATGATCTCATGCCCATGGGTCATTCTGGTTCAAAATGCAAATAAAGACTTCTTATGGTTCTTTTTCATTCGTGAGCATTTTCTAAGATATACTACAACTTTCCATAGTCGAAACCACACCATTTTGTTCTATATCCCCGTTGTTGTATTGGGAACCTTACCATGGTCTGCGTTTTTATTGAAAGCCTTAAAGGAAGGTGTTGAAAAAAGAGTAACACTCTTCAAGGCCGGAGAAAAGCATTTCCTCCTGATATGGATCTTCTCCATCTTTATTTTTTTCTCCGTTTCTTCATCCAAACTGATCCCCTATATAGCTCCCATCTTTTTGCCCATTGCTGTAATATTCGGTCATCTTTTTAGTTTGTATGAAGATCGGAATATCACTTTGGAAGAAAATAGGAGTCGAAGGTTTCTTTATGATCTACCGATTATGATACAGTCCTTCATGTTCGTCACTTTACTCATTTCGCCACTCTTCATAAAAAATATAAAACTTAGTAAATATCTGGAAAACTTCTATTTCGAAAAATGGTGGTGGTTGCTGATCTTGCTTATTTTATTTCAGGTGATGATGATCTTTCTCCCGGCTCTGGTTAAAAAGAGGTGGAGGAGAGGTTGGTTTTTAACAATCCTCCTCCTCTCTGCCCTTTTCTTGATATCCATACACTTTCCTATCGCTCATCTTCTAACTCCCTACAGATCTGCCTACCCTGTCTCCAGAGCCATCCATACATTGCTTCCCCCGAATCAGGAGTTGTTTCAGTATAGGATGTCTCTTTATGGAATTGATTTCTATAATAAGATCAGGACGCTCCTGGTTGATCGCGATGGAGAACTGAAATTTGGTTTGAATCAACTCCCCCCTGATGAGAGATCCCACTATTTTTTAAACCATGAAGAATTATTCAAGCGTTGCAAAGAAAATGGTGAAATTTATTGTGTAACGCGTGACAAAGAGAATGTGGAGGCGCTGAAAAGTAAGGTTCCTACTTTGGAGGTCCTCTGGGATAACGGGATATATTATCTTCTGCGATTACGATGTTAACCACGCATCGTGATTGGGATGATGTCTTATGGAGATGAGAAAAGATTTTTTGCCTTTGAGCAGACCTTCGATTGGTGAAAAGGAAATAGAAGGAGTTGTTTCATGTTTGAAGTCCGGCTGGATCACCACAGGCCCCCTCTGTAAGGCGTTTGAGGAGAAATTCTGTGAGCTCACAGGCGCCTCGCATGCTCTTTCCGTTTCGTCTGGCACTGCCGGCATGCATCTCCTTTTGTTGGGCCTGGACATAAAACCAGGAGATGAAATGATTACCCCTTCGATGACCTTTGCTTCCACGTTGAATATGATCGCTCTTTCTGGGGCAAGGCCTGTTTTTGTTGATATTCATTATGATACGTTGAATATAAACGCCGATCTTATTGAGGGAAAAATCACAGAAAGAACGAAGGGGATCATCCCTGTCCATTTTGCGGGCGCCCCTGTCGATATGGATAAGATACTGAGTATTGCCAAGAAGTATGATCTATTTGTAATCGAAGATGCAGCGCACGGCCTTGGCGCTTATTATAAGGGCGTCCATGTAGGAGGATGGGGTCAGATTGCCATCTTCTCCTTTCATCCGCTCAAAAACATCACGACCGGTGAGGGCGGCATGATCACCCATAATGATGATTACCTCGAAAGCCGGTTGAGGCCTCTCAGATTTCATGGAATTGAAAGGGATGCATGGAAACGATACGGTAAGGGGGGAAACCCTAAATATGACATTAAAACCCCCGGATATAAATATAATTTAACGGATATCCAAGCCGCACTGGGTCTTGCTCAACTGTCCAGGCTGGAAGAACTTAACAACCATAGAAGGGAGCTGGCTGATCTATACAGAAGAAAGTTAGAAGGGGTGGAGGGATTGGAGTTGCCGGGTGTGCCGGACTACCCACACACCCATGCATGGCACCTCTTCATCATTAAAGTTACTTCTATGGATCGTGAGCGTTTTATGCAAAAGTTATCCGAATACCAGATCGGATATGGGATTCATTTCCCAGCCGGGCATCGGTTAAGCTATATCCAGGAACGATATAAGATCAAGAAGGGAGAGTTGAAAGAAACGGAACGGGCCGATTCGAAATTAGTTTCGTTGCCTTTGTTTCCCGACATGAAGGAAGAAGATGTTTCCTATGTATGCGAGGCTATTCGGGAGATATTAACCTAAACATTGCATAAAATCGGCAGGTGAGTGTGCTTCCAAAACTTTATAATGCGGTTTATATCTATATTTTATGGGGAACATGCGATTTCACCTAAGGGGATCTTTGAAAATGTTTGGAAACGGGGCAGCGATGTGATAAAAGGCGCCGCTATAAAGTTTTTTCAGCACACCCACCTGCCTTTGACAGTGTTTTCTGTGCAACTTTGAGGTTAAACGATGGACAAAGAGGCGATGATTTCTCTGGTCATTCCGGTATACAACGAGGAGGCAAACTTATCCCATCTGCTTGAACGACTCAGGCGTGTCATGCAAAAGATGGGAAAGAGTTATGAAATTATTTTCGTGGATGACGGGAGCCGGGATAATACCCTTTCGATCTTGAAAGGTTTCTTGACCTACCCTGAAGTAAGAATTGTAGAGCTGACGAGAAACTACGGGCAGCATGCAGCCATTTTTTCAGGGTTTTCTGTAGTCCGGGGCGACATCGTAATCACTCTCGATGCTGACCTCCAAAATCCCCCAGAGGAGATCCCAAATCTTGTAAGAGTGATGGAAGAAGGAGGCTATGATGTGGTGGGTACGATTAGAAAGGAGCGAAAGGATTCCTTCTTCAGGACTTTCTCGTCCCGCATTATCAACGTGGTCGCGCGGAAGATCACGAAGGTGAATATGTCAGACTGGGGATGCATGCTCCGAGCCTACCGGAGAAATATTGTGGAACGGATGGTGAATTGTCATGAACACTCGACATTCATCCCAGCGCTGGCGACCTACTTTGCCAAAAAAGTTACAGAGATTGAGGTGGTTCATGAAACGAGGTATGGCGGAGAATCCCATTACTCTCTGCGAAAGCTCATCAATCTTCAGTTTGACCTGGTGTCCTCATTCTCTGATTTTCCATTGAAGTTTATTATGTATGCTGGCATCGGGATGGCGTTTTTGGGGATCTTCTTTGGTGTCTTTTTAGGTATTGCCCGCTTGGTCTACGGCGCACACTGGGCGGCCCAAGGTGTCTTCACTCTCTTTGCCCTCCTTTTTGCCTTTGTAGGCTTCCAGTTTTTTGCTTTAGGGGTGATGGGCGAATATATCGGGCGAATATATAGGGAGGTCAGAAGAAGACCAGAGTACATGGTTGAGAGGATTTATCCTACAGATGAAAGCCGTCGTATTTGCGTATCATGATATAGGAATTGTTGGCCTGAAGGCCCTGACAAAAGAAAAATTCGATATTCAGGCGATTTTTTCCCATCTCAATGATCCGGACGAAAACGTTTGGTTTGGCTCGGTTGCCGAATGGGCAAAGAAAAATCAGGTACCTGTATTCTGTCCTTCGAATGTCAACACACCCGAATGGATCGAGACGATCCGTAAAATCTCACCCGAAGTTATTTTTTCGTTCTATTATCGAAACCTTTTGAGCAGAGATATCTTAACCATTCCATCCGCAGGTTCCTTTAATCTCCACGGATCGTTGCTCCCTGCCTATCGGGGGCGGTGTCCGGTAAATTGGGTTCTTGTGAAGGGGGAACAGCGCACGGGTGTCACCCTACATCACATGGTCGAAGGGCCCGATGCAGGGGATATTGTTGGGCAGAAAGAAGTGCTTATCGAATTTGAGGATACCGCCTATACGCTTTATCAAAAGCTTTGTGTAAAGGCAAGGGAACTCCTTGAAGAGTTGCTTCCACTTATCAAAAAAGGAATAGTCCCCCGCATAGCACAGAACTTAAAGAACGGGAGCTATTACGGAGGGCGGAGGCCGGAGGACGGAAAGATAGACTGGAGTTGGTCGGTCATGCAAATTTTCAATTTGGTGAGGGCGGTCACAGAACCCTATCCGGGAGCCTTTACCCATCTGCCCGAAGGTAAAAAGTTGTTCATCTGGTGGGCCCTTCCTGAAAAGGGCAACGTCTCGAAAGGCCCTGTGGGTGTCTTAGAGTTTGAAAAGGAGAATGTTTATGTCAGGGCATCGGACGGAAGATTGAGACTGTTGGATATTGAAGTGGGGAAGGAGCGGATGAAGGCCCGCGAGATTTATAAATTTTTTAGAAAACAGGAAAGGGGAATCTTAAAATGAAGATCTTGATATTAGGCATCAATGGTTTCATCGGACATCATTTAACCCAACAAATACTTGATACAACGGATTGGAGTGTCTACGGGATAGACCTCGACTTCGACAGGCTGGATAGAGTAATCCACAACCCTCGTTTTCACTTCATAGAAGGGGATGTCTCGATCAACCGGGAATGGATTGAGTATCACGTCAAAAAATGCGACGTTATCATCCCATTGGTAGCTATCGCCACTCCGAAGCTCTATCTGACCGATCCGCTGGGTGTCTTCCAGCTTGATTTCGAAATGAACCTCAATATTGTGAAACAATGCGTGAGGTATGACAAAAGGGTTGTCTTTCCATCCACCTCAGAAGTTTATGGCGCCTCTTCTGATCCTGAATTCAAAGAAGATGAAACCTTTCTCGTCCTTGGACCCATCCATAAAGAACGATGGATCTATGCGTGCTGCAAGCAACTTCTGGACAGAGTAATTTACGCCTATGGCACCCGGGGATACTTGGAGTTTACGTTATTTAGACCCTTCAACTGGATCGGCCCAAGATTAGATTCTCTGGATGCCGCTAAGGAGGGAAGCTCCAGGGTTGTGACCCAATTCATAGCAGAACTGCTGATGAAGAGACCCCTATCACTGGTAGACGGTGGCTATCAAAAACGATGTTTTACCTATGTGGACGACGGGATCGACGCATTAATAAAAATCCTTGAAAACAAGGATGACTGCTGCAAGAGCCAGATCATCAATATCGGCAACCCTGACAATGAATGTTCCATAAGAGACCTTGCCTATCTTCTGAAACGGATTTTTACGACCCATCCGAAGCATAGGGACGACAAGGTTTTTTCCGAAATCATTGAAACGTCTTCGGACTCGTATTATGGGAAAGGCTACCAGGACATTACCACTCGAAAACCCAACATCGAAAAAGCCAAAGAGCTTCTCGGATGGATACCCAAGATTGGGCTTGAGGAATCCCTCAAAAAGACGCTCGATGCTTTCTTAGAAGAAAATGAAAACCTTGTCGGGGTCAATGAACACCCGAAAACCCAACACCGAAAAAGCAAAAGAGCTTCTTGGATAGGCACCCGAGATCTGGTTCAAGGACGCTCTTGAAAATTCGCCCCATGCTTTTTTAGAAGAAAATGGAAACGTTGTCGGAGTCAATAGATAGGAAAAATATTTTGGGCCTTAAAATTGATGTCGACACCTATGTTGGCATGAAGCGAGGTGTTCCACGGCTTCTATCCATTTTGGCTCAATTTGGTATCCCAGCAACGTTTTATCTAAGTATGGGACCGGATGCCTCAGGGAGGGCCATCCTCCAATTGATAAAGAACCCGCGCTTCTTTAAAAAAATGTTGAGAACCAATGCGGGCCGCCTTTATGGAATGAAGACCGCCTTGTATGGCACTCTGCTCCCATCGCCCATGATCGCCCTATCTTTTCCGGGACTCGTTGAGCAAATTATTTCAGCGGGGCATGAAGTAGAGTTTCATGCTTGGGATCACAGGCGATGGCAAGATGAACTTTATACACGATCCTTTCACTGGATAGAGGTTTGGTTTGAGAAGGGTATCGAGGCCTATCGGAGACTGGTTAAGAAGGAACCGTCCTCTTTCGGAGCGCCTTCATGGATCATCGACGACAGGGCGTTAGAACTTGCAAGGGAATACTCTTTTCGTTACCTGAGTTGTACACGGGCGAAGGAGCCTTTTATTCATGAAATATCGGGTCTGATGGAAATCCCTTCGGACCTCCCCTGTTTCGAAGAAATCGGTGTGGCTCAGGGTGTCTCAAAGATTCTTCAAATTCTGAAGGACGGGGGAATGCACGTCCTCCCTGTCCATGCTGAGGTAGAAGGCGGAATATGGGACAAGTATTTCATCGAATTATGCGAAAAGGTACGGAGCATGGATTTACAAATCCTCCCTCTTTCTAAAATGCGGGCGCTTCTGGATCCCAAAGCATTACCCGTGCGAAAATACCGGATGGAGCTATTACCAGGACGATCCAGTCCATGCGCAGTTTAAAGGAGAAATAAATGAAACCGGTGTGGTTGCTCTTAATATCAGTGGGTTCGGCGACTTTAGGCCAAATCTTTTTTAAAAAGGGCGTTTTTATGACAGGAGAAATAACTCTAAAGGGGTCTTTGATAGGCGAATTACTTAGGCTGGTCATGAATCCCTTTGTTTTTTCGGGATTGGTCCTTTATGGCGTCAGCACGATCGTTTGGCTCATCGCCCTTTCTAAGACGACTTTAAGTTTCGTTTTCCCCTTTACCGCGCTGATATTTGTTTTGGTCATGCTATCGGCCCGAGTGGTCTTCCTTGAACCTATCCCAACTTTACGTTATTTCGGGATTCTATTAATCTGTCTTGGGTTCTTGTTGTCTTCCTTAGCTTAGGATTTAAACCATTCTGCTTTAAGAGAACCTATCCCCAAGGATCTATAAGCTATTGGATGCTTTATTTAAATACAGTTCATAAATTTTCATGAAGTAAGAGGGGTTTTTGAAATGTTAGTTCAAAAATGGGTTTATCGTTTTAGAGGCTATTTAGTTGCCCCACCATTGATTTTTGCATTATTCTGGTTTTACTGGGAAACAGAAGAGTACTTCGTCTGGCCATTTGGAATCTCTCTCTTTTTAATGGGAGCAACTCTTCGTATATGGGCGCAACAGCACCTGCATTATCGGCTAAAGGCTCATAAAAGGTTGACTGTGACAGGTCCATATTCATTCGTCAGAAATCCTTTGTATATCGGGAACATATTAATGTCCCTAGGTGCGATCGTGATCTCAGAACTTTTGTGGCTTTTTCCACTCACACTTTTCTACTGTTTAGGGATCTACTTACTTGTGGTTCGCTATGAAGAATCCCATCTATTAGACAAGTACGGAGAATCATATCGTAAATACATGGAAGAAGTTCCCCGGTGGCTCCCCAAGGTTATACGCTTTAAAAATTTAGGTCTAATTAACGAATATTTTCAGCAGTCCATTGTCAGTGAGATTCAATGTGTATTTTTGTTATTGCCTTACTTTCTTAAGGAGTTAATGGGGCCTTAGTTTGAACATTAAGGACAGAAAAACCCTTACGCTAAGACTGGAATATGATCAGGAAAAGCCTCCATTGCTAACATACCGATTAGAGTTTTGACCATGTTTCCTTTAACATCTAAGAATCCAAGTAAAGAGGAAGCTCAAGAACTAAAACGATTCATTGCGAAGACCCGAATCCAAGTTTTCATCCTCCTGGTTTTCTGCTCACTGCTTTTCATCCTTGGGGTAGGACGCTGGGACCTCTGGAATCCTGATGAACCCCGTTATGCCCAGGTTGCCAGGGAGATGGTGGATAGAGGGGATTGGATTCTCATGCACGTTAATGGCAATACCTATGAGGATAAACCTCCCCTCTTTTTCTGGCTGATTGCTCTTTCATCCTTTCTCTGGCAAGGATTCACCTCTTTTTCGGCGAGGTTTCCTTCGGCTTTTTTGAGTACCCTCACGGTGCTTCTCACTTTCTTTCTCGGGAAAAAGCTCTATGGCTCACGAGCCGGATTTCTCTCGGCGCTGATTCTGGCTACAAGTTTTGAATTCGCCTATCTTTCCATCCGGGCAAATATCGATGCCACCCTTACTTTCTTTACAACAGCTTCACTCCTTTTCTTCTTGCAATGGTATCAATCTAACAAGGTGGAAGAGGGTGAGAAGAGGGATAACAGGGGACTGTCCATCTATGGGTTTTATATCGGTATGGCATTCGCCACTCTGGCGAAGGGGCCGGTGGGTTTTATCCTTCCTCTTTTAGTCAGTTTGGCCTATCTCCTCTTTCAGAAGGACTGGAAGACAATAAAGAGGATGAGGCTTCTGACAGGAATGGTTCTATTTTTTATGATTGTCCTATCCTGGTATCTTCCCGCTGTATTGAAAGGGGGACAAAACTTCCTCAACGAGACACTGCTTCATCATACCCTCGATCGCTTTGTAAAAGGATCAAGCCATATCCGGCCCATCTACTATTATCTCTCCAATTTCCCTGTTGACTTTCTGCCCTGGTTCCTCTTTCTTCCGGGAGCCATCGTTTACGGCCTCTCGAAAAGAAAAGGGAAAATCTCAAAAGATTTTCTCTTCCTTCTCGTCTGGTTCGTTGTGATTTTC
>Ga0315282_10016375_pt1 | contig 10837 bp, 6 predicted proteins | sample YL17G07_20_MG_FD_203693 | JGI IMG/M metagenome (GOLD analysis project Ga0315282, IMG submission 203693) | Sediment microbial communities from Yellowstone Lake, YNP, Wyoming, USA - YL17G07_20 | ecosystem: Environmental > Aquatic > Freshwater > Lake > Sediment | place: USA: Wyoming | collected...
TTATTCTGTTTGGTTGCGGGTCCTCAGGCGGCGAGGGAGCCCAAGGAAAGAATCATGCTCCGGTCATAATCTCCTTGCCAATAACATCGGCCATTACAGATGAACCTTATATTTATGTTGTTAAGGCCACCGATGCGGACGGTGATCCATTGACCTATACTCTGAAAACTTATCCCGAGGGCATGACCATAAATTCAACGACCGGTAAGATTACCTGGCTGCCGACTTTGAGACAGGTGGGTAATCATCAAATCGAAGTAATAGTAAAAGACGGCTTCGCTGCTGCTAGTCAGTTATTTGCCATCCGGGTCATCCCGCTTGATAACGGCGTGGCTTTTCAACGCGGTTTTACCCTGGTCGCCTGGTCGCAAGATGCTTACCTGCAGCCCACAACCGCGGAAACTCTTAGGCAAATGAAAAAGGACGGTTGTGAATGGGTGTCCATTTTGGTCACCTGGTATCAGAATGCCATAGACTCAACCACTATTGAGCCTCTGGAATTCACCCCCACGGATGCGGCGATAATCCAGGCAATCAATACCGCTCATTCCCTGGGCATGAATGTGGTCTTAAAGCCTCATGTTGATATCCTGACCGGCGACTGGCGGGGCGACATAACTTTTTCCGATGAAGCGGGCTGGCAGGCCTGGTTTGCAAGTTATAACCAGTTCCTCGGACATTATCTTGACCTGGCTCAAGCCAATAATGTTCAAACCGTCATCATCGGCACGGAATTGATGGGTACGGAACCCAGGGAAGCGGACTGGCGAAATACGATTAGCCTGGCCCGAACCAGATTTTCCGGCCAATTGACTTATGATGCAAATCACACCTCTTTCTATAGTGTCAAGTGGTGGGATGCGCTTGACTTTATCGGCGTCAGCGCTTATTTCAACCTGACGAACAGTTCTTCTCCAACCATCGCCGAGATAAAAACCGCCTGGGAACCTTATAAAAAAATCCTCCGCGCACTTGCGGCATATTACGAGAAAGACATTGTCTTTACCGAAATCGGTTACATGAGCCGTGATGGAACCAATATCCATCCCTGGGACTATCACCTTGCCACCAACCCTGATTTACAGGAACAAGCAGACTGTTATCAGGCGGCTCTGGAAACTTTTTATAATGAGACTTGGTTCAAAGGGATGTACTGGTGGGCATGGTCTTGGGACCCCAGTACCGATGATAATGGCTATGATATTTATAATAAACCCGCAGAAACCATTGTCCGACAATGGTATGCGGGCTAAGGAAATGGGGTCAGAGCTTGAGGGCCGGTTGCCCAAATCACTTCCGGGCAGCGTCGGTCCGTTGAGCTCATTCCGCGCTTGACGCGGAATCCAGGTGCTTTTCCCTGATTGTTGGAGCCTGTGGGATTTAGCATAAAATTCCGGCCAATTCTGGATTCCCGCCGGAGTTTACCCCCCTGCAAACAGGCGCGGGAATGACAAATACGGGAGAGGCGGATTATCTGCCAGGGAGCAGCGATAAGAATCACTCATCGCCAAAGAAATCCTGCGCAAACTCAATCAGGATAAGCTCTTGAGCCTGCCCCAGGACTGGGGAAATGTTTTCGGCCAATCCGCAAAAACATACATCGATTCTCTTCCCAAATCCTTTTTCGCCAAGGCCTATTACCGGCTGGCAGTTGAAACCGGAATCAACATGGGACTTAAAGACCGGGGCAAAAAATATCTCGAACAGGCCAAATCCCTCGAACCCCAAAACCCTAAATTCAAAACCCTCGAAAACAAATTGAAATAACAGGGATAGCTCTGACCCCAAAATCACAAAATCAAGACCCCAGGGACCCGCTTGCTGCGACCAATCAAATCAAAGAGTTGGACAGGGCAAGCCCTGCACCTACATTGAAAAACAGGCCCGAATCCCGCTTCTGGCGGGACTTGACAAGGATAGCCGCTTGATGCTAAATTGGAGGCCAAGAAACTTGGGCGGTACAGAGCATACAAAAGCCCCGGCTACAAGGAAAATCGCTGCCGCTGAACGCCACCCCATGAAAAAGAAGACCTCTGCAATACCAGATTACCATGATTGGTTTGCCCGGGTTGGCGCCGGAATTTTCCTGCTTGCCTTCGCACTGGTCATTTACCTGCCGAGTTTCCATGGGTCTTTCCATTGGGACGACTCAAGCTCCATAGTGAAAAACCGATATGTCCACATCCAGGACCTCAAGCCCCCGACCCTTTTCCGAGCCGCGTTCCAGGATGGATTGCAGAACCGGCCGCTAAGCAACTTGAGCCTGGCGGTCAATTTTTATTTCAATAAAATGAATCCGGTCGGCTATCACGTCGTCAACTTTCTTTTTTTCTGCCTCACCGTCCTGGGCGTCTGGCTTTTGCTCGAGCGGCTCTTCATCCGGATGGGCTTTGAGCCGGTGCGTTCCTGGCTTGCCGCGTGGCTGTCCGCCTTGCTCTGGGCCGCGCATCCGCTTAACACGCAGGCCGTGACTTACATAGTCCAGCGGCATGCTTCGTTTGCCGGAGCATTCTCGATCTGGAGTATCTATTTTTTCCACCTCGGCCTGGAGGCGAAGAAGCGCCGCCTCCTGCTTTTCGTGCTTTGCGGTCTTTGCGGAATTTTCGCTATCCTCTGCAAAGAGACCGCGGTGGTTTTGCCGGCCATTATTTTCCTGTACAAGATTTATTTTCTTGACGAACTCAAACCGGGCTGGCTGCGGCGCAACGCCCGATGGATTATCGCGCTCGCGGTTTTTTATGCGCTGGGCGCGGCCGCTATACTCCGGCCGGAGATGCTTGCGAATTTGCGACACGAATTTACCGGCAAACAGATCAGCGCCTGGGGCAAATTTTTGTCAGCGCCGAGGTCGCTCTTCTGGTACTTATACCTGATCCTTTTCCCGTTCCCGCAATTCCTGTGTTTGGTCCACGAATTCCCGTTGTCCGCCGGATTGTTAATTCCTTTTACGACCGTGGTTTCGTGGGTCGCCTTGCTGGCCGTGGTTTTTATTGCCCTGGCCCGCGCGCGGAGCTGGAGGATTTTTTCCTTTGCGGTCATGTGGTACCTCGGCTCGTTGGCGGTTGAGGCAATGCCGCTTCCCATCGAAATCGTGTACGAGCACCGGCTCTATCTCGCTCTTCTCAGCCTGCTCGTGCCCGCATGCGCCTGGCCGGTGCTGAAGGCAAAAAGCCTCAAACTGGTGCTGCCCTGGCCCATGGTGGTTGCGCTCTTTTTCGGATTTTTCACTTTCAGCCGCAACCGCGTATGGACCAGCGAAGCCGCCTTGTGGGGGGACGTCGTCCAAAAATTCCCCCAATATGCTCCTGCCTACAATGGTCTTGGGCTTGCTTATGCTGGTAAAGGCCAATTTGACCTGGCCATTAAGAATTACAGCAAAGCTATAAAGCTGGACCCTAAATTTGAATATGCCTACTATGATCGTGGGCTTGCTTATAAAAATAAAGGTCAATTTGATTTGGCCATCCAGGATTACAACAAAGCCATTGAGCTTAATCCTAAAAGGTTCGATGCCTATAATAATCGTGGCAATGCTTATCAAGCTCTAGGCCTGCTTGACCTGGCCATTCAGGATTACAACAAAACCATTGAGCTTAATCCTGATTATGCCTTTGCCTACAATAATCGTGGAAATGTTTATCAAGCTAAAGGCCAACTTGACCTGGCCATCCAGGATTACAACAAAGCTATTGAGCTGAATCCTGAATATGCTCTGGCCTACTTTAATCGCGGAATCGTTTTTAAAGCTAAAGGACAACCAGAATTGGCGGAAAGAGATTTTAACAAGGCTATTGAACTTGACCCAAGATATGCAAAAATGAATCAATAATTCTTTCTAATTTAGGGAACTTGGCGTTTTTGGCATTTTGGGGTCATGTTGTGACATTTGACAATCCCGGCTTGAGTTGGGGTCATTCGGTTTTTTAGCGGCATATTATTTTCATTTAAAATCTTTCCAGTGTTCCAGTTCGCGGGCAAGGTCGGACGCGGAATAGAGACCCTTGTCAATTCCGCGCAAAAGCTCCACTGCGGAGAGGGACGCGGTGGCGCGCATGGTCTGGAATTCATAGGCTTTGCCTGTCCAGAAGATTTGGCCGGCATGCGCCGCGGTGATATTGGTCGGAGCGGTTTGGTCGCTCTTGCCGCTCAAGATCTGAAGCAGTTGCTCGCACTCCGGCGGGGAGAGTTCGAGGAGCGCCTGGCCGGCAAATTCAAACCGGCTGAAGAGTCTTGCCGCTCCCGGGCTTAAAGCCGCTCGCGCTCTGGCGCGAGCTTTGCGCAAGTAGAGCGACAAGAGTCCGGGGTCAAAAATGGCGCGGACGAAATAGGAGATGAAGAGCGCGGCGCGGAGCGATTTAACCGCTTTTGGATGTCGAAGCGGGAATATTTTGTCCGTGCCCTGGGTGAAGAGCGCGCCGGAAATCTCCGAGGGAGAGCGCAGGAATTTTTCCAGGTTATGGCTGACAAAGGGCTGGATGCGAGGCACCTTGCGCCATCCATGGAAATACGCGAATTGGCCCTGGATGGAAAACGGCACCATGCCCAGTTCCTGCACGGCGCGGCAGAAAAAGGCGCTTTCAAACGGGTCATATTTCATCATCATGGAGGTGACCGCGTCCGTGGCGATGATGCTGGAACTGGCGATGAGCGTTTTGGTCACGCAGGGCCTGACCTGCCAGGCCGCGCCGTAAAAGCCGTCTGCGGTGAGGTAGGCGTCCACCAGGCTGAAATGCGCGGGGAATTCGCGGAGCATGGCTGCGGTCAGGCGCTCGCTCAACATCTTGCCGTGATATTCCACCGGCTTGTCCTGCAGGGGCAGCGCGCCGTAAACATTCTTCACGCCCGCGGTGTAGAACTCGTGGAGATGGGTCTTGGCCTTGGCAAAGCTTATCCTGAATTCAGCCTCGACCCAGGTTTTGCCCAGCGGATGCTTGCCCAGGTCTGCTTTGAAATCATGCTCCACCGGCTCGTCAGTCAGGTCGCAAATCCGAAACGATGCGCTCCGGCCGTTTGCCAGGAAGAGCTGCGCCTCGCTGATTGGCCGGTCAAGGTAAAATCCGGCATAGCCGGCGTGAGCCGAGATAATGCCCACGCCGCGATTCAGGTAATAGCCTCCGTAAAGGTTCTGCGCGTCCACCACGGCCAGGCTTTCGAAGCCGCGCTCCGCGAGCCGGAGAAAGAAATGGCGCACGAGCAGCGGGTCCGTGTAAACGCCGTCGTCCGTGCGGCGGCCAAGCATGGAGATGTTGGATTTGACCACGATGCGAAAATCCCGGCGCGACTTGCCCGAGGCGGCCAGAGCCTTTTCCAGCAATTCCCAGAACCCGGCCTGGTCCAGAATCCGGTCAAGCATCGCAAACCTGCCCTGGCCCTGGTCGCGAATGATGACCAGAAGCGGCGCCCCGCTCAATTCCGGCCGGGCCTGGCTCTCGGCCCATTTGCGCGCAGAGCCAAGCTCTCCGAGCGCGGCAGCTATCAGCGCTGCCGGTAAATTCCTGGCTTTGACTTTGACCGGCAGGAGCCAATTTTTCATGCAGCCGAGGCCTGCGGCTCGGAGCCGGATGACGCTCTCCGCAACCTTCTTGGCCGGCAGGGTAATCCCGCACGCCCGCTCCAGGGCCGTGGTTGCCAGGCCAAAGCTTTGGTATCCCGGCTCAACCTTGACCCGGCCGTTATCCATGAGCAACCAGCGCTCGAGCAAAGCCGCAAGCCGCGCAACCGCGCCGGCGTCGGTCTTGACCAGGCCTTTGCCGAATTCATCGCTCGCGAGCTTGAGCAGCGCGGCTGCAAGCCGGATGCTTTCAGGTGCCTTGGAGTTCGAGGATTGCGGACCGCCTATGGCTTTTTTCCCGCGCATCCTTGTCATTTAGTTTGCATTACCCAGGCCTTGAATTCAAGAAGAGTTCCTCGCTCACGGCTTGGGCTTGATGTAGAGCCGCGAGAAGCGGAAGGAAATTTTTCTAAAGCGCTCGGCCAGGCGATAGCTCATGGGCAGAAAGCGGGCGCAAAAATTCCCCCAGACCGTGAAAATCATCTCCGGCTTGCGCCGCTCGCTGGCCTGCGCTATTTTTTCCGCGATTCTTTCCGGACGCTCTCCGCGCAGTTTCCAGGCCATGTCCCTGGGCACCGCATAATCCGGGCTGACCACATGCGCCTGGAACTCGTTCAGCAGCGGCCCGGGATAAAGGCAGAGCAGGTCAATGTTTTTGCGCCTAAGCTCGGTGCGGGCCGCGTCGGCAAATCCCCAGAGCGCGAACTTGCTCGCGCAATACGCGGAAAAGAGCAGCATGGAAATTTTGCCCGAAAGCGAGTTGACGATGATGAACTGGCCGTGCCCCTGCTTCTTGAAATGGGGAAGCGCCGCATAAAACCCGTGAATCACTCCCCAGAAATTCACCTCCATCTCCTGCCGGAACAGTTCCAGCGGGATGTTCTCCGCCTCGCCCAGCACCGCGAAACCCGCGCCCAGCACCATCACCTCCAGGCCGCCCGTGAGCTCAACGGCCTTGTCCACCAATGCCTTGACCTCGTCCATCCTGGTCACATCCGCGGGAACGATGTGCGCCTCCGCGCCCAGCGCAGTCGCCTGGTCCGCAACCTTCTTCAAGGCTTCCAGGTTCCGGCCGCTAACCACCAGCTTGGCTCCGCGCCGGGCAAAAGCCAGCGCCGTAAGCGAGCCTAGTCCTCCGCTCGCGCCGGTGATGACCACGGTCTTGCCTTTGAGCTCCAATTTTTTTGAGGCCAATTCCTACTCCTTGGGCAAAGAGGTTTGACGCCCGAACTTTTGCGCAATGCGCTGCTTCATGGCGTTGACCACCAAAAGGGCCTGGCTGGCCAGAGCCGCATGCTCCAGCGTCGGCTCCTTGTCCAGCGCATAGCGCGGGATGAAGCCCATGGACCGGATGTCCGCGGAGCTGCCGTTGAAGATGAGGGTCTGGTCCCCGAGCGGGAGCAGCTTCCAGAACCCCTGCACCCTGCCGCAGCAGGGCCGCAAAATGTCCCAGGTGATAAGCTCCGGCGCGGAATAATTGTAGGTCCAGAGCGGGGTCTGGAGGTAGCGGAAAAAGGCCAGGTCAAACTCCAGCTCCCATTGAAAGGTGTCGCCGGCCTGGGTCGCGGCCAGATGTTTTGCCTTCTTGACCCCGGGAACAAATTCCGGCTGCTTCTCAAAATCGGAAATCACCGCATAGGCCTGCGCAATCGGCGCATCCACCAGACCGCCGGAAACAACATAGACCGTGGGACCATCCTCAAGCACCAGAAGATTGCCCTGCTCCAGCATCTTTTTCATCCCCCCGGGGTCCTCGGCCAGAACATCGAAGATATGCCGCGGCTTGCCCGCTCCCGCGGCCTTGCACCCGGCAGCCGCAGACCTTTTCTCCGCTTCCGCCTTGATGGCGCGCACGAAGACCGTGGCCGTGCTCAAGCTGGTCATCATTTCCAGCGAAGGCTCGCGCGCGTAGAGCGATTTGAGGAACTTGCTGCGCGGCTCGGAATAAACTGAATAGAAAAACATGGTGCGCTTGCCGCTGCTCGCCGGCACCAGCTCGGCGAACCCGGTGTTGATGCCGAACTCGCCCCAGGCATGCGACCAGTCGCTCCGGTACGGCGGCTGCCAGTGATGATATACCCCGTAATCGAGCCGGTAATGGAGGAAAGACATCTGCACATTGAGATGGAAATCCACCCGCACCAGGTTGTTCGCAATTTTCTGCACCTCCGCAGCCTCGGTCATGGGAACAAACGAGGGATAATGGGTATAGTCGGTGAGCACGGCAAAAACCTGGTCCACCGGAGCATCGACCAAAATCCCGGCTGCGCTCATCCACGGCACCTTGAGCGAGTGGTCAAAATAAACCACCACCTCCCCGATTTCCAGCAGATGCTCCAGCATCTCCGGCCTCACGCCCGGGGGAAGGATGTGCAGGTCCTCTGTGATGCTCATCATCTTCTGGATTTCAGCCTCGGTCCTCGGAGCCGGAACCAAGTTCTCCTGGCCGGAAACGCCGAACCCCGCCAGAAATATTGCCAACGCCCCGACCCAATTTTGCCAGGCATTGGCGCTGCGGATTTTTTCCATGCCCACCCCCTGGTCTAATATAGAACAATTCCTCACCGGCGTAAAACCGGGACTGGCATCGCCGCAAGAAATCATATAAGCTGGCCAGAGAGAGCAGGGGAGGGCGATGATGAAGACACGCCACACCAGGACAATTGAGTTCGGGATTCTTGCCTTCCTGGCCGCAGGAATGGTCTTGAGCATCTGCGCGTGCAATCACGGAAGACCGTGCCTGGACCTCAAGCTGGCCGTGCAGGTGCTTCTGCAGGGAGGCTTGGGAGAGCTTTACGGCGCTACGGACATCAATGCCATCAGCGGCAACCAGCGGCTGTCCGCGGCGTTCAACCAGGAGGGAACCATCACGGTCCTCAAATGGCCCACCCCGAGTTTTTACGACCAGGTCAAATATATGACCACGCAAAGAACTAAGCCCCGGCTCGGAGCGCTGGATAACGAGGGTATTTTTGCGGGAATATATTTTGAAGCCGGTTCGGAAAGGGGTTTTTTCTGGCTGCGCGACCTGCCCCATGTTCAGAGCTACCTGGGCCCGCGCTCAATTGCGGTGAAAACCTCTTTCCAGAACCGCAAACTCGGCCTGGAAATTGACCAGACCGATTTTGTCGACTCCGGTGCCGATGTGCTCTGGAGGAACTGGCAGCTGAAAAAGCTTGAAGGCTCGCCCCTCACCTTTGCCCGGCTCGTGGCTTACAGCAGCTTTGCGCCCGCGGTTTCCAAATGGAAAAGCCTGCCCATGGCTGACTGGTGCTTTGACCCCCTGGCTGACTCAACTCTAAAATGGGACAGGCAGAAGCAAATCTTTTACCAGTTCAAATCCGGCCGGGACCAATCCATTGGCAAGCCCTCGTCAGTTGCGATTGGGTTTGGATTTGCGGACCCGGCTGCCAGGCATTTCGCAGGCACAAACCATGCCTGCTCCATGAAAAAAAATTATCCAGACCCGTATATCCTCGCGCAAAAGCCCGAGTTCCCGGAAGCGGATTCCGCCCAGGGCAAGCCCAGCGCCATCCTCGCAGCCGATTTGAGCTTTGACCGGAACAACCAGGCCCAAGCGTCTTTCCTCATCGCCGCCGCGGAAAATCAATCCCTTGCCGCAGACCTGATTGATGATGCCCGGCGCAAAGGCTTTGAACGCGCGCTCGCCGAGACCGAAAACCACTGGCAGGCGCTCTTGAAAAAGGTTCCGCTGCCCCAAACCCCAAACCAGCGCATCCAGGAGGTTGCGCTCCGCTCCGTTATCACCATCCTGCTCGCCTCTTGCCCTGACTCCGGCGCCATCGTGGATTCTTTCGCCACCCAGCCGCCTTACGGCGAAGACTGGCTCCGCGACGGCTCCTATACCAACGAGGCGCTTATGGCCGCGGGATTTTTCGACCTGGTCAAAAAGCACAACCTGTTCTACGCCCGGGTCCAGTCCCGGCCCGGACACAAGCTGGCCGGAGTTCCTTCCGGAAACTGGGCAAGCAACTATTACGCGGACGGGGTCCCGGCTATGCCCTTCATCCCCTGGGAACTTGACGAGACCGGCTTCGCGCTCTGGACCTTGTTCCGCTATTTCGAAAAAACCGGGGACCAGGAATATCTCGAGCAGGTCTATCCCGCGCTCAAGCGCGCCGCAGATTTCATGCTCAAGTTCAAGGACCCCGCGACCGGCTTGCCCCGCCACGCGTTCGAGAGCGACGAGCTGGTCCAATTCCAGAGCATTCGCGGAGCCTTGAGCGTGGACCTGGGATTGAAATTCGCCATCAAGGCCGCCAAAGCCATGAACGATGACGCTTCCGCGCGAAAATGGCAGCACCGGCAAAAAGAGGTTGAGCAGGCCCTGTTCCAAAATTTCTACGACCCCCGATGCTGCCGCTTTGTCCGGTTTGCCGAATCCCGCGGAGACTGCGAAAAGCCCGGAGCAGGATGGGAGCTGGTCATGCTTTTGTGGCCCGCGGAATTGCTCGATTTTTCCGACCCGCGCGCCCAAGCCGCGGCCCTGGAGCGCTGGAAAGAGGTTGAGCTGTCCATCACCGGACAGAGGGACCGCGGCCTGTACGAGCCGTATGAATTGTTGAGCCTCTGCCAAATCTGGAAAGACCAGCCCCAGAAAATGGACCTGGTCCGGAACGCCCTTTCGTGGGAAGCCGCCGTGCCCACAACTGACACCGGACATTTCGGAGAAATCTGGCTCCGCATCAACAACAAGGTCTTTGCCGGACAGGCCACCCCCCAGCTCTGGCACCACGCCCTCTTCTACCTCTCCAGCCTCGAAGCCTTTTAGACAAAATTGGTGCGTTTTGGAATCAGGTCTTGAAGGCCTGCGCCCAAATCAATTCCAACCAGCATATCCTTTATTGTCATTCCGCGCTTGACGCGGAATCCACTGAATCATCTCACCACAGAGGCGCAGAGGACGCAGAGCCGAATTTTGTTTATGAGAGATGAATTTTGGGATGTGAGATTTTTTCTGCGAGCGAAGCAGCCTGTCCACCGTAGCGCATTTTGTGTGTGTTTTGGTGTTTTGGTGTGATTTTGGGTGTGATTTTGGGGTCACTTCTTTAAGTCCCGCTCAAGTGTGATTTTGGGGTCAGGTCTCTACTTGGGACTTGACGCGATTTTGAGGTCAGTGCTTGGCTTTTGCCAAACTCCCTTTCTCCCCCTCTATTTATTCAGCCTTGAATCCATTTCAAAAGCAGCATATTCTCAAATCGAGTCAAGGGAATATGCGGGACAAGAGTGTCCCGCCAGCCGAGACCATTTTTAACCGCAAAGGCG
>Ga0315282_10016376_pt1 | contig 10837 bp, 9 predicted proteins | sample YL17G07_20_MG_FD_203693 | JGI IMG/M metagenome (GOLD analysis project Ga0315282, IMG submission 203693) | Sediment microbial communities from Yellowstone Lake, YNP, Wyoming, USA - YL17G07_20 | ecosystem: Environmental > Aquatic > Freshwater > Lake > Sediment | place: USA: Wyoming | collected...
ACCAACAGGGCAATCCCTGGAGCATCGAAGGTGCCTACATAACCCGGGGCTGAAGGCAGTGTGGTAGCCAGGTTGACAATCCCATTCATCAACATCAGGGCAAAAAAGCTGACGCTGAACTGAAAAGCATGCATCACAAACCAGTACTTGCCGGTTTCCAACAGCCAGATCACTACTGTGGTGAGGAAGATCATCAGCGCGTCCTGGGGCGAGCGCAGCGCCTCAAGCCCGGTTAAAAAACGCAGCGTAATGCTGCGCGTTTTTTCTCGGAGGCGGTCCGGAATGAAACGATCGATCAAATAATTCACCAACCGTTCTGTGACCAAAGGGAACATCGCCGCCAGCAAGAAAACCAGCAGTGCGCCAAAAAAGACCACCGATCCCCAGAGAGCCACATCGCGGATATTAAGATTGCCGACCAGCCCTGAATTGCCGGTCATGCGTGCCAGCTCAGACAGGTTGAGGAACACAAACGCCAGCATCACCACCCCGTCGAAGATACGTTCGACGATCACCGTGGCCAGCGAGGCTGAAATGGGTACACCTTCCCGGTCTCTAAGGACCGCTGCCCGAAGCAGTTCTCCAGCCCGCGCCGGAAAGATATTGTTACCCATGTAGCCAATCGCCACAATCGGGAACATCGTACGGGTCGGGATGCCTTTGAGCGGACGCAGCAAGTAGTGCCAGCGCCAGGCGCGCGCCCATACTCCCACAAAGTATACCGCTATGCCGGGGATCAGCCACCAATAGTTAGCAGATTTTAATGCCTGCCAGAATTCTACTAATTTGAGTCCGCGCAGCGCATAATATAAGAATGCTGCGCTGATCAGGATACCCACCCAAAACTGCCAACTCTTAACGCCTTTCATACCAGGTCATTCTACCATGTAGTTAGCTATCCAGGAAATGTAGTGACTATTTCAATTTTGGAAAAAATGAGGTAACTGATCAGACCCCAAGCGCTAGAGCCGGGAAGAAATCTGACACGAAAGTAGAACCGCGCAAGGATAACTGGCTTCACAATGTCTACACTCGGGCCGCCCATATGACACAAGAACAAGCTATGTCAGAGCAATTACTCCTCCCGCAGCGGGTTATCCTGCGGGAGGTTTTAGGGTTAATTGGCCAGTTATTGCGATGCGACCTACAACGAAGGTTGTTCACTCGCCAACTACAAAGGAAAAGAGGGACTTAAATTACTTCCAGGCCGTCTTTGTTTGGCAGCGCCGGGAAAGGTGCGTGCGGCTCGGTCTGGTACCAGAAGACTGTCGATGAGATGTCGTCCTGCATGGGCAGGTAACGCCCGCCCGAACGCCAACCCAATGCCTGGATGGTAACCTTCAAGTCCTTCTCGAACCGGATGGGATCCATGATGTGCCAGCGGTACATTCCGAAGCGCATTTGGCTGCGGTATAGGCCGTCTGGCCTGATCACCTGACACAAACCAGTGTAGGGCGAAGTAAATTCGCAATATTCGCCCTTGGGGTATTCAAAGTCCCAGGCCCCGCCAAAATAATCTTCCGTCCCGGTACCGCAGATCGTGGGGAATTCCTGGTCCCCATCCATGAAGAACTTGATCTCGCCTTCGCCCCACCAGCCGTTGTTATTGACACCCCAAGCCAGGTAAGTGCCTACATAATGCCCCTGGCCTTTCACGCCCTCCAGCAGGATATGCACGCCCTTGTAGGGCAGTGGGTTATTGCGCCGCCACTGGGCGTGGAAATAGGCTGCATCCGCGGGTACGTCAGTGAGGGTGAAATTGACCTGGTAATAGCACACGTAAGGCTCATTCAGGAGGTTTTCCAGAGTCAGTCGCGCCGACTTACGGAAGGGCATCTCCCAATAGCAGTTCAGGCCGCCGGCAGGGTTTACTGTTACCGGCAGGGAACACATGTTGGGCATCAGGCCCGGCCAGCCGCTGCGGAAGAAATCGCCCACAGGAGTTTCCACCGAGGGGGTCTCTTCGCCATCCCAATAGATGCGCAGCACCGCGCTGCGCCAGTTGGCGTGCGACATGGTGATCCAGAACTGCTGGATGGCGCCTAGCCTTAGATATCAGCCAGGATGAAGGTGGTTTTGGGTGGAATTTTGACACTGGGTGAAATTTTCCAGCCCTGCCCCAGGTCACGGGCGCAATCTTTTCCCGTCCCTTCGGTTGCCATCCCGGCTTTACCCTTCTCACCGGTGAAATTTTCGGCGCTGATCGTCCGTGACTGGGCATGCGATAGGAGGGAGAGATTCCCCAGGTTCAGGTGTAACCCATTGAAGTTCGTCATTGAATTTGCCTTTCGTAATTGGAGTGATTGAAGCAAATACCTTGCGGTTGTTAGATTTGAGGACATGGGAGGCGGCTGTTGGCGGCAGATGTCGCGTACATTGAGGCAGCGGGCGGCATCACGGCTGGCACCGCCCTCGAGCCGCGCCAGATTGACCGTGTCCCGTGGACAGAAAGCGACGCCGGCTGAAATTCTATCTTATGCGGTTAAATTATTTTCACCGGCTGGTGAAGCGCTTCTTTTAGAAGCCCTCACCAGCTTCAATCCAGTTGTTCAAAAGATTGCTCAATACCTGCATGACAACCGCAACTTCGCAATAAAGTAAAGTTGTAGCCAGGTTAATGATTCAATCTCATTGAAGAATTACTCGGCCATTTCAACTTAAACGATTTGCTGCTATCAGGCACAACGAACCCCAATGTCAGGTTTTTATTCTCAGCATTGTAGTTTTGCAGGGTTTTTGAATAGTTTTTTCCCTTATCATTAGTGATTTTAATTCCAGCAGGCAGTTTTTTATACGGCAGATCTTTTCCTTCGGCCAGGTTGATGGGTGCAAATGTGACCGATACAATCTCTTTGCCTGTTTTAGCTGTCGTACAGGTTGGCGGTTCATCAGTGCAGCCCGTCGGAAAATTTAGGTCCACCACTACGCTGGTAATCTCAAGAGCTTAACTACCCCACTTGACTTTTTGCGGCTTCGCCGTAACAGTCGCTTCGGGCGTGGGTGATGCTTCAACATTTTGCTGGGTTGCCTCGCCAGCAGTTTTGGTCGCTTCTCCAGGGGCGCTGGTTGTCTTAACGGCAGGTGTTCCAACTGGTGTGGAACTGATTTTTAGGCACCCGGTAGTGAGTAATAAAACAAGGATCAGGACAGCTTTAATAATTCTCATGTTCAATTCACCTTAGTAATTTCCATAGTTTTCTTCATGGCAACTTAATTATCCTATAGTTTTAAAAAATCATGGTTCAACATCATCCGTTTCTTTTATTAATGGAATATACACCGGTCGTGAGGTTGAGGTGTTATTGGGAGTATGGGACGATGTGGGAGTAAACGTAGGTAATTCATCAGCGGGTTGTTGATCCCCACCAGAAACTGTTGGATCGCATTCCCATAGAAACCATCCTCTGAAGACAAAAAGACATTGTCGCTGACGATAATCTGGCTCGAGTTGGCTGCAGCATACCGCACCGCGAACAGTACTCCGCTAATAGCCATAGAATAAATTAAGAAATTAGTCCAGGAGTTTTTATTTTACAGCATTAGATCGTCTGCCTGCGATCGGTCTAAAACCAATTGAGGTGACTGCTCAGCCATAATGGAGAAGTTCCCGAATTTGAGGTGTCATGACACCTCAAATTCGGGGCTTTGCCCTTATAGCCTGAGTAGTTACCAATTAAGTATAAATTGAAACTATCTTCTGCTGCTTAACGAAGGTGGAATTGAATTCATGATAAAATCCTAGCACATTAAACTGAAATCATTCAGAACCTGTTCGAAAATTCTAGAGTCGTTTTTATTGCGAGCCTGCGCTGATAAAAACTAACCATTTCAGATTTTTAAATAGATACTTAACTTAATGAGGTATCTTATGCCTGACCCTATCCTGGTTGCGGTTGCCTGGCCTTATGCAAATGCCGAGATCCATGTTGGTAACCTGACTGGCGCCTACCTGCCAGCCGATATTTTCGCCCGTTACCAGCGCCTGAAAGGCCAGCAAGTGCTGATGGTATCTGGTTCAGATGCACACGGCACCCCCATTACAGTGCGTGCCGATGCTGAAAATACCAGTCCGCATGACGTTTACCAGCGTTTCCACGCCAGCTTTCTGGATCTCTTCCAGCGCCTGGGCCTGACCTATGACCTGTTTACCAGTACGCATACTACCAACCACTTTAATGTCTCGCAAAATATTTTTCTAGCTTTGAATAAGAATGGCTTCATGTATACTGATCGCCAGATGCAGTGGTTCTCACCCAACCAGGGCCGTTTTTTACCCGACCGTTACGTAGAAGGCACCTGTTACATTTGCGGTTATACCAGCGCGCGCAGTGACCAATGTGATAAATGCGGCAGCCTGCTCGATCCAGCCCAATTGATTGATCCGCGTTCACGTATCGATGGCTCTCGCCCCGAGCAGCAGGAAACTGAACATTTCTACCTCGACCTGGCCAAACTGCAGCCTGAGGTGATCGAATTCTTACGTTTGCGTGAGACTTACTGGCGTCCGAACGTACTGCGCCAATCACTCGGTCAGATTCAGGCCGAAGGACTGCATGGCCGCCCGATCACGCGGGACCTCGACTGGGGAATCCCTGTGCCGATTGAAGGTTGGGACGGCAAATGCCTGTATGTCTGGTTTGAAGCGGTGATCGGCTATCTATCTGCCTCCATCGAATGGGCCAGCATTACCAACCAACCAGATGCCTGGCGTTCCTGGTGGCACGATCTTGCGGCTCGTTCTTATTACTTCATTGGCAAGGACAATATCCCTTTCCATGCCATCATCTGGCCGGCAGAACTGCTGGGTTGCGGCACCACCTTTGACGAACTGTTTGGCAGCAGCCAGCGCGACCCCTTTGTGCTGCCTTATGACGTGCCTGCCAACGAATTTATGAACCTGGAAGGCCAAAAAATATCTGGCAGCCGAAACTGGGCTGTCTGGGCGCTCGATTTCCTGTCGCGGTACGATCCTGACCCCCTGCGCTACTACCTGACTGCCAACATGCCCGAAAGCAAAGATACCGATTGGGATTGGAGCGAATTCTTCCATCGCAACAACGACGAGCTGGTTGCCACCTGGGGTAACCTGGTCAACCGTGTCCTTTCCTTTGCTTATAGACACTGGGAGGGTCATGTACCCGACCCGGGTGAACTGACCGACCTGGACCGCGACTTACTGGAAGCAGTCGAATCGGGCTTTTCCACAGTGGGACAGGAACTGGAAACCGTCCATTTGCGGGCTGCGCTGGCTGAAGCCATGCGCCTGGCGAGCGAGGTGAATAAATATCTCGACCAGACCGCTCCCTGGACAGCTATAAAAGCCGACCGGCAAGCCGCCGCCCGTGCCATTTACACTGCTTTACGAGCGATTGACTCCTTGAAAATTATATTCTCGCCCTTCCTGCCTTTCACCAGCGAACGCCTTCATGCCTTCCTCGGCTATACAGCACCTTTATTTGGCGAACAATACGTAGAAAAGCGCGGCGATGCGCTGGGTGAGCATTATGTTCTGCGCTATAACCCGCAAAAGGCCACCGGCTGTTGGGAACCAGGTCGCTTTAAGCCCGGTCAGGCCCTCCAGCCGTCCCAGCCCCTCTTCCGCAAATTGGATGTCAAGATCGTCGAAGAAGAACACGCCCGCCTGGGTATGCACCCTTGAAATAGCTGATAAAATAAAACCACTGGGGCCGCTTCGCGGCCCCAGTGGTTTTATTTTATCAGTGTATCAGGATTATTCCGCCATCTTGGGCTGCTTCCTGCGGAACCAGGTCTTCCATTCCTGGTTCTGCCATACCACCAGGATTGGCGCAGCGTTGAAAATCGAGGAATATGTACCGCTGAACACACCTATCAAGAGAGTTACCACAAAGTGACGGATAGTGAGGCCGCCAAACAGCGTCAGCGCCAGCAGCGTCAGCATAACGGTAAACTGGGTGTTGATGGAGCGGTCCATCGTCTGAACGATTGAGAAATTCACCACATCCTCATAATCGACCCGGCGATACAGGTTCAAGTTTTCGCGGATGCGGTCGAAAACCACCACATCATCATGCACAGAGAAACCGATTACCGTCAGTAATGCTGTCAGGAATAATGAGTCCACTTCCCAGTTCAGGAAGTGCCCCAGGATAGCAGCCGTGCCAACTACCACCAGGATATCATGAATGGTGGCAATAATAGCCGCCACGCCGTAGCGGAAAGCGTGTGGGACGTTGCGGAAAGCAAATGCGATATACAATAAAATGAAAAAAGAGGCTGCAGCCACTGCCCCGGCTGCATTTCGGGTCACTTCCTGGCCCATCGATGGTCCCACCGAATCGAAGCGTAAAATCGTAACCTTACTTCCACTTAAGGTTTTTAGACCGGTTACAACGTTTGTCTTGATATCTTCGCTCATCTCTTTTGAACGAACCAGGACCACGTCGTTTTCTGAAGACTGCACTTGTGGTGAAACGATCCCCATCTGATCATACAGCGTAACCACTGCGGCTGGAGCCGGCGCTTTGCCGGCATCGAACTGGACTTCGAGCACACTTCCGCCCGTAAAGTCAATCGCCCACGACAGTCCCCACAGCGCCAGCGCAATCACGCCTGGGATAATAACCACCAGGGAAATCGCAAAATACAGATACCTTTTTCCGATGATATCCATAGAAATACTCCTAAGCCCTGAACCACATGGGGTGTTCAGCGAATTTTAGATTGTCTAACACGACGTGCAGGAAAGTGCGTGTCACAAAGACCGCCGTTACCAGGCTGACGAGAACACCAATGGACAGGGTTACGGCGAAGCCCTTGACGATGGTCGCGCCATAGGCGCTGCCATAAACGAAAAGGACCGCACAGGTGATCAGGGTAGTGATATTTGAATCCCGGATCGAAGTCCAGGCTCGGGTCCAGGCTACATCGATCGCCTGGCGCAGGCTACGCCCGGCGCGTAGCTCTTCTTTCAGGCGCTCAAAGATCAAGATGTTAGCATCCACTGCTACGCCAATGCTCAGTACAAAACCAGCAATACCCGGCAAGGTCAACGTGACGCCTATCAGTTTGAAGATCGCAAAAGCGGTCGCGGCATAAGCAGCCAGCGCCAGGCTTGCCAGCACACCTGGCAAACGGTACGAGATGATCATGAACAGGATGACCATGACCATACCTATGATGCCAGCCCGAAAGCTCTTGTTAATCGAATCTTGCCCGAGGGTTGCGCCGACTGCTCGACTTTCGATAACTTTCAACGGCACTGGCAACGAACCATAGCGTAACTGTATCGCTAGGCTGTTGGCACTGTCGTAGGTGAAACTGCCCTCGATCATCCCTTTGCCTTCAGTGATGGCTGAGTTGACCCGCGGGACGGAGATCAAGGTATCATCCAGCGCAATCGCCAGGATATCTCCGACATGCTTGGAAGTATAATCAGCAAAAACACTTGTTCCGCTGTCTTTCAGCGTAAAGTCGATCACATACTGCCCTAACGTACTTTGACTCACCTGCACCGCTGATAGATCGGCCCCGGTCATCAAGGCTGGATAAACCTGGGGAGTTGCTAGAGTTGGTGAAGCGTTTGGAGTCAGGGCAGGGCCTCCAGGCGTGGGGGTAATTGTAGGTATAACTACCGCGGTAGGTATAGCCGTTGGGAGCAGCTCGACTGCGATACCTGCCGTAGTGTAATCCACCTTGATCTTGTCCCCCTCTTTCAAATTCAACGGGTTGCTCCCCAATGGCACAAAAGCCAGTTGTCCGGTTGTTTTCAAGGTTTTAATGACGTCGCTGGTATTGGTCAATCCAGGAAATTCGCCGATGATCCGGCGGCTGCCAGTCACCTGGAAAGATATTTCACTCACTCCCAGGCCGTTGCTGCGGCTTTCAAGGATCGATTTGGCATCCTGCATCTGCTGCGCCGTAACCGCCGTATCCGCCGGCAGGTCCACTTCCAGCAAGATGCTTAAGCCACCCCGCAGGTCCAGGCCCAGCTTGGTACTCAGGTCTTTGTTGTAGCTTCCAATGTGAATCCCTGGATTGCCCGGCAGGTCGATCCATATCACCGCCGCCAGGACGACGATGATAATGGCAAGATAAGTGTTATAACGTTGGCCCATTTATTGGTCTCCAGTTCCCAAATTCATTCATTAAAAAATCTGTAAGATTATATCAGAAAGATATCATATTGAGGGCTTTGTGATTAAGACTACACTGCTTTTTCAATCCAGCCCGGCAGGGCGGTAAATAAAACCAACATCATCTTTTTTGCCTGTTGGTGAAATACCTCAATCGCCCCATAAGCCTCGCCAGCCTGTCTACTTACCAGGTCACTGACCCCGCGCAAGATCAGGCAGCGCACCCCGTTGCGCCCTGCCACCCAGGCAATCGCTCCTGATTCCCAATCGGCTGCTGCCGCTCCAAAACGCTCGATCAAAATGGAAATTGCTTCTGGGTCGATATCTGAATCCGCCGAAATCAACCGCCCACGGCGTACTTGCTGAGGATAGGGAGTTTTTAACCAATCCAACTCCAGGCGGGTAGTATAATGCGCCAGCGCCGCCTCGGTATCGCCCATCCTCTCATAAATATCATAGAGCAGGGTTTCATCCACCAGCAGGATTTCACCCCGCTCAACCTCTCCGGCAAAACCTCCACAGGTTCCCAGGTTGATCAGCAGGTCGGGCTGCCAACGGTCGATGGCATACTGGGTCGATGCTGCTGCCGCAATCTTCCCCCACCCCCCGTGGAGGAACACCACCCATTGCCCTGACACAATGGTTTCGAACCACGCTCCCAGGAGGGAATCATTGGATACCACTGAATAAAAACTTTCAGCCGCCTGCCACTCACTGCCTGCAGAAATAAGTACAACTATCCTTCGCTGACCCTGCCTGTTACCGGTCATGGTCCTTCGACTCCGAATATTCGGCGAAAGGCCACCGGCGGCGCCAATGCACACGGTTACGTTCCAATAACTTAATCAGTTCTGGCCGGCCGCGGATCCAGCGAGCTTGTTTTTTGATCGGTCCACCCTCAGCCGCTTTCCACAGCAGATCAGCAATTATATAAGCGGCTCTGGGTTTGCCGAAAGCCATGGCGCGTTCAGCGCGCAATTCTAAAACCTGGCCATCGTTCTTCAGCCAGTGTGCCATAACCTCCAGCACCTGAAGTTGGGTTTCCGCCAGTTCCCCTGCTCCATGGCTGATCACATATTCGGCATTGCCGGTTTCCTGCCCTGGAAGCACATCGATCAGCAGCATTGGCAGCCCGCATGCCAGTGACTCGGTCACAATCAACCCGCCGGCTTTACTGATGATCATGTCCGAGGCGTGCATCAGAGTGGGTATGTTCGAAGCATACGCATATAAATGGACTGGTATATGCCAGTCCATTTTTTTCAATCGTTCGTAGAGTTCCTGATCATTGCCACAGGCCGCTGCCACCTGGAGTTGGCTGCCGAAATGGTTGACCACGTTTAACGCTTCCAACAGCCCTTCCACCCGCCGGCTGCCCACAGCCAGAATGGTTGTGAGATCGGTACGCCAGCCCAATTCAGTGCGGATAGATGCTTTGTCTCGTTTTTCTCGCACCACGTCCGGATGGACCGGGATCCCGGTGATCAGCACTTTCTCGAGGGGTAGATTGAAATCGGCTGCTCGCTCGCGCAGCTCTTCCGTTTGCACCAGACAGGCATCCACCGCCGGGTTAAACCACATCCGGTGCACAGTTACCAGGTCAGTGATGACGGTAAACATTGGTACAGCAATGCGATGGACGGTAAAGACTGCTTTCAGGGGTTCCTGGTACATCGGATACGTTATTAAGATAGCATCCGGCTGGTATGTTTGCACAATATCTTGCATCACTTCAAAGAGCAGCACAGATAAAGCACTTTCAGCAATCACACTGGGCACGGCGGCGTTGCTGGCATCAAAACCAATCTGGACCAAGCCTGGAATTTCGCGCACAACCTTGTCATAATCCGCCTGGCTGTCGCGCAAAAAAAATGGGGTGCGTTTATCATCCAGCGGGTTAACAATATCGACCTGGCAGCGGTCGCCGTAAGATTCATTCAGCGCTTCTGCCACCGCCTGGGCTGCCTTACGGTGCCCAAAGCCTGCATCGGAAGTCAAAATTAAGATGCGCTTTGCTGGGGTCATTATCCGTTCTGCTCCATCTCCTTTAAATAATCCAACAGGAGCTGCAGCGCCATTTGGGCCGATTTGGCTTTGTTTTCCAGGCGGTCGCCGTCCCAAATAAATTTCCAGGCCTTCTCCAAACCTGCCGCGCTCAACCCGAACCAGGTCAAACCAACTGGTTTTTCTGGCAACCCCCCGCCCGGCCCGGCGATACCGGTGATGGATATGCCAATCATCTTCTCCAATGGGAAATCCCCTGCCAGGGCCATCCGGGCGCCGTGTGCCATCTCCAGCGCTGTCTCGGCGCTGACCGCGCCAAACTTCAACAGCGTCTCGTGCTTTACTCCAAGCAACTTTTCCTTGGCTTCGTAAGCATAAGCCGTCACACTGCCCAGGTAATAATCAGATGAGCCAGCCACGTTTGTAAGCAAATGCCCGACCAACCCACCCGTACAGGATTCACCCACCACCAGCTTTAAACCTCTCCGGCGCAGCCAGAGACCGACTTCAACTTCAAGAGGTTCTTCCAAATTCGCATCCTACAACAAAACGTCCCTAATTATACTCCAGGAAGGACCGCCAATTTGAGGATCGCATTGCCTCAAATAAAATCTTACTTTCCAAAATAACGTTGCCTCACAAAAGGTGTTACCCTAGAGCGGAATTTGGATCCGCAGAGGGAGCATATGATGAGTCAACGCAGCAAGCGCGAGCTGGTC
>Ga0315282_10016377_pt1 | contig 10836 bp, 7 predicted proteins | sample YL17G07_20_MG_FD_203693 | JGI IMG/M metagenome (GOLD analysis project Ga0315282, IMG submission 203693) | Sediment microbial communities from Yellowstone Lake, YNP, Wyoming, USA - YL17G07_20 | ecosystem: Environmental > Aquatic > Freshwater > Lake > Sediment | place: USA: Wyoming | collected...
AGACGGCCTCGGCCACAATCAGGCGCGCCGAGGGATCGATCTTCGCGAACACGTCCATGCCCATGCGCTGGCTCCAGATGAAGCCGTGGCCCAGGGCCGGGTCGCAGGGGTGGGCGCGCTTCACCTGTATGCCTTCGGCGGCGAAGGCCGCGATGATTTTCTTCTCCGCCTCGTTCTGCGCCGCCCAGCAAACCTGGTTGGCGGAATGGCGCGAGTCGCCGCTGGCCACCAGCAACGCTTCGTTTGGGGCGCACGGCGCGGGCCTGGCAATCTCAGGAAGTGTGTAAGACATGATTCCCCCGAATCTCGGATTGCGGATTGCGGATTGCGGATTGCCTGCACTCCGCACTCCACATTTCGCGCTCCGCACTCTCAATGAACCAACTCCGACTGTTGCACCAGCTTTTCAAAGCGGGCATAGGCCGCCGTCCAGTGTTCCGTCTCGCGCGGCTCGTAGAATTGCTGCGAGAAAGAGGCGGCGATGGCCTGCCGCCCGGCGCCTACGTCGGCGAGGTGGCCGGTGGCAATGGCCTGCATCATAACGCTGCCCAAGGCCGCGGCCTCGATAGGCCCGGCAACCACGGCGCGCCCCGAGGCGTTGGCGGTGTACTGGTTGAGCAGGCGGTTCTGGCAGCCGCCGCCCACGATGCGCACCGTGCCGATGCGCCGGCCCGTGAGGTCTTCCAGCACTTGAAGTGCCCAGCGGGCGCGCAAGGCCAGGCTGTCCAGGCAGCAGCGCACCACCTGGCCCACGCTTTCCGGCGCCGCCTGGCCGGTCCTGCGGCAGAACTCGAGGATGGCCGCGGGCATGTCGCCGGGGGCGAGAAACCCCGGCGCTTCGGGGACCACCAGGCTGCGGAAGGCGGGCGCTCGCTCGGCCTCGGCCATCAGTTGCTCCCAGCCGTAGTCGTGCCCTTCGCTTTGCCACTGCCGCCGGCTCTCCTGCAGCAGCCACAGGCCGGGAATGTTCCGCAGGAAGCGGATGGTGTTGGCCACGCCGCCCTCGTTGGTAAAGTTCATCCCCAGCGCCTGTTCGGTGATGACCGGGTCGCCCAGCTCCATGCCCACCAGGTTCCACGTGCCGCTGCTGATGTAGGCGCTGCTTTCGTCCAGGCCGGGAACGGCGGCCACGGCGGCGGCCGTATCGTGCGAGGCGCTGGCGATCACCGCCACCGGTTGGTTGAAACCCGCTTCGGCAGCGATTTCCGGCCGCACGCAGCCCAGCACCGTGCCGGGGGCCACCAGGCCAGGCAGAATCCGCGCCGGGATGCCCAGCCGCTGGAGCAACCCGCGCGCCCAGTCGCGCCGGCGGCACAGCAGCATCTGGCTGGTGCTGGCGATGGTGTACTCGACCGCCGATTCGCCCGTCAGCCAGTAATTGAACAGGTCCGGCAGCATCAGGAACTTGTCGGCCGCCTCAAGCTGCGGGTGGGCTTCCAGCACCATGCTGTAAAGCTGGAAGACGGTGTTGAAGGGCATGGTCTGCAGGCCGGTTTGCTCGTAGACTTCAGCCGCCGGGACGCGCTCGTAGAGCTTCTGCGGCACACCGTTGGTGCGGGCGTCGCGGTAGTGGTAGGGGTTGCCCAGCAGGTTGCCGGCGCGGTCCAGCAGGCCGTAATCGACGCCCCAGGTATCCACGCCGATGCCCGCCGGTGCCGTCTTGTAACGGGCCGTGTAGGCCGCCAGCCCGGTGGTGATTTCCGTCCACAAACGGAGCGCGTCGGTGTGCAGATGGCCGGCCACGCGCACCGGGCCGTTCGGGAAGCGGTGCAGTTCTTCCAGTTGGAAGCGTTCGCCATCCCACAGCCCGGCCAGCACCCGTCCGTTCGAGGCCCCGAGGTCCACAGCCAAAAAACTGGTCGTCGCTTTCATAGAGGGGACATTTTACCCACAAAGGCACAAAGAACACCAAGTTTCGGAAGCGCGAAACCACTTGACAGCGTAACCGGCAGGTCGTGTAGCCTTTTACCGGAGCGTGGGTGTTGGGGATTGCATGCCTGGATGTCCCAATCTGCAGAGTGTCGGTATTGCCGGAGGGTTCCAATGTCGCACCGATCTCCGGGAGCCCGTTCCTGCTGTTTGTCAGCGCTGCTGTTCCTGCTCGGCCTGGTAATCGTTTCACAACCCCCCTACGTGAATGGACCGCACCAGAAACTGCGTGGCGCGCAGGCCAAGCCGCGGATTGCCGCGGCCTATGGAAAACTGCCGCTGCTCGGCTTGCGGCCCCCCATGTGTCCGTGCCGGCGCATCGCTTCCGGAGCTGGCTTCCGGACCTGGCGCCGGCTTCCCGACGCTATTCATGAACGCACGACTAATGCCGGTAGTGTCGATGGCGAGCGAGCTTGGACCGAACATTTTCCTCGCCGCTCCCTCGAAAGCCGAAGATTCGCTGAACTATCTGCGGCCTATTGTGTTTCTGCCCGAAGTGCAGGAGTCGGAACGTGGGAAGACGGGGCTGGCCACTCGCGGGTACTGAATGTGGACCGGGAATAGGTCCGGCCGGCACACGGCCCCCGCCCATGGAGTGACGGGGGCGTTGGATACATTCTGAACTGAGGGAGACTTTGCCATGAAAATACTGCGAAGAGACTTTCTGGAAGCAGCGGCATTATCGGGTCTCGCCACGACTTTGGCTTCCGGCCAGACCGGCGCAAGCGTGTCGATCTTCTGCGACACAAAGGCGCCGCAAACCGGCTTCGCCGCCGCGGAGATAGGCCGCGCCCTGGAGGCCAAGGGCGGTTCCTCGGTGATGCGGGAGTTGGACCAACTGCCGGCGGCGGCGGGCAACCTTCGCATCGCCCTGGCATCGACCGCGGCCGAGTCGCGGCGTTTGGCGAGCGAACTCAACGTCCCGCCCTTGCGGTCCGCCGAGCCACAGGCCTACGCGCTGCGCAAGAAATCGGCTGGAACGCAGACCACTTACGTGGTGCTCGGCGCTGACGCCGCGGGGGCCATGTATGGCGGCCTCGACATCGCGGAAGCGATCCGGTTGGGCGCACTGGCCGAGTGGAAAGACGGCGACCATGCTCCCCACATTGCCTGGCGTGGAATCAAGTTCAATATCACGGTCGACCGGCGCTCGCCATCGTACTCCGACAACAGCGACTCCGCGCAGGCCAACATCCCCGATATGTGGGACATGAAGTTTTGGCATGAGTACTTCGACGAGATGGCGCGCTGCCGGTTCAACGTCCTGTCCTTGTGGAGCCTTCACCCATTTCCGTCATTGGTGCGAGTGCCCGAGTATCCCGATGTGGCGCTGAAGGATGTTTGGGGGAATCGAGAGACGTTCGACCTGAACTTCAATATGAACAGCCCATCCATGGCGAAGCCGTTCAAGCTGGACAATGTCCGGATCGTGAACAGGATGACCATCGACCAGAAAATCGGGTTCTGGCGCGAGGTGATGCAATACGCACGGGATCGCGCAGTCGATGTCTATTGGTTTACCTGGAACATCTTTGTCTGGGGCACCGAAGGCAAATATGGCCTGACCGAAGACGGCAACAATCCGGCGGCCATCCGGTATTTCCGGGCGAGCGTGCGCGAGACCGTTCGGACCTATCCGCTGCTGGTCGGCATCGGCATCACGGCCGGCGAAAACATGAAAAGCGGACAAGGCCCGTTCGATCACGAAGCATGGCTTTGGCAAACTTATGGCGAGGGCATTCGGGACGCGCTCAAGGAGCAGCCATCCCGGTCATTTCGTCTGATTCACCGTTTTCACCAGACAGCGCAGCAGCAAATCCTGGATGCGTTCAAGGACTATCCGGGACCTTTCGACTTCAGCTTCAAATACTCGGTGGCGCACATGTACTCTGAGGTCAATCCTCCGTTCATCGACCCTGTGGTGGAACAGATGCCAAGGAACATGCGCACCTGGCTGACCGTGCGCAACGACGACATTTACAGCTATCGCTGGGGCGATCCCGACTTTGCCCGCGACTACGTGCGCAATATTCCGGGGCCAGACCGGGTGGCGGGTTTCTACATGGGCCCGGATGGCTATTGCTGGGGCCGTGAGTACATCGACCGGGACCCCGAGACGCCGCGCCAACTCGTGATGCAAAAGCAATGGTACAGTTTCATGATGTGGGGCCGGCTCAGTTACGATCCGGCCCTGCCCAACTCGCTTTTCGAACGCATGTTGGCCGCGCGTTTTCCGCACGTGCCGTCCGCCAAACTGTACGCCGCGGTGGCGAGCGCGTCGAAGGTCATCCCGCAGACCACTCGCTTCTTCTGGCGCGATTTGGATTTCATGTGGTTCCCCGAGGCCTGCATTCAAAAGCTGGGCTTTTTTACGGTGCAGGATTTTGCCCGCGGCGTAACCATGCCGGGCAGCGGCATTCTCAACATCCGGCAGTGGCGGGCCCGTCTGGCCAAAGGCGCCGCCATGGAGGGCATGACTCCGCCTCAAGTCGCCGGCACGCTCAAGGCCTGGTCCGGTAAAGCTTTGGAACTCGTCGCCGAAGTGCGTCCGCTTCAAGGGAACGACAAGGAACTACGCCGGACGCTGGGCGATTCCGAAGCCATGGCCCATCTCGGCAACTATTATGCCGAAAAGATTCTGGCCGCCATGGACCTGGCACTCTTCGACCGGAATGGCAAGCCCGGCGAACAGGCTTCATGTGTCGATCATCTGGAGGCTGCGTTGGCGCATTGGAAGAAATACGCTGCCGTGGCAACCAGCCAGTACAGGCCGCAGAAGCTCGGCCGGCTCGGCCGAGTTGTCGATCTGAATGAGCTGACCGCGAAGGCGGCGGAGGATATTGCCATCGCTAAGGATTGGCGCCGCGGCGGCATTCCGGACGATGGTGACGGTCCGGTAAAAGGGGATACAACCTTCAGGCCTTGAAATGGATTCGACAGAGTCGAAAATATGAAACATATTCTCCCGTTGTTGTTATGCGTCATCGCTCTGGCTGCGCCATCCGCCGCGACCACCGTTTCCATCGCAGGCGATGGATTTCTGATCAACGGGCGCCCCACCTACCAGGGCCGCGTTTGGAGAGGGCATCGCATCGAGGGTCTCCTCTTCAACATTCGCGTCGTGCAGGGCACCTTCGACGACCTGAATTCGGAAACCGCGTCGCGCTGGGTCTACCCCGATACCGGCAAATGGGATCCGGAGCGCAATGTCCGCGAATTCCTCGCCGCGATGCCCGAATGGAAGCGCCACGGCGTCCTCGCCTTCACCGTCAATTTCCAGGGCGGTTCGCCAGAGGGCTACTCGAAGGGGAGGCAGTTATGGGAGAACTATCCATTCAACGCGGACGGATCACTGCGGCCCGCGTTCATGGACAGGATGAAACGCATCCTGGATGAGGCTGACCGGCTCGGTATGGTGCCCATCGTGGGTTATTTTTATTTCGGGCAATCGCGCCGCCTCCAGACGGACGAGAACGCGGTTCGTGCCACCGACAAGCTTACGCGCTGGTTGCTCGATGGCGGTTGGAAGAACATACTTGTCGAGATCAACAATGAATCGAACCCCGGCTATCAGCCCCCGATTCTTCGTCCGGATCGCGTCCACGAACTGATCGCCCGCGTGCGTGATACCAAGGCAGCGGGTGGCCGCCGCCTCCTCGTCGGGACGTCATTCCCCGTGAAGTCGATGCCCACGGTGGAAGTGATGCGCGTTTCCGATTTCGTCCTGCTCCACGGTAACGGCTTTTCTTCCTCGGCGGAGCTTGTGGAGAAGATCCGCGCTACACGCGCTCTGGATCCGCAGCGAGTGATTCCCGTCCTGATCAACGAAGACGATCACAACGACTTCAACGCACCCGATGGTCGCCTCGCTTCGTGCATCGCCGAACATGTGTCATGGGGCTGGTTCGACTGGAGGCGGAAGGGCGAAGGCTTCGACGAGGGCTACCAGTCCGTGCCGGTCAACTGGAAGACCAGCTCCGAGCGAAAACGCGCCTTTCTTGCCAGGATTGCCGAGATCGTCGGGCACTGAACGTAACGTCGATCCCGGAGCAGCCCGGATGGTATAGCTCGGTACAATAGGCTCTTCCGCTGATCCGGGAGCTTGCATCTTACGATGTACACCGAGAGGTACAACTCCATGAATCACGACACGCGGGCAACTCGCCGCAGCTTTTTGAAGCGCTCGGTTGTGGCAGGAACCGCGCCGGCGATTCTGCCCCCGGCCAGCCGGGTGGACCATCGCCAACGCCGCCAATGTCCAGGAAGCGCCGTATGGCGCGAGGGGCGACGGCAAGGCCGATGATACGGATGCGCTGGGTCGCGCCATCGCAGCGAATCCGGCCGTCTATCTACCCAAGGGCTTCTATCGGATCACGCGGCCGCTTCGCCTGCAGGCCCATACGTTCCTGGTGGGCACGGGCACGAACCACTAGACCTTCGTGCCGGATTTTGCGGAGCCGGTGGGGAAGGCCACGATCGAAACCGAAGACAACGCTGCTGTCACAACCCACTTGGCGTGCGTCTACCTGCGGACCGGCGCGCCCGAACTGATCCAGCTTCGGTGGTGCGCGGGACGCGATTCCCAGGTCCGGGACGTGACTTAATGACCTGTGTATAAATTAAGCACCAAAACGTAACGGTTTGGAAATGTTTGTGTTACCATCAGCAGCATCCGGCGATTTTCCGAAACGGGCCGATGCTGGTGAAATCGAGAAAACGGGACGCCGCAGCGCTGGAACAACGGCGGCGGGCGACGGTGGCCGACTGGCAACGCGGCATGCGCGTGCGGGAAGTTGCCCGCAAGTACAGCGTCGACCACGTCAGCGTGCTGCGCTGGCTCGGGCGCTATCAGCGCGAGGGAGCCAGGGGACTGCGTGCCACGCGGGCGACTGGTCGTCCGTCTCGGCTGGCCCCTGTTTGGCTGGCCCGACTGCCGAGCGTGTTGCTGAAAGGTGCCGCTCATTTCGGATACCTGACCGACCTGTGGACCACCGAACGGGTGGCCCAGGTAATTCATCAACTGACCGGCGTGCGCTACCATCGAGCCCATGTTTGGCGCCTGCTCGATCAGTTGGGCTTTTCCTGGCAATGCCCCGAGCGACGGGCGCGGGAGCGCGACGAGCGCAAAACCAAGCGGTGGTTGCGAACCGTCTGGCCGGCCATCAAAAAAATGCCAGCAGGTCCGGGGATCGCTGCTGTTTCTCGACGAATCCGGGTTCTCCCTGACGCCGTACGTAGCCAAAACTTGGTCTCCCCGCGGGATAACTCCGATTCTCCGGCATTGCTTCAACTGGCCGAAGGTATCGGCGATTTCCGCCGTTAGCCTGGCCGGGCGCTGCTACTTCCGCCTGCATCGAGGCACTATTGGCTCTCGTCGAGTGATCGAGTTCCTTGGTCAGTTGCTGCGCCATACCCGGCGTCCGCTGTTCGTTTTGTGGGATGGCGTGCAATTTCACCGCGCCAAAGCTGTCGAGCAATTCCTGGCGAGGCACCGGCGGCTGCATGTATTTCGGTTTCCGCCCTACTGCCCCGAACTCAATCCGGACGAATATTTCTGGTCGCATCTGAAGTGCCGCCAGTTGGCTAACTTGGGACCGGCCGATGTCGATCAGTTGGAGCATGAAATTCGCAAGGCGGTCCGGCAGGTACGCCGCCGCCCCGCTCTTATCCGTTCGTTTTACCGGGCCTCGGGCCTGGTACGGTATTTAAGCAAAGATCATTAGGTCGCGGCGTTCGGCCTGAACTGCAAATTGACGCTAGGGGTCTCAAATCCAATCTTGGAACAGTTCGCGGCGCGGGGCGGGGATCACGATCTGGCTGACCAGGATGCCTTCGGCGGCGGCCACGGCGGCGCCCGCCGCAACGGCAGCGCGCACGTTGGCCACGTCGCCGGTCATCAGCACGAACCCCTTCCCGCCAATGGCCATGGCCAGGTGCAGGCGGAACAGCGTGACCTTGGCGGCCTTGGCGGCGGCGTCGGCCACGTCGATGATGCTGGAGGCTGAGAAGGTTTCGACGATGCCCAGTGCGCCCATATCCTCGGGCTTCAGCTCGGTGGTCTGCGACAGGGCCGGGAAAATCGAGTGGTGCACGCGCGGGATGTAGCGCGACTCGACCAGCGCGTCGCCCGCCTCGGTTTCCCCAGCCCGCACGCTGGCCTGCACGGACCCGGTGTCGCCCGCCACCACCACCAGGTACTTGCCCGAGCAGATGGTGCGCGCCAGCAGCAAGTCCACCTGGGCGGCTTTCAGCATGGCGTCCTGGACGCGGTAGCCGACGCCGATGCTGGTCAGCTCCAGCAGCCCGATCGTATCAATTTGATTTGTATCTTCGTACACTTTGTGAACTTCGTGTCCTTTGTATCTTTGTGGTGAATTACGTCGCTTCGATGGTGATCGCTCCATCCACCTTGCTCACCCGCCCGCTGATGCTGGCATGAATGTTGGCGCCGAGCTTGCCTTCGGGCGGCGCGGCGATCAATTGCCCTTCTTTCACGCGCTCTCCGGCGCGGACCACGGGCGCCGCCGGCGCGCCCGCATGCTGTTCGAGCGGCAGAACCACGCGCTTGGGCTTCAGGGGCCGGTCCTCGAGCGGGCCCACGTTGCGGAAACTTTGCAGGCCCAGCCGCTGCATCAGGCGGCGGATCGGAATGCGGCGGGCCGGATACATGGAATGCGGCCGCACTTCGTTCGGATCGCCCTGCCATTTCAGGTTCTTCTCGCGGGCCGCCACCTTGTCGTGGGCGCAGACGTTCTTGGGGTCCAGCGTCTCCGGGCAGGAGAACAGGCTGCACAGGTTGCACTCGCAGCAATAGAGCGTGCCGGCGATCATGCGGTCTTTTTCGGGCGCGAACATCAGCGCGCGCATCGCCAGGTGCGGCTCGATGGGATGGCCGAGCAGGAAGCGCGGGCACAGCTCGGTGCAGAACACGCACTGGTCGCACGCCGATTTGCCGATACGGGAGATGGCGGACCACGGCAGCCGGTAGCGGGTGATGAGGCCGTGCTCGCGGGGCAGCACGATGGCCCCCCCGGTGGTCTTCAGGATGGGCTCCTCCGGCCCGGAGGCCAGCCGCCCCATCATGGCCCCGCCCATCAGCACGTCGTAGAGGGGCACGGTGGCGCCGCCGGCCGCCTGGATCACTTCGCCCAGCGAGATGCCCACCGGCACGCGCAGCGTCACCGGTTCCTTCACCGCTCCCGCCACCGTCAGGTACTTGTGCGTGACCGGGCGGTTGCGGCCGATGTTGACCAGCGTCTCGACGTTCAGCACCACGGCGCCCACATGGAGCGGCAGGCCGCCCGGCGGGATCACGCGCCCGGTCACGTCGTAGACCAGGAGGAACTCATCGCCGGCGGGGTAGGTATCGCTGAGGGGAAAGACGCGCACGCCCGCCGGCAGTTGCGGCGTGATGGCCTGGATGACCGTCTCATACTTCCCTTTGATACCGACAACCGCCTGGCGCGCGCCGGCGCGCTCCATCGCCGTTCGCAGGCCGCGCAGCATCTCGGCCCCGTGATGGAGCATCAGCTCCTTGTCCTTATGGAGCAGCGGCTCGCACTCCGCGCCGTTGACGATGACGACCTCGGCTTTGGCGCGCAGCTTCACCGCCGCCGGGAACCCCGCTCCACCGGCTCCGACCACCCCGTTGTCGTGTATCGAATCCTTCAAGACCCGTAGTTCACCACAAAGACACCAAGTACACAAAGAGCACAAAGGCGTCCTTGGTGATCTTCGTGTTCTTTGTGTCTTTGTGGTGAGATCCTCACTTCTCTTCCAGCTTGTCCATCACCTGGTCGGTAATCGCCCGGATCACGCTCTCCAATTCCTCTTGTGAAAGCGCCTGCGCGGCGCCTGCAACACCTTCTACCGGGCAGGCGATGCCGCTGGGGAATTCCGGCTGATCGCAAAGCTGGCACTCTTTCAGCCCGAAGCGCGCGTCGGGGAGCCCCAGCTTTTTCTTCATCTCCAGCAGGTCCGCGGTCTTAGCCTCCGGGATGTGCGAGAGCGGCGCGCCCAGGTGTCCGGCCAGGATCAGCGTGCGACAATAGGTGTCCACTACTTCCGCCAGCCACTCGGCATGGGTAACGGTATCGGCCCAGCAGATGACGCCGTGGTTGGCCAGCAGGATAGTGTTGTGCTTCCGGGCATAGGGCGCAACCGTCTCGGCGAAGGCCTTGGTCCCCGGCGTCTCGTAGGGCGTCAGGACCACCGTGCCGATAAACACCTCGTGCTCGGGGATCACGCAGCGCGGCGGCACCGAGCCGGTAATGGCGTAGGCCGTGGCGTGCGGGGGGTGGCAATGCACGCCCGCGCGCGCTTCCGGGACGGCCTTGAAAATCTCCAGGTGCAACAGCACCTCGCTGGAGCGGGGGCGTTCGCCGGCCACCTGCCGGCCCTCCATGTCCACCAGCGAGAAGTCCTCCAGCGTCAAGTCGCCCTTGCTGCACATGGTCGGGGTGCAGATCACGTAGTCGTCGGTGATCCGGTAGGTGATGTTGCCGGCGTTGCCGTCCACGTATTGCCGCTCCCAGAGCTTGCGCCCCACGCGGATGATTTCTTCCTTGATGGCCGTGGCCTCCGGCGACCGGAACAGCTCCTGGGGCGACGAATACTGCCGTGTGACCGGCGAGGGGGCGCCAAAGACCGGCTTGCCGGCCGCCGCGTAAGCACCGGAGGAATCGCCGGCGGCGGTCGCTTCGCCACCCTCGATCACCTTCAGCCGCGCCGATTCGATCATCTCCCGGGCCGACGGCGTTATGATGGCGCGCTCCTGCACGCGGATGGCCTCGGCCCCTTCCCGCACGGCCTGGCCGACGTCACTGCCGGTGACGACTTTCAGTTCCCTGAAATCGAGTTCCTTCATATTGAAGCTGTCAGCTATCAGCTACGTAATTTTCAGTGCGC
>Ga0315282_10016378_pt1 | contig 10836 bp, 11 predicted proteins | sample YL17G07_20_MG_FD_203693 | JGI IMG/M metagenome (GOLD analysis project Ga0315282, IMG submission 203693) | Sediment microbial communities from Yellowstone Lake, YNP, Wyoming, USA - YL17G07_20 | ecosystem: Environmental > Aquatic > Freshwater > Lake > Sediment | place: USA: Wyoming | collected...
ACGGCCCGTTCATCGATGCGAGTTACCTGACGAAAGGCACCCTGTTGCGCCCGCTACAGAGAAACGCTTCCAGGCTTCTGGACTATTTCATTTCTATTTCTCTGTTCGGAGGTCACTGGAGGACCAAAGCCCAGCTGTCCCGTTGACGAAGAAACCGTTCACTCCGCTCTTGATTTGGAGCTGCGCGATTTCGCGGAGGGGGGAAAAGATCTGCCACGGGCTGGCATCATCCCACCGATCGTGAGGCGTCGAGTAGACCAAAATGCATTGTTTCTCGCGTTGACCGAACAACTCCTGTGCAACGGAATTGTGCCGTCGCCGATTAATTAGAGCGTCCACACGTTATGCCTGCACAGGTAGGGGAGCTGAAGTGGTTCGTACCGTGGCGTTCCAAGGCGAGCACGGAGCATACAGTGAGCAGGCTGCAATCACCTATTTCGGTACCAGCATAGAAGCGAAACCTCACAAGTATCTGCGGGACGTTTTCCGGTCAGTTGAGATGGCTGTAGTGGAGTTCGGTGTTGTCCCAGCAGAAAACTCGCTAGAGGGTAGTGTCAATCAAACCTATGATCTACTGCTCGAATCTGCTCTGAAGATAAGCGGAGAGATGAAAATCAGAGTACCCCACTGCCTATTGGCACTTCCAGGAACAAGGCTAGACGATGTAAACACGGTCTATTCACATCCCCAAGCACTAGCACAGTGCTCACATCTTCTCGACACTTTGCATGTAGAAGCGGTGCCGGTTTATGATACCGCAGGGAGCGCGAAGATGATAAAGGAGAAGAAGCTTCGAAACACCGCTGCAATCGCCAGCGAACGCTCAGCCGAAATTCATGGACTAACCGTTCTGAAGAGGCAGATAGAGGACTTTCCTGACAACTTCACACGCTTCTTCATCATAGGCCCGCATGATTCCCCAGCAACAGGCAATGACAAGACATCCGTGGTCTTCGGAACCAAACATGTTCCGGGCTCGCTTCACGATGCTCTGCGCGAACTAGCATTCAGAAAGATCAATCTCACGAAGATCGAGTCGCGTCCGATAAGAACCACCCCTTGGGAATACCACTTCTTCGTGGACTTCGAAGGGCATCGCGCAGATGCCGTTTGCACTGAAGCTCTTGAGGCGCTAAAGAAATCGACGACGTTCCTGAAAGTTCTGGGTTCCTATCCTCGTGCCGCCTAGGATTTTCGTCGATCAAGAAAGCGAGCGAGGCGCGTTGCCATCTTTAACGCTATCCTGCCAGGAAGGGTAATCAGATAGCGACCACGGTCGCCTTCCTGTACAACTAGTCCAGATTCCTGCAAGGTCTTGAGGTGGCTTGATATCGTGCTCGGCGAGAGATCCTTCAGTACGGCCTCCAATTCACTTGCGTATCTTCCCCCATACAGCAACTCTGTCAGAATTCGGAGCCTATGCTCGCTGGCCATGGCACTCATCAGGGCAGCTCAGCAGTGCCCAGCAGCAATTTCATGAGAGGTCATTTGGCAGGGTGGTTCTCGCAACTGTTTCATGTCCGGGCTCAAGTTACGGAGAACCGGTGCTTGACGAAGGGCGATCAGTTCTGCGATTTTGCAGTCGAAGCAACAACCCTTTAGTCCTAATTCGAGCGGTTCAAGGACATATTGAAAGACAAACGCCGTGTTGTGTTCCGCCCAAGGAATGGTCAATGGAACTTCGCGTATCTGATTTCGACGGAACTAAGCTGAAGAGGCTTGATACTCTCCCAGTCTTGTTTGCTGCCTCTTGGTGTCCGTTCTGCAGGCAGTTCAGGCCGATCTTTGAATCCGTTTTGGGGGCAAAGGGGATCCGATGGAGGTCTGTCGATATGAGCGATCTCGAGAGTCCGCTTTGGGACACTTTTGACGTTCGCGTCGTTCCGACCGTCATCGTATTCAAGGAAGGTCGAGCGGTCTTCAGAAGTGATGGCGTTCTGGGGCGCGGCCTGCCTGCAGAAGTGATGGAAGAAATAGTGCACGAGATCAGCGTTGGTCGACCTGCTGTCGCGCATTAGCTATGTCTTAGGTTCTTGATGCTCGTATACGAGCTCACGTTCAAGCGGTTTGCCTTTTCTGAATCTCCATAATTCAACGCGACCGCGGAATGCCGCTCCCCAGAGCTTGAGGGTTTCTCGTTCCGCTTTGCTTGCTCGACCCTTGCCGCTCTTCACTTGAACCATGAGCACGCGCCCATCTCGACCTGCGAATATGTCCACAGGGCCGTGTGAAGCAGCGCTGCGGCTGCATAGCCAGCCTTCTTCCCTCAGTTTTCGAAGCACTTGGTATTCGCGACTACGACCTCTCGTGTATGGAGTTGAAACCATTCTTCCATCCTGAACATGCAGATTGTGTGTTCACCGTCATGAATGTGCGCTAATCGCACCCTGTCCGCTTGTCTATCATCGCAGGAGATATGTAAAACACTTAAGGCATCCAGTCTCGAACTGACTGGCTGAGACGACAGACTATGCGTTCGCTATCGTGGTGTCTTTTCGCTTCCCTAGCTTGCGTCAGTCTGGTCGTTGCTCTAGGATCGAACGTTATGGGTCAGAGTAGTTACGTTGTGACGGTTACGGTTCAAGGGCTGCCCGCGAACGCGAGCACCATTGTCTACGTGGACGGGTCTCCTAATGGCACAATGAGTGGAGGGCAGTCACGTTCCTTCAATTTCTCTGGCTCAGCAACTCACTATATCGTCGTGCAGTCCTATGTGCCGGATTTCAACGGTCAAGGTGGAACGCGTTACTATGAGAAGGATACGTCGTGGGCATTCAGTGCTGGTGGCAGTCACGTCTTCACATATACTGCGCAGTACTACCTCACGGTGCAGACGTCCTACAGTTCTGCGAGGGGTGATGGGTGGTACGATTCTGGTTCCGTTGCTCAGGCTACGTTGGAGGATGGCGAAGTAGATGAGAGCCAAGGGACTAGGCAAGTGTTCACAGGGTGGACGGGCGACGCGTCAGGTACAGGTTTGGTTTCTGATAGCATTTTGATGAATGATCCTAAGACTGCTACTGCGAATTGGAAGACGCAATTCTATCTCGCCATTGAATCGGATCCGCTAGGCGTCAGTAACCTCAGTGGCTCTGGATGGTATGATGCCGGAACACAGGCCAGTATCTCTGCAGCCGCAACAATCCCGGCGACTGAGGATACGCGGTTGAAGTTCAGTCATTGGAGCGGAGCATTTGACGGACAATCACCGTCCGGAAGCGTTCTGATGGAAAGGCCGAAGACCGTAAAAGCGCACTATCTCGCTCAGTACCTGCTTGCCGTCCAGTATGATCCGGCGAGCATTCAGCTATCATTCAATGAGACCCATGCTGGTTGGTACGATGCAAATGCAAATGTGCAACTCGGACCTGTGCCAACGATCATTAGTCTCAGTTCCGTGGAGCGTTTGGTTTTTTCAGGGTGGGCCGAAAACGGCTCGTCGCTCCGAGATCTCTCGATGACTGTCTTGATGAATCATCCGCACAAGGTGATTCTATCCTACAGGACGCAGTACTATGTTGATGTTCGTTCTTCTTATGGTTCGGTTACAGGTTCGGACTGGTATGATAGAGGATCGACGGCAAGGCTGTCGGTAAGTAGCACGGCAAGGACATGGCCGGTGTCGTATGCCCTTTCGGGTTGGACTGTTGATCCTTCCACGGGAAGGCTGGACAAAGTCGATGGTGCGTGGACCATACTGGTCGATAGGCCGTACATTATTCAAGCGAATTGGAGCGTAGACTACCTGCCAATAGTAGGTCTCGCCGGTGGCTTGGCACTTTTGGTTGTAGCTCTAGCTGCGACCTTTGTAGTCGCGCGCAAACGGGGCTTGCTTACTCGTGGTCGTTCGGTTGGGCTCTTCAGATCAGGAGGGATCCGGTCGCGCTCAACGCGAATGCGAGCCTGCGCCAGTTGCGGAAACCGCATTCCGGAAGGTGCAGCATTCTGTCAGAGATGTGGAGCAGCAGCCGTTGAAGCGGTCGCTCAAAGTCCTCTGGAGGAGAAGGTCTATCATTACATTGTCAAACATGAAGGCGTAATATCGCTAAGTAAGGCGTCAACAGATCTGGGGATTTCTGTTGAGCAACTTAAGACCATAACGGCGAGACTGAAGAAGGAAGGGCGGTTGGCTTGATCAGAAGAATGAGTGTCCTTGTTCCTGTTGGTATCCGGTCGGGTACGGTTGCGTCGGGTAACCGATCTTTGAAGCTAACCCCCAGAAGCATTCCGGGCAGAAGCTGAGCATGCCGTAGGGTTTGTTGCATCCGGCGCAGATCGTTCTTCCACATCTTGAGCAGACGAAGCTTGATGGAAGTTCAGGGTGATAATAGCACGTCCCCGGTCGGGGCGATTGTCTCAGCGTGTGGATCGAAGGTACCACTGGTGCAGAAGGAACACCGGCGATGGGGGACTTGACATCCACCTTCACTGGTGGAGCCTGGGATAGCGGGCTTCCACAACTGAAGCAGAATCTAGAGTCTTCCGTGTTTGCCTTCCCGCAAACGTTGCACGTGGGCATTTACTATATCCCTGACACCAGTTGGTGACACTGCTTTTTTAACAATTGCTGGGCGCGTCAGATGCTCGTCCATACGCTAGAGCCTTCCAGGAGCTTGTTCTTGTTGCCGTCGCGTGGAAAATGGCATTACCACCGCAAACAGGCCCTCACGTCAATCTAATCATGGATTCATTCAGTTCTCCATTCTTGGTTTCCGCAAGTACTCTCAGATAGTCGCCTTTCTCGAGGCTTCTGATTGCTTTTGGCTTGTCTCCTAGACTCGCTTCGCCATGTGAGGTTTCCGAGAGAATCATCAGAATCCCATGCTCCGCGTTCACAGCCAGCCTAATCGCCCTTTCCATCTTCTCTTTCGAGGCGCGGATGGCCGAGATTGGCAAGTCGAAGCGAGGGACCGTCTGCTTGGCTGTTCCCTCAGACCCGCACACGAAACATTTCTCGTTTCTCTTCAATTCCATCGGTGTGAATCGATTGTTCTTCAGATCCATGAAGAGAATTGATCTCAGTGGTTGGCCACTGTGGTCAGGCCACTTTGCGCCTTGGCGATACTGTCCGATTCCTAGAATGAGTTTGATGGTCTCTTGCGAGATAATTGAAGAGACTAGAGAGATTGATGTTGCAAAGGACGGCACAGTGACCTGCTCAAGTGGAGCGTCGCATGGGTTGCGTAGACCGACTATCTGCGAATATTGATTCGGAGGGAATACACAAATTGGACAGGGGTCGTTGGGAGGAATGTAACTGTGAACTCTGGCGTTCAGTCCGGTAATTCCTCCGTCGACCATCGGGATAGAGTACTTTCTGCAAATCTGAGTCAAGTAGATCCTAGACACAACGTTGTCGAGTCCGCAAACAACCACATCGGAGTCCAAGTAGAACTTGAGAGGCATTGTTTCTAGGTCGCCACGAAAGGCGAGCGTCTCCGAGTAGGGGTATCTCCGGTGTAGATTTCTCGCGAGGATCTCTGCCTTGTTCCTGCCAAGATCTTTCGGTTCAAAGAATACCATTCGGCTGACATTGGACATCTCCACATTGTCGCGGTCCACGAAGAACAGCCTTCCCACGCCAAGCATGGCAAGGTTCTTGGCAACCTCGTTTCCGATTGCGCCGGCACCGGCCAGAAGAACCGTCGCTGACCGAATCTTCTGCTGGCCTTCTAATCCCCACACGATGAGGTGGCGCGCCCAGAGATAATCCACAATCACAGGACCATCGATGTCTCTGAGCTTGGAGACGCGCGAGTTGTCAGAAAGAAGTCTTCCACGCAGAAGTAACTTCGTGAGTTCAGGCTCAATGTTGAGCTGTCTGCAGATGGATTTCTTGAGTTCTCTCGTTGTGCTTTTCGGATCGAGATCTACTTTAATCTCTTTGTATGCGGGGAGAGAGGCTTTTATGCGCATCAGCAGGACGCTCTACGTTCTCTCCCAGGAATCGTGAATCTAACTACGTCTCCAGGACCGGAGGTGGGAAGCAGTACTCTTCTTGGGATCGGTACGATGTTGAAGCGAACAGTGTCGTCTGCGGATTCGGTGAGCTTGCTCTTTGTCATCTTGGGGAACCCGTAAGATCGGCAAACGTTAGCCGCCTTCAGTGCACGAGGGTGATTGAACACACTTTGAGGATTGGGATCCGTAAGAAGATAGTGTAGCGCATTCACAACGGAGATCAGCTTCAGTCTTGGATCCCATTTCTCGCCTAGAATCGAGACACAAACCGCATTTGGAATGTTCGGCACGATGTTCGGATGCGAAATATCCGTAAGCCATGTGGCGTTCGGAGGCTTCAGGGGATATTCGGGTGAGAGTTCAAGACGGAACCTGTTCCAATCCGTATACTCGGTGAATGGCCAGACTCCTTTCTCAGCAAGTTTCTTAACCTCTCCCTTCTCGCAGCGAATGAGGCCTTCAAACTGTGTCGGCGGATCATTGAGCGCCGTCACGGTGGGGAACTGATGGTTGAGCAGGTTCTTTTCTTTGTAGAGTAGTTGTACGTCCAATCTGTTCAGTCTCTCCCGCCTATGATGTTATATGGCATGAGGGCTAGTTGGGCATTCTCAGGAATGCCTAACCTCGCAATGGTCGTATTCTCGTCTAGAATGGCGCCTCCGTACATTAGAGCGACGGTTGCTGGATCCACGCCGAAGGATTGGCACACCTGCCCCTTGATCTCCGCAACAGTATGGTCTGGGATCACGTCAATCTCCGCTAGGCCTGTTTGGGGACCGATGGGCGCTTGTACGAACAGTTTCATTTGCGATGTTTCACCTCCACTCATGCTGGTTCGGCATTTCCATAGAGGAGCTTAAACTATCTTACTGTGAGTTCGACCATTTGGGAATGGATGATGTCGCCGCCTGACGCGATAATGGTTAGTGTGTAAGTTCCAGGTTTCACGTTGCTTGACGCAACAATTTGGAGTGTTATGGTAGTCGTTCCAGGTCCAAGTTGCAGTGTGTTTCCTGCGGTCGAGAGTGTGGATGATGCGCCTGATGGTAGGCCTTGTACGCTGACGGCAACGCGATCTGCGAAACCTTGTGTTATTGTCAGGGTCAACAGATAAGTGGTCGTCCCACCAACCTTGATGGTCTGTGATCCTGGCGAAGCTTGCAGACTGAAGTCCGCTACGGTTACTGTCACTTCTGTCTGGCGAATTACCGATGTAGCGTTGGGTGGTGAATATGTGCTCGTTAGAGTGAGCGTAAACGTGCCGTTCGCGGTTCGCTCATCTGCCGCAATTTCCACATTGACCGTTGTTGCGCCGGGGGGAACTGGATTCTGAGAGAATACTACTGAAAGCCCCGCTGGTTGGCCTCTGGCTGTCAATATCACTGGCTCACTAAACCCGTTTATCGGTAACAAGTTCAGTTGGCCAACCGCTGACCTTGACCTATAGACTGTGAACGTTGTTCTGCTTGCGACGAGTTTGAAATCTGCGACTTCGATTTGGTACATGGCTGAACGCATCTGGTTGCCTGAGGTATCTGTTGCTTCCATGTAGTACAGTATGTTGCCCGTCACTTGTTCTCCTGGTATAGTATACGAGTACTGGGTCGGTGTGGATACACCCATGTCTGCAAGCGCGAAGGAATCTGATCCTTCAGTGGAATAGAGCAAAGTTACGTTGTGAACGGGGCCCGTCACGTTGGCTTTGAGTTGAATCGGTGATCCTATAGTCGCGGTCATGACTGGAGCGTGACTGATCGTCAGTGCTTGTCCAGGCACCCCTTGGTATAGTAACGCGCCCATTAGCGCTAGTGATGCAGCAAGAGCGATTACGATTATTGCTATGATCACCTTTGGTGTTGGTTGTTTGAATCGCATGGGTCGTCTTCGTATCTCGAAGGCCGGAGTCGGAGGGGCCAATGGTCTGGCTATTAGCTCAGGCGGGACGGCTGCTGATGGTTCAGCATAGATTCTGATCTTCTCGTCAGGTATTCGGACCGGCTCGCCTGTTTGAGGATTCACTCGATAATAGCCGACACTATCGGCTACTGTGTCGACAACCATCCCGACAATCAAAGAGGAGAATTGTTGCAGCTTCTTCTGGGTTTGGATGTCCGTCGCTGAGAAGGTGAGCCCGCTTTCGGTGTGTGAGTGATACCATCCGACAATATTGCCCTTGAGGCGTCCGTTCACCATGTCGTCCGCTATTCTTGCGAGTGTGTGTGACGGTAGAACCACTCGGTTTGGTTCAGCTGAATATTCGCCGGTGATGGAGTCATCGATGATGATTGTGTCATCCTCAAGCCTGCCAAGCAGAAGTCCAATGGTCTCGTTTCTTGAATCATGTGCGGCTTCAACGATCCGGTCATTGACAGGCTTCCATATGCTCACATAAGACAAGGACTACACCAAAATCTCGAGGAGATAAAAAATTGGGGACCTGTATGAGTCCGTTACCGTCCCAGCATGCCGAGTATTCCGCCCAGCACGCCGAGGACGAATCCGGCCACAAAACCTCCGCCGATTAGCAGACTCAGCACCGCCAGCGGAAAGATAATTATGCTCCCGATCGTTCCATAGCCAAGCAACATCAGTATAGATCCGATTACCAGAATCAGTCCGATAATCGCGCCAATTGCGAATACTAGGCCGTGTTGGGGTGATGGGTCGATTACTGGTAGCCAGAAGAATACACCAGTCCACAGATTGTAGAATGACAGCGAGAGCAAAGCTGCAGCGTTGAGGATTACGAGAATTCCAGCAATCATGGAGAGTATGAATCCCCACATCGCTCGGGGTGCGCTTGGTTGTTGTAGGTAGCCTGGTGGAAACGACGGCATAAATGATGCTGGTGGCCCTGGCATTGGGGGTGGAGCATAAGCTGGTCCATATCCCGGCCCGGGCTGCGGAGCCGCAACCATCGGTACCACGGCGGCGTAACATTGAGGACAGAGCACTAGATCCATGTAGGCCCTAGAGCAGTCGCGGCAGATCGATCTACCGCACCGATTGCATACGTAGATCGCAGGGAGACTCGGATGATAGAAGCATTGTCCCGGTGCCGGTACTCGGATCGGTCCGCCCGGTGCGACAGGGGTCACAACGCGAACTGAGGGGACTGGTTTGAGTGCTGGGGCCGCTGCGCCTGCAAGCGATCCGCCACAACTGGAACAGAATGCTGCGTCGTCGCGGTTATTGTAGCCACATGATGGGCATTTCCTGACCATTTTTCTTAACATCCTCCTTTAACTAATTTGGTACGAAAGAAGGGTGCCATTGGTAGCGCACTTAAGCGTTTGGTCACGCGTTGTCACATTGATGATTGGTAAAAGTCGAATTATACCATTTTTTAGCGCAAAAATAGCTGTCTAGGCCGAATTACTGGGCTGCGCCGATTTTCATGGCTCCCTCGACACAAGGAGAGCAAGCAACTCGCCGTTTTCAACTACGCGTAAGGCAGTTCATTCGGATGGTCGCAGTGACTAAGCTTGCCCGACCAGTAAGATCGCGCTTTTACTAATGCTCGATCTGATGTCTTCGCACTGCGAAACGCAACACGTCAAGTTGGGATCGGCATTTTGTTGAGCTGAGAAGATGTTCGTTTTGCGAGGACGCGTGTCCTGAAAACTGACGCTTGAAGTGATCGGCAGCGTTGTTGTGTCGATGACCAGTCACTCTCATGCATTTCGATGCCAAGGTTAATTAGCAAAACCCTACACCGCTCCAACGCGTCCGTGTGCCCCGGTGGCTCAGCCTGGTAGAATCAACGAAATGCCGCAAGCGCCGCCTTGGTAAGGCGAAGGTCGCGGGTTCAAAAGCGAACTATCATTCGCTGAAAGTCCCGCCCGGGGCTCCACAATACCGGTCCCGGTCCAGAGCCTTTCCATACATGAGCCTCCGGTAGATTTCAACAGAATTCACTTAGTTGCCTTTCCCTCTACCCCGAGTTGTTTTCAAGTTAAAAGGTACTGTTGGCAGCTCGGCGGGGGGGACAACAAAATTGTTGGAATATCGCCTTGGGCGATTCGATGGACATCAGACGTTTTGCCTCTTTCACGATAAGCAGTGTATTGCGGAATAGTATTGTCTGAAGATTTCACATTTTCGATTGTGTCCGGTGATCGCAAGCAACTCTTCGCTGAGTAAGACGCTGTGCCTTCAACGCAACGATGGAGAGTCCGACTAATACTATTGCGAGTACAGCCGCAAGGTTGGGACACAATTGACCGTAATTACAATCGTAGAGGTCAAGCACCGATTCTCCGTGACACATGCCTGGTTCATGGATTTCAGAGCTCTTTGAGCGAAGCTAGTTGAGGAAGTACAATAGCATGATCGACGTCGGTTAGTTAGAGGGCTTTCATGTTTTTCCTCGGTCTTGAACCACACTTCTTCTACCTTTAGCTGTCAGACTGTAGCTGAAAGGTGCGATGAGATCTCTATCAACTAGGAACTTTATGGCTTGTTGCATCACGTCGTATGAGGCTTGTTCCTCAAAGGTCTTGTACAATACAGCAATGGGTATCTCAAGTCGACCCCGTCTTTTCGCCTCTTCGTAGAAGAAATCAAGAATTTTCTCAGCCAGTCTCTTGACCTCGACCATTACGGCCACAAACCATTACTGATCCGGTCAGAGGTTGAGATCTTACGAAAGAGTCTTTCTATCGACCAACGGTGAGCAACGGTTTGGTGGTCCGCCAACACATACACATAAAGAAACTAGGTTCAAATTCCAATGCCCGCACCAAGGGTACCACACCTATGAAAAGTCGGTAGCCTAGGATTCTTCTCTGCGATTGGTTCTTCTGCGTGGCGTTCAAGCGGTGTTAGCTAATGTGTCGAGTCGTTTATGTTTTTGTTCCGTCAGCTGTCGGTTCT
>Ga0315282_10016380_pt1 | contig 10835 bp, 15 predicted proteins | sample YL17G07_20_MG_FD_203693 | JGI IMG/M metagenome (GOLD analysis project Ga0315282, IMG submission 203693) | Sediment microbial communities from Yellowstone Lake, YNP, Wyoming, USA - YL17G07_20 | ecosystem: Environmental > Aquatic > Freshwater > Lake > Sediment | place: USA: Wyoming | collected...
TACGAAGAGCGGCTGGTAAAGGGATAAGCGTTATATGCGAAAGATCATTATCTTGCTAGGCCCTCCAGGGGCCGGTAAAGGGACGCAAGCCGAGATTTTACGTGACGGATTGAAACTGACGCACGTTTCCTCGGGCGACTTGTTCCGCGAGAATGTCGGAAAACAGACCGACCTGGGTAAGCTGGCCAAGAGCTACATGGACCGCGGCGAGTTGGTGCCGGATGACGTCACCATCGCCATGGTAAAGGAGCGCATCAGCCGGCCGGATTGTGATAAGGGCGTGCTGTTGGATGGCTTCCCGCGCACTCCCGCTCAGGCCGACGCCCTGTGTGTTATGCTGAATGAGCTGGGAGAAGAAGTGAGTGTAGTGCCCTACATTTCAGCGCCGCCGGATGTACTCATCGGACGGTTGAGCGGGCGCTGGACCTGCCGGGCAGTCGGCCATATTTACCACATCAAGAATAAACCCCCCAAGGTACCCGGTATCTGTGATGAAGATGGGTCCGAGCTTTACCAGCGGGACGACGACAAAGCTGAAACGGTTGCCAACCGCATCCGGGTTTACCTGGATAAGACTGCGCCGCTGATTGATTATTACAAGCAGCGTGGATTGTTGATCGAGCTGGATGGCACTCTCCCTCCTGAGATGGTCTCCCACCAGATCATGGCGAAAGTAGATAAGGGATAGATTTAAATGGCCTGGGACCGGCAAATCACTGTCAAGACTCCAGAAGAACTGGAGATCATGCGTGTGGCGGGGCGCATCAATGCTGAGGCGCTGGCGGCTGCCCACGCCGTGATCCGGCGCGGGGTAAGCACGGCGGATATCAATGCAGCCGCTGAAGAAGTGCTGCAAAGGTACGGGGTGTACTCGCCCTTCAAGAATTACCCTGGACCGTATCCTTATCCCGCCAGCACGTGCGTCAGCGTGAATGAAGAGCTGGTGCACGGCATCCCCAGCAAGACGCGCAAGTTGCGTGAAGGGGATATCGTCTCAGTAGATTGCGGCACGGTTTACGAGGGTTTCATAGGTGACTCGGCCTTCACCGTGGGCGTTGGCGAGGTTACCGCAAAAGTGCGCAAGCTGCTGGAAGTCACCGAGCAGGCTTTATATGCCGGGATCGCCCACATGGTAGCCGGAAAATACACCGGGGACATCTCAGCCGCCGTCCAGCAATACGTGGAAAGCCGGGGATTGCAGGTGACGCACGAGTATACCGGGCACGGCGTTGGCCGGCGCATGCACGAAGGTCCCCAGGTGCCCAACTATGGCGCATCAGGGCGGGGTATCCTGCTGCGAGCTGGCATAACCATTGCCTTGGAACCCATGGTGCTGATGAAATCGGGGGCGACGCGGGTCATGCCGGATGAATGGACAGTAGTGTCAGCGGATGGCTTGCCCACCGCCCATTTCGAGCATAGTGTGGCAGTCACCGAAAACGGTCCGATGATCCTGACCCTGTTGGGGGATGGCCGCCCGCCGGTGGTAGTTCTCGGCACTGGACAGTTTAAGCAAGAGTCGGTATAATTGCCGCTTTGGCTATCGTTTGCAATAATCAAAAGGAGTATTCATCATGAAAGTCTCACCCTCAATCAAGAAGCGTTGTGCCAAGTGCAAAATTGTCAAGCGCCACGGCATTTTATATGTGATCTGTGATAACCCAAAGCATAAACAACGACAGGGATAGGAACTTATGGCAAGAATTGAAGGTGTTGATCTGCCGCGCAATAAGCGGGTCGAGGTTGCTCTGAACTATATTTACGGGATCGGTCCTTCCCGCTCTCGTCAAACTATTGCAGCCACCAGAGTTAATCCGGATACGCGGGTGAAGGACTTAACTGAGGCCGATGTCAGTGCCCTGCGTGAATTCATCGGTAAAAATTATAAAGTGGAAGGCGATCTGCGCCGCGAGGTGCAGATGAACATCAAGCGGTTGATCGAAATTGGCTGTTACCGCGGCCTGCGACACCGCCGCAATCTTCCCGTTCGAGGACAGCGCACCCGCACCAATTCTCGCACCCGCAAGGGGCCGAAGAAGACCGTTGCCGGTCGCGGTCGCCGTCGAGGTGGAAAGAAATAATCTCTACGGGAATCCTGGCCCAGGTAGGGGACTTTCCCTCCCCGCGGCAGCCTGGACCTGGATTATACCGAGGGCTTATTTAATGATGGACAGGTTTATGTAAATGAGAGGTTTATAAAGAGGAACTATGGCTCAAAATGTACGCTCGACGCGTCGTACGAGTGCAACGCGTAAAGTCAAGCGCACTTTGTCGACAGGACAGGTGCATGTGTTTGCCTCATTCAATAATACGATCGTAACCATTACTGATACCCAGGGCAATGCCATTTGCTGGGGCAGCGCTGGCTCGGCTGGCTTCAAAGGAAGCCGCAAGAGCACTCCCTTCGCTGCTCGCCTGGCGGCTGAGCAGGCCATCAAAGCCGCCCAGGCGATGGGCGTCCAGGAAGTAGATTTGATCGTGAAGGGACCTGGCCCCGGCCGTGAATCGGCCATTCGGGCAGTCCAGTCAATGGGGATTAAAGTGCGCTCGATTTCCGACGTGACTCCGGTTCCGCATAACGGCTGCCGGCCTCCCAAGAAACGCCGCGTCTAAGGAGAGAGGGAAGATATGGGAAAGTATATCGGGCCGGTATGTAAACTATGCCGGCGTGAAGGTGAAAAACTGTTTTTGAAAGGCGAACGTTGCTTTTCTCCAAAGTGCTCCTTTGATAAACGGAGTTTTATCCCCGGTCAACATGGCCGTAGCAACCAGGGCCGCAGTGAGCGCGAATCGGATTATGCTCGCCAACTGCGCGCCAAGCAGAAAGCTCGCCGTGAATATGGCATCCTGGAACGCCAGTTCCGCCGCTACTTTAGCGTGGCTTTGAAGCGCCGTGGCATGACCGGTCTCAACCTGCTCCAGACTTTGGAACTGCGACTGGACAACGTGGTTTATCGCATGGGCCTGGCCCAGAACCGCGCCCAGGCGCGCCAGATGGTTACGCATGGTCATTTCATTGTGAATGGCATCCACACTGACGTGCCCTCCATGCTGCTCAAGCCGGGGGACGCCATTACCCTACGCCAGGGTTCCCGCAGCAAACCGTTCTTTAAAGAACTGCCTGACCTGTCCGAAAAGCGCACCTGCGCTGTTTGGCTGGATCGGGACGTTAAGAGCATTTCGGGGCGTGTGCTGCGCTTGCCGGAACGTGCTGAAATCGATGGCAATTTGAACGAGCAGTTGATCGTAGAATACTACTCGCGATAACGCCGACTAGTCCGGTGCGCGGTTTTACAGGGTGTACCGGAAAAGGGGTAAGACGTGACTGCACTAAGTAATATGGTAACACCCAAGGTCGAGCGGGAAGCTGAAGCTCGCAATTACGGCAAGTTTGTCATCACTCCCCTGGAAAGGGGCTACGGGGTGACGCTTGGCAATGCTCTGCGCCGGGTTTTGCTTTCCTCTTTGGAAGGCGCGGCAATCACTTCCATCCGCATCCAGGATGTGCTGCATGAGTTCAGCGACATCCCGGGCGTGCGTGAGGATGTTATCCAGGTGATGCTGCAGATCAAGCAGGTACGCCTGGTGTTGCACGACGTGGAATCGGCTCATCTTCACCTGGACGTACGCGGTGAAGGCACAGTCACCGCGGCGGATATCCAGGTACCGGCAGAAGTTGAGATCGTCAACCCTGATCTGCAACTGTTCACTGTGGATGATCCCAAAACACGCCTGGAAATCGACATGACTGTAGAGCGTGGGCGCGGGTATTCGCCGTCGACCGAACGCCTCGGGCGTCTGCCTATCGGTGAGCTGCCGGTAGATGCAATTTTCAGCCCGGTGAAACGCGTCAACTGGACGGTTGCTTCAGCGCGTGTGGGCCAGAGCACAAACTTTGACCGCCTCTTGCTGGAAATCTGGACGGATGGCACAATCACTCCCGAATTATCGCTCAGCACGGCCTCGCGCATCCTGATCGATCACCTGCGCTACGTGTCCGGGATCAGCGACGAAACACTTGCTGTAACCAGTGAAAAAGAGGTGGCAGGCAGCCGCCTGACCAGTGAAGCGGCCGAAACGCCGATTGAGAACCTGGACCTTTCGGTGCGGGTCTTCAACTCGCTCAAACGGACGGGCATCACTACGGTTGGCGATGTACTGGAGCTGCTCGAAAAGGGTGAAGAAGCGGTAATGTCCATCCGCAACTTCGGCGAAAAGAGTCTGGAAGAGCTGCGCCAGAAGATGCAAGAGAAGGGTTTCCTGCATGACGAAAAACCTACGGAGTAAGTGAAGATGCGACACCAAGTTGCAGGTTATAAGTTAAGCCGGAGTAAAGATCAACGCACCGGGTTGCGGCGTACGATGATGCGCCAGTTGTTCGACCACGAGCGCATTCAAACCACGCGTGCCAAGGCTCAGTCTATCCGCGGTGAAGCCGAGAAACTGATCACCGTCGCTCGTAACAGCAGTAAGGGCACGGATACCCAAAAAATGAATGCCCGCCGCCTGGTAGCTGCCAAACTTGGCAACGATGCGGCGATTGTAAAGAAGCTGTTTGATGATATCGCCCCGCGCTATGCCACCCGCAACGGCGGCTACACGCGTATGTTCCGACTGGGACCCCGGCTGGGAGACGCCGCTGAGATGGTCCTGTTGGAGCTGGTCGAGGAATAATCCATCCGGTATCTGATGGCCGGAATGGAATGGCACATTACCAAGTTATTCTTGCTTACGACGGAACGGACTTCGAGGGCTTTCAAAGACAGGGAAGCGCTCGCACGGTCCAACTGGTGGTTGAAAACGCTCTGCGCTGCCTGAACTGGCAGGGGCAAACCATCCTGGCTTCCGGGCGCACCGACACGGGTGTGCACGCAGCCGGGCAGGTGGTGGCCTTCGAGCTGGATTGGGAGCATACCACCGAACAGTTAGGCCGGGCGTTGAACGCTAACCTGCCCCACGATGTATCAGTCAAATCGGTGGAGACGTCAGACGCGGATTTTCATCCCCGCTATTCTGCCAGGGCGCGCACTTACCAGTATCATATCTTCTGTCAGCCCGAGCGACATCCTCTTTATGACCGGTTTGCCTGGAGAGTCTGGCCCCCAGTAGAATTGCAGAAGCTGCATTCAGCAGCCAACCTGCTGGCCGGCACACACGATTTTGCGGCGTTTGGCACGCCTCCTAAGTCGGGAGGCTGTACGGAACGCACAGTGTTCCAGGCCAGGTGGGAGCCCCAGGCCAGTGGTCTGCTGTTTGAGGTTACGGCGAACGCTTTTCTGTATCACATGGTGCGGAGAATGGTCTACCTCCAGGTGCAGGTCGGGCAGAACCGGCTGGAACTGGAGCGGCTCGAAAAGGCTGTTTTAGAAGCTCAGCCGCAGACACCGGGCCTGGCGCCTTCCTGCGGGTTGGTTTTATGGAAAGTCTGGTACGTCGATTGGCAGGAGAACTGAGGAATATCTTGGCTGAAGGTTGAAAGCTTTGGCTGAATGTGGAGAAGATGACCGTGGACAAGACTTACGTCCCTAAGGGCACAGTAGAAACTAAATGGCTGCTGGTCGATGCAAACGACCAGGGCCTGGGTCGCCTGGCTACCGTTATTGCTCATTACCTGATGGGCAAACACCGGCCTGACTTTACCCCCGGAGTGGAAATGGGTGATTTCGTGGTGGTGATCAATGCCGGACGCCTGCGCTTGACCAACAAGCGCATGGATGAGAAAGTATATTATCATTCCTCCATGTACCCTGGCGGAATAAAATCGGTGGGCCTGCGCACGCAAATGCAGGTTCACCCCGACCGTGTGATCCGCGCCGCCGTGTGGGGGATGATCCCGCACAACAAAGTTGGACGGCAGATGATCAAACGACTCAAGATCTATGCCGGGAATGAGCATCCCCATGCTGCTCAAAACCCGCACACAATTGCGTAAAGGAGCAGAGGAATTATGTCTGTCCAGTATTTTGAGGGCATTGGCCGGCGCAAGGAAAGCACTGCCCGGGTGCGCGTGATGAACGGCAGTGGTAATTTTGTGGTCAACGAAAAGCCTGGTGAGGCTTATTTCACCCGCCTGGGAGACATGGAAGCGATCGTGGCGGCTTTCCAGGCCATTGGAGCCGACCGGACGACTTTTGATGTCAGCGTGAAGGTCAATGGCGGCGGCGTTACCGGTCAAACCAGCTCAGTGCTGCTGGGATTGGCGCGCGCCCTGGTGAAGATGAACCCGGAAAACGTGCCGGCGCTGCGCAAGGTTGGCTTTTTGACGCGCGATCCTCGCATCAAGGAACGCAAGAAGCCAGGTCTCAAACGCGCTCGCAAGGCCCCAACTTACACCAAACGTTAATTGTTGGTTGTGCTTACGATCTGTTTATTCAAACAGTTTGTTTTGTGAAATAATATGTTTAGTAGAGCCATGCTCTGCTAAACATGTTATATTTCACGGAAATAATCCTCTTTGACGATGGAAAAATATCCTGCAAGGACCAGGACCTTAATGCTGTTTTTAATAGCTGCGTGCTTGCTTGCATCAGCGGTAACAGTTATTTCCCAATTCTATTACCTCACCAAGACTTACGGGGACGATTACATTCAGAAGTCCGATTATGCCTCCCATCGGTTAATTGTCAATGGGAGTGCCCGGGCGCCATATCGCTATCGCATTCTGACGGATTACGTGCTCGCAGGCGTGATACACCTGGCTCCAGGTCAAATGCCTGAAAAGTATGTCACGGTCAGTTTTATTTTTCGGATTTTCCAGAACTTTTTCATCTTTCTAGCTGCTTACGGGTTTTTCCGGACGCTGCATTTTTCAAGGGCGCGCAGCTATCTTGGGCTGGTGTTACTTGCCTATGGTATGTGCTTTGCGTTTTATGGAACCGGCCTTTCTTTTTATATTTACACCGAATTATTATTCTTCCTGGTGGCGATAATTTTAATCAACCGAGGCCATGACTGGCTGATCCTACCGTTGACAATCCTGGGAGCGTTGAACCGGGAGGAATCTGTCTTCATTCCTATCATGCTCTTGCTGGTTAGGTGGAGTGAAGAAAGGTGTAAAGTGACCTGGGCAAATTTCTTTAAAATCAGGTATATTCAGATATTCCTCGCTTCTATGCTGGCTTACTTTCTAGTATATTTTGGCCTGCGGTATGTGTTGGGACCAGCCGCTTACGTCGGGAGTCGCTATGGGGCCATCTATCCAGGGTTAAATCTTTTACTATTGAACATACTTAACCAGAAAACCTGGATCGGCCTTTTACAAATGTATAACCTTACTCTGTTGGCTTTATTATTTATCAAAAAATGGCCAAAAAGGTTGATGGTTTGGCTGTTTGGGATGGTTCTCCCCTGGTTTGGCGCCCAGTTTATGTTTGCATCTACTGCTGAGACGCGCCTATTCCTGGTGCCCTTGGCCTTGGTCTTCATACCGGCAGTTATAAGCTTGCTTGATTTAAATATGCCTGATAACTTACCCGAGATTAGTTAAACTTTTTTGGGGTCACTTTGTAGATCTCGGACAAACTATTGGTACTTCGGTGAATTTATAGGGGTAATAGTTGGCCGAAAAGTAGGTGGTATTTTTCAATTGAGGATAGTTGCCCCCAAAATAATAAATTTGACCGGAATGTATTGACCGGGTTTATGGATGGATAAATGATTTTGTCACCGCCGTCAGGCAGGTAATATGCATTCAGATTGAAGGACCGGGTGGTTTTGGTCGACTTCCACATAAGGAAGCTGGTCAACAGAGCGGATTTCGCCTAATTGCGCAAGATCAGTCTGAGGGCCAGAAAGACAACCAGGCTGATTGCCAATGAAAGTGTGATGGGCATCACGATTTCGATGTTACCTATACGCCCATAATTTGTATTCCAAAGAGCCAATATAGGGTATATGGCCAATAGGAACGGATAAGGAAATGCTGATTGGATAACTTTTTTAAAAACTTTCATTGAAACCTTTAGGAATCATAAATATGAATGAATTATGCTGATTATACCCCAAGAATTTTTCTCTTTTTCTTCTGTAATTGAGGTCATAAAGGGAAAATCCAGCCGCAAAACTCTTACCTGCTATGGAAAAATTTTGATTTAAATTTTTACTTACCAACCCAGATGTCCCTCGAGCCAGACCTTCAAATGTGGCCTGATCTCACTGTCAAAGCTCCCCAGAGCTCCCTTCAACGGACGTCCCATCTTACTCCCCAGCCCTTTCCCTCGCCCTGTTCGTCGACGCCACTTCCGCACCGCATAAGCACTCCGGTGGAGTTTTTCAGCGATGTCTCGATCACTCATCCCAATCTCCACACAGACGCGAATCATCATCCGTTCCCGCAAATTGGTCGCCATTTCCCACCTCCCGGGTTGAAGATGGCTCCATTTGCACTTTTTATCAACTAAGTCCGGTACGACTTTATGAGTTTTTTAAGGTACGAGTTAATGAGCTTCAACAGAGGGATTTAGAAAAACCTTCTTTGTGGTGATTATTTAAAAAATGGAAAGCGTTGGCCAGAGTAAGAGAAGAGTAAATCACGTATAAGCCTTTGCCGAATATATAAATTAACCTCGCAGTGTATTTCACTTGGCGCAATTTGAAGGTACCACTCGGAAATTGAAGTATTGGCCATTGACGAAATTGTGACTGGTGTCTGGCAGTAATTTATAATGGCTGTTGAAATAGGTATTGAAAATTATACGGAAGATATTGACTGGCGTGATAGAAGGATAGATCATCGCCTTACCGCCGCCGGGCATATAGATGGCGGTGAAATTATAAAGGCGGGAGTCTGGTCCGAGTTTAAAGCCATGATCCCCCATGAGGATTATCACCGGCGGGACTTTAGAATTTTGAATGATCTTAGGTAGGATTTCAAGCATCCGTTTGTTTACATAGATCAGGGAATTTATATAACCGGAATTTAAACTTGATTTCTCATATTGCCCATCCGGCCCAAGGACGAAATGCGGATGGAGAGCAGTCATATGTAAATAAATGAACTTTGGTCTGGGAACATCTGTAATTGAATCCATCTGTTTGAGAGAACTCATTATCAGGTCATATTTATTATCAGAAAATGGATATAACTTGTTTTTCAAATTGTCGAAGGAGTTTTCAATTGCATCCAATTCGTCATTAAGCGCCGGGGAAACAGTCCTCGTATCATTAATTATTTTTAATACCGTCGTTTGGCTTAATTCATTGTCGAAATCGGTGGGATTGAAGAATTTGACCAGAATTCCTATTGATGATTGTGTGGTATAGAAAATATCCGCATCCGGGATCTCAACCCAAGGAAATTCCGATTCGAAGGAAACAGTTTTATATCCTAATGCGCTTAAATTCTTGCGCACCGTGTTGTGACGGATATATTCAGTGAACGCCGTAAAATCGACATTTGTCTTCTGCGGGTCAATATTGGGATAAAAGGTTTCCAGGTAATTCATGTTCAACATCGAAGACATAGTAAAAGCCGTGTAGGTATAATTGGACATGGAACATGCGGGGACTGTAAAACCGAGTCTGGTCAATGCTTGAACAAAAGACGTATTGTCATAATTAAACAATTTTTTAATTTCGTCAGACCGAGCATAAGTATCTAGCAGGATCAGGTAGATATCCGGAAAGTTTTCCTTATTACCTGCATTTTGCAGATTTAATGTGGTATTCTCATTTGTGTTCGGCTGGGAGTTTTGTACAGCTACGCTTATTTCATGATATTTTGCATACCCGAGCTGGAGACTGGTGAGAGTCAGAAAGATCAACCCGGTGTAATTTAAGAATTGGGTCAGGTTATTTATCTTTTTCCCATATTTGAGAATCAGATATCCACCAATGACGAGTATCAAGAGCCAGAGTGGGCCCATAATGCGGTTACGGGCAATTTTCAGCCCGATAACGGGGATCCAACGGATCAGGGTGAAGATATGCCCGTAAGAGAAGTACAGAAAAAGAATAAGAGTACTGAGCAATCCGGCTTTGCTGCTATCCTTGATGATAAACTTGAAGATAAAGTACATGACGATTGCCGCCATCACAGCTTCCAACAGGGGACGCAGTGTATCCTGGGCTTTCATGCGTGCAAAGTTGGTTACCCATAAAGAAAGAATTGGGAATGTGGCAAATAACAACGGATGTAGAAATGGAGAAATGAAGAGTTTATTGAGAGTTTTCATGCTTACTGGGAACAAGCAGGCGGGACAACCTTAAACTCAAAGTAATGGAAACCTTCAAAAAGTGACTGACATCTTTCAACATTGGGTAATGTCCATCGAAATAGCATTGAAGATGACGCGGAATGAACTGATGGAAGTTATGGAAGGGTATAAAGGTATTTCCCCGTGAGCCGATAATGCAGTTTTATCGTTATTTTGGGCAACTGGGTGGGACGACGTGAAAGCCCAATGGATGTAATTTAGAGCTCTGGTAGCTGGCGTCTTTCAACAGCGGATATCTGCCGTCGAAATAAGCGTTAAATACCAGCCGGAAGTTGTTGACCGCCGTAATGGAATTATACACCAGGTTTTTAGCAACTCCTGGCAGATAATATGCCATTAGATTATCTAACCGTGAATACGTGAAGAGGTGCATGCCATGGTCGCCCTGTAGAATGATGACAGGCGGGACCCTGGAATTATTGATAAGCTTGCCGAGGATTTCCAACATTCTTTTATCCAGGTAGATAAAAGTATCCAGGTAATCAGGGCTGTCTTTTTGCGGTCGATACTCTCCATTGGGTCCCAGAACGGTATTGGGATGCGGAGCTGAAAGGTGGAGATAAACAAATTTCGGGCCTGGAATGCTGGGGACTTTTTCCAGATTGTCCAGGGCTGTCATAA
>Ga0315282_10016382_pt1 | contig 10834 bp, 10 predicted proteins | sample YL17G07_20_MG_FD_203693 | JGI IMG/M metagenome (GOLD analysis project Ga0315282, IMG submission 203693) | Sediment microbial communities from Yellowstone Lake, YNP, Wyoming, USA - YL17G07_20 | ecosystem: Environmental > Aquatic > Freshwater > Lake > Sediment | place: USA: Wyoming | collected...
AGGTTCCGCCTCCGGTCTTGCCGGCACAGCAGCCATCCCAGCCCGCGGCAACGCCATCAAAGTAGTACATAGGTAGCGGTCCACCGATGTGGACCGCGCGGCGCCGAGAGCAATCTCGTGTGTCCCCGCGCCCATGGCTCAATTGGTAGAGCAACTGACTCTTAATCAGTGGGTTGGAGGTTCGAGTCCTCCTGGGCGCACTAAAAAGGGCAGTTTTCGGGAAGAAGTTGGAAGGTGTGCCTAAAGTGTGCGTTGACCAACACAAGAAGTAACGCTGGTAACACGGTAACAGTGGTAACAGTGGTGACAGTCCCTGTTATCTGATCCGCATCTCGTAGATCTTGTCGGCTTCTCTGCCCCAATCTCCAGCTTGCCCCCATTGGAACACCTGCCCGTCACAGAACCACACCCCGCCTGGTCGACCACCACGACCTCGGCCGACCATAGAACCCGGGAGTGTCACGCTTTTCACTCTGGGCCGATGAAGCTCTGTGGAACGCGGTCAGCGCGGCTTCTTGAACTACCCGGGTGGGGACGAGACGGCGGACTTGAAAATATCAGCGGTGGGGGGCCATTCCCGTGGAAGTAGCGGACTGATCTTCAGCTGCCAATTGTACTTTCGCCCACACGCTTAACGGTTTTTCTTGTTCAGCAGGTCTTGACCTGCCGCCTCCGGAGGCGCCTCGAGGCTTTCTACCGCCTCCCCCGAACGCCCCTCCGCGCCCACCTCTGCCTTCAGGAGTACTGCCCTGTAGCCTCCCGGCGCCCCTTCCATTTGTCGTTTCGATGCCGACTCCAATTCGTGCTCCTTGTTCTGCCCCGATTGCGAAGGGGTGAGATCCGTTATCCGTGAGTGGGACTCTGAGCTCGTAGACCAGGACCTCATTCGAGGTCTGGAATCGTGCAAGGATTCCTCCGGTCTCCGCCATGGTCATGCGATGATGCTCGCCTTCCCCAGGGCCGTAGAGCTCCAGTTCATCAGAGGATCCCCTGCCTTGTTTTCCTTGAAGATCCGGTGCTCGTTCATCTCCACCCTCCTCGACTCCCGACGGAGGACTGAATCCGCCAAGGCCGATCGGGTAATTGATCCCGAAGGTCTTGTCTTTGCCACCGCTCCGGTCAAACCAAAACGTGATTCCCTGTCTCCTGATCTGGCGTTGGAGATCCTGGTTCGCGGTAATCAGTCCGAGATAGAGGTATTCACGGTCATTGCATATCCCAATCATTGTCCGTGAGTCGTCAAGGACCGTCAACGAATCAAGCCATTCCGTGTTCTTCCCGTCGACGATGACTTCTCGATTTCGCCATTCACTTGTCAGTTCCAGCGCTCCACATCCTGCCAGCAGACAGAAAGGCAAGAGCAGTATGCTGCGGAGTCCAAATGAGTCCCCTCTGCGGAGAAACCTGAGTCTCATGTCTGCTCTTCCACGTTGCAGTTGAACTTCGATTGTCTCCTCCGCGGCAGATGTTCTCATTGCGGGAAGGATGATCGATGCGAACCTCGCTCCAGTCCCTCTCTACTCTGTCGGAGACCCTATCGCTGTCATTAGAGCACTCCCACGGACCGGGAGTTTAATCCCTTCAGGGGTGTCAACCTTGCGAAGAAGCTCCTTGTTGACCGATTTCGCCTGTTGTAGACCATGGGTTCGGTTGACTTTCTTGCCTGCCGGGGCTATCTTGTCGTCTGAGCCTTTCCCCCTCCATGAGGCACGGGGCTTGACGTTTTCGTCATACAGTGCCAACCCCGGGATATTATTGACCAGGGACAGTTCAGCGCGGCGGCGGCCATACTCGTCCTCAAGAATGAAGCTTCTGGCTCGGATCTCCTTGGCCGTTGCTTTCACTTGTGCCCGTGTCCGGAAGGCCGTTGTTTCGAACAGTACGGGGACGATCAAGCTCCCGGCTACAACAAGTAGAATCACGCCCAACAGCCAGCGTTTGCGCCGCTTCTGGCGCCCCAGCTCTCGCTCCATGTTCTCCAAACGTTCTTCAATCGTCATGTTATCTCTGCTTTCTTCCGGCGCCACGAGACTCTGCAGATCAAAAGTCATAACCTTCATCAAGTGAGTGCAGCTTGTTAGCCGCTGACTTGCCCCCATCTTGTGTACCTGTATCGCTCGGCAAGCGCAGCGCAGTCCGCTGGAAGCGCTTGTTATGTGCTCTGCCTGTTCAACCTCGCATTTAGCATCTCAAACACCGTCGCTGTAAGCGTCCTGTCGCGCTGAAGTGAGGCCCGTAGCTGATCTGAGTCGAACATCAGGATCGTCCGCTCATCGGTCTTCGATTCAGCCCAGGCGCGGGCAGGCCCGGTATAGCCGCCGATGGAGAAAAGGACCCCCGACCACAAACGGCGGGCGATCCATCAGCTTCCCGAAGAAGTCGCGCACTTGTGGGACATCTACAGGTTCTTTGAGCCAGCGAGCTTCGCCGATCGCGAAGAGACTTCCGAGCCACACAGTGAAGTCGATTTGCTCCCATTCGTTGCGAATGTCGAGCGTGTATCGGAGCTGGGACACATCGAACACGCCAGCGAACCACTTCTCGAACTCCTTTCCGCGGCGCTGTGGAGAGATTGAGTCATTCATGGCCAGGGCGTCGAGTTCATCGAAAAGGATTGAGTGCAAGGCGCGTATCCGCCGGCGCATGACGGTATCTGCAAGTTCATCCGTCGTCCGCTTCTCCACTAGCCTCAGACGATCCCCAAAGGAGAGCGCGGGATCGAACTGCGAAAACGCACGGCATTCTCGAGCGAGTAGGGCGACGTCGCGGATGGCATCCACGTCGCCCTGCGCGTCCAGCGAATCGAATCGCGGTTCTATTGGGATGGAGTGGCCGTCAGAACCGGCACGCTCCCGCAGGCATCCGACACGGCAGTCGCGTGCGAGTAGCTCCCGCAAGCGCGCCCCCAGCCACAAGTAGGTGGCGCGCATCAGCCGGCAGGCTCTCGGGATGGAAGTAGGTGGTACCACCACCACGCGCGTGCTCCGTCCTGAAGTAGCCCAGCCAGCAGCAGTTGATGCACTGAACGTCCATCCTCACCTCGTCACTCATGCACATAACGTCCCGCTTCACGCGCTCGGCGCGGCGGTCGCCCTGAAACCAACTACAAGACGGAAACCACTTCGGCTCTGAGCACCCGTCGGCCGAGGCGCGGAGCGCCGAGTCGCGTGCAAGCGGTTGTTCGGCGGCTCCGCCGCCGTCATCACGCTCTACTTGCTCAACTGCCGATAATCTCAACACTGTTTTTGTGTCAACTCATCTTGTCCAACTCCGCATGGCAATCCGTGAATCCCAACTCGATATTTACCTTCCAGCCACTTCGCGAAACTGCCAATGAATTGCTGACTAGAATCACTCGGAAAACCAGGGCCTTTCTTTTCAATAGGGCCAGCGAGATGCCGTTTGGGTATTCTGTTTATGCTAATAGCGTTTCGACCAAAGTAGAAAAACTGTCGCGAGACAAGAACAAATCTATCGAACGATTTTGCCGTGTCATTATCTTTCCGTCCACGAAAACGTTTGTCGTGGAAATAGACGGCTAGGGGCAACTTCTCATCTACTCGCATCGCGTAAATCAGCTTTCCATGTCCCGCACTTTTCTTTGTGTCTGCTCCACCTGTGCCGACTATCCAATTGCCCTCTTCCGCCAATTCAACAACATTTCGGCGCTTGCCCTTCGAGTATTTGCATTTTGCTAATGTACAAAAGCCGCCGAACGGGTTAGGAGCTACGCCATAATCATGATCAACCACGTAAGAGAATAGCTTTGTCATTGCAGTACGAGGCCATCACTTTCCGCTTGAACGTGACGGCTTGCGATTCAAGCCGCCGAACAATAATTAGACGGAGCCGCATAAGATGCGGAGTTCTGGTTTCCTGCCCGTATAACACGCCCTGGGATTTCTTACCGAAGGCGTGATAATCCCCTTGCCTTCAATTGCCTGCTGCCTGTCCAGCGGTTTATCACGGCATCTTATGCAGATCGGCATAATACAACCTCCTCGATTGGCTCAAAGCCCGTCCACCGGACTGCGAACACCCGCCGGTCCACGATTGAGGACATGGGTATAGATCATCGTGGTCTTGACGTCGCTATGACCCAAGAGTTCTTGTGCCGTTCGAATATCGTAGCCGCCTTCGAGCCTGCCTGCCGGCAGGCAGGCAAGTGAGTGGCGAAGGAATGTCGGGAGGTGTGGCAAGTGGCCCGCTTCGTTAGACCTGCCTTCGCAACGGCGTCTCTGACGGCTTTCTGAACCAGTGATTCGTCAATGTGATGGCGACCTTGTTCCCTTATCTTGGGATTGATCCACCGGGTTTCCTGGGGGAAGACCCATTGCCACCGCCAGTCGCTTGGCGCGTTGGGGTACTTGCCGTCGAGTGCATCGGGCATTTGAACGCGGCCCCAGCCCTCAGACAAGTCCCGCTCGTGGATCGCCTTGACCCTCTTGAGGTGCTCCTGAAGCGGGATCTTGAGCGAGTCGGGAAGCATGGCGATCCGGTCTTTCGCTCCCTTGCCGTCGCAGACGAGAATCTCGTTGCGGGATAAATCGATGTCCTGCACCCGCAGGCATTCCCTCAGGCGCATCGCAGCGCCGTACATGAGCGAGGCCATGAGCCACTTGTCAACGGTCAAGTTCGCCAGCACAGCTTTCACTTCATCGCGGGTCATCACGACGGGTGACCTGCCCCCGTATTGTGTACCAGTGTGTATGTTAGTGTCCCCTCCTCAGGCGCTGGCCGCCCGAAGTGGTCCGCCTGAGGCGGACGGTGCTGGAGGTCGATACCCGAGTGAGCTGTGTGGTCTGATGGTGTTGTACTGCCGCCAATACCAGCCCAGGGGCGCGCTGGGTGAGTGTCTGGACATCGTATGCACAAACCACGTAGTGCCGCCACGAGCGATTCCCAGATGAATGCGTCTCCGCCTACGTCCCACGCATCATGTCGCCAAGCGAGCGCGGCACGGAACGAACTCTACTTCTGCAGCACAAGCGTCTTCGTCTCGCCGAACTCGCCGGTGCAGAGGCGGTAGAAATACACACCGCTCGCCAGCCGTGTTGCGTCGAACGACACTTCGTAACTTCCCGGGTTCATCTCTTCATTGACTAGCGTTGCCACTTCGCGTCCAAGCAAATCGTACACCTTCAGGGATACCAATCCTGACTTGACGACACTGAACTTGATGGTAGTACCTGGATTGAACGGGTTGGGATAGTTCTGCTCCAGCTTAAATGCTACCGGAGGTTCGCCCGCAGAGGGTTGCACTGAAGTAACCATTTCGGAGAGGGGTCTTCTCCACACGCCGCTGCCATAAGTCCCGGCAAAGAGATTCGTGCCACTCACAGCAAAGGCAGTGACATAAATGTTCGTCAAACCAGTGTTGACTGCACTCCAGCTTGCGCCGCCATTCGTGGAGAGAAAGACGCCGCCCCGAGTCCCGGCAAAGAGATACGTACCGCTGACAGCAAGAGACCAGATAGCAGTATTGGTCAAACCAGTATTGACCGCACGCCAGCTTGCGCCGTCGTTGGTGGAAAGAAATACGCCGCCGCCGTCAGTCCCGGCAAAGAGATTTGTGCCGCTTGCGGCAAGGGCATTGACATAACTTTTTGTCAATCCGGTATTGACCGGACTCCAGCTTGTGCCGCTATTGGTGGAAAGAAAGACGCCGCCGTTAGTCCCGGCGAAGAGATTCGTGCCGCTCACGGCAAGAGCAATAACATAGCTCTCTGTCAAGCCTGCCTCACTCCAGCTTGTGCCGCCATTCGTGGAAAGAAATACGCCGCCGCCGTAAGTCCCGGCAAAGAGATTCGTGCCACTGACGGCAAGAGCAATAACATGGCTCTCTGTCAAGCCTGCCTCAGTCCAGCTTGCGCCGTTGTTTGTGGAAAGAAAGACGCCGCCACCCAAAGTCCCGGCAAAGAGATTCGTACCGCTCACGGCAAGGGCAAGGACGGCGGTATTTCCCAAGCCCGTATTGACCTCACTCCAGCTTGTGCCGCTATTCGTGGAAAGAAAGACGCCGCCGTACCGAGTCCCGGCAAAGAGATTCGTGCCGCTGACCGCAAAAGACCGAATATCAGTACTTGTCAAGCCGGTATTGACCGGACTCCAGCTTGCGCCGTTGTTTGTGGAAAGAAAGACGCCGCCGCCCGAAGTCCCGGCAAAGAGATTCGTGCCGCCAACGGCAAGAGCGTAAACAGTCCGGGCATTGCCATTACGGTCCGTCAAGCCGGCATTGACCGCACTCCAGCTTGCACCGTTGTTTGTGGAAAGGAAGACGCCGCTGCTCCCAGTCCCGGCAAAGAGATTCGTGCCGCTCACGGCAAGAGCAATAACATAGCTCTCTGTCAAGCCTGCCTCACTCCAGCTTGCGCCGTTGTTTGTGGAAAGAAAGACGCCGCCGCCCGAAGTCCCGGCAAAGAGATTCGTGCCACTGACCGCAAAAGACCGAATAACAGTACTTGTCAAGCCGGTATTGACTGGACTCCAGCTTGTGCCGCTATTCGTGGAAAGAAAGACGCCGCCGCCATAAGTCCCGGCAAAGAGATTCGTGCCGCTCACGGCAAGGGCATAGACACGCAGGTTCGTCAAACCGGTATTGACCGCTGTCCAGCTTGTGCCGCCGTTGGTGGAAAGAAAGACGCCGCTGTTGTAAGTCCCGGCAAAGAGATTCGTACCGCTGACCGCAAAAGACTGAATATCAATACTTGTCAAGCTGGTGTTGACTGCGCTCCAGCTTGTGCCGCCGTTGGTGGAAAGAAAGACGCCGCCGCCCCAAGTCCCCGCAAAGAGATTCGTGCCACTGACGGCAAGGGCAAAGACATAACTGTTCGTCAAGCCGGTATTGACCGCTGTCCAGCTTGTGCCGCCATTCGTGGAAAGAAATACGCCGCCGCCGTAAGTCCCCGCAAAGAGATTCGTGCCGCTCACGGCAAGGGCAGTGACCAAGCCGCCATACGGACCGTTTGTTTGAACCCATTGGGCATGAGCCTGAAAGGGCCAAGCGGAGAGAAACGCTGTCAAGGTCAGTGCGATGATCGATGGCTTTTTCATCGGGATGTTTCCTTTACGTTACCAAAGATGTCCACAGGAGCGACAGAAATCGGTTCGTGCAGTGGAGAAGACCTCCAAATATCTTGAGCGAACGACACCCTTGATTACACTCCCCTCTGTGAGTATTCAGACAGCCGAGAAATGTTGCGGGAAGGGTAACGGGAAGAGTGTAGAAAATCTCAAACACAAATGCAAATGAAACCAGGGGCTCGCGCGGATGCCCGTGGACCAAACAACGTTTCGTCAGGGGAACCCAAGATGCCACCCGCTCGATTATCGCCCCCGTACTGACCTGCCCCCATCGTGTACACCAGTGTGTTCTTAGTCCTGAGTCCGAGCACACGAACTGCACCGGTTCATGGAGGGCAGGTCAATCTTTCCGCCCATAAAAGGGCAAGTGCAGCATCTGTCGAAACACTCATAGTGAAACTTGCTTGCGAACCGTTCCGTACCTACATTGACTCAGTGTATTTGAAAGCCATGCGGTTATCTGGCAGCGACACGTTGGGAAGAACGAGAGGAAGGATTCCCCTGGCGGGCGATGGGGGCCGCCAGAGGTAGGCCCCTACAGCGCGAATTCGCACTTTCCCCGGCTGGGAATAGAGGGAGAGTTGTCTCCTGACGCGGGCTGCTGCGCGGCGCAAGAGAATTAAGAGGGATGGATGCAGATGGAGACGACAATTCAGGTCGACGGGAACGCCACAAAGGACGAAACGTACAGACAGCTCTACCCCCAGCTGCAGGGGCTGATCTCCGGTGAGCCGGATCTCATCGCCAACCTCTCAAACATCGTCTCGGCGCTCAAGACGGCAATGGCACACTACTCGTGGGTCGGATTCTATCTTCGCTACGGTGATACACTCGTGCTCGGGCCGTTTCAGGGAAAGCCGGCATGCGTCAGCCTGACCGTCGGGAAGGGAGTGTGCGGCACGTCGGCCGTGGAGGCGCGGACAGTCGTTGTGCCTAATGTCTACGAGTTTCCGGGCCATGTCTTCTGCGATGCTGAGTCGAAGTCGGAGATCGTCGTCCCACTTGTCCGGTCCGGCAAGGTCGTCGGTGTCATCGACGTGGACAGCCACGAGTTCAACCAGTTCGATGATGTCGATGCCCGGTGGCTCGAACAGGTGGCGGGGATGGTGACGGAGGAGTTGGGCGGCCCGCTCGATGCCTACAGGACATGGGCGGCGGAACGGATGCATGAAGGAGCATCATAGGGGCGTGAAGACCGCCCTTGTTACAGGAGCCGGGAGGAGGCTCGGGCGACATATCGCAAAGGGACTCGCAAAGCACGGCTACGGGATCATCATTCACTACTCCGAGTCGGAAAAGGGAGCTGTTTCGCTTGCGGATGAGGTGCGGCGAAATGGCGGCTTTGCCGAGCTCGTCAAAGCCGATCTCTCGAACCTGGAGGAGGTCGAGCGGCTCGCGGAGGAAGCTGTCAGGAAGGGAGGGGGGATCGACCTTCTTGTCAACAACGCCGGAGTGTTTCGCGAAGGAAGCGCGCAGACCGTGACGGCTGAGACGTGGGAATTCACGTTGGCCGTGAACCTGCGTGCACCCTTCTTCCTTGCGAGGGCGATGGCGGAGCACATGGTTGCCCGCGGCGGAGGGAGGATTGTTAATATCGCGTCGCTCGGCGGTCTTCAGCCGTGGGCTGACCACGCCGCCTACAGCATTTCGAAGGCGGGCATTGTCATGGCGACAAAGATCCTCGCAAAGGCGTACGCGCCGACCGTGACGGTTAATGCCATTGCGCCGGGAGTCATCCTCATGGAGGACGAGAACCCATCCGTCCGACATGTCCCGAGCGAGAAGATCCCGCTCAAACGGTACGGGATGGCCGACGAGATCCTCGAGGCGGTTCTCTTCCTGGCCGATGCTGCGAACTATACGACCGGGCACATCCTGCCTGTGGACGGAGGCCGAACGTTATCTACGGATGCATCATGAAGAGACCACGAGGGTCAAGAGCGAAGCCGCCGAAGGCATATGAAAACCTGGAGTTCCTCCACAGTTCGTACGCGCGCACGATCCGGATCCTCGCGGAATTCCTTGAGCCTCTCAAGATGTTTCGGGAAAACCATGTCAGGCACACGGTCGTCTTCTTCGGCTCGGCACGTGCGAAGCCCAAGGAGGAGACGGCGAGAATCGTCCGGTCACTAAAGGGGCAGCTCGAGAAGAACGGGGAGAGTCCCGCTCTCACGCGGAAACTTGAGGCCGCGCTCATCGATCTCGATATGTCGAGATACTATGAGGACGCTACGACACTGTCCCGACTCCTCACGACGTGGTCCAAGACGCTGAAGGACGGACAGCAGATGGTCGTCTGCTGCGGTGGGGGCCCGGGGATCATGGAAGCGGCGAACCGGGGAGCGCACCTTGCGGGGGGCAAATCCATCGGGCTCAACATCAGTCTCCCGCTCGAGCAGTCTTCCAACTCGTTTGTCACGCCTGAGCTCAGCAGGGAATTCCACTACTTCTTCATGCGAAAGTTCTGGTTTGCCTTTCCTGCAAAGGCGCTCGTGGTATTTCCGGGCGGGTTTGGAACCATGGATGAGCTCATGGAGATGCTGACGCTCATCCAGACGAAGAAGATCAAGAAGAAAATCGTGGTCGTGATCTACGGCACCGACTACTGGAAGAATGTGATAAACTTCGATGAGATGGTGCGCCGCCGTACGGTTACCGCTGTGGACCTGAAGCTCTTCAAGTTCTGCGACGACCCGCTCCAGGCTTTTGAATACTTGAAGTCCGGTCTCACGAAGAACCTCCTCAACTGGAAAGACCCAATCAACGGCGACGAGCCCTGATCCAGAATCCGTTTCGATCCTGAAGCTTCTGGATGATTCGGACGAAGTCTACAGGACCATCCAGCCCGAGCTGATGCGCCGCGGCGTGGCGATTGTTCCACGGCTGCGGGACATCGCGGCGAACGGGAGTGCTCTCGAAGCCGCACGTGCACAGGAAACTCTCCAGAAGATCGCATGTGACGCCTCGCGGAAAAGGCTCGGCGAGATCATCGAGTCAAAGGAGAGTGAGATCGACCTCGAGCGGTCGGTCTTTGCCGTGGCGCTCTCAGGGTATCCCGAGCTCGATCCCAGGCCCTGCGCCGAGCTGCTTGATCTGTTCGCCTTCGAGCTCAACTCTCGCATCGACCTCGAAGCCCCGGCCGAGGAAATCCTCTCAATGTTCGGCAAGTACGTGGCGGAGGAGAAGCGATTCTCCGTGAACACGGAATCGTTTCACGATCCGGATAACAACTACTTCAACAAGGTGCTTGAGCGGCGGAAGGGGCTCCCGGTCTCCGTTTCGCTCGTCTATCTCTTCCTGGGCACGCGACTGAACCTTCCGGTGGAAGGCATCGCCCTTCCGTCTTCCTTCCTTGTGAGACTCAGACTCGACGACAGGGAGTCGTTCATCGATCCGTATGAAGGCGGGCGTGCGCTCACACGCGAGGCGTGCATGGAGAAGTTCGCGCGGGCCGGACAGCCAATTCCAGAGGAGCTCTTCGTCCCCGCGTCGCCGGCCCAGATGCTTTCGCGAATGCTCAACAACCTCGCCGCAGCCTACCGGGAGCATCGCGAGGAGGCATACGCAGCCCATTTCGGGACGCTTTGCGATCTACTGAATGGTCAGTAGGAGGCGGGTAGTGTCTCAGTTTGATTTTTCCAACAATCGCGCCAAATCCTCAATCGACCAAAGTTTCTTAGTAATTCCTGTGAAGCCGCAGTAGTCATGGTTCCTCCAACCTCATCTATCCCTCAACCGAGGTCCCAGCAAC
>Ga0315282_10016383_pt1 | contig 10833 bp, 8 predicted proteins | sample YL17G07_20_MG_FD_203693 | JGI IMG/M metagenome (GOLD analysis project Ga0315282, IMG submission 203693) | Sediment microbial communities from Yellowstone Lake, YNP, Wyoming, USA - YL17G07_20 | ecosystem: Environmental > Aquatic > Freshwater > Lake > Sediment | place: USA: Wyoming | collected...
TGGCGCTTGCCGTGAGCGAGCTGGTCGTAAGTGGAGAATCCGGGCCATTGGGAAGTCTTCTCTACCATGCCGTCCTTGACCACGTTGGTGGCGGCGTAGAGGAGCTGGGCGATAAGAGCGTTTTCGTCTGCAATGGGAATGATACGGCCGCGAGAGGACCAGACACGGCCCATGCGTTTGTAGTGGAGGTTGAGCTGCTTGGCGGTCTGGCCGTGGAGGTAACGGAGGAAGAGGCTGGCGTTGCCGACCTGCTCCGGGGTCAGGGAGAAGAGGCAGTGGAAGTGATTGACGTTGCTTTCGAAAGCGTGGATTTGGACCGGGTGTTTCTTGAGGGCTCGACCAAGGGAGGAGCCTAGGATATTCTTGGTCTCGATGTCCGGCTTGAGGAGGAACATTCGGTGCTCGGTGCGTAGAGTGAGCTCGTAGACGATGCCGGGTGTCCAGAGACGAGGCTTTCGCATGGTGTGTACCTCCCAAGTAGTAATCGGGAGGAGGGGGTCAAACGTTGCACGGAAAAGCAATAAAATATGATTGGCACCAAGAGTCAGGGCCCGTGATCGCCATCGACGGGCCGGCCGGCGCAGGCAAGAGCGCCGCGGCGCGGCTCCTGGCCGAGCGTCTCCATCTCACCTACATCGACACCGGCGCGCTCTACCGATCCGTGGCGCTCGCCGCGCGAAGGCAGGGGATCGACCTCGACGACGAGCCGGCGCTCGGACGCCTCAGCCGGGAGCTCCACATCGCGTTCGAAGCTGCGGCCGACGGCGGCCAGCGCGTGATCATGGAAGGCGAGGACGTCACCAAGGCGATCCGGACCCCGGTCGTGTCCGAGGGGTCGAGCCGCGTGTCGCGCCACCCGGCCGTACGCAGAGCCCTGCTCGACGTGCAGCGGCGCCTCGCCAAAGGGGGCGGCGCCGTGATGGAGGGCAGGGACATCGGGACCGTGGTGCTTCCCGACGCGGACCTCAAGGTGTTCCTCACAGCGAGCGCCGAGGCCAGGGCGCAGCGGAGGCACAAGGAGCTCCTCGAAAAAGGGGTGAGCGTCACGCTCGAGCAGGTTCTGGAAGAGCAGAAGAAGCGGGACGAGCGCGACCGGTCCCGGCCCGCCTCGCCCCTGAAGCCGGCGGATGACGCCGTCATCCTCGACACGTCGGAGCTCTCGCTGGAGCAGGTGCTCGAAGCGCTCGTGAGGTTGGCGAACTCCTGACAGGGAACGGGGGCGGGGGATGGGTCTTGCCGGCCTTGACTTTGTCTTAGTCATGTTTAGATTTTCCGGCGCGATACACAAGGAAAGGTGGAAACATGGGTAAAATCATCGGCATCGACCTGGGCACCACGAACAGCGCGGTAGCGATCATGGAGGGCAAGGAGCCCCGCATCATCACGAACGAGGAGGGGGGGCGGACCACCCCCTCGGTCGTGGCGTGGGACGACAAGGGGGAAACCATGGTGGGCCAGATCGCGAAAAGGCAGGCCATCACCAACCCCGAGAACACGGTTTTCTCCATCAAGCGCTTCATGGGGCGCAAGCACCACGAGGTGGGCGAGGAGATCAAGATGGTCCCCTACAAGGTGGTGTCCATGCCGAACGGCGACGCGCACGTGGATATCCGGGGCAAGACGTACTCGCCGCCCGAGATATCGGCCAAGATCCTGGGCAAGCTCAAGCGCGCGGCCGAGGACTTCCTGGGAGAGCCGGTGACCGAGGCGGTCATCACGGTGCCCGCCTACTTCAACGACTCGCAGCGCCAGGCCACCAAGGACGCGGGCCGCATCGCCGGGCTCGAGGTGAAGCGCATCGTGAACGAGCCCACGGCCGCTGCGCTCGCCTACGGCCTCGACAAGAACGTCGACCAGGTCATCGCGGTATACGACTACGGCGGCGGCACGTTCGACATCTCGATCCTCGAGGTGGGCGACAACGTGGTGCAGGTCATCAGCACGAACGGCGACACGCACCTGGGCGGCGACAACATAGACCAGCGGATCATCGACTACCTCATCGCCGAGTTCAAGAAGGACCAGGGGATCGATGTGTCCAAGGACAAGATGGTGCTCCAGCGGCTCAAGGAGGCGGCGGAGAAGGCGAAGATCGAGCTCAGCTCGGTCATGGAAACCACGATCAACCTCCCCTTCCTAACGGCCGACGCCTCGGGCCCCAAGCACATGAACATCCGCCTGAGCCGGGCCAAGTTCGAGTCCATGATCCAGGACCTCGTGGAGCGGTCTCTCGGACCGTGCCGCCAGGCGCTTGAGGATGCGCACAAGAAGGCCCAGGACATCGACCAGGTGGTGCTCGTGGGGGGTTCCACGCGCGTTCCCATGATTCAGGAGGCGGTGAAGAAGTTCTTCGGCAAGGAGCCGCACAAGGGGGTGAACCCGGACGAGGTGGTGGCGGCCGGCGCCGCGGTGCAGGCCGGGGTGCTCGCAGGCGAGGTCAAGGACCTGCTGCTCCTCGACGTGACCCCGCTCTCGCTCGGCGTGGAGACCCTGGGCGGCGTCATGACCATCATGATCCAGCGCAACACCACCATCCCGACCAAGAAGGCCGAGATCTACTCCACCGCGGCCGACAGCCAGACCTCGGTCGAGATCCACGTGCTCCAGGGCGAGCGGCCCATGGCGGCCGGGAACCGCACGCTGGGCCGGTTCCACCTCGAGGGGATCATGCCCGCGCCGCGAGGCGTGCCGAAGATCGAGGTCACGTTCGACATCGACGCGAACGGCATCGTGAACGTGTCGGCCAAGGACATGGCCACGGGCAAGGAGCAGCGCATCACCATCACGTCGTCGAGCGGCCTGAACGAGAATGAGATCAAGAACCTCGTGGAGGACGCGAAGCAGCACGAGGCCGATGACCAGAAGCGGCGCGAGGAGGTGGAACTCCGAAACCACGCGGACCAGCTCGTCTACTCCACTGAGCGCATGATCAACGAGCACCGCGACAAGCTGCCCAAGGACGACGTGGCCAAGGTCGAGGCCGCGATCAAGACGTGCCGCGAGGCGATCGACTCGGGCGACGCGACGCGCATCAAGAGCACCATGGACAGCCTCACCAAGGAGACGCACCGCATCGCCGAGGCCATGTACAAGCAGGCCACCGGGCCTTCGGCCGGACCTTCGGCAGGGCCTTCGGCCGGCGGGCAGCCGGGAGGCGGATCCGGAGGTGCGGCGTCCGGCGGCGACGGCAAGCCCTCCGGCGACGTGATCGACGCGGAGTATGAGGAAACCAAATGAACGTCCGTCGCCTCGGCGACGACCTTCTCGTGTCCCTGAAGCGCGGGGACCGGCTGCCGGATGCGCTCATCGAGGCCGTGAACGCGAACCGAATCGACGCCGCGTGGATCCGGGGGATCGGCGCGCTTTCCAAGGTCGAGCTCGGATACTTCGATATCAAGAAGAAAGAATACCTGCGCCGGACCTTCGAGGGGTCCTACGAGCTCGTGTCCCTGCAGGGCGACCTCGCATGGGCCGAGGGGAACCCGATCTGGCACCTCCATGCCGCGATCTCGGGCCCGGACTTCGCTCTCCTGGGCGGCCACCTCTTCTCCGCCGAGGTCTCGGTCACGGGCGAGCTGCTCATGCACGTCATGCCGACCCGCATCGAGCGCACCCCCGACGCCTGGAGCGGGCTCAAGCTCTGGAATCTCTGATCGCCCCCCCTACCCCTGGGCAAATCCCTTGAGCCTTTTGAGCGCCTCGAGCTTATCCCTGTCGCCGGCCCGGGCCGCGTCGAGCGCCTTTCCCAGGGTCTCGATGGTGCGATCGTAGGTCCTACGATCCACGGGGTAGGGATGGCCGTCCTTGCCGCCGTGCGCGAAACTGTAACGCGCCGGGTCGCGGAAGCTCGGCTTTTCGCCCGTGAGGATCTCGGAGAGGAGCGCGAGGGCCCGAACGGTCTTGGGCCCCACGCCGGCCAGGCCCAACAGATCCTCGAATCCGCCGGGCTGCTTCTCGTACGTCGAGAGCAGGATCTTGCGGAGATGGCGCGAGGCGACGTCCTCTTTCAGGACCTCGTGCCGCGCCGGCAGGTCGAGCACCTCGATTCTCTTCAATTCCCGCTCCCACTCGGCGGGCGAGAGCTTCGCGATCGCGGTCGACGCCTCGCGCGAGCCGCGGCTCTCCCGGGCGGTCATGTCGAGCACATCGTTCCCGCGTCGGTCGCAGCAGATCGCGGCCTGGGGCTCTTCCACGAAGTCCGTCACCCCCTCGCCGAGCCAGTGGTAGCGCCGCGCGGTCCCGGACCCCTCGTTCATGCCCTGCTGCACCACGGCCCATGTCCCGTGATCCGTGAACACGAACGCGTGGTGGTAGATCTGGTAGCCGTCCTGCACCGCGGCCGAGTCGACCTTGGCGCTCATGCGGCTCGCGTAGACGAGCCTCTCGCCGTCCAGACCCGAGGGATCGCACTTGGTCCTGATCTCGTCGGGCGTCTTGCGCGAGGTTCGGCCCTTGCCGCCGCAGACGTAGAGGCCGAGCTCGTGCTCCCGGCCCCTCAGGCTTTCCTTGACCGCGCCCGTGACCGTGGTGGTGACGCCGCTCGAGTGCCAGTCGAACCCGAGCAGACACCCGAACGCCTGGAACCAGAACGGATCGGAAAGGCGCCGGAGGACCTCGTCCGCGCCGTCGCTCGCCACGATCGCCTCGATGACCCCCCCGGCGAGCCGGGTCATGCGGCCGAAGAGCCAGGCCGGCGCCTTGCCGTGGTGAAGGGGAAGGTTGGCCACGCCGGTCCGCATGATCAGCGCCGGAGGAGCACGTACACTGCGCCGGTGCCGCCGTCGTACGGCTTCGCGCTCGTGTAGGCGAGGACCATCTGCGAAAGGCTCCGACGCGTGAGCCACGCATGGAGCTTCTGCTTCAGGACCGGAATGTGATCCTTCGATCCGAGACCCCGGCCGTGCACGATGAGCACGCACCGGTGCCCCTGGGTGCGCGATCTCCGGATGAAGGCGTCCACCGCCTCCCGGGCCTCGTCGCTCCGGAGGCCGTGGAGGTCGAGGTTCGCCTGCAGCGCGAAATCGCCGCTCCGGAGCTTCTTCAGGATTCGCCTGTTGAGCCCGCGCACCGAGGCCTCGACATACTCGTCGCTGTCCACCATGTCGAACGGCAGGCGGCCGTCGACGATCTGGTCGAGCTCCCCGAGCACTTGATCGATCTCCGAGAGGATTTTCGCCTCGCCCCCCGGCTCGCGCGCCTTGATCTCCGGCGCGTCGATCGGCGTGACGCCGCCCATGGCGCTCAAGAAGAAGTCCTGATCCCCGGCGCTCGCATCGGACCTCGGCGCGGCTTCCTTTCCTTCCGGTTTCTTGTCCCGGCCCGTCTTTTCGGCCCGCTTCCTTTCCGCTTCCAGCATCTTGATCTCGCTGGGCCTGAGCTTCCGATCGGGTTTCAGCTCGGCGAGGGACGCGAAAGGCCGATAGAAGCCTTCGCCGGGCAGGGTCTCTTTCTTCGACGGCTTTGGATGCTTCGGCATGGCGCGAACCCCAATGACGATTATCGCATAACCGCAGGCGATAGGGAACGACGGCTCAGGAAAGAGCCGCCGACGATGAAGAGACAGCCCAGCCACAGGCTCGGGCCGGGCAGCACCCCGAGATACAGGCAGCTCACGATGGTGGAGAAGAACGGCGTGAGGTAGGAAAAGGCCACCACCCGCACCATGTCGCCGCCGCGCATGGCCCGGTCCCAGAAGACATAGGCGAGCGCAGTGGCCAAGGCCAGGAACAACACCTCGACCGTGGCCCCCGCGCTCCAGCTCCCGGCTTCCGGGCTTGCGAGGCCCAGGAGTCCGAAGGCGATTCCCGCAGCCAGCATGAACAGCCACACGGCTCCGTCTCCGTCCCGGGGCCCCCAGCGGCGGCTGAGATTCGAGTAGAGGGCCCAGGCGATTGCAGCCAAGAATCCCAGTCCGTAGGCCGCGGGATTGCCGAGGACATTCGCTGCCGCCGAGCGCCAGGTCACGGCTGCCCCTTCGGTGAGAACCAGGACCATTCCGAAGAGCGCGAGGAGCGTGCCGGGCAGCAACCCGATTCCCGCCCTGTGGCCGAGGATGAAGAGCGAAAACAGCAGGGTGAACGCAGGCCACAGGTAATTCAGCAAGCCGATCTCCAGGGTCTGGATGCGGTCGGTCGCGAGCCACAAGGCGACGAACAGGACCACCGTGTAGATCACGAACAAGGCCCCGCAGCCGTACACGTAGCGGCGCGGGAGCAGGCCCAACGGCCGGAGGGAGCGCTCCTTCCTGAAACGCCATGACGCCAGCAAGAGGCCGGCAACGAGGTACACTGCGGCTCCTGCGGTGAGCGGACCGAGCTGCTCGGACAGGCGCCGCGCCAGGGCGATGGTCGAGCTCCAGAGCAGGACCGCGGCGAGCCCCATCCAGGTGTTGCGGTCCCGATGGATGTCGTTCTCGTTTATGTCACGGCAGAAGGGGCTGGGCATCGATTTTCTCTAAGGGGTCATTTCTAGTTTTCATCGTGGGCGTCTTCGGTACTCCGAGTATAGCACAGGTCGCCCGCCCGGAAGGCGCAAAGTGGCACCGGAACGCGAACGGTAGCGATCATTCCTTGAGTCGGGCCGAGGCGATGACGAGCCGCTGGATCTCGCTCGTGCACTCGTCCTGAAAATCCGATCGACTTCAGGATGTGGTATGCTCAACAAAGACGGCTGACCCATCCGGCAAGAAGGGGTTGGGGATGAGAAGAACCGGCCAGACGATCGTTCGGGGCGTACTGCAGCTGGGGGTGACTTGCATTCTTCTCCTCCATGGCTGCGAAGGCTCGCACGGCGAAGCTGACGCCGGGGCTGACAGCTCGAGCGGCGCGACATGCGACTTGGAGAAGTGCCAAAGTTCCTGTGCGGCTCTGGGCAAGGAGGGTCGGTGCCGTGGCATCCAGTGCGAGTGCCTCGGCGGATCCGACGCTGACGCGGACGCTGCAAACAGCGAATGCAAGGAGGTCGACTGCGGCGAGCCCTATGTCCGGTTTGTCGATGTCGATGTCCCCTCGGCTGGTGACGGCTTATCCTGGCAAACGGCGTTCAAGGCCGTCCAGGACGGCATTGAATCCGCCTCCCTGTGCAGGACCTGCTGCCCGAGACGTTGTGATGTCTGGGTCGCGGACGGCAGGTACTTCATCTACCGGAACGATCAGCGGGATACAGTCCGGTTGCAGCCCGGTGTGAGGGTCTATGGGGGGTTCGCGGGGGCCGAGACCTCCGTGTCCGAGAGGGACTGGTCGAGATACCCCACGATCCTGGACGGCCGGAAGGCCGGGGAAAAGGCTGGATATCACCGTGTGGTACACGTCGTCACCGGCAGCGACGACGCGGAGATCAATGGATTCACCATCACGGGCGGCTATTCCAAGACGGAATTGGGTGGCGGCATGTACAACTCCGCCAGCTCGCCCATCGTGGCCAACTGCGTCTTCACGGAGAACACGGCCCGCGGCGGTGCAGGCATGGCCAACGACTACAGCTCCCCCACGGTTTCGGGCTGCACGTTTTCAAGGAACAACGCAACTGCTGGAGGAGGCATGTACAATACGAACGAAGGCGAGGTGACTGTCTCGAACTGTGCCTTTACGGAAAACAGCGGCGGCGCAATCCACAACGATACCCAGATGAAAATATTCATTGTGGACTCGACGTTTACGGGAAATGACACGGAATCGGGAGCCGGCGCCATTTCAAGCACCAACTTCTGCTCGACCTCCATCGAGGGGAGCACCTTTGTCGACAACCGGGGCCATGAAGGCGGCGCTGTCTATAGTGAATATCTTTCGTACCTTTCCGTGACGGATAGCACCTTTTCGGGAAACTCCGCTGAGAGCGGAGGGGCGATCTATGCTGACCACGAAATGGTCATTATCAACAGCCTATTCGAAGCCAACATGGCCGAGTTTGGAGGCGGCGTCTACCTGCGCATGATGGAGACAGGGAATATCCAGGATTCGAGGTTTCTTTCGAACATCGCGACCTTCGATGGCGGTGGCCTCTACTGGGACGCGATCACCTTTCCGATGACGGACACTGTTTTCTGGAACAATCAGGCTCAGTACGGGGCGGCCATCTCTCTGGATACGTCCTCTGAGATCCTGCTCTACAACTGCACCATTGCCGGAAACCGCGCCGAGCAGAGCGGCGGCGGTATCGAGACAAATTCGTCCTCTATGGTCACGATCGTGAACAGCATCCTGTGGGGTGACACGCCCGGCGAGATCGAGGACTATTTTCCCGAAGATCCGGTTCAGGCCGATGTCTCCTACAGCGATGTCGCGGCATGGGATGGGGGCGTCGCCAACATCGACCAGGACCCTCGGTTCGAGGATGCCAAGAAGGGCCTCCTGCGGCTCGCGGAAGATTCCCCCTGCATAGATGCTGCGGATGGAACCCAGGCCTCAGATACCGATATCGAAGGATCGGGTCGTGTCGATGCTCCCCAGGCGGAGAATCGCGGCAATGGACCGCCCTGGGTCGACATGGGGGCGTACGAATACCACCCTCAGAAAACGGATCGGAACCGGGAGAAGTAGGGTATCCTGGTCACGATGGGTGCATGGATAAGGTCATGAAGAAGGATTGGAAACAGGCCCTTGGCTTGGTTCTCTTGTGCGTTCCATTGTTTGGAGGCTGTTCAAGGGGCGGCACTGAGGAAGGAGACGGCGGCGTGTCGGATGGAGAGGCTGAGGATGCTGGCATTGACGGCGACAGCGACTCGGATGTGGACGCCGATGGCGACGTCGACTCGGACGTGGACGGCGACATTGACGGCGACAGTGACATGGACGGCGGTGCGCGTCGGTTACGGCTCTTGTGGGCCAGGCAAGCCGGAGGTCTGGAGACAGACGAGGGGCTCTGCATGGCGTCTCTCCCGAGCGGAGCTGTGATTTTCGCTGGCACGTACTATGACTACGCCATATTCGGAAAAGGGGAACCCAACCAGACATCCCTGAATTTCGATCTGAGGATGGCGGGCTTTGTCTCCAAACTCGAATCGGATGGAACCCTTTCATGGGCAAGGAATCTCCAGGAAGGAGACGGCGACATCACTCCCTTTGCGGCCGGGTCGCGTCCCGACGGATCCTATATCCTGGCGGGCCAATATTGGGGTCCCATCATTCTGGGAAAAGGCTTAACGACCGAGCGCACTTTTTGGTCAGAGGCCAACGACGTCTTTGTCGCGGCCTACGGCGCCGACGATCGATTCCTGTGGGCGAGGCGGACCGGAGGGGAATGGGATGACGAGTGCCGCGACGTTGCGGTCTTTGCCGATGGCTCGTTTGTCATTACCGGATCCTTCTATAAGACCATGACGTTTTCCGAGGTTCCGGAGCCTGTCGAGGACGGCGGAATGGACGGTGGAGGGGATGGCGGGGGGGACGGCGGAGAGGACAGCGGGGTCGATGGCAGTGCCGCCGTAGGCGGCGATGCGGGCCGGGATGCGGCCCTGGACGCAGGCATTGATGCCAGCCCTGACGCCGGCCTGAGATTCCAGGCAGCAGGGGATGCCGGACCCCCAGCCGTGTCGCTGGTCTCGAACGGAAGCACCGATGCGTTCATCGTGAAGTACGACGCTGACGGCCGGTTGGCTTGGGCGAGGAACGTCGGCGGAAGCCAGAGCGATGAGGGGCTTCGTATCGCCGGGTGTGTAGACGGATCGACAATCGTGGGAGGCATTTTCCAGGATCGCGTGGTGTTCGGAAAGGGAGAACCGAACGAGACCGCCCTCACTGCATCGGGCCTGCGTGATATCTTCCTTGCGCGCTTCGGCGTTGACGGATCCCTGGCATGGGTCAAACGGATCGAGGCCGGAGCGATGAACGACGTCGCAGCCGGACCGGACTGTACGGCCTACGTCACCGGGTCTTTCAGGGGCAGGGCCACGTTCGGATCGGGCGAGTCCAATGAAACCACGCTGGTCCCCATCGGCGTGAGCGGCAACGATGACGTATTCCTCGCCATGTACCACCCGGACGGCCTGCTGGCGTGGGCCGTGCAAGCTGGAGGTGTGAATAACGACCGAGGGCACCGCATGGTAGTGCTGATCGACGGCAGGGTGATTCTCGGAGGGTCCTTTGACGGTGAGGCCGTGTTCGGGTTGGGGCAAGCCGGCGAGCCCCGGCTCATCGGCCAGGGCTTCTTCGTTGCCGAGTACGACCCGGATGGCCGCGCGACCTGGGCAGAGCAGATCGTCGAAAGTAGTGGGGACGCCCTCAACGACCTCGCTGTTTCAGGAAACTTCGTGCTCATTTCCGGTACCTTCCATGATCGAATGAAATTCGGCATGGGCCAATCGGACGAGACGCATCTCCTGACACAGGGTGGAACGGATACGTATCTCGCGAGCTACTCCTTGGACGGTGGCGCGCCCTTGACATTCGGAGGTGTGAGATGACCCGTTTCATCCGTCTCTCTATTTTCCTCTGGGTGATGCTGGTCGTCTGCACCGGGTGCGGCGGCAACCAAGGGGAAACCGCGTCGGACGGCGGCGTCGATGGCGACGCCTCGAGTCCTGTTGACGGTGGCGTCGATTCCGGCAGCGAGGAGGGCGGTCCGGAAGATGCCGGGAGCGACGCCGATGATGCCTCGCAAGACGACGCGGGAAAGGGGTGCGAGCCTGGGACTATCCCTTGCGTGCAGGACGAGGATTGCGGATGGCCTCTAAGGGGTTGTGTCTGCCCCAAGCTCCTCGGGGCCGACGAAATCCAGAGCTATTGTTATCCCTCATGCGATCCGGGAACGCCCTGCGCCGGGGAATTGACCTGCGTCATGACGAACGACACGCCAGAACGAGGCGTATGCTTGGCCGTCGGCTATCTGGAGTCCGCA
>Ga0315282_10016386_pt1 | contig 10833 bp, 9 predicted proteins | sample YL17G07_20_MG_FD_203693 | JGI IMG/M metagenome (GOLD analysis project Ga0315282, IMG submission 203693) | Sediment microbial communities from Yellowstone Lake, YNP, Wyoming, USA - YL17G07_20 | ecosystem: Environmental > Aquatic > Freshwater > Lake > Sediment | place: USA: Wyoming | collected...
ATCTACAGGTGCCCCGTGAACGTAGGGGCGAGGCATGCCTCGCCCGCGGGCACGCCGGACTTACTCGGGCGAGGCATGCCTCGCCCCTACACTGGCGCCGGCCCCCAGGGTGAGCCCATCAGCCCGCCGCAGCCGATGCACTGCCGGCCCAGCGGGCCACGTGCTCGGCGATCCGGTCCACGTCCGAAAGGGCCAGACGCTCGAAAAGCGGCAGGTTGATGACCTCCGAAGCCCGGCGCCAGGTGTTGGGCAGCGCGCCGGCATCCAAGTAGGGCAGGAACTCGAACAACCGGTCGGCGGCGATCCCTGCCCCCCACAGATACCGCCAAAGGTTCGTCCGCGCCTCCGGTCGCACCCGCACCGTGTAGCAACTGAGGGCGTAGGGCGAGGCCGGCGGCCGCACGACGCCGGCCACACCTTCCAGGTTGCGGTGGTAGCGGGCCGCCAGTTCGATTCGACGGGCGGCGGCCTCCGGACAGTGCTCCAGGTTGTAGCGGGCCAGGCGGCGGTCAGGGCCGCTTGAGGGACGGCGCCACTCGGGCGCGGCCCGGTCCGCGCTCCGCCAACGCTCGAACGGACTGGGTCCGGGCGGCACGGGCGGCCACAACTTCCTCAGCACGCCGTATGCCGCACGCTCGTACCCCGCCGTCCGCACGAGAATCGACACGGCCCGTCGAGCCGCAAGGGTCACGCCGCCCGTCGAGAGGGCGGCATCGCGCCTCCGCCTCACCTCATCGGCCAAGGCGAGGTCGCCCGTCAGGGCCAGCCCCCCCCAGCCGGCATACAGGCACTTGCCGGCGCCCAGCGACAGGACGGCCAGGTCTGTGCCGCGCAGCCGTTCCACCAGCGCCGGTACGGGCACAGTCATCGCCATGTCAATGATGCGGATGGCCGGGGGCGCCGGCAGGCCGGCCGCCAAGGCGTCGAGGTCGTAGGGATGGCCGTAGACTTCGCAGAGGACGAGTCCGTATCGCCCGGCGGCCGCCCGGCGAAGGGCGGCAGGGTCCATCAGGAACCCGTCGGCGGCCGTGTCGATGAGTTGGAGTTGCGCCCCTGACCGAACCGCCGCCTCGTGAACCACCGCGCACGTAAAGGCGGGGCACAGGGCCGCGGCCCCGGGTCCGAGCGCAGCCGCCAGCGCCCAGTTGATGCCCGCCCGGGCTGAGGGCAGCAGCACCGCGCCCCCCACGCCGCAGGCTTGCCGGGCGGCGTCCTCAACGGCCTCGACGCTGGCCGGCTTCGCGCCGCCCAGCAGCAACGCCAGAACGCGCCCCACGCCGGAAGAGGGTTGGTGCGGCGGGATCATGGCCGCTCCCCGCCCGTCGGCACGGGTGACGTCGGGGCGGCGATTGAGTTTGCTGCTGCGGCGGTCAATCTCGACTCCTAAACTGCGTGCATAAGCGCGGCGGGCAGTCTTGCCCGCCGCGCGGTGGGCAGGACTGCCCACCGTGTTATACGCATCCTCACGCGGCGGGTACGGAGACCCGCCGCGCTAATCGCTATCTCGTATGCCGCATGATTGTAACATTATTCAACCGGCGGATGCACCAGTTTGTCAATGACCGGGTCCGCCAGATTCTCGGGGGTCACGAGGGTGACGCCCGTATCGATCCGCCGCTCGACCTTGCGGCCGCGCAGGTGCTCGACGGCGGCCTTGACGCCCTCGTAGCCGATCTTGGCCGGGTCCTGTACGATGAGGCCGTGGATCTCGCCCCGTTTCATCGCGTCCAGCAGGAGGTCCGAGGCGTCGAAGCCGACGAACTTGATCTTGCCCGCGCGGCCGGCGGTCGTCAGTGCCCGCAGCATGCCGGTGCAGACGGGCTCGTTCGGGCAGAAGATGCCGTCGACCTGTCCCTCGCCGAACTTTGCCAGGAGCGTCTCTGCGGCGGCCATGGCCGACTCGACCGTCGGCCCGGCGTGCTGGTCGCTTGAGATAACCTGGATGCCCGGGTGCCTTGCGATCTCATCGATAAAACCCTTCTCGCGGTTCTCGTTCGATGCGCTGCCCACCTGGTACCGCAGCAGGATGACGTTGCCTTTTTCGCCGAGGACCGCGGCCAGGCGCCGGGCGCCCATCTGCCCGCCCTTGAAGTTATCGGTGGCGACGAAACTCACGTACGCCTGCGGGTCGGCCAGGTCGGAATCGAAAATCACGACCGGGATGCCGGCGGCCTTCGCCTGGAGCACGGGGGCGATGAGGGCCTTGTCGTCGAGCGGCGCCAGGACGATACCATCGACGCGCTTCTGGATAAACGTTTCGACCAGCGCGATCTGCGACGTGCGGTCGTCCTCGATCTGCGGCCCTTGCCAGAGGATGCTGACGTTGGGCAACTCGGCGGCCGCCTGCTTCGCGCCCGCGTGGACCGACTTCCAGAAGATGTGCATCGTGGCCTTCGGGACGACGGCGATCTTCAGGGGCCTGGTGGCATCGGCGCCGGCGCCCGGCTCGGAACTCTTGGCGCAGCCGCCGCCGAGCGCTGCCAGGCCGACGACGATAAGGGCCGCCAGGAAGCTGCGTTGCATCATGTCTCCATCGCTTACGCCGAGGCGCCGCCGGCCGGGTGGCATGGTCACGCGCCGTTGCGTGACCATGTTGTAGTGACGGGCAAATCGCCGTTTGAGACGCATAGTCACGCAACGGCGCGTGACTATGCCACCCATCTTTCGGCCTCTTCGGCGCGGCGGGTACGGAGACCCGCCGCGCAAAACCCCAAGCGTTGTGCTGTCGTGCTATTCCAGCGGCGGGTGGACGAGTTTGTCGATCGCGGGCTCCGAGAGGTTCTCGGGCGTCACTAATGTCACACCCGTGTCGATGCGTTTCTCGACCTTCTGGCCGCGCAGGTAGGCGACCATCGTTTTGACGCCCTCGTAGCCCATCTTGTAGGGGTTCTGGACGACGAGGCCCTGGATCTCGCCCTTCTTCAGCCCCTCCAGCAGGCGGTCGGAGGAGTCGAAGCCGACGTACTTGACCTTGCCCGCGCGGCCGCTCGTGACGAGTGCCCGCAGCATGCCGTAGGCGCTGGACTCGTTCGGGCAGAAGATGCCGTCGACCTGTCCCTCGTCGAACTTCGTCAGGAGCGTTTGCGAGGCGGTCATGGCCGACTCGACCGTGGCGCCGGCGTACTGGTCGCTGGAGATGACCTGGATGCCCGTGTGCTTGACGATCTCGTCCATGAAACCCTTTTCGCGGTTCTCGGTCGAGGCGCTGCCCACCTGGTACCGCAGGAGAATGACCTTGCCCTTGTCGCCGATGGTCTCGGCCAGGCGCTTGGCGCCCAGCATGCCGCCCTTGTAGTTATCGGTGGCCACGAAACTGGCGTAGGCGTCGGGGTCGGCCAGGTCCGAGTCGATGATGACGACCGGAATCTTCGCGGCCTTGGCCTGGACCACGGGGGCCACGAGGGCCTTGTCATCGAGCGGCGCCAGGACGATGCCGTCCACGCGCTTCTGGATGAACGTCTCGACGAGGCTGATCTGCGCGGTGCGGTCGTCCTCGACCACCGGGCCTTGCCAGATGATCTTGACGTTCGGCAATTCCTTCTCTGCGGCCACGGCGCCGGCGTGGATGGACTTCCAGAAGACGTGCATCGTGCCCTTCGGGATGACGGCGATCTGGAGGGCCCTGTTCGGGTCCTTGTTGGCTTGCTCGCTCTTGCCGCTACATCCGGCCAGCAGCAGGGCAAACCCGCACGCCAGAAGCAATGAAACGACTGCGCGTTGCATGAGCCGTCTCCTTCTCGGGATTCTCGATCTTCGGCGCAAATCGGCCGCGCCGTGGCCGGACATCGTACGCGATGGGGTCGGGAAGCGTCAATAAAAAGAACAGGGTCGGGGGAGGGAGGCCCAGCCCGTGAGCCCGCTGCGGGAGCAGCGGGTGAGGTTCGAGCGTCACCCGACGCTTCCGCGTCGGGCTCAACGCTTGGGCTTACTCAGGCTTAGTGCTTGAAACTGCCCGCGGCGTGGGCTAAAATCCAATCCGTCGGGCGGCGTAGCCAAGTGGTTCAAGGCAGCGGTTTGCAAAACCGCCATATTTCGTGGGTTCGAATCCCACCGCCGCCTCCAGTCCTCCTGGAGAAGTGGAGGTTTGTCCGACGTTTTCCGAGGCGTTCTTGGTGGCGTCGCGTTCCGCCTTCCGCCTGCCTGAGTTCGCCGAAGTTCGCGTTTGCCCGCCACATCGCGCGGCAGGGCGCAAGGGCATTGGTGCTGTCTGTCGGCCGCATGCGCCGGGAGCCTTGCGGCAGGGGCGCGGCCTTCGGCGTCCGGCCCCGCTTGCGGCGTCACTTCGCGGGCGTGTCGCGCGCCGCCTCGACCATCGCCACGATGCCCGCCCTTTACACAAGCCGCGGCGCCCACGTTTCGAGAGTGACGGACTACGCCTTTTCGCCCGCCGAGGCGCCGGCCGCAGGAGCAACGGTGGGCGCGGCCACAGGCATCCACTCCAGCGGCAGGACGAAGGACCCCTGGAGTTTTCCATCGTTAAATCGCGATAAGACCAATCCAGACAGCAGGATCCAACCGCCGTTGGCGGGGTCCCGGTGATCGCCGAGGCTCAATCCTCCGCCGAGTTGCGTCAGGTCGTCCACTCGCACAATGACGGGGACGCCGGCGTCGAGGGGTGCCAGGAGAAGGTACTTGCCGTCCGGGCCGTCGGCGTGTCCCGTGACCTGGGCACAGAAGAGGGCGCAGCGCGGCAGGGGTGCGTCGGCTTGCATGACGTTGGCGGCCGCGGCGGCGTTGAAGGCCTTGTCAAAGCGGGGTCCGACGGCGGTCAGGCTCTTGAGGAGGGCGCGGACCTGAGTACGGCAGTCCGCGCGGACCCGCTCGTCGGTGGTGGGCGCCCAGACGGTGCGGGTGCCGGCTTGCATGAGGCGGGCGAGGCTGCTCCAGAGGTCATCGCTCATGACGCACTTTTCGCCGCGGCAGGTCGGGCAGACCTCGGTCCGCCTGGTATTGCCGCCTGGTCCGCCGCCGCCCCTGCCGCCGCCCTTGCCGCCGCCCCCTCCGCCGCCCCTGCCGCCTCCGCCGCCGCCCCCTCCGCCGCCCGCCGCGAGCAGAACGTTGCCGCCGGGCACGTTCAAGGTGTTGTTCAGCACGATGATTGTGATTGTGCCGCGACCTTCGCACTTCGGACAGAGCATCGCTTTTCTGGCATCCGCGACGGCCGTGGCGATAGCCGCTGCTCCGACGGGTCTGCCTGACAGGCGCAGGTACCGAGTGGGCCATGGAGACTTCGGGAGTTCCGCCAGCGGTTTCAGTTGCGGCTGCACGGCGCCGAGGGCCGTCCGCAAGGACAAGGACGGCACGATCAGCGGCGCGGAGGTGTTATGAATCGTCACCTCGAGCAGGGTGCCCAGCACGGTGCCGGTCTGGTCGAGAACGACGGAACCGGTGGCGGCATCCAGTCGGGGTCCGTCGGTTCGGATGAAGGCCTCGACGGCCCGCGGGGCGTCAACGTGGGCCTGCGTGGCCGCATCCTTGATTGCCGGGCCTTTCAGCAGATTGCCCGAGACGGTTTCCAACTGGCTGGCCCAGCGCCAGCCGGCCGTTGTGGCGATCGCCGTCCCGTCGAGCGGCGGCAACTCGGCCGCCAAAGGCAGCCCGGCCCGCGTCGGAGCGTCCGCCGGCACCCGCAGAACAACCAGGTCGTGCGTCGCGTCGGCCATGGCGAACTCGCGGCAGGCCATCGTCGCCCCATCCTTGAACTGCAAGGTGGCCAGGACGACGCCCGGTTGCGACACCAGCGCCAGGTCCGCGATGGCGAACTTGCCGTTTGTCATCAGATACCCCGTGGCCACGCCGACCTGGATTCCCCACGTGTTCTGGACGGTGACGGTGCACACGGACTTCTCGACGGCTGTTTGGATGGGATTCTCGGCGAGGACTGGCGCATCGGGCGCGGCCGGCGCCGCGGCATCAGGGGCCACAGCCGCAGGTGCGACTTGCACCAAGGGCAGGATCGCCAGAACCCCGAACCGCAGAAGGAGAACACTCACTCTCCGGGCGTGCGCGTTCACGGTCTTCTCCCTAAAGGGGCCCTCTAAGAATATAGACTCCTCCACGGTAGGTCAAACGTTCGTTCGGCCCGCTTATTGCTCGGACGCGGACGCCTAAGACTTGCCTCCTGCATCGAGCCCTTGCCACGGGCCGCCGCGCGAGAGATCGGCCTGGCCCCCCAGGCTATCGAAGGCGTTCAAGAACGCTTCGCGCAGCAAGGCGGTGCTCATGTTTCGGCTGCCGGATGCCCGCCCAGGGCCGCCGGCGCCGCCCTTCTGGAAACGGCCGCGCGTGTGGCCGTGGCCTTTGCTGGTTTGTCCGCTTGGCTTTGGCACGTCAGCCCTTCCTTTCCTGCGGCCGCGTCTGGTCGGCCGCCTTGACCATCGCCACGATGCCCGCCCGGAGTGCTTCCGGCAGGCCCGGCCAGGCGGAAATGACGGCGGCCAAGTCGGGGGCTTGGGGGCCGATTTCGGCGGCAAAAGCGCCAAGCAGAGCGCCAAGACGTTCGGGCGGCTGTGCGCAAGTGCCTGTATTCGTGGCGGTTACGTCGGAGGCGCAGCGGTTTGCAAAACCGCCCTATTTCGTGGGTTCGAATCCCACCGCCGCCTCCAAGTCTTTCCTCAAAGTCCCCGGCGCTCCACGCTATTCACTTACGCAGGCCGGCTTGCGCCAGCGAGGCGATCACTTCGCCCGCAGGTCGAAGGCGTCGATTCGAGGTTTTGGTGGCGTGGAGGGGGAGCGGGGCCGTGGAAAACTTCCCGGCAGCGAGGGGCGGGAATCGCCGTTGACGTTGGAGTGCCGTTCTCGCCCCAACGGGGCGGCGGAATGTAGCCACTGGTGGAGCACCGGCCGCTGTACGGACGGTGCGCAACCCGTGGTAGAGATTGTTTGTTAATACATCCGCCCCGAAGGGGCGGAGGAATCGACGGGCGCGGGTTGTGCTTTCGACGCTGCGAGAATCTCCGTCGCCCCTCCGGGGCGAAAAGGAAAAAAAGGATGAGGGACTCTCTCCTCATTCGCTTTCCACGGGTTCCGCGTCGGGCCGCAGGGCGGCCTCGCCGCTCCACCCGCGGTTACACTCCGCCGCCCCGTTGGGGTTGAAACAGCGATACTGCGGCCGTGAACCCCGAATCACAAGGAAACATCGGGACGCTACGCGGGGAATAATATGGGTAGCGTCCCCCTCGGCTCGGCGTAGCGCTGCGTACAGTCTCTCGCCAGCAAAGCCGCGCGGAAGTCGTCAAGATGCTCCGCAAGGGGCTTACCGGCAGCGACGCGCCGCAGGTCCAGAGCACCAATTTTCTCAAGCCTGCTGCGCAGGTATGGCGTCAGACCTTCAAGCCACGCCGCAAGGGTGGCGTCGGGCGGCTCGCGGTTAATGCGGTAGGCCAGCAGGGCTTCGATACACCGCCCCAGATTCTCGGTCATGCGCCAGTCGGTAAAGCCGCGGACGCTCCGCCAGCGGCCGTCGGTGTCTTGAACATCTACACACCAGCTGACGGTTCGCCTGCGTCCGCCCTTTGCATCCGGCACGGTCGGCCTAAAGATTCTCATTTGCCACCTACCTTTCTGTATGCCGCCTTTGGCACGCTCTTATTTCTCCCATTGTTTACTGACATACTTGTAAATCATGTGGTCGAGGACGTGCTGGGCATCAAGGAACACCTGCTGTCGCGGACCCACGCGTTTTTCCTCTTCTACATTTTCTTCTGTCCCCCTCGCCCGGAGGCATCCTCACGCCATCGAGTACATGATAAAGGTAGTCTGTACCTTAGAAATCTGATATTGAATGTTGGCCTGCGCTTTACGCACCCGGCTATCCGGCTGAGGGCGGGCCGCAATGTCTGAAAGACGGTGGTAGTTTATACCAGGCCACATTTCCACACGACTCACAACAGCATCCGCTTGCTCCATCTTTTCCTGCCAGTTACGAACTTCGGACAAGAAATCGTTGTACTGCTTTTCGTCGCACTGCTGCTCTTTGTTGGGTTGAGCGCGAGCAATCACAAAGACAGCCACAAAGACAATCATAAAGAGCGCGCCGAGCCCAACCAGCACTAACATTACTCGCCTCACGGTCTTTTCCTCTTTCTGTACTCGCCTCACGGTCTTTTCCTCTTTCTGTTTACATCGGTCTTGTTCCGGCACTTAGCGCATGGCTCCCTGCCAAGCGCTACGCCGATTATTTCGACTTCCTCCCGCTCCGGTTCTGCATCAACGTATGTAGCGTTCTTGTGGCCGCAGGAGCCGGTTGCGGTTATCTGCCAGCGGCCGTCAACGAATCTTACCAATTGCGTTCCCACAAAGCACCTCCTTATTCGATTGGAACGCACCAGGACGGCCTGGGGGGCCATCCTCGAGAAGCTGCCCGCACGGCTCCTGGGCAATCCTGGCGCTTCCTGGGCCGCCTGTGTTTCGCGTCGGGCGCCCGACTCTCAGCACCCTGGCGCGGGCTATGCGAAAGCCGCAGGCCGAGCACCGCCGCCAGACGGTCAAGGGTCTGGGCTGAAAGCCACCTCTTGCCATTCAAGAACAGGCTCATCATTGCCCGGCTCATTTTCGTTTCGCGGGCCAGTTGCGCGGCCGTTAATGCCTTTGCTGAATTCCAGCGTTGCCTCGGCAAAGGATCTGATGTTCTTGAGTTGGAGCGATTTGATCCACATCTTTGTCACCTCATCTGTGCGCCCAATTCCATCCCCACGTATGCGTGGGGCTTGTTTTGCAGCCCACGGCAAGCCGCAACGTACGCCGATAGGCTGCTGGCGTCAATGCAAAAGTGGCCAAACCACTCGATGCCCCGGCGGGGCGAGATTGCGCTCTAGCCACGGTGCGCAAGCCCGTGGAACGAAGAGGGGCGCGAGGCTTCCGTTTTTCTTTTTTGTTTCAGCCCCGGCGGGGCGCATGAACGGCGTTCAGTCGCCCCGTACGGGGCTCTAACGGAAAGAAACAGATGGAGGTCGGGCGTGTCATGTTCCACGGGCTCGCGCACCGTGGCTAGAGCGTAGTGCGGCCCGCCGGGCCTGAACGGCAACGGCAATGCATGACGAGGTCAGGAGCCTCAACGGATAGGGCTCCAGACCCCGAACAACGGCACGGCGAATATCGAACAAGGAACACTCTGTCCCGAATGATGAAGGAACGGCGGGGCGCGGGGCTTTGCGGCGTGCTTGGGTGTCGGCGCAGGCAGCACCGGCCGCGTTTCATCGGCGTGGGTGCATAGCACCCACCCTACGTGATGGCCTATCCGCGCAGCCACTCGTCGCGGTGGGCGGCAACGAAGGCGTCGTCGGTAAGGTGGGGATAGGAGGCGATGACGCGGTCGATTTCCCTGCGCTGGCCGGCCCGGAGGCGCTGGCGCGGGTCGAGACACCACGTGCCGGCCAGAAGGCCCTGCCGCCGGAGGACCTCGTGGATTCCGACGATGCAGCCGCCGAAGGCGTTGGCGGCGTCGAAGACGGCGGCGTTGGAGTCGGTGACCTCCCCGGCCAGCCGCTGGAGCGACGGCGGCACCGCCCCGCCGCACGCCGAGAGGCGATGGCACTCGTCCAGCAGTTCGACCGCCCGGCGCGTCCACACGGCCCAGTGTCCGAGGAGTCCGCCGACCATCCGCCGCGCGGCCCATCGGCCGCCCACCCGCAGGCGATACGGCGAGACGAGATCCATCACGATATTGTCATCATTGCCGGTGTAGAGGGCCACGTCTCGCCTGCCCGATTCGGCCGCAGCGCGGACCACGTCGAGGGTCTGGTACCGGTTGAACGGGGCGATCTTGACGGCCACAACGTTCTCTATCTCAAGGAATTCCCGCCAGAAACCGTACGGCAGCACGCGTCCGCCGACCGCCGGCTGAAGGTAAAAGCCCATGATCGGGATGACGGCCGCGACGGCCCGGCAATGGGCGATGAGGGCGGCCTCGCCGTCCTTCCGGAGTGCGCCGAGGCCGAGCAGGCCGGCGTGGTAGCCCAGGCCGCGTGCGACTTGGGCCTCGGCCACGGCCTGCCGCGTGCGGCCGCAGAGGCCGGCGATTCGCACGAGCGGCCGGCGGCGCGCGAGGTCGGCGCGGTCCATCTCCTCTGCGGCCAGTTGGAGCACCGGGCGGAAGAGGCCGACCGCCGGGTCGCGGATCTCGAATTGCGTCGTGTGGACGCCGACGGCCAGGCCGCCGGCCCCGGCCGCAATGTAGTACCGGCTCAGGCCGCGCTGATGCCGCTCGTCGAGCCGCCGGCGGGCGTTGAGCGCCAGCGGATGGGCCGGAATCACGATGCCCTGCTGAAGTATGCGCCGGACTTGGGCGGCAATCGGGGTCATGAGTCGCCTCACTCTATCGCTCTGGTACGCATCAATTGAGGGGTGGCATGGTCACCCGATGTTGGGTGACCATGCGCCAGTCCGGGCACATGGTCACGCAACGGCGCGTGACCATGCCACCCTGTTATTCGTCGCTTGACGAGTAACAGAGCTCTAAAACTTCCCGTCGCGGACCTCGAAATGCGTCGGTTTGCCGAGCGTCGGGCCGCCGGCGGCTATCCAGCGGGCGATCCACTGCATCATCAGGTCGAGGCCGACGGCGGGCGGCCCGTAGCGGCGGACGGCCTCGGCGGCGTTGCTCAGCAGCGCGTCGGCGGCCTCGGACCCCGTGAAGCGGACGGGCTTGCCCATCAGCCTGCCGAAGCGCGCGGCCAGGTCGCGGACGCTCAGCCGCTCCGGCCCCGTTACGTTCAGGAAGAGCGGCGGGACGCCGGCGTCGGCCAGGGCGTACAGGGTTGCGGCGGAGGCGTCGCCTTGCCAGATGACGTTGGCATAGCCCATCGCAAGGTCGATCGGCAGCCCGGCGTGCAC
>Ga0315282_10016387_pt1 | contig 10831 bp, 11 predicted proteins | sample YL17G07_20_MG_FD_203693 | JGI IMG/M metagenome (GOLD analysis project Ga0315282, IMG submission 203693) | Sediment microbial communities from Yellowstone Lake, YNP, Wyoming, USA - YL17G07_20 | ecosystem: Environmental > Aquatic > Freshwater > Lake > Sediment | place: USA: Wyoming | collected...
AGACCTGGTTCTCTATTCGGGCCCGGTGGTCAAGATTGTCCTGGTGATCTTGCTCTTTTTTTCCATCCTTTCCTGGTCCATCATCTTCTCCAAGCTTTTACTGATCCGACGGGCCGACCGGGAATCGAGGGAGTTTTTGCGCATCTTCTGGGAGGGCAAGCAACTCTCATCCATCTTTGCCGATTCCAAAAAACTCCGCTACAGCCCGACGGCCGAGGTCTTCCGCGCCGGATATGTAGAACTGAACAAGCTCAGCCAGGCAAAATCCCCCCCGGACAGTTCCAAGAAAGTCAACGATCCGACGGCCTTGAATATCGAACTCGGCGGAGTGGATAACATCAATCGGGCCATGCGCCAAGCCACCACATCGGCATTGACTAAGCTGGAGCGTGCCTTGGGGTTCCTGGCCACAACCGGCTCCACCACCCCCTTCATCGGTCTCTTCGGGACGGTCTGGGGGATCATGGATGCCTTCCGCGGAATCGGGATGCGGGGTTCGGCCACCCTAGCCGTAGTGGCTCCGGGAATTTCGGAGGCCCTGATCGCCACCGCCGCAGGATTGGCCGCAGCCATCCCGGCCGTTGTGGCCTATAATTATTACATCAATCGGATCAAGGTTCTGAGCGCGGAGATGGAGAACTTCTCCGCTGAATTGCTGAATATCGTGAAGCGCCATTTTTTGAAATCATAAACGCTGCGGCGAGGCCGCTCCTCGGTGGGTTCTATGCAGGGGCCAACAAGTGAAAACCGGCCGATGGCCGACATCAATGTTACTCCTCTGGTGGACGTGATCCTCGTGCTGCTGATTATCTTTATGGTCACCGCCCCCATGATGCAGCAGGGCATCGACGTGGACCTGCCCCATACGACTTCTAAGCCCATGGAAACCCAGGAAGAGCGCCTGGTCATCACGATCAACGCCAAGCGGGAAGTCTTCATCAATAAGGAGAAAGTGGACCCCCTCTTGCTCCGCAGGCGTCTGCAGCGGATGACCGCGACGAAGCTGAACAAAGAGGTGTTCCTCCGCGCCGACCGGAGCGTCCCTTATGGCTTCGTGGTCCAGACGATGGCGGAGATCAAGAACGCGGGGATCGAGAAACTCGGCATGGTCACCGAGCCCCTGGAAGAGCGGAAATGAAGACGTCTCCCGGGCTTTACGTATTCTACAGTTTCTCGCAGAACCCGAGAATCGCCGGGATGGTCCTCCTTTCTTTCGGCCTGCATCTGGCGGCGATCTCGGCGATGTTCCTGCTCCCCAACCTGTCCTCCTCCAGAATCTATTATTCCCCCGTATACTCCGTACGCTTGGTCAGCGCGCCACCGAGTCCGGGCCCGGTCGTTGAAGAAACGGCCAAGCCGGCTGTGAAAGATCTTTCTCCCGAGCCTCCCCCTGCCGTGGAGCCGCCGAAGGTGAAAGCGAGGCAAAAACCCATCTCCCTCAAGCCTATCCCAAAAGAGAACGCCGAGCAGAAAATCGCCGGGGCCATCGAACGGATCCGTCAGCGGAAGGAGACCGAGAGTGTCGATACGGCCATCGAACGCCTCCGCAGCGAAAAGGACTCTCGCCAACTGGACTCGGCCATCGAGCGCATCCGGAAGCGAGTGACCATTGGCAGTTCCGGGGCCGTGGAGACGGGCGAAAGCGGAACCGGCGGGGCTTCCACCGGCGTCATGTCGATTAAGTTCAAAATATATTATAACCTGCTATGGCAGCGGATTCGCAGCGTCTGGGTTCTTCCGGAAGAAGTCCTCGGGGGCAAGAAAAACCTGGAGACCATCATCGCCATCCGTATTGCCCGAGACGGGCAGATCGAAGACATCCAATTTGAGAAGAAATCCGGAAACCCGTACCTGGACGAATCGGCCCTCCGGGCAATCAAGAAGGCCAATCCCCTTCCTCCTTTGCCGTCGGACATCGAAGGGGATAAATTCGACGTCGGCGTTCGGTTCACGCCCTCGGACCTCTGAGGCGAAAAATGAAAAAGGGCTTCTTCATCCTGCTGGCTATCGTACTTCTCATCCCCCTCCTGGGTGAGTCTCTCTGGGCCAAGGTTTACATCGACATCCGGTCGCCTTCCTTCCGCAAGTTTCCCATCGCCATCTCCCCCTTTAAGGCCCCCCTCTCGCCCAACGAGGACCTTAAGATCGGGGAGCGGGCCACGGAGATTCTGACCAATGATTTAACCATCTCCGGGTTCTTCGCCCTGATCGATCCCCGAACCTTTGCGGAGAATACGGTGCGCGGCCAGCCGGCCGGATCTCCTTCCGGAACCGGACAGATCCCGGGCGCCCCGGGCTCCGAATTCATCGATTTCCGACCTTGGGCAAATATCGGCGCCGAGGCGCTGGTCTTGGGGGAAGTCACCTATAAAGACCGATCCTTAACTCTGGAGGCCCGCCTTTACGACGTGGTGAAGAAAGAGTTAATCGTCGGCAAGCGCTACCTCGGGGAGATCACGGACTTATCACGCATGGTGCATCGTTTTGCGGATGAGGTCATCTTTGTGCTGACGGGTGAACAGGGAATCTTCCAGACCCAGATCGTCTATGTTTCTACCGCCACCGGGAATAAAGAGATTTTTCTGATGGATTTTGACGGGAGGAACGTGAAACAGGTTACCCGTCACCAGTCCATTTGCCTTTCCCCCCGATTTTCTCCCGATGGGAAGAAAATCGCCTTCACCTCTTACAAGGCCGGCAACCCCGATCTCTACATTAAAGATCTGCGTACCGGGGAAGAACGCCGGGTGGCTCACTTCCCCGGGTTGAACATCTCTCCCGGCTGGTCGCCCGACGGGCAGCGCTTGGCTCTCACCCTGAGCAAGGACGGGGATGGCAATCCGGAAATCTACACCATGCAACTGGACGGTTCGCAACTCCGCCGGCTCACCCATCATCCAGCCATCGACGTCTCCCCCACCTGGTCCCCCGATGGGAAGAAGATCGCTTTCGTCTCCAATCGCGGGGGGAGCCCCCAGATCTACATCATGGATGCGAACGGCGAAAATGTTCAGCGTTTGACCTTTGAGGGGAATTATAATACCCATCCGGCCTGGTCCCCCCGGGGCGGGCGCATTGCCTTCGATGCCTTATTGGATGGGAATCACAACATCTGTACCATCCAGCCCAATGGTTCGGACCTCCGGATTTTGACGGCCAACCTGAATCGGTGTGAAACCCCCTCTTGGTCACCCGACGGGCGGCATCTGGTCTTTAGCTCCACCCGGGAAGGTGGCCCGCATATCTATTTAATGGATGCTGAGGGAACGAGAATAAAACGGTTGACATTTCAGAGGGGAGGTGATACATATCCTAACTGGTCCCCACGACTTAAGGAATGAGGCGAAGCTCAGAAGAGTTTCATTTAAAGAATAAATTCCTAAAAAGGAGGAGAAGGGAATGTTAAAAAAATCTTCGGTATGGCTGGTCGTTCTCATCGCCGTCGTCGCCATCGCTTTCATCGCCACCGGTTGCGCCAAGAAACAGGTCGTTAAGGAGGAGGCGGCGGCCAAGCCAGCGGTCGAGGTGAAGAAGGAAGAGGCTCCGGCTCCCGCCCCGGCCCCACCCAAAGAAGAGGTCAAGCCAGTGGCTCCGGCTCCGGCTCCGGCTCCCGCTCCGCCCCCGCCCAAAGTGGAGGCCGCGCCCGTGGCGGAAAAAGTTGCTCCCCCCGACCTGAGAGGGCTCCGGATCCAGTTTGCTTTCGATGATTACAATCTCTCTACCCGTTCGAAAGAGAACTTAGAGAAAATCGCCGGGTGGCTGTCCAAAGATCGTGCAGCCAAGATTCAAATTGAAGGACATACCTGCGATATCGGCACCCCGGAGTACAACCTGGCTCTCGGCGAGCGGCGGGCGAACAGCGCCAAGAAGTATTTAGAGGGACTGGGAGTGAATGCCGCGAGGATCTCCACCATCAGTTATGGAGAGGAGCGGCCGATGGTCCCCAACTCCGATGAAGCGAACCGCTCCAAGAATCGGCGGGACGAATTCCTCCAGAGCAAATAAGCGCGAATCCATTCCCGGGAGCTCTTCCCTGAAAAGGGGGAGAGCTCCCTTTTTAAACGTTCGATCTATGAGCTCTAAATTGAGAGCGTTTCTGACTTTCCTTGTCTTCCCTGCTTTTTTGGCCCTCTGCGGGTGCGCCACCCAAAGCGACATGGAAACGCTCCAGCGGGATACCAATAACATGACGAAGGAACTGCTGGCCCTGCAGCGGAACCTTTACGACCTGAACGCGGAGATGAAAAATCTCTCCGGGAAGCTCGACGGCTTGGGGAAGAAATCCGATGACCTTCAACAACAGATGACCGCGCTGAACGCCGAAACCCGAACCAAGATCGGCTTTTTTGAGAAGGAACTGGAGACCAGCAGCCAGCCCATGCGCCGCTACCAGGCGGACCTGGGGGCTCGGCTGGACCAACTTCAGATGGACGTGCAAAATCTAACGGGCCGGTTTGAAGAGAGTAAGTATTTCGCTCAAAAGACCTTCGGGGAGACCAAAACCCTCAAGGAGAGCTACCAGGGAAAACTCGACGAGCTGGACAAGCGAATCTCGGCTCTGAACAAAAGCGTGGAAGAATTCGATAAGAAATTGGCGGCTGTAGAAACCAAGACGGCCAAAGCCGGGGAGGAAGTGGAGGGAGAAAAGACCGGGGTCGCTCCCCCGCCCAAGGTAGAGCCTCCGAAAGCGCAGCCGGAAGCCAAGAAGGAGCCGGAGAAACCCGGGAAGAAGCCTGTTCCCGCTCCGGAGGAAGCTTACAATAAGGCATCGGAGCTATTCAAAAAGGGAGATGCCGCAGGGGCGAAGGGAGAATTCAAGAGATTTTTGGAAGTGTACCCAAAGTCAAAATTGGCTGAAAACGCCCACTACTGGCTGGGAGAATGTTATTTTTCCGAAAAGAAGTATGACGAAGCCATCTTAGAATTCGATGAGGTCATTAAAAACTATCCCAAAGGGAATAAGGTCCCCGATGCTTTGTTTCGCCAAGGGATGGCCTTCTTGGAGATGAATGACACGACCAACGCCAAGCTAATCTTTAAAGAAGTCATCAAACGCTTTCCCAAATCCGATCAAGCCAAAAGAGCCACCAAAAAAATCAAAGAAATCTAATCTACCAGCCGCTAGCGATCAGCCTTCAGCTCTCCGCAAGCACAGGAATGAGGGGGATGAATCATTCCAGGGGAATGACCTTCGCCCCACGGGGTACAGGAAGTCGGAAATCCTCATCTTTCCAACCCGGGTTCAATTCCACCTCCTGGTACTCCACGGAGATCTGGCCTTTGGGGTCCGACGAAGTGAGCTGAATTCTCCTCGGGAAAAAGATGCCCTGAACCCGGCTAAAGTCCGAAAAAGTCAGGCAGCGGGATGATCCGGAACGGTGGCTTTCGGCGCGGAGAATTTGGAAAGACTGGGGATGGACCCAAAGGCTCTGGCGTTCTCCCCGGGCAGTGGAAACAAGGTCCAAAATCCAGAGGCCCTTCTCCCGATCTGCGCGAAGGGAGGAGGTCTCGGGATCGATCAGCGGGAGCCCCCCTAGGAGAAGGGCGACAACCTCTTCGGGCTCCAGAACAACGGGCAGGGCCGATGAGAGATGGCTGGCCGTTGCCGGACCGCGATAATACCGGTTTTCTCCAGGGTCATAAAGGCTCAGCTCCCGGCCATGGGTGACCAAATAGAGTTGCGGGGTGCCCAAGGGGCCTAAGCTTTCGAGGCGCAAGAACGCGGGCCGCTGGACGAAAAGGACCTCCTGGGCCTGAAAGTTTTTGCCCGTAGAAGATACCTTCACTAGAGCCATGCCTTTCAGCCCCTGCAAAACTTGCAGACGTGCTTCGACTTGCTTTAGAAGATCTTCTGCCGGGGGAGGCTGCGGGGGAAGGATGGGAAGAGTGGCACAGCCGCTTGCGTAGAGGCCAACCGCCAGGAGGAATATCCCTTTCCTCATCGGCGTTTTTTCTTGTTTTGCAACTTCTTAATCTTTTCCTTCAAATCCGCTTTCTTGGGGTCCAATTTCAGGGCCAGCTCATACATCCGCAGGGCTTTGTCCGGCAGATTGCTTTTCGCATAGACATCTCCCAGATGCTCGGCGATCACCGGGTCATCCGGGGCCAGGCGCTGGGCTTTTTCCATCTCGGCCAGAGCTTTCTCCAACTCCCCTTTTTTGAAATAGACCCAGCCCAGGCTATCGGTAATGTACCCGTCATCCGGCTTTAACTCTAAGGCCCGCTTGATCAAATTCTCCGCTTCGTCCAGGTTGATCCCCTTATCGGCGTAGGTATAGCCGATATAGTTCATGGCTTGGGCGTGGTCGGGGTCGATCTGCAGGACTTTACGCATCTGACGGAGGCCCTCCTGCCAATCCCCCGCCTTATCATAAAGCGCGCCCAGGTTGAAAAAAATCTTCTCGTCTTTGGGAGAAATTTCCGAAGCGGTCTTGAGAAGTCGGATCCCCTCTTCGAACTGATTGAGTTTCTCATAAAGAGAGGCTAAAAAGCGGTAAAAGTCCGCTTCCCCGGGTTTCGCCTTGATCGCCTCCTTTAACGCCAGGATCGCTTCATCGATCTTGTTCTGTTTTTCATAGACGTAGGCCAGATGAATCTGAGAGTCATCGTATAATGGAGAATTGGGGGGGATGCGTTTGAATTCCTCCAGGGCGCGGTCAAATTCCTTTTTCTCCTCATAGGCCGTGCCCAGGTAGTAGCGCACCCGGTCGTTATCCGGCAGGGAGGAGAGGACCAGAACAAACTGGGCGATCGCCTCGTCGAGCCGGCCTTGCTCGAAATAAATCAGGCCGATCTTCGTGCGGACCTCGGCATTATTAATGGTCAGCTTTTCCACCGCCTGGAACTCGTTCAAAGCTTCGCTGAGCTTTTTCTGGCGAACGTAGACTTGACCCAGACGACCGTGGGCCTCCGCATTGGAAGGATTCAATGCCAAAACATTATTATAGATCTGGACGGCCTTCTCGGGCTCCTGCTGGATCTCATAGATGAGGGCCAGGTCCAGCAGAGCCGGTTCGAAGTGGGGCTTGATCGACAGGGCCGTCTGGAAGTGGTTCTTCGCTTCATCGAGGCGTTTCATTTCGGCATAGACTCGAGCGAGGTAGTAGTGCCCCATCAATGACCGGGGATCGATGCCCACCAGGGCCTTCAGATGATCGACGGCCTGATCGTAATCCTTCCGCTCGGCGTAGAGAGTTCCCAGAAAGAGTCGGGCCTCTTGATTTTTGGGGTCGATCTGAATCGTCTCCTGGTAGGCCTGGATGGCCTTTTCGCGCTGGTTGAGGGAAAGGTAGAGACCCCCGAGGAGTAAATGGGCCGGAACGTTCTTCGGGTCAGAGCGAATGGCCTCTTCGCCCTCCTGGAGCGCTTTTTCCGGAAGGCCTTTTTTAAGGTAGAGGGCGGCCAAATGGGCGTGCAGAAAGGCGGAGGTTTTATCTTTCTCCAGAGCCTGTTGGTATTCATTAGCTGCCCGGTCCGTATTACCCGATTGCTGGTAAAGCTGCGCGAGCAGGAAATGATAGTACGCGTCGCCTTTTGGACCCGGTGGATAAAAGTCTTGGCGGGGAGGCACGACGGGTTTCACGGTGGCGCAAGCGGGCGCAAAAAAAGAAATAAGCAGAAGATAAAAAAAAGCCCTTCGGATGAAGGACATAGCCGGTCCCCTTTGCAATCCCAACTCATTTGATTACCTAATAAATATACCACCCAGCCGACCGATTGTCAATTTCCTTTTCGACATCTATTCGACATCGTCAAGACAACCCAGAGTCGTGTACCAGAAATGACTCACCTAAGCCTTTCTTTCGCTGATCGACAATGCCTTTACACAATGGCACCCACAGGGAAGTGGCTCGGGGGTCAGGGGATTCGAAGAAAGTGAACCAGAAGAGAGGCATCATTAGCGGAGGGAGCGGCAGGAGCATTAGGGTCATGCTTAATCTTGGTCAATTCCCGCCTCTTGGGTCCACCCTTTAATATCTTCATCCTCGCTAAGGGACGCATTCAGGGGTTCCAACGTCCAAAGAAAATGGTTCTCTTGTGATGGCGCGCCGGAAAAGTGCCTGAGCTGTTCCTGAAACCTGGCTTTTTGCTGCTGAATCCATTGAATCCTTTGGGCTACTTCGGGATTGGGTTGACCGGCTTGCTGCTTCTGCAGGTCTTGAAGATGCCGGTCCAGATTACGAATCTCTCCCTGTAGGCGATTCACCCGGCCTTCATCCTGGAAAGAAAGACAGGCTGGCTCGCAGACTTCGGGTTCATTTCCTTCAAACTTTATCATTTCATTGCCAGAGGAAATCCAAAGGCAGCATATATTCTTATTTGAGGCGCCTTTATCCCCCTGCAATCAAAGGGATCAGGAAAACCTCCGAGTCATTTGGCACTGCGGCCTTGTCGAAGTCGGGACGGGAGATGAGCCGGTCGCCGATCCGCGCCACGGCATAGGGGTAAGGGTCTCCCAATTCCTTCAGGAGGTCGGCAACCGTCACCCCCTCGCGCCAGGCGAATTCTCTGTTCCCGATTCGCACCATCACGCAACCCCATGGGCCTTTAACACATCCAAAACCTCTGGGAAGTCGATTCCTAACCGCTTTACCGTATCCAGGGTGGGAATACCGGCTTTCGTCCACCCCCTGCGCTCGTATACTGCATCTTTGAGCTGCTCGTACCTTTCTTCCCGCAGCTTCCGGAGGATCTTCACCTTCTCTGCTGTGCCCTTTCCCTCGACGTCTATCCCGTAGGTCTCCTTCAACTGCTTGTCGTAGCGCTCTTTTCTGGACTCGTATTCTTCCACCGTCACGGGACCCATAGCCCGGTACGGGATGGCATCGTGCTCCCGCCGGCCAAAGCCCATCTTCAGGCAGAGGACTCTCTGGAAGTTGTAGACCCGCTCGCTCATGGCAATCAGGTCCGCAGGCTCCACCTTCCTACCCGTCACCGCACTAAAGTATTGAGTATACCACCCCACATGTCGCATCACCTTGGCAGGTTCTTTGGTTTGCTTGTTGTCGGCGGGCACGATGTCATTCCACGGCAGTTTGCAGAGGCCGCAGAGGCCGAACCATGTGCGCCACAGCGGGAACCAGTGGAGCGCCTCCGCCTTCTGCTCAAAGGTGGGCATGAAGTTGTGGACCATGTCCACGAAGATGAGCCAGGCCTCATCATGCTGGGGTCCTTTGAGGGCCAGGCCGTAGCCCCCCTGCTGGGCGAGAGACTCCTTGCTCATGTATTCGGAGAACTCGAGGCCCTTGGCCTCCATGCCGATGTCCTCCATAATGGCCCGATCCGCGCCGTATTCCTTGCAGAATATCTCCTTCATCCTGCGCACTCCCTGCCCCACTACTTTGCCGAATCCTTCCCCTCTGGCCATCTGGTGGAGTAGTTCCAGGGCGCTCGCCCGGTTGCCGAAGGAGAGGTCCATCCCGCCTGTGTGTGCCTTATTGATCAGGCCCATCTCAAAACACTCCATGGCAAAGGCGATGCTGGTCCCTGTGGAGATTGCGTCCAGCCCGTAGGTATCGCAGTAGAAGTTCATTTCCACGACATGGAGGGGATCAAAGATGCCCAAGTTTGAGCCGCATCCGGCGATCGTCTCGTACTCCGGCCCGTCCACAAAGACCTTTCTCCCCTTCTGGGGACCGGTGGCGGGCACAAAGTCCTTCACCCCGTGGGAGCAAGCCAGAGTGCAGCCCATCCAGCATCCATCGTAACCTTTGTCAAAGAGAGCCCTGTAGACCTCCATGCCCAATTTTGGGGCCTGGGGGTGCTGGCCAAACCGGAAGTTGTGGGTGGGCAGAAGATCGTAGTCATTCATGATGGTCACCAGATGGGCAGTCCCAACAAGGGACATCTGATTCTGTTTGGGGTCCTGGTCTACGATCTCCTGGGAGTGGAGTCTGGCTACCTTTTTCAGGGTCGCCTCGTCCACGGGGTTGTTGGTAACGGTCGTCACCGTATCCCACCGGGCGACAATCGCCTTTAGACCCTTGTCTGCAAATACGGTCCCCATGCCTCCCCGCCCTGCCTGTTTAAGCCGGATCTTTGACCTTTTCGCGTCATACCAGGAAAAGTTGAGGCACCCGATGAGGGTATGCTTCGCCCCGGGTCCTGTAGAGACTACAGAGATATTCCTGGGCCTTCCCTGGCCAAAGTGGTTGGTCAGGACTTCTGAGATCTCATGGGCATCCGAGGGGAGCCCGCTCACCTCTAAGATTCGGATCTGTTGGCTGATACCGTCGATCAAGATCACCGTGGGCACCTGCGTTTTACCCTGGATTTCGAGGGCATCAAAGCCCGAGAACTTGAGGTAAGGGCCGAAGTAACCCCCCACGTTGGAATCCATGACGGAACCCGTGGTAGGAGAAATGGCGGTCACGATGCTTTTGCCGGATCCGGGATAAATGGGCGTCCCACCCAGGGGGCCAGAGGCAATGCAGAGGGCGTTCTCCGGGTCACTCCATCGAGTGCTGCCTTTGACAGCATTCCAGAGGAACCAGAGGTCAAAACCCTTTCCCCCCACAAAGATCTCCTTCATCTTCTCGCTCACGGGTTTGACGGCAATTTTCGAATCCGATAGGTCCACATCTAGGGTCTGATTCGCGTACCCCTTCTGTATGGCCGGTCTCTCATAGTTGAGTGTCTGAATCTCCCTTACCTTTAGCTCTGCCATTATCCTGCTCTCCTCTTTCCTGTGGGGAATGGCGCATCCACTCCATCCCGAAATCTACAACGGATCCTGTTTGAACTTGTCCTGTCCTGAGAATTGCCCGTGGCGGGAAAAGTCATGCAGGATGATCTTGTCTTTCTCAGTGTAAGGAATCCACCCTTGATCCTA
>Ga0315282_10016388_pt1 | contig 10831 bp, 9 predicted proteins | sample YL17G07_20_MG_FD_203693 | JGI IMG/M metagenome (GOLD analysis project Ga0315282, IMG submission 203693) | Sediment microbial communities from Yellowstone Lake, YNP, Wyoming, USA - YL17G07_20 | ecosystem: Environmental > Aquatic > Freshwater > Lake > Sediment | place: USA: Wyoming | collected...
GCCCTCTCCCTCCGGGAGGGAGAGGGGGCCGGTCACCTCTCCCCCCGCTGGGGGGAGAGGTCGCGCCGCAGGCGCGGGTGAGGGGGCTTGTCGGGCGGACCCTCCTTCGCCCGCCCCACGGGAGGGGCGCCGCAGGGAGCCCCTTCCTCACAGCCGGCCGCCTGGGACAGGGCTGTCGGACCGACGACGGAACGGACGACCGGCCTGGCGACCGGTCCCACTGACCGGAGGGCGCGGGGTGGAACCCGCGCCCTACAGGATGGCGGGGCACGGCTCCCCGCCCTACAGGACGGCAGGGCACGGGTGGCGGTGGGCCGCGGCGGCTCTGGCCTTGGCATGGGCCCCCCGGGGTGGGGCGCAGGTCGTCGTGGAGCAGACGCAGTGGCGTATGGTGCAGCCGTATGACCCGGGCACCGTGCAGCTCCTGCTGCGCAACGAGGGAGCGCAGCCGACCTGGATCGAGGAGGTGCGGCTGAACGGCCGCAGCCTCGAGGTGCTCCCAGGTGACCAGGCGCTCTGGTGGCGGATGAGCCCCGGCATCCTCGCTCCGCAGGCGGAAGGGGTGCTCTCGGTCTGTCTGAGTCCGGGGGCCGGCCTGACGAAGGTTTCGGTCGCCGCGACGACCAGCACGGGTGAGACCGTTGGGCCGGTGACCGTCAGCCGGGACCCGCAGCCGGCGTGCTACATTGGGGCGATCCGGTTCGGGCCCGGGTACGGCCAGGTGTACCTCACCGTGCGCAACCGATCGAACCAGGAGGCTCGCGTCCAGGAGGCACAGGTCAACGGTCAGGAGTGGGTGCCGGGCGAGGCGGAGGCCCTGCGTGTCGTACCGCCACATGGGCTGACCTGTCTGGCGGTGACGCTGGCCACGGCACTGCGGCAGGGGGACAGCGCGGTCGGGCAGGTCCGCCTGGGGACGGGCGAGGGCCTCCTCGGCCAGGTGCGGGCCTTCCGCGCGGTGCCGGTCATGGAGTGGCAGGGGCGGGATCGCCGGCCCGAGATGGCGTTCGACCGCCGGTGCTTCGTGTTCAACCTGCCAGAGCCGCAAGGCGCTGGAGTCATGCCGGGGACGATGCCCGCCGAGGCTACGTACGTGGTGAGCGAGTTCCCCACGGACGCCGACGCCAAGGCGAGGGTCACGGGCAGCCGAGGACCGGACCTCATCTGGCGCATCGGCGCGTGCCGACTGGCGGACCCAAGGTGGCGGGTGCTGGTGACCCTCGGCGGCATGGACTACGAGATCGGGTGGTTGACTTACGCACCTCTCGCCGATCTGGTCGCGGTACTTCCCGGCACCTTCCTGAGAGCGCCAGGGCTGGACCCGGCCAGCAACGAGCCATACTACGATATGGCGCGGGAGGCGGCGTCGCCGGGGCCGTGGGCCGCGATCGTGGACGCGATCCGCCTGATGGGTGTGCCGACCCCCGACAGGCGCCAGAACGAGCGATGGGTCACCCCTCTCGAGCACGAACTCGATGTCGGGTACGCGATTGGTGCTGGCGCCGCAGGTCATCTCGTCTGGGAGCAAGCTGACAAGTACGGCTACCAGGCCAACCAACTCCTTGAGCAGGCCGTCGCCCAGGTTGACCGCCGGCTGCAGGGGCTCAAGCCTCTGCTGAGCGTAGCCGTGCCGTGCGAGTGGGCGTCCACCACGCAGCCGAAGGTCGCGTGCCGGGCGTTGCTGGTGGCCGACCGGGCGGTGCTGCTGGTGCTGCTCAACGAGGACCTGCAGCTCAAGCAGTACCCTATGGAGGGCGGGCCGACCGCCACCCCGCACGGGCAGTTCGAGGTCAAGGTCTCGCTGCCCGACTGGCTACCCCTGGCGGCGGCCACTGACCTCGACGAACCGGCGAAGACGCTGAGGACCCAGACGGAGGAGGGCGGCGGACTGACGGTCGCGGTGGACGGCCTGGAGGTGCAGCGCACGATCCTTCTGCACCGGGCGGACGTGTCTGCCGCGGAGGTCATCGCGGGACTGAACGACGCGGCAACCGCGCCGCAGTGAGGCGCGGCGCGGATCCCTGACGGCCCTGCCTGCAGCCCGTGCAGCGTGGTGGGCGGTACAGGGGAGCCCTGCCTGCTCCGCCCTCAGCAGCCCCCTCAGGAGTAGGCACCCCACCAGCGGATGAGGAGCGTGTAGGCCAGCCGGCTGCGCGGCACGTGCATCGTGAACGTGATGCCCGTGTCGCCCGGGTTGATGGGGTCAGCTACATCCGCCCCGTAGTCGAGGTCAGCCAAACCGTATAGGTAGCTCAGGGAGGTGGTGCGCACCTCAATGACGGTCGGTGACTCGACCGGCTCGGACCCGCTACCGGACGCCGGGTAGCCCGCCGTGAACTCCAGGACGACGGCGTCGGACAGATTGGTGGCCGTGACGTCGAACCGCGCGGCGCCGGTACCGATGGCCACGCCGGTGCGCGAGGCGGTGGCACCAACGGCACCGGGCATGCTGATCGCCACCTCGGCCTGCAGGGGATGCGTCGTGGTGGGGCGGGTGAGGTCCTCCTGCACCGTCTCGCCGTCCGGCACGACGAGGCTGGCCACGACCGTCGCCGGCTCAGCATCGGCCGCGGCGACGACGACGCGGTAGGTGCCTGCCGGGACCTGTGTGATCCGGTAGAACCCCGAGGCGTCACAGAGCGCTCCGGCCACGAACGTGCCGTCGTCCATCAGGGCGACGGCGAGGCCTTCGCCGGCGGGCGTCACTGTGCCCCGCACCGTGCTGGTGCCGCCAGCGCCAGTCGTGCCTCCGCATCCCACCACCGCCAGCATCACGCCGGCCGACAGCGCCGCGACGAATGCGGCTCGGCATCTCTCCATGGGTGTCGCCTCGCCTCGGTTGATTGCCCGTCCTCCGGCCCGCTTCCATCTGACCATTCGCCGTGACCGGCTAACTCCCATTCCCGCCCGTCGGGCTGCGGCTACGACCACCCACCGTCCGGGTGAGTTCCCGGCGGGGCAGGGAACAAACTAACTACTACTGGTGATAGTATATGCGTGGGGACAGGAGCGTGCTGAAAGGAGTGAACGGCGATGCGACGCGCAACAGCGGTGCTGTCGGTGCTGCTCGTCATCGGGCTCGTGCCCGTCGCCTACGGCCAGGGATGGCGTTGGGGTGGAGGCAGGGGCGACTTCGGCTGGTCGGGCCATGGGCGCGGCGGCGACTTCGGTCTGCCGCCCGGGTTCTGGGGACCGAAGTCGTGGGCTCCGCCCGGCGAGGACTGGGGCTCGGGGTGGCAGGAGGGCCGCGGCCGCCACGTCCCCTGGTCACGCCAGTGGTTCGGCGGAGAGGGGCGGGGCTGGGATGGCCAGGGCGACCAGGGCTGGTGGCAGGGCGAGACGTGGGAGGAGGGTGGCCAGCAGGACGAGACGTGGGATGGGGGTGGGTGGCAGGACCAGGTTGGTGAGGGGACCCCGCCGAGCTGGGACGAGGAGACCGGTTGGGACGAGGGCGACGGGGGTAGCCGCCGGGGCGACAGGCCGCCCCAGAGGGACCCCGGCGAGTGGGACTCGGTGTGGGACAAGTAGGGGTGGCCGCGGCGTGAGCCGGCGGTCATAGCGACCGCGTTCCACGGTGGCCGGCGAGGAGCGGTTCCTTCGCCGGCCACCGCACGTTCTGGGCGCGTGGGTCTGCCGGCCAGCCTGAGCACGCATGGCAGGAGCTCGCGCCCGCGAACCGAACCTCCGGTGGCAGGCTGGCCTGTTGCCCCAGGGGAGGGTGCGGCGGTGTCACGACGTGGCGACCCCTCGGTCCCCGAGCTGCCGCCGCCGCCGTTGGGGGAGAGCCCGCCGACGCAGCCCGAGCCGCCGGTCCCCTGGCTCGTGGCCCTGGCCGGGCTCGCAGACGGAGTGACGTTGCCCGGGCTGGCGGTGCTGCTCCATCCGTACTGGAGCCAGGCCATCGTCGCGGACGGAGGCCGCGCAATGGCCCCGTTGACCGTGGCGTACGTGGCCAGAATGGCCGTCGCCTCCGCTGTGGCGGGCGTGATGGTCTCCCTGGCCTTGGCCGCCGTAGATCGGGTGGCGCCCGGACGGCGGCGGACCCTGAAGTGGTCCTTGGCCGGAGGGGCGGTGGGCCTGGTTCTGGTGGGCGTGAGGATAGGGACCGCCATGGCGTCGGCGAGCCCTGGAAGCGGCCTGCCCCGCGACACGCTGGCCCGGACTCTGGAGTCCCTCCTGTACTACGGCGGCACCGCCGCCAGCTTCGGCTACATCCTCACACAGCCGAGCGGCCAGCGACGGCCGGCGCTGCACCTCGCCTGCGCGGCTGCTCTGGTCAGCGGCGGACTCAGGCTGCTGCAGACCGTCGGTGCCACAGGCACGGCTCCCGCCCGGGTCTCGGCTGTGTCGCCGTGGCGTCCGGTATCTCAGCTCGCAGTGCTGCAACTGGTCGGCCAAGCCGCCGCACACGCCGTCTATGGCGCTTGCTTCGGGTACGCGGTGGCATGGGCGGCGAACAAGCGCCGTGACGAGCAGGGACTGGGGCCCATGGCCAGAGCAGAGGACCCACCCATCCCCAGGCGGCTCCGGCTGGGGGTGACGTGGGTGACGGTGGGCCTGACTGTGGTGTTCGTGGGCGCCCTCCTGCTCCAGCACCTCGGGGTGACAGTGCTGGGCCCGACGCCCGGGAGCCCCGGGTGGGTGCCCCGGGCACTGGTGTTCGTGCTCTGGCGGAGCGCCCGGAACCTGGTCGTAGGGAGCCGCTGGTGGTTCACTCTGGCCGAACTCACCGTCCTGTGGGCGTGCATACTTGGCCTGTGGCTCAAGGCCCGCAGACACCGCGCCAGCCGCGAGTGAGGCCCGCACGGAGGCCGCGGCGGGCGTCTGCGGCCTACGCGATGCCGGAGCTATGCCGGAGTGATGGCCTGTGACTACCTCAGCGGACGGTGCCGTGCCCGAACTCCCGCCGCCGCCGTTGGCGGACCGGGAGGAGGCGGACGCGGGGCCGCGGCAGTTCCCCGACGTGCCGCTGCCCTGGGTAGTGGTGCTGGGAGGGCTGGTAGGCGGCGTCTGGCAGAGCGCTCTGGGCATCCCGTGGGCCCCAGTGGGCAGCCTAGCGCTGGCGGCAGTGATCGTGTTCGTGGACCGCCAGGTGGGCGGCAAGGCACGGCCAGTGACGTGGGCTCTGGCGGGGACCGCGCTCGCCGTGGTGCAGATGCTGGTGCTCGGCGTCAGGGCGCCCCCCTCGGCGATCGGGTGGGTGTTTCGCGCACTGCAGTACATCGTGCCCTACGTGCTGTTCGGCCTCGCGTACGGCCTGTTCGCCCGCTGGCGGCAGAACCCAGTGATTGCCTTTGCCGGCGCCGGCGCGACGGCCGCCGCGCTCCACTCAGCGATCTGGCTAGTCGCGTCCGCGTTCGCTCCCGTGTCAGGCCCGCGCCTGATGGGTCTGTGGCAGGCCCAGGGCTTCGTGCTCAGCCTCGCGTCCGGGGCGCTGCACGGCATCTGCTTCGGCACCCCGATCGCCGCGGTGGAGAGGCGGTGGCGGTGAGGGGCGCCTGCTGACGGCAGCATGCTCGCAGTGGAGCGCGTAGGCCGTTGCGCGACCACGGCTAGGGAGGGTGCTGAACGTGGGCACTGAATGCGTGTTGTGCCATGCGGCCGTGACGCCGTGCAATGGCTTCGTCGTGGCTGCTAAGCGGTTTGCGGAGGGGGAAGATGGCCTGATCGCAGCCCTGCGGCGGGCCGGCCCGGAGGCCGGGAGACGGGTGCGGCGCTCCCGGGTGGACGCCCTGATGTACGTCGCCGCGCGGAGGCCCGAGGAGGAGTGGTTGTTGTGCGGGGACTGCGCCGAGCGGCTACTGCCTGGTGAGGAAGCGCGGGACGAGGCTCGAAGGCGCGCCGGCGGCTGGTGGGAGCGCCAGCCTGCCGCGGGGCCCGCTGAGGGCGGGGAGGCGCGCCCACCGCTGGGCGTGTTCCCTGATGGGCCGCTGCCCTGGTTCGTCATCGTCGGCGCGGTGGCGGCGTCGTTCATTGCGCCCCTGGTCTGGGCAGCCGTCGTCGGGCTGATGTACGCGGGGCACACTGTGCCCGCTCTGGCCCGGGAGGACCTACTGCCCCGGTCCTGGCTCGGCCTGTTCTACCGGCTGCAGGGCCCGGTGCTCTTCGCGGCGACACTGGCCGCGGCCGACCGGTGGTGGCGCCGGTCGGAGCGCGTCGTGCGGTGGGCTGCCGCGCCCGCCATCATGACGCTGGTGATCTACGGGTTGTCCCGAGGGCCGGGAGTGGTAGGGCGCGAGGGGCTGGCCTTTGCCGCCGTTTACTTCGGCCTGTACGGAGGCATCGCGGTGTTGCGTTCGGCACTGACGGCTGTCCTCTACACCGCTGCCGCGCAGTCGCGCCGCCCCCCCTGGGTGGCGTTCGGGGCGGCCAGCCTCGTCTCGGCTACGGTCGGCTCCCTGCTGCGAGGGCTGTTCTATGTGGCGCGGAGCACGTCGGCCGCGGGACTGGTCAGTGGCCGAGTGGTGGTTGATCCACGACCGTCAGCCTGGGTGGCCAGGGGCTTGCCCTATGCGGCCGTCCGCGGCGCAGTCTACGGCATCTGCTTCGGCATGGCCCTGATGCTGGCCGGACCGGTGTCGGCCCAAGTGCGCCACTGGTGGCAATGGCGGTTCGGGCAGGACGAAGGCCCTGGGGAGGTCGGGGGGCCTGCAGGCCCGGGGCGCCCCGTGGAGGAATAGGGCCGCCGGCGCCGGAGGGGCGACCGCATTGGGTCGCCCCTACAGGAGGGCCGGAGTCGCGCCCGATGGGCGCTCCTACGGCCGGACCAGAGCCGGGACAGGTTGAGACAACCTGTCCTACCGACGGCATCGGCCACCGCGCAGATGCTTCGCTGCGCTCCCTTCGACTTCGCTCAGGGCACGCAGCATGACACCCGTAGGGGGGGCATGGCGGGCTGGAAGCCCGCCCCACTTGGATCGGAGGACCGGCTGGCAGCCGGTCCCACTGCCTACTTTCCCACGCGGACCGGGAACGCGCTTGCGGATCGCTCAGCTCACGTACTCCTACCAGCCCATTACCGGCGGCGCTGATGCGTACGCCGATCTTCTCTGCACGGCCCTGCGCGAGCGCGGGCACGAGGTCCACGTCTATCAGCGCCATGCGGGGGCCCACGACCCCTTCGTCCACCAGGCCCCACGGTTCGGACGGTGGGTCGGCGTGCGCGAATACTGGCTGATCCCCTACTGGCTGCGCAGCAGGCGGGCGGAACTCAAGGCGTGCGACGTCCTGATCGGGCACTACCCCAACTACTGCGTGCCGGGGTACTTCCACCCGCGGCTGGTGGGTCTGTCGCACGGCGTCACCTGGGACGACTACCCCGAGGCGCGCCGCTCGCGGATCAAGCGCGACATGGCGCGGCGGGCCTTCGGGCGCTGCGCCCGGTTCGTCGCCAACGACACGTTCTTCCTGCGCGAGATGGGCCTCGAGGTGCCGCCGGGAGCCACGCCGTTCGCGGAGGTCGCACCGGGACGCTGGTTCGTGCCGAACTGCGTGGACACCGACCACTTCAGCCCGGCTGGGGCCGACGCCGCGCCGCGGGCCCCGAACGTGATTCTCGTGCCGCGCAACCTGTACCGCAACCGCGGCGTGCACCTCGCGGTGCAGGCCCTGGGGCTGCTCGCCGGGGAGTGGCCGGAGCTGGAGCTGGACATCGCCGGCGCCGAGAGCCAGCCGGAGTACGCGGCCGAGGTGCGGGGGCTGATCGCGCAGCTAGGCCTGGAGGCCCGGGTGCGCTTCGTGGGCAGCGTGCCGTGGCCGGAGATGCCGGCGCTGTACCGGGGCGCGGCGCTGTGCCTGATCCCGTCGCTGTGCGGGGAGGGTACGTCGCTGGCGGCGCTGGAGGCCATGGCGTGTGCCACGGCCACGATCACCACGGACATCGGCGGGCTGCCGGACCTCCCGGCGGAGCACTGCGCCCCGACAGCGGAGGCGCTAGCCGCCAAGATCGCCGAGGTCCTGCCGCGGGCCGCCGAGCTTGGCGCGCAGCAGCGGGAGGTCGTCGCCTCGCAGTTCCACCTCGGACGGTGGAAGGCAGCGTGGACGCGCGTGGTCGAGGAGTGGGGGTAGGCATCCCACGGCAGGGCCCGACAGGACTGCCGGGCCTACGACGGAGGGAACCCCTGGGGACCGGGGAACCTGCCCGTCGCGTCGGGCGATACACTGTGCGCGACCTGTTGGCATCGGGCCAGTGACGTGTCGCGCAGGTCCGCGTCATCCGGGCGAGGTGGTGGGCAGGCGAGCCGCCTGCCCCACCGGCTTCGCGAGTGCGGGAGCGCATGACCCGGACCTCCCGCGCGCAGTACCAGCAGCACCTTCCGGAGGGCCCGCATGGACGAAGTCGAACTGAAGGCGCAGATCAAGCAACTCATCGTGGACGTCGCCTTCCTCAAGATCAGCCCCGACGCGATCGGCGACGATGACAACCTGCTCGAGGTCCATGGCGTGGACTCGGTGTACCTGTTCGAGATCCTGGTGGGGCTGGAGGACATCTGCGGGGTCAGCCTCGAGGACCAGCAGTTCGATGTGGAGACCTTCTCCACGGTCAACTCCATCGTGGGGTTCGTGCAGAGCCTGCAGGCGAAGGAGTAGCGGCCGTTGCGGAGGCGTGCGTCGGGCGGCCGTGGTGCTGGGCAGGCGTGCCGCCTGCCCCACCGACCTCGTAGGTGCGGCCGCGCAGGACGCAGCCTCCAGGGGCTGGTGCCATGGTGGTAGGGACCGCGGTGGGCGAACGTGTCGTGAGCTTCGAGTCGGACGGCATCGCGCTGCATGGCGTCCTGCACCACGCCGCGGCGGAGCCGGCGGCTGGGGCCCTCGTCTTCGTCCACCCGTTCGCCGAGGAGAAGAAGTGCGCCCACCGGCCGTTCGTCGAGGCCGCGCGGGCGGTGGCGCAGAGCGGCTGGCATGCCCTGCGGTTTGACCTGCGGGGCTGCGGCGACTCGGCGGGTGATTTCGCGGAGGCCACTACGGCCCAGTGGCGCGCCGACGTGGAGCGCGCCCTGGCCTTCGCCGCGGCGGAGGTTGGCCACTGCCCGCTGGGACTGCTCGGACTGCAACTGGGGGCCGTGTGGGCGGCGCAGATCGCGGAGGAGCGGCCCGAGCTGGCGTGCCTCGTGCTGTGGGAGCCGGTCATCGAGGGGCAGCGGTACGTCAGCCTGAACCTGCGGCGGTCAGAGCTGCGCAAGAAGCTCACCGCGCGTGAAGGTGGCGAGGCCGAGGCCGCCGAGCTCCCGGCGGCCGGCGCCGACGATCCCCCCGGCGGCACCGACTTCGATGGGTACCTCGTGACCGACCGCCTCCGCGACGAGATCGCGGCGGTGGACCTCACGGGGCCCAAGACCTATGCGGGGCCGACGCTGATCCTGAACCTGACCGGCCGCGACCGGCTGTCGCGGCAGATGGAGCACTTGGCGGCGACGTACCCGCGGGCGACGGCCCTCGCGGTGCGCCAGGAGCCGATCTGGGCGACGGTGGGTCTCGTGGACCCGGCCCCGACGGTTGAGGCGACGGTGAGGTGGCTGCGGTCGCTGCGGGAGGGGACGGCGTAGCGAGCGGGGCCGAGGTCCCAGGCCGTGTGTAGGGCGCGGGTTCCACCCCGCGCCGGAGGCGGACCACAACACGGCCTCGGACGCGGGCAGGAATGCCCGCGCCATTGACGGCGCGGAGGACCGGCCTGGCGACCGGTCCCACCGATGGGCAAGTGCTCGGCGTGAGTCGGGGCAGGCCCTTCGGCTGCGCTCAGGATGAACGGGCCGCCTGCCCCACCGAGCAGCATGGTAGCGTGTCCCAGCAACGGCTCGGAAGGGCGCGGGACAGAGACCGCGCCCTACAAGCGGACCACAGCCCAGACCCTTCGCTGCGCTCAGGGTGACACCCGGAGCGACGGCTCGGAGGAACCGAAGATGGCGAAGCTCTTCGGCCGGACGTACACCAAAGGGGAGCTGCTGCAGCGGTGCGGCTCCGTAGACCAGTTCGGCGGGGCCAAGCGGGTGTTGCTGGCCGACGGCGACGAGGCGGGCGTGGAGGCGGTGCTGTTCCGCACCGGCTCCGGCCTCAGCTTCACCGTGCTGCCCGGCCGCGGCCTCGACATCAGCCAGGCGGACTACCGCGGCGCCCCCCTCGCGTGGCGCTCGACCACCGGCGACAAGCACGCGGCGTTCTTCGAGCCGGAGGGCTTCTCGTGGCTGCGCCAGTTCTACGGCGGCCTCGTCTGCTCGTGCGGCCTGGCCTACGCCGGGGCGCCGCAACGGGACGACCCGGGGAAGCTGGACACGGAGGAGAACATCGGCCTGCATGGTCGCGTCTCCAGCACCCCGGCGCGCAACGTCTGGGTGGACGGCGCGTGGGACGGGGACGAGTACGAGATGTGGGTGCAGGGCAAGGTGCGCGAGACCGGCCTGTACCTGCCGAACCTCGAGCTGCGGCGGCGCGTTTGGGCGCGCCTCGGCGAGAGCACCATCCGTATGGATGACGAGGTGCAGAACGTCGGCTTCGCGCCGCAGGAGCACATGCTCCTGCTGCACATTAACCTCGGCTACCCCGTGGTCAGCGAGGACGCGAAGTTCGTCGCGGCCTACACGGCCGTGGCCGGTCGCGATCCGTGCTGCGACGCAGTGATTGACCGGCACACGGGGTTCGAGGCGCCGACGCCGGGGCAGGAGGAGCACTGCTTCTACTACGACCTCGAGGCGGAGAGCGACGGCACGACGTATCTGGCCCTCGTGAACCGCGCCTTCGGCGGCGGACACGGGATCGGGATCGGTCTGCGGTACAACCTCAACGAGTTCGACCAGTTCACCGAGTGGAAGATGAGTGCGCAGGGCACGTACGTGAT
>Ga0315282_10016389_pt1 | contig 10830 bp, 8 predicted proteins | sample YL17G07_20_MG_FD_203693 | JGI IMG/M metagenome (GOLD analysis project Ga0315282, IMG submission 203693) | Sediment microbial communities from Yellowstone Lake, YNP, Wyoming, USA - YL17G07_20 | ecosystem: Environmental > Aquatic > Freshwater > Lake > Sediment | place: USA: Wyoming | collected...
CGGGAGCTTTCAACATCTACGGAAGTTATGGCATCAGGAAGGATAGCCGCAATCGGATCAACACCGACAATCGGTCACAGATCGATGCTGCTTCTACTCTCACGTTCTACAACGAGAATCTGAATTCCTCTGCTAGCCCGCTGTCACATCTTATTTCGCTTGGATTCGACTATCGTTTGGACCAGCAGAACCAGGTTGGTCTCTCGGGCAACTACTTCTACAACAGCTTCACGAGGACGGAGAAGTCGAACAAACTCCTAGAAAACAGCGATCAAATCGTCATCGACCAGCACGACCGGAACCGGCTCGATAACGAGTACGAAAAGGAGCACAGCCTCACGGCGTTCTTCGAGCACAACTTCCCGAAGGAAGATCATAAATTGCGGCTTGAATTCAATGTGGCCAGAGCGCCAGAGCAGGAGGATAATCACTACACCAACGTTTATCTGCTGCCGGTGGGGCCAAACGGATACGACAACACGCTGATCAGGAACGGAGACAACAACACTCAGTTGACGCTTGAATACTCCAATCCGCTCAATGAAGAGTCGAGCCTCGAAGCCGGGTACATCGGCGAATTCATCCGCAACGATTTCGATTTCTACGTTGAGTACTTCGACGCGAGTCAACAACGGTTCGTCAAAGACGTCATGAAGACGAACCGTTTTCTGTACGGCGAAAACATCAATGCGCTGTACGCTACGTACAAGCGGTCGTTCGGTGCGTTTGGCTTGATGGCAGGTGTACGGACAGAACACGCGTCGGTCAAGTCCAATCTGGTGACACTGGATTCGACAATCACAAACACGTACTTCAGCTTGTACCCAAGCCTCCATCTGTCGTACAAGCTTAGCAAAGTAGCTGAACTGCAGCTGAGTTACAGCAGACGCACGCGCAGACCTGAAGGCGATGAGTTGAATCCTTTTCCGGAATATCGCGATCCGTGGAATGTATCGCAAGGGAATCCCAAATTGCTGCCGGAGTACGTTCATTCCGCCGAGCTTGGCTGCCAATTTGAGGATGACCGCATATCAATTCTGCCTGCTCTCTTCTACCGCTATACGTACAACAGGTTTACGTCGGTGACGCAACTGATCACCGATACGCTGCTCCTCACAACGCGACAGAATCTTTCAAACGATCAATCGGGTGGTTTGGAAGTCGTTGTCTCGGCAAATTTTGGTGATCTCATCGCTGCACACTGGAGCGCAAATGTTTTCGTGAATCAGATCGATGCATCAAATCTCGGTTACAGCAATAGGAAGTCGATCACGACTTGGAGAAGCGCCCTCACGCTGGACATGAACTTGAGCACGACTTCACGGTTGCAGATCAACTCGAACTACAATTCATCGCGGCTGACACCACAGGGGCAATACTCACCGAGTTATGTACTCAACACGGGATTCCTGCAAAATCTGTTTGAAGGCAAGCTTTCTTTAGTTCTGACGGTCACCGATGTCTTCAACACCCTGAAGCGAGAGTATGCCTTGAACACTCTGTCGCTCAACCAGACGGTCGTCAACAAGCGTGATTCTAGAATTGTGTATCTTGGTTTCACATATCGTTTCGGTGCTCAAGAGAAAAAATCAAAAGAAGAGCAATTGCGTTACGATGACAACTTATGATTGGGGCTCATATCGTGATCAATTGCCCTTTGAACGATAAAACAGCCGCTATAAGGAGGCCATCATGTTATGCAACCGCTCCGCCCTGCTATTGAAGGTACTTGCAGGTCTTATCCTTGCCGGTACTTGCTTTGTCCTCGCAGGAGAGAAGAAGATCAGCAAGAGGGAACTCCCCTATTCCGTGCGAACCGCCTTTGGCAAAGCATATCCTCATGCGAAGATCCTGGGGGCGAGTAAGGAGATGGAAGAAGGGAAAACGCTCTATGAGATCGAGAGCACCGATGGGACGACGCGTCGGGATCTGCTTTACAAGGCTGATGGCACCGTCGTCGAGATTGAGGAAACAGTCGCCTTGAGTGATTTGCCGGACCGCGTAAAGGCGACTATCCAGAAGGAACTTTCAAGCAGGAAGATCTCAAAGATTGAGAAACTCTTCCACGGACAGACAGTGGAGTACGAAATTCACATGGTCGGCGGCAAGAAGAAGCTCGAACTTGTAGTTGACCCTGAGGGAAAGGTGGAGAAGCGAGAAGGGGGGAAGCAAGAAGGGAAAAATCTTGAACAGAAATCGCCTCGATGACCTGGTAGCTTGTCCAACTTACTGAGGAACAAATGAGGGTTAATCGCCGTGGTATTTTTTTTGGACTGCTCCTTGGGGGGGTGTGCTCTAGCGCTCAAGCGCAGGATACTCTGTCGCTAGAGCGGTGTTTGACGCTTGCAGTTGAAAACAGCCCAGCTCTCCGATCGGCAGACAGCGAGATTCGGTCTGCACAGCTCGCACAGTCCGAACTTGGCACCACGAAGTTGCCTCAACTTAAGCTCTCGCTCGGGACAGCTTACGCTCCAATCCCACCAGCGTTCGGCTATGACCCAATCATTTCCAACGGCGGCGAAGTGGCTGGACAGATCGTTCTGACACAATCACTTTATGATGGCGGTGTGAGGAGCTTGAAGTCCGACCAACTGGAGAACGATCGGGAGCGCCTCGCGAGAGAACAGCGCCGTGCCGAGAGAGATCTTGTCTATGAGGTGAAGACAGCATTCATCGAAGCGCTGCGGGCGCAGCAGGAGGTGGTTTTACAACGATCAAGCATGGATCAGCTCGCGGCTTATCTGGCACTTGTCCAGCGCCTCTACAGTGGGGGAAGCGTTGGCTACACCGACCTTCTCAAAACCCAAGTCCAGCTCTCATCGGCAAGTGTTTTCTACCAAAAGGCTCTGGAACGATCGGCGGCAATGAAATACACTCTTGCCGCCATCATCGGGACTCCCATCGATACCGCGACGCACTTCATAGGGTCGCTTGAGGATACCCTGGGAAACCAGCCTGAGTCGGATCTTAGGAGTTCGCTTGAGCTTGAAATCGCAGCGTTCGACATCAGCAGAAGCAATCTCGACGTCGAGCTGGCCCGCCGCGAACGGACTCCAGTCTTGTCGTTTGTAGGCGATGCTGGCTATCTCAGTTCCATCCAAAACTATCAGCTTTCTGCGGCTGATCGCGTGAAGGCCCTCGGTTATTCGGTCGGCATAGCGATGGAAGTCCCCATCATGAATTGGGGTGCTACAGAACTCCGAATCGAAGAGCGGGAGCTCGCGACCGACATACTCCGCTCTCGACAGGAACTCCTCCGACGGTCGCTTCTGGCTGGATATCAGAGGACAAAGCTCGGGCTTGCGAATGCACGAACCAGGCTTCATTCAATTCGCGCAAGCATTGCAAGTGCGGAGGAGAACTTCCTCCTCACGAAGTCCAAATATGCGGGCGGCGGGGCGTTGGCGATCGAAGTGCTTGCTGCGCAGCAGCTCTTAACAGACATAAAGCTGGATGAGCTGCAGACGCTTGACGACATACACTCGCTCGCCGTCAAACTAGAACAGCTCACCACCAAATACCATTGAGGGATTATGATTGGACGGTACTCTCCACACCTAATGATTCTCGTCTTGATTACTGCTGGTGTCATTGGGGCCTGCACGCAGAAACGCTCGGAGGGTGGAGAGGAACAATCATCAACGGCGCCAGTCGTAGCTGTCAAAACTGCCCCCGTGAAGAGGGAGAACATCGACCGGGTCGTGACAGCTGTTGGTAGAACGGAGGCACTCCGGGAGTTGAAGGTCTTCTCGCCGATTGCTGGCAGGGTTGTCTCCATAAATGTCCTTGAAGGAATGTCTGTCACACAGGGTGATGTGCTAGCCACCATTCAGACCAAGGAATCTCTTGCTGCGATTGCAGGAGCGGAAGCACTTGTTCAAGCCGCGCGCACTCCGGAGGAACGTCAGGAACCGCTCAGGATACTGCGCCTTGCAGAGGAAACCCAGAACAAAGTGGATGTTCACGCACGGTTCAGAGGGATTGTCGCAGCCCGCAAGGTCACTGAGGGGGAGCTTGTTCCCGAAAACGCCGAGCTGTTGACGTTGATTGATCCTTTGACAATTGTCTTCGTTGCGGATGTCCCCTTGCGAGATGTCCCGTCGCTCAAGGTTGGGCAGCGGTGCTTCATTCAGTTTGCTACCGTGCAAGGAAGGAAATTCGACGCTGTGGTCGATGCAATCAGTCCGCTCTCGGACATTCAAACTCAGACGGTGAGAGTTCGTCTACGCTTCAGTGGTTTGAAAAGTGTAGCCCCAGAAATCATGAAGACGGATATGATCGGTACAGCCCGCATCATCACAGGCACCCACAAGGGCGTGTTGACAGTGCCGAAAGCAGCCCTGCTCCGCAACGATGAAACGAATACGTATTCCGTAGTCATCGTCACCCCTGATTCATTAGCCAGGAATCTGGGGGTCCAGGTCGGTGCATCAAGCGATTCGAGTGTCGAAATAATCACAGATGCTGTGCAAGTCGGAATGAGGGTTGTTGTGGAGGGAAACTACGCGTTGGCCGATTCAACAAAGGTTACTGTGGTGGAAGCCAGATGACCCTTTTTGAATTCGTAAGGCGGCACACTAAGGGGATTCTTTTCGCTGTCGTGATGTTGGCAGCGTCGGGTGTTGCGTTGATGTTGCACATGCCAGTCTCTCTGTTCCCCGATATCACCTTCCCGCGCATAGTCATTCTTGCCGATAACGGTGAGGAGCCGGCTGAGCGGATGATGGTGGAAGTAACCAAACCGCTGGAGGAGGTAGCAAGTTCTATCCCCGGCGTGAGCCTTGTCCGCTCTATCACGAGTCGAGGATCGACAGAGATCTCTGTCAGTCTTGACTGGGGGACCAATGTGCAACAAACGCTGCAGCTCTTGCAAGGGCGCATTGCCAATGTTCGATCGTCTATCCCGCCAACGGCTACAATCCAGGCGGAGCAAATGCAGGTTTCGGTGTTTCCCATCCTTGGCTACAGCCTAACGTCCGATACACTGAGTCTCGTGGAGCTTCGTGACATTGCATTGTATCAGATCCGGCCAGCCCTCATGCGCGTCAATGGCGTGGCACGGGTTGAGGTCACAGGAGGCGATACTCGGGAGTTCTTGGTCACGGTCTCTCCAGAAAGGCTTGCCGCCTACCGGCTGGATATTAGAGCAGTCTCCGATGCCATTCAGAAGACCAACCGCATAACTGCTTCGGGGCTCGTCGACAACAATGATCAGCTCTACCTTTCCCTTGTCTCCGGGTTGTTTACGACGGCTGGCGATATCGCTTCATCCGTTGTCGCCGAGCGGAACGGGGTGCCCATTCGGGTGGGAGATCTTGCGGATGTCAAGCCTGCGGTTGCCGACAAGTATATTCGTACGACAGCGCGCGGGAGAGAAGCTGTGCTGATCAACATTATGAGGCAGCCAACTGGAAGCACAGTGAAAATCGGCAACGATGTCATTGCAGAACTGGCCACGCTCAAGCTCCCCCGCGGTGTGCGTGTCGAGAATTTCTACGACCAGGGAGGGTTTATTGAGAGCTCCATAAAGACGACTCGCGACAGCATCACTGTAGGTATTCTGCTTGCGACGGCAATCTTGCTTCTCTTCCTCCGAAGTTGGCGTGTGGCGATCGTTGTAGCCCTTGTTGTTCCTGCGACGGTTGCAGCAACGTTTGTGTGTCTGTATGCGGTTGGAAAGACAATCAACATCATGACACTTGGTGGTATTGCGGCGGCTATCGGACTGATTATAGACGATTCTATTGTTGTCATCGAGAACATCTTTGCCCATGTCGCCTCATGGAAGTCCGATCCTGCCAATGCCGAGAAGGGGTTCACGGGGGTGGCTGGGACCTCGCTTCGAGAGTTGATGCCTGCGATCATCGGCTCGACCCTGAGCACAATCGTAATTCAGATTCCAATTGCTTTTCTAGGCGGGGTCACGGGCGCTTTTTTCGCTTCTCTGTCCGTAACAATGGTCTTGGCAATGTCCCTCTCGTTTCTGTTCTCGATCACGCTGGCCCCGCTCTTGGCTTCGATGGTTCTCACAGAAAAGGACATCGCACACGAGCAACTGAGGGAGGACCATCGCTCACTGTTAGCGGAGTGGTACAAGCGGACATTGCCCTTATTGCTGAGATTTCGTGTTGTGTTTATCCCCGCGGCACTCATGGTAATCGGGGCTACGTATTATCTCTACGAGCACATCGGTAGCGACTTCATGCCCAACATGGATGAAGGGACATTCGTCCTGGATTACACCTCGCCTCCGGGAACATCACTGACAGAAACTGATAGGATGTTGAAGAAGGCAGAAAAGACGTTGATGAACATCCCCGAAGTGGAGTCCTACTCCAGGCGAACGGGAACCCAATTGGGTTTCTTCCTCACGGAACCGAATACAGGCGATTATCTGGTCAAACTAAAGACTAACCGGTCGCGGAGCATTTTCGAGGTGATGGAAGAAGTTCGGGAGAATATCAATGCCACCGAACCGTCACTCAGGATCGAGTTCGGGCAGTTGATGACGGATGTTATCGGCGATCTGACCAACAACCCGTCGCCCATCGAGATAAAGCTGTTCGGGTCTGACATGAGGCTCTTGCAGATGAAGGCCGAAGAGGTGCGCTCGTTGATTGCCACGGTTCCCGGCGTTGTGGATGTCTTCAACGGCATCGTGATCTCTGGGCCTTCCCTCATTGTGCGAGTTGACCCACTGAAAGCTGCCCAGGCCGGGCTGAATCCGTCCGATGTCCGGGAGGAACTGGAGACTATCATGCGAGGACGCGCGGAGAGCGAGATCCAGAGAGGAGAGAAGCTTATCGGCATTCGCGTCCGGTACCCCGATCCGTACCGCTTTGACATGTCGCGCATTGAGGATGTGCGGTTAATGAGCGCCGAGGGCACGCCTGTGCCGCTCTGTTCGATCGCAACAATAGAAAGAACGGGCGGGCAGTCAGAAATTCACCGTGAGGGCCTGCGGCCGCTCGTTGCAGTGACCGCTCGCATCTCAGGGCGCGACTTGGGTCGTACCATCGCTGACATACAGAGAAAACTGGGACGGGAGCTTGCGCTGCCGCCAGGTGTTACATTACTCTATGGCGGCATATACCAAACACAGCAGGAGTCGTTTAGAGGTCTGCTGCTTGTTGCTCTTTCGGCAGTGGTGCTGGTCTTCATTGTCTTGCTGTTCGAATTTGGAGAGTTCGCCGTTCCAGTATCAATCTTCGTCATTAACGTCCTATCACTCTTCGGCGTCTTCTCCGCTCTCTGGCTCACGGGAACAACATTTAACATATCGAGCTTTGTTGGGATTATCATGATCATAGGCATTGTTGCGGAGAACGCCATCTTTGTCATGCACAAGCTGAAGGCGTTGCAGGCTGGTGGAATGGTGCTCAATGACGCACTTTTGGTGGCAGGTCTGATGAGAGCGCGCCCAATCGCTATGACGGCTCTTGCGGCAATACTTGCTCTGGTACCGCTTTCATTGGGCATCGGGGCAGGCGGACAGTTGCAACAGCCGCTTGCTATCGCGGTCATAGGCGGGTTTTCACTCTCGAGCGTGCTGTTGTTCTTCGGCCTGCCAATGGTGTACAGGCTCATCAGGCGCCAATAACAGAAACATATCCGAGAAGGAGATTTGACATTGACATAGCTCCGTTGCATGTGAGTATTAACATAGAAACAGAATCGCCCGACCAAATGATCGGGCGATTCTTTTCGTGATGAGCGAAGCCAGAAGATCAGTCATTTCCTCGGGCGCTGACCTTTGAGCTTCTCAAACCTCTAGAGTCTGACAAGCCAGGAAGGTACTTAATTCATCTCGCTACGGCTCTCTGCAGTGATCGGTAGCATTCGCGCAACAGGGACTCTATGAGCATCCAATCTTTCTCACTAACTTCCCCAGAGTCAGCACGGGCATCGCGGATGATCATTGCCGCAGCACGCAATCGGCCGTGCTCCATAGTCGACTCAGGCGAGGCTTGATAAAGAGCAGCCGCTGCCTCGGCACAGGCGCGATCTAGGGCGCCCGGGGGATTGCGATCGCGCTCGCGGTGCACGATCCACCACTCCAGTTCCAATCGGGCTGCCTTGCGCACATCAAATTCAATGTTGCCCACTCCCCGGATAGCTCCAAAGTAAGATTCCAGATAAGGCAAAGCCTGTTCGTAGTCTCTGCGGTTCTTGCCATCTTTGAAAACGAACGCCGCCTTAGCTGCATTGTAGGCTGTGCGATACGACCTGAGAAGAGGGAACTGGAATTGCGTGCGGAGTAACTCTGCTAATTGAAAGAAAAGCTTTGCAGGTTCTCGGTCATAGTACGAGCGCCACATCGCCGTCTCGAGCTTTCCCGTCTCCTCAGAATCAAACTGTCGGAGGTCCCTGTGGAAGGGCCAAAACAGATCCACCGCGACATAAACGAGAAGGAGCCCAAGGATTGTCAGAATGACCACTCGCAGGTTGATGCGTCTCTGCGGAAGAGGTCTGCTGATGCCTTCATTGGGAGATTGGAATTGCATAGCTACCATGTCCTTTCTGGTCAAGAATTTCTCACTTCAAATCTTCAATGACGGGGCGATCCCGTGGGCAACACAGGTGCACATCCTCACCAGGCCATGGCCGAACCCTGCAACCTGAATCCTGTGTTCTCTCTGGGCTTTCACAGCTTTCAAATGGCTGTTGAAAGCAAACTCGCTTCGGGTGCTCATTTTCATCTCTGCTGGCGGGCCTTGGCGAGACAAAAGGCTTCTCTCGACATCCGGCGAGGTCATTATGAAGACTTTTTCAAAAATAGCACAATGGGAGAAGAAACAGCAAGCAGGTTGCGCAGTGCTGGTACTCAAACGTGTGATAGCGGGGCTTAGTTGTTCGAGGTTCCCGAATTTGCTCCGCTATCTGACTGGCTTCTATGGACATAAGTTTCGATTGAAACGGGGGTATTCGGAAAAAAATAGAGTAGCAGGCTACCTCCCAACATAATGAAATCCTCTCCGAGGGCACTCCACCCGACTTTTCTCGCCGAGGCAGTTCCAAAACAACCGCAGGAAATATCGAGCCCCCGAGCTATGCTAGTTGCAGCGGCGAGGGTAAAGAGGCAGAGAAGAAACACGAGGAGGAGCGAACTTCCACGAGTGAAGAGCCCCAGCATCAAGAAAAGTCCTGCAACGAGTTCAATCCAAGGAAGCAGAATGGCAAAGACATTCACAGTGATGATCGGGAGGAGATGATAATTCGTGATGGCCTGTGCAAACTCCTCGGGTTGAGCAATCTTCTCCACACCAGCAAAGACAAAGAGAAAGCCGAGCACTAAACGGACGGCTAGGAGAAGAAAGCGATAGCTTATCGCGGCTTCGACAGACTTGTTCATCCCCTCATGAATTCCCTTTTGTGCCAATCTCGATTGGAAGATTCCTCTTCTGCCATTCAAGCCAGCCCGAGAAGAAGACCTTGACGTTCGTGAACCCCATCGAAGCTAACTTTTCCCCGAGGTCGATGCTGAGGGCACACTGTTCACCACTGCAATAGGCGACGATGAGCGTGTCCTTCGCGAGTCCTTGAATGAGGGTTGGATTGGTTTCCAGTGTTCTCAATGGAAGCGAGATTGCGCCTTTGATATGTCCTTCATTGAACTCGTCTTCGTGACGAACATCGATGAAGAGGCCATTCCCTTGCCGGAAGATTTTGAGTGCCTCATCAATGCTGATGAATATGGGACGTGGGGAGTCTGAACGTGTCGAATGTCGGCTTGCGTCAGTCGACCAAGCGAAGGGCCGTTCTTTTCTGACTAAGTCGATTCTTCGCGGCGACACAACGTTGTACACGAACCCTAGGATAACCCCGAAGAGGACAATCAAACCCGCTTCGCGCAGCGATCGCTTGAGTGTCGGTCTGTCAGCCATGGATGATTTCCTGCGAGCAGACTATCTGAATGCGTTTGCGGTGAGGCGGATCGAGACTGTGGGTTGCAGTCGGAAGTCTGTCTTCAGAACGATTTCCCCGTATGCAGGCCCCTCTTTGGCAGGTTTGTATGAGACATGGAGATCGGTGGCCTCCTTCGGCTTGAGTGTCTTCTTCGCAACTTCGACTTGCAGTCCTGCCAGACTGGGTTCGACAGAAACGATCCTCACGGGCTTCGCAGTCGCGTTTGTCACCCTGATCACCGATGAACTCACTGAGTCTACTATGACGCGCTGCATGTATAGATACGATGGGTCTGGTTCGAGAACAGGCAAGATGTTTGCACTAATGTTGACCTGCTGTGTTGGGTTCACTGGATCATTGGAGATGACTGTAACCGTTTTCTGGGCTCGTCCGCCGTATCCCTCGGAGTTAAAGGTGACGTTGAGCTTGCTTGTCGATTGCGGGGGGACTACGCTTGCCGAAGCCATCGCAGCTGTACACCCGCAGGATGCCGACACATTCTTGATGATAAGCGTGTCGTTCCCGGAATTCTTGATCGTGAAGAAATGTGTGACCTTCTGTCCGCGGTAAATGTCGCCGAAGTTGAAGCTCGTGCCCCCAGCGAATTCAAGTCTTGGTAAAGGGAGGAGGGGAACCTTCTCCAAAGATTTTTCCTGAGAGACGGATTGTAGGTTCAAGAGCCAAATGAAAGCAGTGGCCGTCAAGACTTTGTTGAAGAACTTCATACGTTCCTCCATAACATTAGCCTGTTTTCCCGTCAAGCCGATCAGTGTCCATAATGTAAGAGAAAGAAACGAAAATTCAAATATCCCTACTCTCTCATGTCGAAGATAACAGACATTCGCAATCCACAGTCTTTTCGATTCTCATTCATACCAAAGCTCATTCCGAAGCTCTCTCTCAGGCTTTCTCGGTCCTGAAGTA
>Ga0315282_10016390_pt1 | contig 10830 bp, 10 predicted proteins | sample YL17G07_20_MG_FD_203693 | JGI IMG/M metagenome (GOLD analysis project Ga0315282, IMG submission 203693) | Sediment microbial communities from Yellowstone Lake, YNP, Wyoming, USA - YL17G07_20 | ecosystem: Environmental > Aquatic > Freshwater > Lake > Sediment | place: USA: Wyoming | collected...
CAGGTCTTCCCGGAGGTGCTGGCCTTGCCGGGAGAGCGGGTGCAATTCTTCGGCGCGGCCGGCCCTGGGGTCCTGGCGGCGGACCCGGAGCTGCTGGCGGCCCGGCTTAAGAATCGGCGGCTGCCTTTGCAGTATGTCCGGGAATATTACCTGCGGGATGACCTGGCGCCCGCCAAAGTTGCCTATCTGAGGCAGGTCCTGGAGCGGCAGCCTGCAGAGCTCAACACCGACCTGACTCCACGGTGCTATTTCTATGATCTGGCGCTGGGGGGCATCCAGGAGGACCTGCCCATCGGCCGGGTCTTGCTGGCCCTAAAACACCTGCCGGCTTACCTTCTCTGGGCGGCGCTGGGGCTGGCCACCCTGATCCTGGCGGCGGCTCTCCGGGGCAGCCCGGGACCGCAGTGCCTCTATCAGGTAACCGTGATGGGCCTGGGGACCATGGCCCTGGAGATCCTGGTGCTGATCCTCTACCAGATCCACCTGGGTTCCCTGTACCGGCAGTTGGGCCTGCTCATCGCCGTCTTCATGGCGGGCATGGGGGGTGGGGCGGCGGTGGGCGGGTTCTTGGTCGGAGGCGGGGAGGACCGGCCGGACCGGGGACGGGCCCTAAGGCGCTGGCTGGCCGGCCTGCAAATCATGCTGGGCCTCTTGGCCCTATCCCTGGCCATTTTTCTGAGCTGGAGTCCCTTGGCCGCCTCACCGGCGCCGGAGTACCTGGTCCAGGGCGGCTGCGCCCTGATCCTGGCCGTGGCCGGCTTCGGCGGCGGCGGCATCTTTGCCCTCAGCGCCGGGCTCTGGTTCCGGGAGAGGGGTGACTCCGGCGTCAAAGGCGGACTACTCTACGCCGCAGACCTCCTGGGTTCCACCCTGGGCGCCCTGGGATTCAGCTTCTTTATAGTGCCGGTTTGGGGAATCTGGCCGGCTCTGATCCTGGTGGCGGTGCTGCACGGCGGCGCCGCCTTGATGCTTCTGGCCAGACCGGCGGTGTGAATCGCGGCATGATTCACCAGGAGTTCCCGCGTCCCTTGGCTTTGTAGACCGCACCCATCGGCAAATCCTCTCCCGGCGAGATTCATTCATCCCCTCCAGGCATAGAGAACTGCAAACCTATTGAGGAAGAAGGAACCGCGGACTAAGGTAATCCGACTGGTGGGCCGGTCCTTTTCGGATAGTAAAGTGGGGAAATCTACCGTGAAAAATCAGGGATATTACCGATTGTTTAATTAATTCAATTGATTAAGCTATTAATCAAGACACTACGGTAGGCGGCTTTTAAAGTTCCGGCAAGTATTCGCCGATAATATTTGCCTGAAGGGACCGGAACGGCAGGTGGACATCTTGGGGTTGGAGGGAGGTCATGCTCATCCTTCTCGCAGGAGCCTTCATGCTGGGAGTCATAGTGGGCCCGGTGATCATCTGCCTGTTTACCCCTGAATCTGCTTTTTGGCAATCAACCGACTCCTGATCTGACCTTACTGAGGTGGGGCCATGAAGCTCACTCATATCTGCATCGTCACCGGCAATCTGGAACGGCTGACGCAGTTTTACCGGGAAGTGCTGGAAATCGAGCCCGAGGTCCACCGGGGCGAGCACGCGGAATTCCCCACCGGGGAGGGCGGCGCCACCCTGGCCCTCTACAGCTTAGAGAGTACCGGGAAGCCGGCCTCTGGAACCATGGAGGCCCCCCCGACCCGCAGCGTGCAGCTGGAATTTGAGGTGGCGGACCTCGATCGAGAATATGAGCGCCTGCGGGGCTTGAATATCCAGTGGCTGATGCCGCCCTGGGGGCGCCGGTCCATCTATTTCCAGGACCCGGACGGCAACTTCATCAATTTTTATTGCAGCCTCCAATAATCGCCGGGGCAAACCCTAATCCCCTGGCCTCACCCAAGCCGATTATTCGCCTGACTTCCCCATCCCAGCCAGCACTTGCAGCAGCTCCAGGTGATCCTGTAGATGATAAAGGGCCCTGAGCCTGGGGTTTTTGTAGGCCACCAGGGGAATTCCGGCTTCCTCGGCCACCAGCCGGTCCACTTCGGAGTCGCCGATATACAGGGCTTCGTCCGGCCTGAGCTGGAAATGGCGGAGAATCTTTTGGAGGCACTCGGGGTGCGGTTTGGGCCGGCTGACCTCGTAGCAGCTCACCGTCAGGTCGAAGAGGCCGGCCAGGCCCAGGGTCTGGAGGACCAGGGGCAGGCTTCGGCCCCGGTTGGTGGCGATGGCGGTCAAGTAGCCGGGGCGCAACTGCGTTAGGACTTCCCGGACGTGGGGTTCCAGGCGGATCAGGGCGAGGAACGGGGCGTTGTCGATGCGGCGCTGCAGGTCCTGGGCCTGGGCCAGCCAGGGAGTGCCGCGGAAGAGGAAGTCCACAGCTTCCTGGGCGGTGGCGGCGTGGACCAGGTCCAGCTGCTCCGGGGTCAGGGGCGGCAGGCCGAAGTGGGTTAGGATGTGGTTATAGAAGGCCTCGTTGGAGCGCCGGGAATCGATGAGAACCCCGTCGCAGTCGTAGATGATTAAAGACGGTTTTCTGTTTTTGGTTTTCGGTTTTCTGTGTGACATCGGTTCCATTGTTCATTCTCAGAATTATAATGCTTCCATTTTATCAGAACCCACCCGAATAGGTCTGGAAAGGGGAAGAGAAAATAATAACGAGGAGAAACAGAAAACAGAAAACAGAAAACAGCCTTAGACCTGGCCAAAGAAATCCAACTGGTGGGCGATGTAGACCAATTCTCGCCGCTGCACCTGTTCATGGCGCTCGGCCACCCAGGCCCGGAAATCGGCCTCGGGCAGTTCGGGGTGGCCCTCCAGGGCCTGCTGGATGGTATGGATGATGAAATGGAGAAAGTAAGCCTCATCCCCGGGATAGCCGTCCGGACCGGGGAAGACCAGCCAGTCGGAGCTGCCCGCCGCCAGCAGCGTCGCTCCCGCGGTGGTCAGAAGCGCGAAAAGCCGGCGGCCGGTGCGGCTGCTGCCGGAAGGCCGGCCGTCGACGCAGCGTTCGTCCATGCTGCGATGATATAGGGTTTCAATGAGCCGGTCCAGTTCGGGGTCGATGACGGGCGAAAACACGGTGGCGCCATCGAAGTTGAGGGTGAAATAGAAGAAGCCGCCTTCGGCCAGCAAGGCCAGCAGCCCGGGCAGGGTGGCCCCCAGGTCCACCAGATCCAGGAAGGCGTGGGCCACGATGAGGTCCCATCTGGCCCGGCCTTGCTCCCGGGCCAGGAAGTCGAAAAGATCGATGGCTTCAAATTCCGCGGCCACGGACAGGTCGGCCCCCCGGGCCGCGGCATAGCGCCGGAAGCGATCCCGGGCCTCGGTGATATTGCCGGGATGAAAATCGATGCCGGTGTAGGCGGCCTCAGGCAGCAGTTGCCAGTCGAGCAGGCGTTCCAGCATGGTGCCGATGCCGCAGCCGACCTCCAGCACCCGGCAGGGCGGCCCCTTCCGGGTCTCCAGTAGCTGCCGGGCCAGGATTTCCCGGACGTGTCGGTTCAGGGAGCGGTCGTCCAGGTCCTTTTTGGCGGCCAGGTACCGGCTGAAGCTAAATTTTTCAGGGATGCCGGTCATCTGTTCAATCTGCGCCTCTTAGACAAGACTTCATAAAGCACAGCTAGCGCAACGGCTGCCCAGATCAGGATCGCCAGCCAGGCCTTGCCAATGCCGACGGCCACCATGGCATCCCCCAATTGCATCATCTGGGTTGAATAAGGCATCAGGGTCAGACCGGTGAGCAATGAGGTAAAAAACATCACCAGGGCCAGATCGATTAAGTTTAGGCTGGAGAAGATAAAATATCCGGTTATGGCGATTAATACCGTATAAATGCCGGTAACCGCAGAGTGATGCTCTAAAAATACTTTCCCCAGAGACATCCATCCTTCCGGATTTATCAGCAAAGCCGCCAATTTTAAGAGAATCAGGACTGCAAAAATGCCGGCTAAAATCTTCTTCGCCAACATGCCTTCACCTCCCGGCCTTTTCAGCCTGTATAGTTAAAAAATCCACCAAAAAATCCCGCACCTGCGCGGCGCTGCCCTCCCAGGTGGGGTGGGAGGCGGCCTGGGCCAGGGCCGCCAGGCTCAGGCGCACCAGCAGGTCCCGGTTTGGCAGCAGGGAGGCGAGGCAGCGGGCCAGGGCCGCAACGTCCTCCGGGGGCACCAGGAAACCGGTTACCCCGTGGCTGACGATCTCCCTGGGGCCGCCCGCGTCTCCGGCAATGACCGGCAGGCCGAAACGCATGGCCTCAAGATAGACGATGCCGAAGCCCTCATAAGAGGAAGGCACCGCCAGCAGGTGGCTCTGCCGCAAACGGGCCGCCAATTCGGGAGGGGAGAGGGTCCCCAGCAGGCTCACCCGGCCGGTCAGGCCCAGGGCGGCGATCCGGCCGCGGATGGCTTCGGCGTAGGGGAGATCCAAATCCGGACCGCCAACCACGGTCAGGAGCCAGTCCTGAGGCGGCAGCGACGCCAGGGCATTGAGCAGGGTGTGCAGCCCCTTCCGGGGGATCAGGTTGCCCACGAAGATGATCTGGAGCGGTCCCGGGGCGGCGGCCCGGTTCAGCACTTCTTCCCGGGTGACGCCGCCGGGCACGTTATCTCCCCCAGGGGGGGCCACCACCGCCGGCCGGCCGGCGCCCGCCAGGTCCTCCACTGCGGCCCGGGTGGTGTGGCTGTTGAAGATAAAGCCGTTGACGGAAGTCAGGTACTGCCGCTCCACCCGGCGATACAGGCGGTTCTGCCAGGCGGGCCGGGCCTCTGAGCAGCGCAGATGATGGACGATGGCCACCAGGGGATAGGAGACCCGGCGGCGCAGCCAATGATTGAGGCGGAATAGCGAGGGATGCGCCAACTCGTCCTGGAGCAGCAACTGGAAGGAAGCCCGGCTCAGGCGCTCAAGCAGGGCAGGGGAGAGGTTGTCCAGGAGGCCCCAGCCGTAAGGGCGCCAGGGCACGGAGATGACTTCCACCTCATCCCCCCGGCGGCGCAGATGCTGGACCAGCTTGCGGTCATAGAGGTAGCCGCCGGAGACGGTCTCCAGGCTGCCGTAAACCACCAGGCCCAGGTGCAATTAACGTTCCTCGCGGTAGGCGGTCCAGGCGATGTCGTCCTCCCAAACCTTGGCGGTGAGGGCGTGGAGGGGGTCCTTGAGGCGGCTTAAGAGCTCCTGGCCCAGAAGGCGGGCCAAATGCTCGATGCTGGGGTTGAGTCCGGCGAACTCCGGGAGCTCGTTCAGGATCTGCTCCCGATAATAGGCCACCAGATCATCCAGGCGGGCCTCCAGGGCCACGATATCCACCAGGTAGCCGTGGTGATTGAGAACCTTGCCCTCCACCTGCACCTCCACCCGGTAATGATGGGAATGGAGCTGATTCTCCTTGCCCCAATCGCCGCCCACCAGGAAATGCCGGGCTACGAAGGAGCGCTTAACGGCCAGGGTATACATCAGGTGCATGATGGACTCCTGTGGAGTGGTTATCGGGTAAAAGGTAACGGCATTAATTGGCGCGCAGTTTCAAATTGATTCCATGACCAGGTGCCATGTTTAGGGCGACCAGCGGGTCGCCCCTACGGAAAACGGAAAACGGAAAACGGAAAACAGTCTATTCAATACTCCAAAATCACCTGAATCGCCTCCCCGGGGTTCTGGTCGATCAACTCATAGGCCTGGGCGGCCTGGGCGGCGGGAAAGCGATGGGTGATGAACCGGGCCGGTTTGATCTCTGCCAGCAACTGCCAGGTGATATGATAGCGCCGGGATTTGTTCCAGCGGCCGGAGAGTTCCGGCGGGATGCTGCTCACCTGGCTGCCGATGAGCCGCACCCGGCTGCGGTGGAAGCGGCCCCCCAGGTTCAGGTCGCTCCTTTTGCTGCCATACCAGGAGCCGATGACCACCCGGCCGCTGAAGCCGGTGACGGCGATAGCCTGGTCCAGGGCCTCGGGGTTGCCGGAAATCTCGTAGGTCAGGTCGGCGCCGGGGTAAGGACCGGTCCCCTGCAGGTGGCCCAGCAGGCGTTCCTGCACATCCGGGGCGCCGGGGTCCAGGCTGAGGTGAGCTCCCAGGTCTTCCGACAGCAAACGCCGCTTGGGATAGAGGTCCAGGGTCACCAGGGAGCTTAAGGGCCACCGGGCCAGCAGGGCGGTGAGGAGCAGTCCCACGATGCCCTGGCCGAAAATGGCCACCTGCTCCCCCATCAGGGGCTGGCCGTCCAGCAAAAAGGTGACGGCGGTTTCCATGTTGGGGAAGAAGACCGCGTCCTCGGGGGCGAGATAGAGGGGCAGCATTTGCAGTTCATCGGGGGTGGCCAGGAAGTGGCTCTCATGGGGATGAAAGGCAAAGACCAGCCGGCCCTGCCAATCCGGGTCCACTCCGGGTCCCAGGGAGACCACCTGGCCCACCACGGCATAACCATATTTCAGGGGGAAGGAGAAGTCGCCGGCCAGGGCGGCGATGGTATCGTCCCGGGCCAGATCCTGGGGGGCCTGGCCCCGGTAGATGAGGAGTTCGGTGCCGGGGCTGATGGCCGAGATCGCGGTTCGCACCAGCACCTGGCCGAAAGCGGGGGCCGGGATGGTCTCGCGGCGCCAGGCCACCTGCCGGGGCGCGGTGAAATGGAGGGCTCGCCGCTGCATCTAGCCCTCCCAGTCGGGTTCGCCCATGAGGACGAGATCTTCCCCCAGACGCTGATAGATGAGGTTGCTCAGACGGGGAAAGCGCCGGAGATTGGAGTAGCCCAGGTTGTCCACCACTCTCAGCCCCCCCACCAGCAGCGGGGCGATGGTCAGGATGACCTGGTCCACCAGGCGGTGGGCCAGAAAGCTGGTGATGATCTGGGCCCCGCCCTCCACCATGAGGCTGTTGAGGCCCATTTCAGCCAGGCGTTCCAGGAGGGCGGTCAGATCCACCAGACCGTTGCTGGACGGCAGGCGGATCACCCGGGCCCCGGTGGCTTCCAGGGCCTCCTGGCGCTCGCGGTCGGCCCCATCGTTGGTGACGATCCAGGGGGAGCGGCCGTTGCGCAAGAGATTGGCGTAGGGCGGAAAACGGAGCCGGCTGTCCACGATCACCGGCTGGGGACTGTGGCCGGAGACCAAACGGACGTTGAGCCTGGGGTTGTCGGCCAGGACCGTGCCGATGCCCACCAGAATGGCCTCGTGAGACGACCTGAGGCCATGGGTCAGGACCATGGATTGGGCGCCGCTCAAGGTCAGGGGCCGGCCGGGGCGGTCGGCAATGCTGCCGTCCAGACTCTGGGCGTAGCTCAGGGTGACCAACGGCCGGCCGGTGCGGCGGCGGTGCGCCGGGGCGGTCTCCAGGACGGCCCGGACCCGCGCCAAGATCCGGTTCTTCCGGGGTGAAGCCTTCCTGAGCACCGTCTCGCGATCTTGGGCAGACATAGAGGTTCTCCTGGGGCTGCGGCTTTTCAGAGGAGCAAGTCCAAATGAATCCGCACCGGTGACTATACAGCCGCCACGGTGGTAACAGTAAAATGGGGCCGGGAGGGGCCGTTGTCAAGTTGACAAGGGCGGCAGGGGAGGGCTGGAGTGGGAATATTTCACATCAGCACAAGAGCGGGGCTGTAGGGGCGGGTTTTAAACCCGCCCCTACCACCACAGGCGAGACGCTTGTACAACCAAGACCAAGGGCGGACACCCAGGTCCGCCCCTACGGAAGGGGCATGGCCTGCCGTGCCTCCCTAATAGCGCCGGCTAAACGTTCATGGCCGCTAGCGGCCACCCGCTGGGGATGAAAATCCCCCCTACCCCCCTTTTTCAAAGGGGGGGTTTTTAAATTCCCCCTTTAACAAAGGGGGATTTAGGGGGATTTTGATTTTCACGGTAAAGCCTGCGGCTGCAAGTCTTCAGACTCGCTCCAGGGCGTTGAAGAAGAAGGTGATCTCGGTTTGGGCGTTTTCGGGGGAATCGGAGCCGTGAACGAGGTTGGCCTCGATTTCTTTGGCGAAGTCGGCCCGGATGGTGCCGGCCGCGGCCTGGCGGTAGTCGGTGGCGCCCATCAGGTCGCGGTTCACCTGGACGGCGTTGTCGCCTTCCAGGATCATGGCGACGATGGGGCCGGAGCTCATGAAGGTGGTGAGGCTGTCGTAAAAGGGCCGCTCTCTATGCACCTCATAGAATTGCAGGGCCTGAGCCTTGGTGAGGTGCAGCATCTTCATGGCCCGGATCTTGAGGCCGGCTCGCTCGAAGCGGCCGATGACTTCGCCGATGAGGCCGCGTTGGACCCCATCGGGTTTGATCAGGGATAGGGTTGGTTCGATTGCCATCAGATATAGCTCCTTGAGAACTTAATATTTGTCATAGTAATCAGCGAATAAATGATTGCCAGATCACAAGGGCGACCCGGCGGGTCGCCCCTACAAATCCAATTCCAATCGGCGGCCATGGCCGCCATATAAAAGCTTCTGACTGGCCACTGGCAACTGACTACTGCCTTTATCTCTCCTCCCGCCGTTCCACGAAGCCGTAGTGGTCGAATTGCAGGGTGAAGGTGCCCCGGCCCTGGGTCAGGGAGCGGAGGCTGGTGGCGTAGCCGAACATTTCGGCCAACGGCGCCGTGCCGGTGATGAGGCGCACCGGGCCCTTGGCCAGGAGTTGCTCCACCTTGCCTTTGCGGGCCGCAAAGTCCCCCATGACCTCGCCGGTGAATTCCTCCGGGGCGATGATCTCCACCTTCATGATGGGTTCCAGCAGTTGGGGCTGGCCCTGGCTAAACGCCTGTTTCAAGGCGGTCATGGCGGCGATGCGGAAGGCCATCTCCGAGGAGACTCCTTCTTTGACGGTGGCCGCGGTCAGGGCTACTGCCAGGTCAACCGCGGGGTGGCCGTAGACCACGCCGCCTTCCAGGGCTTCTGCCACCGCCTGGCGGATATAGGGCACGAAGTTATGGGCCGGGTGCTCTTCGGGCAGCAGCGACACGAAGGAGTTGCCGGAGCCCCGGGGCCGGGGGGAGAGGCTCAGGCGCACTTCGGCAAAGTGATGCTTGCCGGCCAGTTCCCGGTCGAAGGTCCCGGTCTCCTCGGCCGCCGCGGCAATGGTCTCCCGGTAGACCACCTGGGGGCGGCCGGCCCGGAGGTGGGTGTGGAATTCCCGTTCCAGGCGGTGCTGGATCACCTCCAGGTGCAGTTCTCCCATGCCGGAGAGCAGGGTCTGGCCGGTGTCTTCGTCGGTGGTGACCTGCAGGCTGGGGTCTTCTTCGGAGACCCGGGCCAGGGCTGGGCCCAACTTCTCCTGGTCTTCCCGGGTCAGCGGTTCGATGGCCAGTGAGATTACCGGCACATAGGAGGAGATGGGTTCCAGGACAATGGGCTTATCCCGGCTGCACAGGGTGTCGCCGGTGGTGGTGGTCTTCAGTCCCAGGAGGGCCACGAGGCTGCCGGCGTGGGCCTCCTCCAGGGGCTCCCTTTTGTTGGCGTGCATCCTGAGGATGCGGGCTACTTTTTCCGAGGCGCCTTTGAGGGGATTATAGACCTCCTGGCCCGATTTCAGGGTGCCGGAGTAAATCCGCACATAGGTGAGGCGCTGGCTCTGGTCCACCATGATCTTAAAGGCCAGGGCGGCCAGGGGGCCGTCGTCCCGGGCCGGCCGGGCCTCCGCGGCGCCGCTTTGGGGATGTTGGCCGATGATGGCCGGGACTTCCGTGGGGTTGGGGAGGAAACTAGTGATGCCGTCCAACAGGGGCTGGACTCCCTTGTTGCGCAGGGCGGAGCCGCAGTAGGTGGGCACCCCCTTGAGGGCCACGGTGGCCCGGTGCAGACCGGCCTTGAGCTCCTCCAACGACAGGGGCCGTTCGGCCAGATAGGCCTCCATCACTTCGTCGTCCACTTCCGCCAACGCTTCCACCAAGGATTCCCGGGCCTTGGCCGCCGCGGCTTGCAAATCCGGGGGAATCTCCACTTCGTCAAAGACTACGCCCAGGGTCTCTTCCCGCCACTTCAGGGCCTTCATGGTCAACAGGTCGATGACCCCCTGGAAGTGGTCTTCTTCGCCCCAGGGAATGGTGAGCACCAGGGGATGGGCTCCCAACTTCTCCCGCATGGAATCCAGCGCGGCCCAGAAGTTGGCGCCCAGGCGGTCCATCTTATTGATGAAGGCCAGTTTGGGCACCCGGTATTTGTCGGCCTGGTGCCAGACGGTCTCCGATTGGGGCTCCACCCCGCTCACCGCATCGAAGACGCCGATGGCGCCGTCCAGCACCCGGAGCGACCGTTCCACTTCGATGGTGAAGTCCACGTGCCCCGGGGTGTCGATGATATTGATGACGCAGCCCTTCCACTGGCAGGTGGTCACCGCCGCGGTGATGGTGATGCCGCGCTCCTGTTCTTCGGGCATCCAGTCCATGACCGCGGCGCCGTTGTGGACCTCGCCCATCTTGTGGGTGCGGCCGCTGTAATAAAGGATGCGCTCCGTCAGGGTGGTCTTCCCCGCGTCGATGTGGGCAATGATGCCGATATTGCGGATGGTCCGGAGCCTGGGCGTGGTCACGAAAATTTCTCCAAAAAAATAGGAACCATCGACTTTTTTAAATGAAATTGCCGACACTTTCAACCTTTAAAGACAGTTTTCTGTTTTCTGTTTTCTGTTTTCGGTTTAAAAGATAGCGAGAAGGAACCGGTCGTCGATCAAGAACTAAAAACTAAAAACTCGAAACTCGAAACTAATATGCCCTGCAATCCTCCTTCTTACCGCTTCTGCCCCTGCTGCGGCGGGGAGCTGGCGACCCGGCCCCGGGGCGGCCGGGACCGCCTGGTCTGCCAGAAATGCTCCAAGACGCTTTACGTCAACCCCGCGGTGGGGGTGGCGGTGGTGGTGC
>Ga0315282_10016391_pt1 | contig 10830 bp, 8 predicted proteins | sample YL17G07_20_MG_FD_203693 | JGI IMG/M metagenome (GOLD analysis project Ga0315282, IMG submission 203693) | Sediment microbial communities from Yellowstone Lake, YNP, Wyoming, USA - YL17G07_20 | ecosystem: Environmental > Aquatic > Freshwater > Lake > Sediment | place: USA: Wyoming | collected...
CGGATTGGCACAATCCCCAATCACGTATACATCAAGCGCCAGTTCTTGGAGAGCTTTCACCGCTGTGGTGCGCGGCTTAAATCCCAGCGATAAGACCACCGTATCAGCAGGTATTTCAAGCCGGTTCCACTGCTTGTCAATGACCATGACGCCGCCTTTTGTTATTTCCTCCAGTTTTACCTCTGTCTTAAATTGAACGCCGTGCTGATGTAGCAGCCCTATTAATCCGAGTTTGTTAAGAAAAGGAGCATCCTGAGCAATTTCTGATTGACTAACCATATCAATAACTGTTATCTTCTTACCCTGCTGTGCCAGGTGGAGGGCAGCTTCGCATCCGGTGAGTCCTGCTCCAGCTACCACTACCGTTTCACCTGCTACCGCTTTCCCCATGGCCACATCGCCAACCCAGACAACATTAGATTTTTTGATGCCAGAAATGTCTGGAATGATAGGCTCTGCACCAATGGCTAAGATAAGTACGTCAGGCTTCTTAGCCTTGATGACGTCAGCAGTGGCTTCGGTCGATAGTTTGACTTCTATACCAGGTGCCTTCATGGTCTTTTGCACCAGCCAATCCAAATACTTCTTCATGTCAGCCTTGAAAGGATGTGCCGCCGCAAGGGTGAGCGTTCCACCGAGTTTAGTATCCCTTTCATACAAAGTGACCTGATGTCCCCTTGATGAGGCTACTAGGGCAGCTTCCATGCCTGCTGGTCCGCCGCCCACGATAACGACCTTCTTCTTCTTATCTGCTATTCGTATATAGGGATACTCTACCTCCCTACCGATGACAGGATTGACCGCACAACGGATAGGGTAGAATTGTGCCACCGAGTGAGTACAGAAATTGCAACGGACACAAGGCCTGATCTCATCAATCTCTCCATGGCGGTACTTATTCACATACTCAGTATCTGCAATGATGGGGCGTACCATGGCGACGATATCACATTTCCCCTCCCCGATAATTCTATCAGCCATCTCCATATCAATAGAGCCGACTGCTGTTATCGGGACTTTTAGGGCTTTCTTGAACCTCTCGGCATAAGGCACATTGAGGCCATGAGGAAGGTACGTTGGTTGTATCATGCGAGGAATAGTGATTGGATTTGTAAGAAGCCCTACGGATACATGGAGTAGGTCAATCTTGTCCTGGATCATTCTGACAAACTCGATAGTCTCCTCCTCATGCATTCCTTCCGGGACAAGTTCGTCGGCGCTTATCCGATATTCAATAGCCAGTTTATCACCAACCTTTCTCCGAACGGCATCTAAGACCTCGATGGCGAACCTGGCTCTATTTTGAAGACTCCCGCCGTATTGATCTTTCCTCTTGTTGGTATAAGGTGATGTGAACTGGCCCAGCATATGTCCATGGGCACCGTGAAGCATCACCATCTCCATGCCTGCCAGCATGCATCGGTGGCACGCCTCTGCATAATGGTCGACGACCATGTCAATTTGTTCCTGTGTCATTTCCATGACTTGGTAGTCCAGCTTCCTGCCGTGCATTTCAGCCCACATTATTGCCGTTTCCGACGGCAGTGATGAAGGCGCAATAGGGTTTTTGCCTCCTAGTAGCCGTGGCTCTGCAAACCTGCCGCCGTGATTGAGTTCAATGGAAGCCTTTGCCCCATACCTATGTATAGCCTCTACTAATGCACTCAATCCGGCAATAACCCTGTCATCGCCGAGATTCAACTGGTGCTCATGGTCCTTAGCATATTCGAAGTCTATGGCGGTATCGCCGATGGTAACGATTCCGGCTCCCCCTCTGGCCAATGACTTATAATATTCAACCAACTCCCTGGTCACAAAGCCATCAGGTGTGGCCAGACATGGGATCGCTGGTGCAATTTCTATTCTATTCTTTACCTCCACATTGCCAAATCTAAACGGTGAAAACACATTTTGATACCTCGTCATGACAAAATCCTCCTTTTCCTAAATATTATAAATAACGAAATTTCTGGTATTCATCTGCTGGCGTCATGGTTTTATGATTTTACCGTATGAGACATATTTCTTAATCCGTTCTTTTACTTTTTCCTGGTCTTCTGTATAGAACTTCATCTGTAAGTTTTTTATCAACTCTAAGTGTGTGGAAACGCCGCGCTCAGAAAAGCGAGGATACTTTGCATCCTCCTCATTCCATTTCACCTTCATTTTACCTCCATCAAGGGTTATTACACCATGTACCCAGCATACGGGACAGTAGACGTCGGGCAAACTTCCAGGCACCTTCAGCACGTTGCAATGGCAGACCGGGCAGGACACCTCTGTTTCATCGCCCACAAATTTCACCTCTTCAATCGGTATCATCATTGCCCTGGCGACTCGTCGCCCCAGTTCTCTGGCTCGTTCAAGGTCTTTCTGCTGCATCAGGACAGCGCCTGGTCGCCCGACAAAATTCACCTGCATCTGGTCAACCAGTTTATAGCTATGCTGAACGAAAATATTCATGGAAGTGAGTCCCAGGGGTGTCCATTCGGGTTCTCCCCCACCAACAGAAATGATTGCCCCGACCCTTGCCTTCTTAAGAACTTCCGGATGCCGGAACATAGTCGGTAGCATTCTTTCATGAATCGCTTCAAAGCATGAATTTGCCCTTAGATGATATAGTGGAACACTTAATATTAGGGCGTCACCTTCCACCAGGACCTTCTCCAGAATCCAGGGAACGTCGTCGTCTTTAATGGCACATCTTGATTCTTTTCCTCTTGCCATGGCTATAGAACATGCTTCACACCCCGTGCATGGTTTTACTCTCAGCTCCATAGCTCGAATTATCTCCGACTCCACCCCGAGTTTCTCTGCTCCCATGATGGCTTCCTTTAAGAGGATCTCGGAGTTGCCGTTCTTTCTGCCACACGATAAGCCGATAATTTTTTTTGTTTTAGTCATATTAGTCACCTCCTCTTTGTGTTGAACTTAGCCTTCAGATATGCCTTAGTACACACCATACTCGAAAACCGCTTCGGTCATGGCCTCAACGTTCTCCGGTTTGGCTTCAGCCGGTATGCCTTCGACTGCGCCATCGACGATCAGGCCGCCCGTGTCACCGAAGAAGTCGATTAGCTCTTTGACATAATCCTTGACCTTTTCCGGTGTACCTGTGACAAGTAACTGAGGCGGGACGTCGCCCCAGAAGCACATGACATTGCCGAGTATTTCCTTGAATTTCTTCTTGTCTACTCTATCAAAATGACCGGCCACTTTTCCAGGAGGAAGTTCGGCCAGGTACTTCAGGCGCGGGGTGTAGTCGCCTTCAAACCAGGGCATGGGTGTTATTCCTTGTTCGACCAGAGCCAGAAGGAGCTGTTTGAGGCTTGGCCAGTAAAACTCGGCGAAGTGCTTGTCGGACATGAAGCCGGCTGCCCCCCGCCACAGGGGGATCATGATCCGCCGGTTGCCCGTCATCTGCGCTGCAGCAACAGCTAGCCCGATAGTGCCTGGAACTAGCAGTTCAATGGCCGCTTTGACTTTGTCCGGCTGCTGGAACATGTCCAGCATGGCACCCTTCAGCCCGCGGAGGAGGACGCACAGCCAGTCACAGGCGGTGAAGGTGAACCCACCGGTGATGCAGGGGTAGCCCATACTGGTTAAGTCCTTGACCAGCTGGGCTTGGGCAGCGTTGTAGCGGTTCATCTCCCGCCCGGTCTTGATGAGCGTCTCCATCATCTGCGGGAAGCCGGGTATGCCGGCAAAGGTGGACACCACGGTGAAAACCGAGTAGCCGAAGGCAAAAAAGGGAAGGGGAGGCAGTATAGCCAGTGGCTCGAACACACTAGCCATACGAGGCAGGACTTTGCGGATGGTAAAGCTGCCGGGATCAGCCAGGAACTCATCATACTCGTCGGCCATCATGTATTCGTTTTCAACGTATTGATAGAGGGCGTTATCAGCCAGGTTATAACCGGGCCACTTAAAAGCCTTGAGCCCCATCATCTCCATGACCGGACCGGGAAACATGCTTTGATGAAGCGGTGCCATATCCCAGTTCAGTCTTTGTGTCGACTGTTTCCAGACTTTAGCCATTTTGTCATAGTCATACATGGCCTCGGCATTGGTCAGCCCGGAATATCTGGTTAAAAACATAACGGCAAAGGAAGCGATGGGAACCCGATCTGGTTTGGTTAAACTGACGGCATCGTAAAACCGTTTTTCTCGGGCCTCATAGGTGGACGGTGTTCCTATTGGTTTTGTTCCTTTTCTAGGGCTCATTTTACTCCTTTCCTGTCCATTTTTTGGCTAGATTCACTGCGGCCATGGCATCTTTACCATAGGCATCAGCGCCGGCATACTTCCTTATCTCCTCATCAATCTGACCACCGCCAATCATGACCTTCACCTTGTCTCGTAAGTCAGCAACTTTTATGGCTTCTATAGTCTGTTTCATGGAATCATAAGTCAGCGTCAAAAATCCGCTTAAGCCAACAATAGGGGCACCACTTTCCTTTATCTTTTCGACAAACTTCTGCGCCGGGACATCCACGCCGAGGTCGTAAACCTCAAAACCGTTAACATCGAGCATAAAGACAACAATGTCCTTGCCGATGTCGTGTATATCCCCGGCAACGGTGCCAAAAACAACCTTACCTTGAGGCTTAATCTTGGTTGCCTTGGCTAGCTTCGGCTTAACCGTCTCAGTTATTCTCTTCAGTATTTCACCGGAGTACACCAGTTCAGGGATGAAATACTCCCCATCGGCGAAACGCTTGCCCACAATTTCCATGCCTTTTCTGGCATCTTCCAAGATTTTGAGCGGCTCTTCACCAGCGCTCAGCCTATCTTCAGCAATCTTAAGTGCCTCTTTTTCCTTCAAATCAGCTAGTGTGTTAACTAGGTCTTTAGCCATGTTACCTTACTCCTTAACCTATATTTGGTTCTTTAGTCCGCTAACGTTTAACACATTGACACCATTTAGCCCCTCCACTGATTTTCTTTTACCACGTGCTTTGAAACTCGGCAGTCCCCGAAGTCTATTGTTATTAGTGTATTGCCTTCCATAATCTACTTCGACCAACACGAACTATCAACTGGCGGACTCGATCTACAGAGCCAACCAATCCGTGTGGGAAGTACAATACTACCAGGATAAACAAGATGCCAAATATGATAAGGTGTGCCTCTCCTGTAGTAAGGGCAAATATCTCAGAAAGAATGACCAGGAAAAAGCTGCCAATGACAGGTCCGAGCAAGGTGCCGATACCACCTATTATGACCGCCATGACTGGCCCAAAGGTCCACAGGGGGCTAAAAACGCTTGAGACGAACTGAAATGTGAGCTGAAAGAAAGCATACACTCCTCCCGCCAGGCCCGCCAAGAAAGCGCTAATTAGTAAAGCTAAAACCTTACATCTGAATGTATTAACGCCTGTAACTCGAGCTGCCTCCTCATCATCCCGAACAGCTGCCATCGCCAGTCCCAGTTTGGAATTGGTCACCAAGTAAACCACTGCTACTGCTATAAGCGCTACTACTAAGCCGAGGTAATAGCGGGAAATAAAGTTATAGTTGACGACGTAGGATATGGGCATTTGAACCATCCTGGTGAAAGTATTGCCTACGACTATTCGGCATACCTGGGCCAATGCCAGGGTACCAATAGCAAAATATACACCCCTCAGCCGAAGAGTGGGCAGGCCAATAACCCCGGCCAAAAACATAGCTGATATACCACCTGCGGTTACCGCCAGATAAATCGGCACCCCAGTACTCCAGATGAAATGGGTGACCAGAACCCCGCAGCCGAAGAAGGCGGCAAGGCCAAGGTTAATCAGACCGGTATAACCGCCTATTAGATTCCAGCTCTGAGACAAAATGACATAGATGAATAGCATAACCATTAGATTCAGGATATTGGTTCCTATTTCCATAACCAAGGGGAGCACTAAGAAGAGTGCAAGCGCAACTCCACTTGGCAGCAATTTTTTCCAATTAGCTGTTATAGTGGACATCTATCCCCTTTTAGTGAATAATCCCTGCGGCCTAAACATTAACACTATAATAAATATGAGAAGTGCGATAGCCTGTCGGTATTGAATGGGAACAACAAAAACACTAGCTGACTCTATCAATCCCAACATAATACCCGCGGGAAGGATGGCGTTAATATTTCCTTCCCCCGCCAGTACCATAACGACTATGCCTATCAATAGCCAGCTTAAGCCACCAGTCGGCGTGACGGAGTAACTTGAAACAATGACAACACCAGCCATGCCAGCCAGAGCTGTGGCAATACCACAGGAAATTAAATAGGTTTGCTGAACATTGACCCCGCATAAGCTGGCTGCCTCCGCATCCTGCGTTGCCGCTCTTACATGTTTACCGAAGTAAGTCCTACTGAGAATGAAATACAAAGCAACTGCAGCCAAGACGGCAATGCCCAAACCAGCCAGACCGGTATAAGACACCCTGGTGCCGAAAAGATTAAGCGCCCCTCCTGTGTAAGAAGCTATTACGCTTCGGACATCAGCCTTCCAGATTAAAGTCATTGCATTATCCAGCACGTATATTACACCAAAAGTAACTAATAAAGAGTTGTCAATCCTCATTCCGATATGCGGTAATTTCAGCAATGGTGAAAGCGTGAGCTTATATAGAAGCAACCCCATCAAAAACATGGCAACGATAACCAGGGGGATAGAAAGGTAGGGGTCTATGCCCCAGAGGGCAAAAAGCCAGAAACTAACATAGCCACCAAGCATTATGAAAGTGCCATGGGCAATATTGAGAAATTTCATGATGCCCATGATTAGACCGAGGCCTAACGCTATAAGTCCGTAAAGTGCTCCCACCACAATCCCATAGGCAATAGTCTGGATTACACCTTCCACTATATTTAACCTGCTTTTTCCACTGGACTGATACCTAAATAAGTCTCTTTAACTCGTTCACTACATAAAAGTTCCTTGGCATCACCCTGGCTTTGAATGCGACCATTCTCAATAATATAGCCGCGGTCAGCCATGGATAAAGCCATATTAACATCCTGCTCCACCAGGAAAATGGTGAGCTTCCTTGACTTGTTTATGTCTTTGATAACTTGAGAGATTTCTTGAACCAAAAGTGGACTTAAGCCCAGAGACATCTCATCAATTAAGAGAAGCCTCGGTTGGGCCATCAGCGCCCTGCCTATGGCTAACATCTGCTGCTCACCACCGCTTAATGTATCTGCCCTTTGTTTCGCCCTTTTCCTTAAAATCGGAAATAACTCATAAATCCAACGGATAGTATTGTGTCTTGCTTTCTTTGCTTCTCTAACGGAAGCGCCCACCTCTAGGTTCTCCAGCACGCTCATCTGAGGGAATAGCCTTCTCCCTTCAGGAACCATGGAGATGCCCAGCTCCGCTATCCGGTGCGCAGGCAGCTTGTCCAGGTATATTCCCTCAAAACTAATGCTCCCGGTTTTAGGCTTGAGTAGCCCTGAGATGGTCTTCATAATAGTGCTCTTGCCCGCCCCATTAGAGCCGACAAGGGTTACTATTTCCCCGCCTCCAATGGTAAGAGATATATCCCACAATGCCTGGAGGTCGCCATAATAAACGTCTACGTGGCTAATCTCTAACATATGGACTCTTTTCCCAGATATGCCCGGATAACCTGGCTATTGCTGGCTACCTCCTGTGGTGTGCCATCAGCAATCTTCTCCCCAACATTTAGCACAATCACCCTGTCCGAAATCCCCATTATTACTTTCATTACATGCTCTACTACTATCAGGGTTATCCCGGAATCCCTTATCCTCCTTACTAACCGTATGCTATCATCCATCTCCGCCGGGGTTAAACCGGCAAACATCTCATCAAGCAACAACAACCTAGGCTTTGTTGCCAGCGCCCGTGCAATCTCCAACCGCTTGCGGTCAACCAGGCTAAGCATCCCCGCCATCGGCACCCACCTATTTGCTAAGCCAGTAAGAGCTAGAATCTGTTCTGCTTCAATGCGGGCTTGCCTTGTATTCCGAGCTGGCTCACCGCCATAAGCCCTGCCCACCATTACATTTTTCAAGGGGGATAACCGGCTAAACGGCTTAACTAATTGAAAGGTCCTGGCGATACCGCTCTGACATATTTTATAAGGTGCCATACCGGTTATGTCTTTATTGTTGAACCTTATCCTGCCCGTTCCAGGTTTGAGAAGCCCGGTTATTAGATTAAACAAGGTAGTTTTACCTGACCCGTTGGGACCTATAAGCCCCAATATCTCCCCCTGGTTAAGGGTAAAGCTCACTTGCCTGATAGCCTGTACTCCGCCAAAGGCTTTGGATAGATCCTCTACCTCAAGTAATATCAAACTTAATGGCGTTAACCGAAATATCATAGTCTCCCGGGGCAGCAGCGACATTGTCCTAGGTGCTTAATAGGTTAGAAGCACAAAAGACGATGTTAGCTCCCCCCTCCTTAATATCTCACACTTTTTGACCGAACAAGGTCTACAGTTATTTTACGTGGCTACTGGACTAAACTTTAACTATTTGGCTTTATTCAGGGGTGTGCCCTAACCACTGCTGGCAGTGGTTAGGGCACACTTATCCATTATCAGTCTACTATGGAATAGGGTAAATTAATGGCTTTGTCTTCATATTATCGGGCCATACGAGCTCCATCACCCCATTCTGCCATTGAACAGCTATATGCAGAGGATCTATTCTTTTGCCGGTCGCATCCAGTTTGATCTGACCAGCAACTGTCATCATATCAGTGGTAGCTATGGCATCCCTGATTGCCTCCCTGTCCAACGTGCCAGCCCTCTCAATTGCGTTTGCCACTACCTGAATACAAGAGTACGCAGCCCCGGCGCCAATATGGGCCACTGTTCCAAACTTGGCTTGGTATGCAGCATTAAGCTCCTTAACCCCGGGGAAGTCCAATGACGGATGCCACGCGGGAGATGCTACTACATACGCACCCAGTGGACCCAGCGCCTGCCCCCAAGCTGGGTCATCGGCGCCTTCGACCATAATAATTCCCTTTGGCTTGTAGCCAAGCTGCGCCATTTGCTTGAGCAAGGTGATGTCATCAGGAAAGGGACCATTACAAAAGACTATCTCAGCACCTGCATCTTTTGCTCCATTGATAAGCGGGCTCATGTCTGGACTTAGCATCGCATACTTCCCGTGGTATACATAGTTAATGCCATAGTCAGACGCTTTCTGCTGGGCTACTTGGAATAATTCAGCAACCCAATCTTGCTGCAATTCCCACAGAGCCCACTTAGTAGACATTTGCGGCGCATTTTTGAAAACCTCATACATTGTAGTCACTACGTCAGGGTTCATCATGCCAAGACCAAACCAGTACTCACGGCCCTGCTGCCACAGATAAGAGGCGGTTATTAGCACGGTTACAGCAGGTAACTTATCCTTTTCAAAAATGTCAACTGCTGAGATACCCATGGTGGCGGTGCAGACGGCGGGTACGTTTTGCGCATTTAGCGCCTCAGCACGGGCAACAATCTTGTCTGCATCCGACTCGCCATCCATGACTACTAATTCAAGTGGTATCTTTTTACCATACTCCTTGACATATACGCCGCCACCCTTGTTTATGTCCGCCACAGCTAAATCATAGCCGTTTTTTACTGGTTGTCCACTTCCCGCGTCGAAACCAGTAAGATCGACTAAAGCACCAATCTTAATACTGGTAGGAGCTGTTGGTGCTGTTGGTTGTTTGACGCAGCCGCCGCTTATGACCAAGCTAGCCACCACCATTACCAAAAAAAGAACAAAACCTACCTTTTTCAATTCATTTTCCCCTTTCACATTTTCCTTTAATAACCACGGATTATTTGAACTTTAGAATATCTTGAATATATCACCTCCTCATTATTTATTTTGGTCACTATCCCTTCATAACAAGTATTCATAGAATTGAAACAGGCGTATTGTTATAATGGTAATGCTAAGATGGGGTATGTTGGGTTACCATGAGTTGGGGAGTTAGGCATAGGTTTGCAAGTGGCGGTTTGCCACCTTGGTGGCAAACCGCCAAAGGACGAGAAACAATAAGGAAAGACCTAATCCTACTACCCATAGTCCCCTTAATATTCTGGATAATCATACTCATTATTCAGAATATACCCTTATAGAATGGCACCCTTGGAGTACCCCAGCTTAGCAGTATTTACCATCCTATCCTTACTTGCTGTCACGAGATAGGTGACTTCTATTGCGAAACTCATTCCGATGCCGTCATAGATGTCGATGTTGACGTCGTAATATAGTATGTGTTATTATTATAACAGCTATTCTGGAATTGTCAATATCCTGTTTGGTAGACTATTATTAATCGAAAACTGAAAGCACGTACCTAAAAAGTCATGTATTGTAATCATTTAATTTTTTTTAGACAATGATCTAACTATATCCAAAAGCCAATGGGAAAAAACACTAGAAACAAAAAAATTAAGAACTTCAAGCTAGATACCTATACTCGCAACCTCTTTGTCCTCTTCGATCAAACTAGAGATACACTTATTCGTGCCGTTGAGCTTGAGCTTAAACAGTCTAAAACTAACTTCGCTCAGTGCCATATTTTCTATGTGCTTACACAGGAAAAAAATGGGATGACCCAAGGTGATCTTTCAAAATGGCTTCTTAGAAATCTAAACACTGTCTCTACTCTGATAAATAAAATGGAAAAAGAAGGAGTGGTTAAAAAGACCAAAAACAAGGAAGATGGCAAAGTGTATATTACGTTAACCCCAAAAGGTTCTGAAGTATGGGACAAGGTAAGTGAGCGCGCTGTTTTTTTAACCTTCTCAGTTCTTTCAGAAGAAGAAAAGGAGCAATTTAAAGTGCTTCTAGAGAAATTGCGGACTGGAGCA
>Ga0315282_10016392_pt1 | contig 10830 bp, 8 predicted proteins | sample YL17G07_20_MG_FD_203693 | JGI IMG/M metagenome (GOLD analysis project Ga0315282, IMG submission 203693) | Sediment microbial communities from Yellowstone Lake, YNP, Wyoming, USA - YL17G07_20 | ecosystem: Environmental > Aquatic > Freshwater > Lake > Sediment | place: USA: Wyoming | collected...
AGGGAATAGGTCATAGGTCATAGGGAAATAGGGACGCTTCGTGATTGGTGTTCATTCGCTGATGCACCGTGGGGGTCCTCTGGCGGGAAGGAGGGAGGAGGGGGCCCGGGAGTTGGGGTGCGGCGGCGCGGTTGTCGTGTGATGGCGACATTGCGGGGGCGCGCGTTGCCCGTCCCCATTGACGGTCGGAAGGGCGGAGCGGTATCGTGTTCGCAGCGAGGAGCGAGCACGTCGGCGAGTGGGCCGACTCCGTTCGGGGCTTCAGGTTTTGATGAACCCGGACCGTCCGGGAACCCGCCGGGCGAGGAGCATTAGGGGACATGAAGCGCAACGGACGCACGACAGAAGTTGGGTGGTTCCCCCGCAAGGACTCCTACGAGGAGGCTGTGCTCAACTGGTACGAGCAGATCGAGACTTCCTTCCGCCGGCACCGCGTGGAGACGGCGCGCGCGGAGACGGCGCAGGAGACTCGACCCGAGACGGCGGCGGAGACGAGACAGGCCGTCTTTGACTGATAATCCGGCGAAGAGCCGGCTGGCGACAGCGACAGAGGCAGGACGGGTCGTCGGCGCTTCGGCATCAGCAAGCAGAACGGACGGAGGGCAGCCTCCGCCCGTTCTGCTCATGTAGGGAATCCCGAATCGGGAGTCGGCTCGCACCGCTCCGCAGTGCTGCTATCGGGGATCGGGAACGGCCGGAGGGAACGGCGAGGGGGCGCGGGGAATAGGGAGAATCAGGGTCGAGGGTCCAGGGCCAGAGGGCAGGGACCACACAGCCCGGTACACACTGGACGCGATTCGCGGCCGCTGGACGGCATTCCCAACCATGATCCGCGCGGGTATCATCGCCGCTGCCGTCACCTATTTCCTCGCAGTCCACCAGACCATGCTGGGGGGACGCATGGTGTTGTGGGGAGTCTCGCCCGACCTGCTCCTGGTGTGGACGGCCTGCCTGGGGTTGCGGTGCGGGCCGGCCGCGGGCGCGGTGATCGGGTTTGCGAGTGGCACGCTGCAGGGCAGCCTGGCGCAGGGTGGTATCGGCGCGTACGGGATCAGCAAGACGGTGAGCGGCGCGCTCGCGGGACTGCTGGCCGGGAAGTTGTCGCGGGAGAACCGGCTGGTGCCGGCGATGTGCGCGGCGGCGCTCACGGTGGTCAATGAACTGGTCGTGCTGCTGGTCTCGCGGGGGGGCGCGCCGAGTCACCTGCTGCGCTTCATCGGTCTTCGGGCCCTGTATCACGCAGCGCTCGCGGCGCCGGTCTACCCGCTGGTCAGTTGGGCGTGGCACGCGCTCCTGCGGCCGCGGGCGGCGGTGAGCTAGACGATGACACGCCGCCTGGTCATCTTTCGGCTGGTGCTGGCGGCGGCCTTCGCGTTGATCCTGCTGCGACTGCTTTCGCTGCAGGTGCTGCACGGGGCGGAAAACCGCAGGTTCGCGGAGGAGAATCGCCTCCGCGTGGTGCCGCGGGCGGCGCCGCGGGGGGTGATCTACGACCGGCGCGGACGGGTGCTGGCCACCAGCCGGCTGGCCTTTTCGGTGCGGGTCGTGCCGGAGGAGCTGGGGGTGGTGGGTGCGGAGGATCCGGCCGCGGCCCTGGCGGGCCTGCTGGACCTGCCGCGGGAGCAGGTGGCCCGCCTCCTCGCGCATCCGCGGGGAAAGCACGCGGAGGTGGTGGTACTGCCGCGGGCCAGTGAGGAGGTGGTGGCGCGGCTGGCGGAGCGCGCTCCCTACCTCACCGGGGTGGCGGTGACGGCGGAGGCGGTGCGGGACTATCCCAACGGCGCGCTCGCCGGGCACGTGCTGGGGTATGTGCGCCAGATCAGCGCGGAGGAACTGACGCAGGCGGAGGCCGGGGAGCAGTCCGCGGGAGAGGTGGTCGGGAAGGAGGGGGTGGAGCGGAGCGCGAACGCGGTCCTGCGCGGACAGGACGGCGGAGAGCAGATCGAGGTGGAGGCGACGGGGCGGCGGGTGCGCACGCTGGGCGCGGTGGCGCCGCAGCCGGGGCAGGCCCTGCGGCTGACGCTCGACCTGGAGGTGCAGCGTTCGGCGGAAGCGGCCCTCGCGGGGCGGGCCGGGGCGGTGGTGGCGATGGACCCGGAGACCGGGGAGGTGCTGGCCCTGGCCAGCCAGCCGGCCTACGACCCGAACCTGTTCGCGGGCCCGGTGAGCCGGGAGGAGTGGCAGCGGCTCAGCGGCCCGGAGCGGCCCCAGCAGAACCGCGCCATCAGCGCACGCTACGCGCCGGGGTCGGTGTTCAAGATCATCACGGCCGCGGCCGCGCTGGAAGCGGGCGCGTGCGACGAGCGCTCCACGTTCTACTGCGGCGGGCGGCTCCTCCTGGGGGGATGGACGCTGCGGTGCTGGAAGCGAGAGGGTCACGGCGCAGTGGACTATCTGCGCGGCTTCGCGCAGTCCTGCAACGTGATGTTCGCCACGCTCGGGCGGCGGGTCGGGCCGGAGGCCTTGGCCCAGATGGCCGCGCGGTTCGGGCTGGGCGAGGAGACGAGGATAGATCTTCTCGGGGAGGTGCGGGGGACGGTCCCGACGCCGCGCTGGAAGCGCCAGGTCAAGCGCCTGCCCTGGTACCCGGGGGATACCTGCCAGATGGCCATCGGGCAGGGGGACGTGCTGGTGACTCCGGTACAAGTGGCGCGCGCGGTGGCGGTGGTGGCGAACGGGGGGTATCTGGTGAGGCCGCACGTGATCGCGGGCGAGAGCCGAGAGCGGAAAAGGGTGGAGCTGAAGCCGGCGACGCTGGCCGCCTTGCGGGCCGGGCTGGAAGCGGTGGCCGCGGAGGGGGGCACGGCCGCAAGCATCGCGAACCCCTATTACCGCGTGGCAGGAAAGACCGGCACGGCGGAAGCGCCGTCGGGAGCGCCGCACGCGTGGTTCGCGGGGTATGCTCCGGCGGAAGCTCCCAAGGTGGTGGTGGCGGTGGTGCTCGAGCACGGCGGACACGGGGGCGAGGCGGCCGCGCCGGTGGCCAAGCAGGTGTTCGACGCGGCCCTGCGGCCGTCGAGGTGACGAATACGTGAGGCGATGGCATCCTCTCTTGATACTGCTGCTGATGGCGGCGCCGCCGGCCGCGGCGGAGGCGCTGACCTATCACGGCCTCGCCGGACGCGTGGCCGAGTACCGGATGACGGTGACGGGGACCGGCGAGCAAGTCAGCCTGGAGGTGCGGCGGCCGGTGCGGGTGGAGGCGGAGTACCTGGTGCGCGAGGAAGTCGTCTCGGTCCAGCCGGACGGGAGCCTGTGGCTGTTGGTGAGCAGCAAGGCCGTGAAGGTGACGGACCAGACCGGAGCGTTCGGCGCGACCGGAGGCGAGTTTCCGGCGCAGCGGGTGCACGTGTCGCGGCGGGGTGAAGTGCTGGAGGCGGCCCCGGTGAAGGGTGAGTCCGAGCCGGGGATGAGAGCGCGGGCGGCGGCTGTGCTCACGCGGCCGCAGCCGGTGATCTTGCCCGAAGGTCCGGCCGCGGTCGGCGCGACGTGGGAGTGGGAGAAACAGGGGGGGAAGCAGACGAACCGACTGGAGGGCATGACCGGCGGCCGGGTGCGGATTGCGACCAGCAGCCGGACGCCGCTGGGCCTCCAAGAGGCGAGCGCGGCGCTCGGGCTGACGGCGGTGATGAGTGGTGAGGAAACGGAGGCGGGGACGGCGGAGTTCTCCTCCGAGCTGGGCCTGATGGTGCGCCACAAGGGGAACGGGCGGGTGCGGACGAAGACGCAGGTGAGCATGGAAGCGCCGGACGGGCGCCGAACCTTCACCATGGCGCTGGAACTGAGGACCGCGTTCGAGGAGCAGTTGGTGCGAGTGGACGGAAAGCCGGTATGAGGCCGCAGGGGCGAGGCCGATGATTACCGGCGGGATGCTCGCGGAGGCCTTCCTGGTCATCATCCGCGCGGCAATCTGCGCGTTCCTCGCCTTCGGAGGCGCGTACTGGATCATCACCTCCTGGATTGATAAGCGGCTGCAGGCCTGGGAGGCGGTTGGCCTGCTGGCCGTGCTGCTGGTGGTGTTGTTCGTGGTGGTGGGGTATGTGGTGCAGAACGGTTTCGTCGCGGTGGCGCTGCTGGTGGTGGTGACGGCCGCGCTGGTGGGCGCGGTATCCCTGTATGCGAAGGCGGCCGACCGGAGGCGGCACCAGCAGTTCGATGCCGAGGATATCGGGAAGTACCTGGAGGCGATTGACCTGGATCCCAAGAACGTGGCGGCGCATTCGCTGCTGGCGAATGTCTATCGGCGGCAGGGCCGGCTGGAGGAGGCTCTGGCGGAGTATGAGGAGGCCGTGCGGCTGTCGCCGGACCTGTCGCAGGAGCGCTACTGGATTGACCGGCTGAAGGTGCTGATCGAGCGCAAGGAGCAGGGACAGGACCTGTACGTTCAAGAGGCCCTGCGGGATTCGCCCTGCCCGGTATGTGGGGCGATCATCTCCGGCGCGGAGACGGCCTGCCCGGAGTGTGGTGAGTATGTTGGCAAAGGCTGACATGCGGGGAGGGGGTGAGCGACGGCGGAACGAGGGGCGCAGGCGCGTGGGTGCTAGGATGTACACTCTGTGGATACGAGGACAGGTGGCATGACACGAAGCTGGAGGCGCAGCATGGTTGAGCCGATGGTGGTGGTGGCGGTCGCGGCTCTGGTAGCAATGGCGATGTGGCCGGCTTCAGCCGCGACCGGGCAGGCGATGAACAACGCGACCAAGACGAGGTCCGGGGCGATACAGGAGCGGGTGCTGGCGAACGGCCTGCAGGTGCTGGTAATGGAGGAGCATGCCGCGCCGCTGGTGTCCGCGTTCATCTGGTACCGGGTGGGACTGCGCAATGAACGGCCGGGGGAGGCGGGGCTGAGTCACTTCCTGGAGCACATGCTGTTTGACGGCACGGAGAAGTACGGCGGAAGGCAGGCGGATCGCCTAATCACCGAGCGCGGGGGCGGTTACAACGGGTTCACCGGGATGGACACCACGGCCTACTACGAGACGTGGGCTTCGCGGAACCTGGATCTCTCCTTCGATCTGGAGTCCCAGCGGATGGCGCACGCCTTGCTGCGGCCGGAGGATATCGAGAAGGAGAAGGGGGTCGTGATCTCCGAGTTCGAGATGTCGGAGAACAGCCCGTCTTTCCTGCTGCGCCAGAAGATGATGGAGACGCAGTTCCCGGGCGAGCCCTACGGCCGGCAGGTGATCGGCAAGAAGGAGGATCTGCGGGCACTGACCAGAGACAAGGTGCTGGCCTACTACCAGCGCACCTACGCGCCGAACAACGCCACGCTGGTGGTGGTGGGGGACGTGAAGGCGAGCGAGGTGTTCGCGAAGGCGGAGCAGTATTTCGGGGCGATCCCGCGCGCGGAGACCGCGCTACCCCTGGCCAATCCGGGGCGGGGCGCGAACGGGGAGAGGCGAGTGCGGCTGGAGCTGCCGGGGCGCACCTCCTACGTACAGGCGGTGTACCAGGTGCCGCCCATTCAGGATGCGGACCACGTGGCCCTGGAGGTGCTTCAGAACGTGCTCTCCGGGGGCCGCACCGGGCGGTTGTACAAGGCCCTGGTGGACACGGGGATTGCGGCCGAGGCCTCGGGGTCGGACTTTGAAAACCCCGACCCGACGGTGTTCTCGTTCGACATCGCGCTTCGGCCCGGAGTAGGGCACCAGCGCGCGGAGACGGCCTTGAATGAGGTCATCCGGCGCCTGCGGGGAGAGCTGGTGAGCGAGCGGGAGCTGACGAAAGCGAAGAACCAGACGAAGGCGAACTTCGTGTACTCGGCTGACGGGGTGACGAAGCTGGCGCAGCAGCTCGGGTACTACAACTCGGTCTACAAGTACCAATACCTGGGAACGTTCCCGGAGCGCGTGGACGCGGTGACGGCGGAGGACCTGCGGGAGGTGGTCCGCAAGTACTTTGGCCGCGAGAACAGGACGGTCGGCTGGCTGGTGGCGAGCAACGGCAATGGCGGGACAGGCGGGCCGGAGTTGGCGCCGGGGACGGTGCTGCACTACCGGCCGGAGGCCCTCGACGCGGTGGCCGGCGCCCCCGCGGCCGCGGCGCAGAACCAGCGGCGGCCGGTGGTGCGGGACGTGCGGCTGCCGAACGGGATGGAGGTGATTCTGCAGGAGAACCGGTCCGCGCCCTTCGTCGTGATCTACGGGAACGCGATGGCCGGGCCGGTGTTCGATCCCGCGGGCAAGTCGGGGCTGGCGGCGTTCACCGCGGAGATGCTGTCGCGAGGAACGCAGAAGCACACGTGGCAGGAGCTTCAGGAGTCGTTGGACTTCGCCGCGGCGCAGCTCGGGTTCGGCACGGGACAACAGGTGGCGAACATCGCGGGGCAGTCTCTGAAGGGCGACCTGCCGCTGCTGCTCGGGGCGGCTGCGGAACAACTGATGCAGCCCTCCTTCCCCGCGGCCGAGATCGAGAAGGTGCGGTCCGAACTCATCGCCGCGCAGGAGCGGCGGGATGAGGACACCTTCGAGGTGGCGCAGAAGACGCTGTTCGCCAAGCTCTACCCGGCCGGGCACCCGCTGCATCTACCGCCGCTGGGCGACGCGGAGTCGGTGAAGGGCATCACGCGGGAGGACCTGCTGGCCTTCCATCAGCGGTGGTACCGGCCGGAGAACACCATCCTCGCGATCGTGGGGGACATCAACGCGGAGGAGGCAGCGAAGCTGGCGGAGCAGACCTTCGGGTCGTGGGCGCGCGCGGGCGAGCCGGCGCGGCCGGTGCTGCCTTCGGTGCCCGGGCCCTCGCGCCCGGAGACGATACGCGTCCCCATCCCGAACAAGACGCAGACCGACGTCGCGCTGGGGTTCCCGGGGATCAGCCGGCGGGATCCGGACTACTACCCGGCGGACCTGATGAACTACGTGCTGGGCCGCGGGTTCGTCAGCCGGCTGAACCTACGCATTCGGGAGGACATGGGCGCGGCCTACTATGTGATGAGCAGCTTCTATGCGTACTGGGGGCCGGGCCCGTGGGCCTTGCACATGGGGGTGAACCCGGCGAAGGTGGAGGCGGCCGTGACGGCCGCGGTCGCGGAGATGAAGAAGATGCAGGCGGAGCCGCCCACCACGCAGGAGCTGCAGCTGTGGAAGGACTACGTGGAGGGGACGGTGGCGCGGCAGATGGAGACGTTCGCGGGGATCGCGCAGAACCTGGTGATCTCCTCGTTCTACGACCTCGGGCTGGACTTCCCGTACCGGTATCCGGAGATCCTGCGCGGCATCACCGCCGAGCAGGTGCAGGAAGCGGCGAAGAAGCACCTGCATCCGGAGGCCTATGTCAGCGTGATCACGGGGCCGGTGGAAGAGACGCCGGGGAAGTAGCACCTGCCTACCGTATCGTTTCGTAACCAAGCTCCCGCCGGAGGTCCTTCGGCGGGAGCTGTCGCGGCGGCAGGCCGCGTGCGAGCGCCAAGGCGGCGGCGGTGCCGGCGGCCTCCCCCATGGCGAAGCAGGTGGGGATGATGCGGAGGGCGGACTGGCCTTCGTGGGTGGCGGAGACGCAGCGGCCGGCGACCAGCAGGTTGTCTACTTGCAGGGGAAGCAAGCAGCGGTAGGGGATCTCGTAGTAGTCGCCCGCGGGCGGGGTCTTGATGACGGTGCCCGCGCCGGTGGGGCTGTGGATGTCAATCGGATAGTTGCTGCGGGCGATACCGTCGCGGAACTTGCGACCCTTAACCACATCGGCGCCGGTGAGTGCATACTCCCCTTGGATGCGGCGCGTCTCGCGGATGCCGATCTGGGGCGCGGACTGCTGCAAGTAGGCGCCTTTGAAGCCGGGTACGTCGCGCACCAGGAACTGCACCAGCTCGCGCATCTGGCGGCGGGCCTCGAGTTCGGCATAGGTCAGGTCGTCGGGGATGACGCCGCTGCGCCCGGTGACGCGGGTGGTGTTGAAGTGCACCACGCCGGGCTGGGTGGTGTGGAACCAGAGCACGTTCTCGCGGGGGCAGGTGATCCGCCCTTGCTCTTTCGCGCGGTCGTAGAGGCGGTTGATCTCTCCCCGGCTGGGCATGCGGGCGGTAGTGACGTTGGCCATGCGGAAGCAGAGGGTCATGGGCTGGGTGCGGCCGTCGGCCTGGCGGCCTTCGTCGCAGGGAACGCCGGCGCGGAGGGCGAGGTCGGCGTCGCCGGTGGCGTCCACGAAGACCCGGGCGCGCCACTGCTCGCGGCCGGACTTGCTCTCCGTGGTGACGGAGGTGATGCGGCCCTTCGCAACGCGAGCGGCGGTGAGCAGCGTATGGAGCCGCACGCGCACGCCGGCCTGCTGGCAGAGGGCATCGGCGGCGAGCTTCATCGCCTCGGTGTCGAAGGCCTCGCCCCAGCGGGCGCGATCGTAGCCGCCGAGGGCGGCCATGCGGTCGAGGAGTTCCTGGAAGACGCCGGCGACGAGGGGCTGGGTGCCGAGATGCCAGGGCATGAAGGGGTTGACCAGGCCGGACGTGGCGAGCCCGCCGAGGAAGCCGTAGCGCTCGATCAGGGCCGTGGGGACGCCCCGGCGCGCGGCGGCAACGGCGGCAGCGAGGCCGGCGGGTCCACCACCGACGACGAGCACTCTGGTCATGGTTCGCATGTAGATCCCCTGCCAGCGATTGCTACAGGTACTTCTGCTTCTGCAAGGTGCACGTGCACCAGGCCTGGCCCCAGATGCTGCCAATGATGTAGGCGACGAGGGTGATGAGCACGAGGGTTATCAGCCAGTAGGCCACCGTCTTCTTCCATCCGGCCACCCGCGCGACGAGCAGCAGGCCGGGGAGGCTGAGGCCCGGACCGCCGAGGAGGAGGGCAATGGTGGGGCCGACGGCAAAACGCTGGATGAGCAGGCCCTTGGTGAACGCGATCTCGGTGAGCATGGGGAAGTACATGAGGGTGCTGAAGAGCGCGGCAAGGAAGGTGGGCAGGAGGCGGTTGCCCTGGGGGTAGCCGAAGGCGAAGGCGTTCCGGGTGACGCGGGCGGGGCCCGTGGGGGTGATCCAGTCCGTGGGGATGTACTGGATGATGAAGGCGATGACGATGACCGCGGGGATGAAGATGATGAGGATCTTCCAGGCGAGGTGCCCGGACTGCTTCCACCACTGGGTCGCCTCCTCCCGGCTGAACCAGCGGCGGGCGAGGAGGGTGAGCAGGCCCACCATGAGGAGCACGCACCCGATGCGGATGGCCACCCCGATGGATCGGCCGGTCTCGCGGCGGGCGAGGAGCCAGCGGTTGGGGCTGGTCGGGCGGTAGCCCTTCCGCGCCATCCACTCCGTGAGGGGCACCGTCCCCGGCCGCCAGGCCTTCAGTTCGGGGCGCGTCTGGTAGCCCTTCTGGAGGAGCCACTCGTCGAAGGTGATGGAGGCGTCCGCCTGCATCCACTGGTCCTGGGCGCGCTGCTGATAGCGCTCCCCCAGGCGCTCGTCGAGGCCCATCCAGGCGCCGAAGACGAGGATCACCATGAGCAGGCCCAGAAAGGCCTCGGCCTTGCGGGCCTGGCCGGCGGGCGCCTTGACCAGGGCGACCTGGCCCTGCTTCATCTCCATCTGGGCCTGCCGCGCCTTCTCTTCGCGACGGAAGAGCAGGTACATGATGAGGCCGGTGAGGATGGCGACGATGGGCACGGTGATGAAGCGCGCGATCGCGAACTGGGGCGCGATGATCTTATAGGTCATGATGGTGTTGACGATGTGAATGGCGGGGGCGGCGAAGACGAAGCAGAAGGCGGGGCCGATGCCGGCGCCGCGCCGGAGGATGCCCTGGAAGATGGGGACGACGTTGCAGGAGCAGACGGAGAGGACGTTGCCGGAGAAGGCGGAGGCGCCGTAGGAGACGGCGGGGTGGGCCTTCGCGCCCAGGTAGCGCATGATGGACTGGCTGGGGACGAGCACCTCGATGGCGCCCGCGATGAGGAAGGCGGGGAGCACCACCGCGAGGATGTTCCAGGTGAAGACGCAGCAGCGGAACAGGTTGATGGCGTCGCCGAGACTATGTCCTTGACCGTGCACGCGGTCCTCCCGATCGTACAGACACGTGGCCAGCCGTGCAGAGCACGCCGGGCCCGGCCCCCTTACACTAGCGGGTCGCTATGAAAGAACTATGAACAAGACAGCAGGGGCCAATGACCACCCGGGCTGCCCCTCAGGAATGGGCCGCAGGCTGGAGACGGGCACGGCCACGTATTCGGCGAAGCCGCCGGGGGTCTGGCAGCCGATGACCGCGAAGTAGGCGGAGGGGAGAAGGGCGCCCCACTCGCTGCGCTCGGGGCAGGCTCCGAGGCGCGGAGGTGCAAAGACACGAGGAGAGAGATACCAATCCCTGGTTTCCCAAAACTTCCCAAAATCGCGATCTCCCAAAAGTGGGAAACAAGCAAGGACCGATTTTGCGTCCTGAGGCGATGTGGGTGGGTTGTGGGGCAAAATCGGGTGGGAAATGAGTGGGCAATTTGTGGGCAAATGGTGGGAAGAAGTGGGAAATCGCCGCGATCTCAACACGAAGAGCACGCAGGAGGCATGGGGGCACGGAGGAATAAGCGAGGCTCCGTGTGCTTTGGGGAGAGCCCGGCGCCGGGAATTGCCGCTTTCTGCCGCTTTTGGGGTTTTCGTCGAAAGCGGCAAGGGTGCGAGCCGATTTTGACCTACAACCCCCTTCAGCGGCTGCAGGACGCAGAATTCGGGGTGGCAAAAAGCGGCAGAAGAGCGGCAAGGGGGCGGCGAAAGCGGCAATGGGGTCGGGGGTCGGGATTCGGGATTCGGGTTTCGGGAGGAGACGAGCCACGGCCTGATCCGCAGATTTCGCAGATGGCGCAGAAAGGAATGGGCGGAGGCGCGATGGGAGACGGGGACTTGGAGAGTGAGCG
>Ga0315282_10016394_pt1 | contig 10829 bp, 11 predicted proteins | sample YL17G07_20_MG_FD_203693 | JGI IMG/M metagenome (GOLD analysis project Ga0315282, IMG submission 203693) | Sediment microbial communities from Yellowstone Lake, YNP, Wyoming, USA - YL17G07_20 | ecosystem: Environmental > Aquatic > Freshwater > Lake > Sediment | place: USA: Wyoming | collected...
TGATAATAAGCAACTGCGTGATTAACCTTTCCCCGGACAAGCTGCGCACGTACAGGGAAGCATACAGGGTATTAAAAGCGAACGGCAGACTTCTGATTTCTGATTTGGTGACAGAGGGCGAGCTTCCCGATGCGGTCAGGAAAAGCTTTGATGCCTGGGCGGGCTGTATCGCCGGCGCGCTGGAGAAAGGAAAATACTTGGAAACGATAAAAAAGGCGGGCTTCAGGGACGTCAGGATAGTTTCCCAGAACACGTTCTTCGAGACTGGCCTGCATCGCTCGCTGGCCGGCAAAATCACCAGCGTAAAGGTGAGCGCGCGCAAGTGAAATTGGCAGTCTATTCCCCGATTATTTGTACGACTATCTCCCTATCGCGCGGTCGGGTGTCGGAGTCGATGATCGATGGGGTGCATATTTAAATAATCTTATCCAAAATATATATGTTCATGTGAGATGAACAAAATGTTCATATAAGATGAACATTTTATGTAAGTGAATGTGTGATGGAATGATATCCAATCTGTTTTCCACGAAAGAGAGGGAGAAGGTTCTTGCATACGTCTTGGACAATCCCTTGAAGGCGCACAGGGTCCGCGACGTCGCCAAAAAGCTTTCGGTAAGCGTGGGCAGCATATCGGGCTATTTCGCCTTCCTCAAAAAGCAAAAAATATTGAAAAGGAGCGGCAACGATTTTTACGTTAACCTTGAAAATCCGCTGACAAAAGCCGTGAAGCAGATGCTGAACGTTGCGAATCTTGATGTTTCTCCGCTAAAGAAAATACCCGTCTGCATGGGCATAGGGGTATATGGCAGCTGGGCAAACGGCACGAATAATGAAAACAGTGACATAGACATCTGGGTCAGGGTAGAGAGAAAGCCGGGTGAAGAAATCGTTGCAAAGGTTTCCAGGCAGATGAAGGAGAAAATGAAAAGGGACGTTCAGATACTGGTCATTGACCCGGCGAAGAACAGGACTCTGATGGAGGAAGACCCGATCTTTTACTATTCAATGGTTTACGGTTCGGTGGTCTTGTATGGCAAATCACTTCAGGATTGAATACGATGACTGCATGAAAGAAGGACTTCTCAGGAAGGTCATCCCTTCTTTCGAAAAAGCGAGGAGCGGAATAACAAAGGCCAATAGATTTCTCGGACAGGCCAGGAAAGCATTCGGCATTGAAGCTTATGATTCATGCCTTCTGACATGTTATCAGGCCATATTCCTTTCCGCGAAGGCCGTCCTGTTCAAAGACGGCTACAGAGAAAAGAGTCATGCATGCGTGGCGAGGTATCTGGAGGAAAAATACGTGAAGCCGGGAAAACTTGACATCAAATGGATAGAACTTTTCGACAGATTCCGCGACATGAGACACGATGACGAATACAACGTATTTTTCACCGCATCAAGAGAAAATTGCGAAGAAATAATGGAATTCGCGGACGAATTCATTGCGGCAATGGAGAAGATTATAAGCAGCAAGACAGCTTAGTCCGCTTTTCATTCCCCGATTATCTGCACCACTATCCCCTATCGCGCGGGCGGGTGTCGAAGTCGAGGAAGCAGTTGAGTAAGTTATTCACCAATGTCCAGGACGTCTATATCGTCAGGAATTGGAGGCGGGAAGCCCCTGCCGGTAAACGCATAACAAACATCTGCCTGCAGCTGCTGCCTTCCGATTTTAAGAATGAATTTATAATCTGCTGGTTTTCTTGTATACGGTGGGAATAAGCGGTCTGCATACATGTCTTCTAACATTTGGTGCCTCATGCAAATTATAAGAAAAGATAATTTTAAAAACATTCACTTGTCCGATTTTTTCAGGTTTTATTCCCCGATTATTTGGATTACGATTTCCCTCTCCCTCGGTCTGGTATCGAAATCCAAGAGGGTGATTTGCTGCCACGTGCCGAGAAGCAGGCGCTTGTTCTCGAAAGGGACGGTTATGCCGGGCTTCATCAATGTCGCTCGCACGTGGGACATGCCGTTGTCGTCGCCCCATGTCTCGTGGTGGTCGTAGTGCCCGCCCTGCGGGGCGAGCTTTTCGAGCGCGCGCCTGACGTCCTTGACGAGGTTGGGCTCGTATTCCATCGTCGAGATGGAAGCAGTCGAGCCTGTGATGAAGATACAGGCGACGCCATTCTTGATTTTCGACTTTTCTATGATTTTCGACACTTCAGCGGTGATGTCGATTATGTCCGTGCTGCCTTTGCTGCTCACATTGATTTTGTGCGTTTCTATCATGCAAATTAATAGGAAAAAAGGAAATAATAAAGATGGTAACAAAGGCGGGAGCCGGGAATGCTGAGAAAGCAGTTGCGAAAGCAGCGGGCCTGCAGAGGAAGGAAATGATAAGGCTGCTTTCGAAACTCATAGAGCAGGACACTTCGAATCCTCCGGGCAACGAATATCTGGCAGCGAATGTTGTGAAAGAATTTTTCGAAAAGAACGGAATAAGGTACAGGATTTTTGAAAGGGAGAATCGAAGAAGCAACATCATAGGTTATATCGGAAAAGGAAGGCCGCGCCTGTTAATCGCATGCCATCTCGACGTCGTTCCCGCAGGCAGGGGATGGAAGACGGACCCTTTCAGAGCCGAATTGAAGGGAGGGAAGATATACGGACGCGGAGCGGTCGACAACAAAGGGCCGCTCGCTGGGGTTTTGATTGCGGGCGCTATACTCAAGAAATTCGAACCTCGCCTCAAAGGACAGGTCATAATCGCGTGCGTCGCCGACGAGGAGCGCGGTTCCGAATGCGGAATGTATTATCTTCTTGAAGGCGGACGATTGAATGCGGAATACGCTATAGTCCCGGACATAGAGCATGAGCTGAAGAAGATAGATGTCGCGGAGAAGGGGCTGCTCTTTCTGAAGATAACATCGTTCGGAAAACAAGCGCACGGCTCGACTCCGGATAAAGGGATAAACGCCGTATGGAACATGCTCGATTTCCTTGAGATTTTGAGGAAATACAGGATGAAATACAGAAAACATCCGCTTCTTTCGAAGCCTACCGTGAACCTCGGCGTCATCAGAGGCGGCGAAGCCCCGAACATCGTCCCTGGCGAATGTAACATTCGAATAGATATCCGCTACCTTCCGTCGCAGAATTCGAAGGACATAATCAGGGGCATGAAGGGAATGCTGGACAGGGTGAGGAAGAAGAATAAGAAGGCGAAGTTCAGGCTCGAGGTTACTGACGACCAGAAGCCCGTTGAAGTCGATGGAAACAACGAATTGGTTAGGCTCATAAAGAAACACGTCGCGTATGTCACCGGGAAGCACGCGGAACTCATCGGCATATCCGGAACGACGCTCGTCAAGCCTCTTGCGAGGAAAGGGGTGAAAGCGATAGGCTTTTCGCCCGGCAAGGGCCTTGCGCATACGTCGAACGAATACATATCCGTTTCAGAGCTTCTGGACTTCTCCAGGATTCTCTGCCTGGTCTCATTTGAACTGCTTTCATGAACGCGAATGTTTCGGATGGTTAATTTTTATTAATATAAACCGATAAAGAATGCTATGAAAACCGAAAAACCCGGGGGAAAAGCCGAAATGAAGAGAATCAGGATACTGTGCGTTGCGGATTATCACAGACGTAAGGATTTGGCGGACAACGTGGAGAAGCTCGCGGCGAAGCAGAAGGTAGACGTCATAATCAACGCGGGCGATTTCCTTTCGCAGGAATTCGCTTCCAAGGTGCTCGAAGCGACGAAGTTCCGCACCTTTGTCGTGCGCGGCAACTGGGATTCCGAGCTGAAGGTCAGGAACAGGAAGGTAACGGTTCTCGTCAACGGGGTCGCCGAATACATGGGATATTATTTCCTGGGCGCGGACCACCGGCATTATGACGCGATAGAAAGGCTTGCCAAAGGAAAGGATGCGAAGAAAATAATCCTGCTCACGCACGACCCGCCTTACGAGATACTCGACATAAGCTTTTTCGGCAGCAACGCGGGCTCGCCCGAGCTTAGGCTGGCAGTCGAGAAGATTCAGCCGGCTCTGCACGTTTTCGGCCACATACACGAATCAGCCGGCATAATGAAATACGAGAGGACGATATTCATCAACGCCAGCCTGCCGGAATTCAGGAAAGCGGCAATAATAGAGCTCCCCGGCCAAAAAGTAAGGATATTTGACGTCTGAAACGCAGGCGATTTACCCGGAAATACCGGGGAAATGTGGGGATAATTTTATATATCAGTTGCCTAATATTTCTTCCTATATCACATTTTAATTGCAGCCATACGTTTAGAATGGCCGATGCATATGGTGACCATTATGCCTTTCGAAGAAAAAGACCTCCAAAAGAAAACCGACGGGAAAATCGTGGAAGAGGAAGGGATAGACAAAGCTGTAAAGAAGGTAGTGGAGCGCGTTCTCAAGGAGATGGAGTTCGACCTGGAGAACTTCCTCGAAGACGAGGAGAATGACCTGGCAGGGCTGGTATTCGAAACCATAATGTCCATCCTTGAAGATGAAATGCCATTCATCGAAGATGCTTTTATCGAGTCGGAGTACGAATTAGAATCGCTCATTGACGAGGACGGGGAGTTTATTCTTAACTGATGAATGCCATTTGTCATTTCTAATAAGTAGTTAATAATGTAAAGCTTTATAAATATGCATAACATTATGAGATTATATGGCAAACGAGCTTGTGCCTGTAAGGGCGGAGGCATTGGAGCATGCGGATGACGGAATTTTTTCAGATTATACACATCCGGTACTTGAAGGCCTTATTCAAAGAGTTGTCAACCAAAACAGAGATGCGCTTCCAACCGATGCATCGCGTAAATTAGTAAGGGAATTATTTCTATACGGTTTCATTAGAGCCAGCGGCCAGGAATTTTTAAACATGGACATGACGCCGGAAGAAAGAGAAATGCATCCGGACGAATTTAGAGAAATTTTCCCGCAAATTTCTGAACGCGCAGGGACATTCAAAACCAATAACGGGGTTTTGGGCTTGTGCGATTTTAACGGGGAAGTTTACATTCGGGGCGGCGATAGCTATCATGGATTTTTCCCTGACGATGAAGCTGAAATGCCCCAAGGCGTTGAAGGCTCGCTTTTAAGTCTCGGCTACAGGCCCAGCAGTCTTTGGGTCCCGCATAGTTCATTTAAACAAAGTTATTCTGACGCAATGATGGAAAAGTTATTTCGTGCACTTCACTATTTCTCGAAAAAGGCGAGAAATCTAAGAGGAGAACCAACTTCAGGGATGATAGTAAAGGATTTATCGGAACCAGAACCACCTGCGCCATACAAAAGTAGGGATCCCAGCCTTGCAAGAATTAATTTACTAAACACCATATTGATTCCCGGAAACAGGGAAAGGGTAATCCAAATTTATAGATAGGATAAAATAAGTTTTCCTTTGTCTATTTTAAGTCGGTTCAAACCCCCTCTATCATCCCACGGAACATTTTTAAACGTTCTTAGCCAATAAAAGACAAGTGATTGGCATGGTGAAGACTGAAAGGTGGGAAGTTCACAAGCGAAAGGGGGTCAGTTCATCCCCGAAAATGCCAGCCCTGTTTCTAAAGGTCTTGAGTGCTTCTCTAGGAAACTGAAGCTCGATTCTAAAGGACGGATATCCATACCTTCCGAGCTGAGGAAGAATTTCGGCCTAGATGAAGGAATAGATGTCGAGCTGGTTTTTGATCTCAGGAAAAGTTTTGCGGTTCTGATTTTCAGCGAAAAGGAAAACAAAACGGGGAGTGGTTTCTATGGTCGGCGTTAAGGCTCTGGAGAACGCGCTGCCTTATCTCTCCTGTACTGATCCGGGCTGCAATGGCTGTCTTGAACTTAAAGGAGGATCGTTCCAGGCCGGCGAAATGGGAAAGAAAATAGCAAGCGGTTACCTTGCCTGCTCATGCGGAAGGGAGTATAAAATTTCTGGCGGGATTCCGTACTTTTTCGATTTCTCGGAGGACAGAAGAGGGAGAGAAATACCTGAGATAGAGGCAGACATAACGGAATATGCGTTGGAAGGCAACGCCAAGATGTGCCTTGACCGTTTTACCCAGCTTGCCTACAGACTTTCCGAGGAATGCGGCAGCGACCTTGAAGCTATAAAGGAGATATTCAGATTCGAAACCGGAATGGTCCGCTGCCTGGATGAAGGCGGAAAAGCGATGGTATCTCAGGCTGCGACCGCGGCCAGGTATAATCTGGAAAGGTACAGGGGCTGCTACACTCTTCCTGAAAAAGTTACAGGTCGCATCCGAGATCCCTATCTGCCGGAAGGCGTGATATTTGAGGGGGCTATGGCGACGGGCGAAAACCTGGCAATGCTCACCAGGAAATTCGGCGGTGTTTCGATAGGCATAGACATCTCCGAAAGGATGGTAAGGGAAGCGATGGAAAGGACGGATAATAATGAAAGAATATTTTTTGCGCAGGGCAATCTGGAATGCGTTCCCTTGAAAGCGGGCAGTGCGAGGCTTGTTTTCATTAACAACGTCATAGACCGCATTCCCGACCCTCCAAGAATCGCGGGAGAGCTGGGAAGGATTTCAAAAAGCGGGAGCGTGGCGGCCGTATTCAACTGCTCGCCTCTCCAGTTCGTCAGTCCTGACGGTAGCAAGGTCTACGTGCCGGAAGGAAAGAGAATGAGCGCGGAAGACGTGGTAAAATCTGCCGGCTTCGAGATTATCGACAGATATGGGATTGATGATATCCCTCCGTGGAATCTGGAGACAATTTTCGACGGAAGCGAAAGCCTCCCCATGGAGGGAGTGATAGGAGTGAAGAGCAGGAAATGCGGCGACGTATGCTGTTGCCGTTATAATTTGAGAGGAGGCGATTGATATGACAGCTGTCCCGGTGAATGAGAAAATTCCGGTGATACGCGGGCTGGATATAGGAAACGAGAAGATGGAAGAAGCCATGCGAAGCGACACGATGCTGCTGATAGACGTTGAAACGTCCAATATATGCAATCTCGCTTGCCCGTATTGTTTCAGGGATGTGTATGGCGGCCACTCTGCACTTTCGAAAGAGCTGGATATAACAGAGAGGCTCGATCTGCTCAGGCAGGCGAAGAAGCTGGGATGCGAGACGATTAAGATAACAGGCGCTGGCGAACCGCTGATAGACAGGTATTTTTTCGAGATGGTGGAATACGCGAACAGGCTTGGGATGAAGGTGATGAGCTTCACCAACGGTCTGGTGATAGACATGGAAATGGCGGAAAGGCTGGCGAGAGCGAACGTGTCGCTTATCGTGAAATGCAATTCCATGAGGCCTGAGATAGAAGACAGGATGGTCGGAAGGGAAGGCTATGCCGAGAAGAGGAACCAGGCGCTTCGTTACCTGATGGACGCGGGACTCAACAGGAAAAAACCGACAATGCTCGGCATGGACGCGGTCATAACCAGGCTCAACGTGGGTGACGTGCTTGACCAGCTTGAATTCTGCAGGGTAAATAACATATTCCCGCTTTTCAGGCCGTTCATGCCCATAGGAGGAGCGTCTAAACTGAAAGACTGGGAGATAAGCAAAGGCGAGACTATCGCGATATTCAGGAAAGCGCAGGAGATGGACAGGAAAAAGTTCGGGTTGAAATACGGGATGATGTTGCCATACATAGGCGGCGTATGGTGCAGGCAGCTGCACTACGCGTTGTACGTCAACATCCTCGGAGAAGCGTATGCATGCACTGGCTCGAGAAAGAAGCTGGGAAACGTCAGGGAGCAGAGCCTGAAGGAAATATGGAACGGCGAAAGCGCGAAAAGGATCAGGAGCACGCCTTACGAAAGCTGCCCGATGAGAGAGGCGTATTGGAGCGGTGATAAGAATTACGACTGCGTTTGAAACTGCATCTGGCCATGGCTGAAATTTATATCAGGAACCGGATAATTTAAGTATAGGTGTAAAAATGCCAGCCAAAATCGAACTCATGAATGCACGCGGAGTGAGGGACTTTCTGCCAGAAGACGCTATATTCAGGCAGAGCGTCATAAACACGCTCAAGGGGATATTCGAAACTTACGGCTACTCGCCGCTCGAGACGCCGGCCATCGAAAGGAAAGAAGTCCTGTCGGCGAAGTTCGCGGGCGGGGCGGAGATACTGAAGGAGATATTCAGGTTCGGGGATCAGGGCGGCCGCGAGCTGGCGTTACGCTACGATCTGACCGTTCCTCTCTCGAAAGTCGTGGGCATGAATCCCAACATCCCGAAACCTTTCAAACGTTACCAAATTCAACCAGTATGGAGGGACGGGCCTGTGAAACTCGGCAGATTAAGGGAGTTCTGCCAGTGCGACGTTGACATCGTCGGAACGAAATCCATGCTGGCGGATGCCGAAATCCTTTCAATCGCCGACGCTGTTTTCTCCTCGCTTGGGCTGAACGTGGTCATAAAAGTGAACAGCCGCAAGCTCATGGACGGCATGCTCGATTACGCGGGAATAAAGGACAACAAGATGGAAGCGATACTTTCGATAGACAAGCTCGAGAAGTTCGGCAGCGATGCGGTGAAAAAAGAGCTCGAAGACAAGAACTTCGGAAAAAAGGAAATCGGGAGCTTAATGAAGATTCTCGCTCTGAAAGGAAACAACAAAGAGATTCTCGAAAAAGCGGGGAAGATGATTAAAAACGAGGAAGGGAAAGAGGGCGTAAGCGAACTGAAAGAGCTGGTTGAATATTGCGGGCTGATGGACGTGAACGTAAAGATAGACGTGTCGCTTGCCCGCGGGCTCGAATATTACACCGGACCCGTTTTCGAAGTTTACCTGAAAGATTCGAAAATCGAATCGTCAGTCGCGGGCGGGGGGAGATACGACAGGATGATAGGCATGTTCATCGGACGCGGCGACTACCCGGCGACAGGGATTTCATTCGGACTGGAACCCATACTGGAGGCGCTTAAAGAGAAGAAAGGCGAAACGTCAAAAACGGTTACCCAGGTTCTCGTGATTCCCATCCAGACGATGCGCGAGTCGCTGAAGCTTGTCAGGGAACTGAGGAAAAGCGGGATAAAGGCGGAGATAGACCTGACGGGCAGGGGGATATCGGCGAACCTGAATTATGCGAACGTGCTTGGCATACCCTACGTCGCGTTTTTCGGAAAAGAGGAGATCAAGGCCGGGAAGGTGAAGCTGAGGGACATGAAGACGGGGAAGGAGAAGATGGCAACTGTTGAAGAAGCATCATCTGTGATAACGTCTAAGCGCATCTAATGTTTTTAAATCCTGTTTTCCAATACCTTTACTTAACTGACGTAAAAGAGAAAATGATATTATGGTAATGAAGAGCATAAGACACATTACGAACTCGAGTTCAAAAACAATCGTTCCTGACACTTCTGTTCTGATAAATAAGAAGCTTTCGGAGCTTGTCGAGAGCGGGAAGCTTGACAACACGAAGATAGTCATACCTCGGCTCGTGGTCGACGAGCTGCAGGCGCAGGCTTCGAGGGGGAAGGACATAGGTTTCCGGGGACTGGACGAAATAAAGAGGATAAGAACGCTTTGCGAAAAGCACAAGATAAAGCTAATCTTTACCGGAGAAAGACCGACGCAGGAGGACATAAGCCTCGCGAAGAAAGGACGGCTCGACGCACTGATACGCGACTTAGCGGTGAAGGAGAACGCCACGCTTCTCACCAGCGATTACGTGCAGGCGCTGGTCGGAGAAGCGGAGAACGTTTCCGTGAGCTACATCCCATTCACGCTTTCTGATAAAAGTATAAAAATCGAGGAGTTCTTCACGCCGGACACGCAATCCGTCCATCTCAAAGCCGGGGTCAGGCCATATGCGAAGAAAGGCAAGCCCGGAGAGGTGAGGCTTGTCCATATAAGGGAAAAGCCCGTCGACGAGGACGAGCTCAAATCCATAACGTACGAAATCCTTTCAAAAGTCCATAAAGACCCTTCGTCTTTCATAGAGATAGGCAAGCAGGGGGCCAGCGCGTTAGTCGTGCAGATGGGAAGATACAGGATTGCCATAACCAGGCCGCCTTTTTCGTCAGCGACCGAGATAACCGCCGTGAGGCCCATAGTGAAACTCGAATTGAAAGATTACATGTTACACAAGGAACTTGAGGAAACGATAGTTTCCGGATTAAGGGGAATACTTCTGGCCGGACCGCCGGGTTCGGGGAAATCGACGTTTGCGGCCAGCATAGCCGAATTCCTTTCGAAGAAAGGGAAGGTTGTCAAGACGTTCGAGCAGCCCCGCGACCTCCAGGTCGGTCCTGAGATAACGCAATACGCTCCTCTCGAAGGCGACTGGGAGAAAACGGCCGATCTCCTTCTTCTCGTGAGGCCGGATTACACGATTTTTGACGAGATCCGGAAGACGAGGGATTTCAGGGTTTTCGCTGACATGCGGCTGGCAGGCGTGGGAATGATAGGAGTCGTGCACGCGACTGACATGATTTCAGCCATACAGAGGTTCATGGGACGCATAGAACTCGGCATCATACCGCATGTGGTTGACATCGTGATTTACATAAAGGATGGCAGGGTGGAAAAGGTGTACACGCTAAGCCTGATAGTCAAAGTCCCGTCAGGTATGGTGGAGCAGGACCTCGCGCGTCCGGTGGTCGAAGTCAGGGATTTCACGACCAAGAAGCTCGAATACGAGATATACACGTTCGGCGAGGAGAACGTGGTCATCCCGATAAAGGAAACGCCCAAGCCGCTCAAGGACATGATCACCAGGACCATAATGAACGAACTGGGAACAGTGGACAGGGAACTGCAGATAGAATTCATTTCCGACAACAAGATAATCCTGAAAGTAAGGAACGATGTGATAGCGAAGGTCATCGGCAGGCAGGGGAAAAACATCGAGGCTTTGGAGAAGAAAACAGGAATCA
>Ga0315282_10016395_pt1 | contig 10828 bp, 13 predicted proteins | sample YL17G07_20_MG_FD_203693 | JGI IMG/M metagenome (GOLD analysis project Ga0315282, IMG submission 203693) | Sediment microbial communities from Yellowstone Lake, YNP, Wyoming, USA - YL17G07_20 | ecosystem: Environmental > Aquatic > Freshwater > Lake > Sediment | place: USA: Wyoming | collected...
AGCGTGCTGCGACCTCCACTGGGCTTTCCTTGAGAGCTCTTACTCGCTCAATCTTCTCTCTCACAGCAGCGCGATAGAACTCTGGTACGCCCGTGTAGCCTAGCTCTGGCCGCTCCTTGACGATGTCGTTCACCTCTGCTACGAGGTCTGCTGGTTGGGGGATACGCTCCCACTTGATGCCTTTTCCTTTCTTGGCCTTGGGCAACAAATAGCACCTATGTCTCATAGGTAACAACCACGGTTATATAACATCTATGTGTCATAGGTGTGCCTGAGGTAAATCCGATGCCCAAGACCCAACGTGGCAAACCGCCAGGCCGCACAAGTATCGGCCTGCCGAACCCGATGGTCGCAGAGATTGACAGAATCGTGAAGGAGCATCCGGAGATGAACTACACACGTCAACAGTTCGTAGAGTCCGCCATTCGCGAGAAGATAGAGCGAACCAGGCTACTTGAACATCCAGGACGCGCGTAGCCGGTCACGGAAATCCACAACTACGCCGCGCAAGATTTCGCTCCTAGCGCCGATGACCTCCGATTGGAGTTGCTTCCACTTCTCATCTGGGTTGGAGCGGTCAAGCTGAGTCATCAGGGACTCCACGTAAGCCAGAGCCTCCAAAGCGCCTCGGGCGTAGTCGTTCATAGGTTGAGTCTCCTCACGTGGCCTTCCAAGACCGCGACGATGTAGTCCTCCGGTTCCGTGGCACTCTGCGCCGCCACCAGCAACGCCGCGATTCTGTTATAGACCCAGTGTGGAATCATGACCTGCATCTGATCAGACGCAGCGGGCTGTGGAGTTTCCATGAACCGTGCATACCCTACAGATCTTCATATGTGGTAGGGGAGTGGACAAGACTTGGAGAGACCCAAACGAAACTAGCTCGAATGCCCGCCGTCACTTTCAGGGTTCGCTGATGCGTTTTTCGAGTTCTGTGAGTTTCTTGTGCTGCGCAAAGATCATCGACAATAGTAGCGGCACTTCCTTGACAGGTGAGGCGAGGGTCCCGGCTTGCGGGGCATAGAGCTTACATTGGTTGAGGAGGTCATCGAAGACCGCTCGGTCTTCTGGTCCAAGGAACTGCTTGAACCTACTCAATTCCGCTATCTTCTGTTCGACGATGATGCGCCATGACGGTATCGTTCTCCCCATCGTTGCTCTCCACTAATGCAAATGCGAGTCTGGCGGATATGATAGGAGAGGGATGGAAGCTGAATCACGGAGACTCCTGAAACTAGCCGCCGGGCTTAGCCGACTCTGGACTCCCGCAGATGCAAGAGTGCTCTCCACGATCCAAGACCAACTAGCGCAAGCGGCGGAGATTGACAGACATTATGGCGGGCGGTGATTGAGGCGGACGGGATAATCCCGGTGTCGCGCATTTTGTGGTCTCGTTAGCCTTCAAACAGCATGGGGCCGGAATGGCTCTTTCAGGTGGGGTTTCAGCGGGGCGCTATTCTTCGGAGAAATAGTCGTCGTCCATCCTCTTGATCTCGTAGGTCGCTTTCGTGGCTCCAAAGTCAATCCACACTCACAGACGTCTACCCTCAGTGGATGCGACCTCATGTCACAGCCTACAATACGTGGGCACAAACGAAAGGACGCGCCCGACTCGCGTTGAACGATTGACGCATGACATGAGGAAGGCTGAACGTTCTACTGCTCTTGCGGGAGTTCACTGGAAAATCTGGGGTGTTACGCGGTTAGAGACGAAGCAAAGTGAAAGTCTGAAGGCTAGCTTGATGGCTTTTCAGGTCTCTCGTTTCTTCCACGATTTCACGACGACTATTGCGACTGTGGCAACGAGTCCGAATAACACCAAGTATGGTGCGTACACTGTGAGTGTGTTGACGGGTTCAATGACGCCACCGACAGGATTAGGATTTATAGAAGCTATCCCGCACTCCGAGAACCTAAACGCGGCTATTCGCGTTCTCCAGCCAACGTAGTTCGCAGAGTAGTATTGGTTTGTATACCAAAACGTACATCCGTCCACCGGGTCAACCTGCATAGCACTATAATCGCCCCAGCGCTCGCTCGAGGTCTGCGAGCTTCCTCCCACGATCAGCGTGAACTCGCCTTGCGGCATAGTGCCGACGGGATCACTTTGCAGTCGGCCAGTGTATCGAATGCCTGGGAAGACAGTGTCGCTTGAGACACTATACCCCAAAGCAATATTGCCGGCTTTATCCATTGACATACTACCCATCCAGCGATTGGTTGCATCGGGCGAGTAGTCCCCTTGCTGAAAGATGGACCAAACACCGCCTACCTTTCGAAGCTCATACCAACGGATACCGACAGTCGAATGGAGACCGAACGCCACTCTGACAGCGTGACTTACGATCAGCGTCTCATACGTCCCGAAGTTCCGGTAGACTAGGGGATACATTGGCATCTCGCTCTTGGAATCAACCTTTTGCGTAGTGCCTGGCTGAGTGATACAAACCCGGGTACTCCAATCGCCACACACATTGGAATCGAAAGACGCTGTTGGCAGGTCCGGGAGGGCCGTGAAGGTGGAGAGTAGTGGATTGCTGAAATCTACGTGGAACTCGCTTAGCTCAAGACGGTCAACTCCACCCAACCCTTGGATAGGATCGTCGCCATCAACAAAGCGAAGGAAGACGTTCGGAGCGCCGGCTGGCGGAGGAGACCCTTTCAGATCGCTGGGCAACATGAAAGTGTTGAATGAAGGTGGTGTTGAATAGCCGAAGTGAATGAAGACAGCAGGATTGCCGAGCAACATGTTGGCACGATCGAACGCCCATGCGAGTCCAGGCGGCGGGCTCCAGTGGGTACCCATGTAGTATGCGTCGGGCCATACACCAACCTTGGAATAGTCACACACAGTGTCTGGACAGGGGAAGTTGTATAGGAACCACCCGCCGGCAATCGGATCGGGTGTCCTTGAGATGGCGATGCATTCATTTGTGAATGCCGTCGCGCTGATTAGCCAACGGTCGGCTAGATGGTCGTACAATACAATGGGATCTACGTTCGCATTCTGGCATTCGTCTCCAGTCTGCGCAGCCTCCCACAGTTTGAAGTAGGCAAGCGGATTCAAGAGCATCGTGCCTGTCTTATCGAAGATGGCAAATTTCCCGTTCACAGATTGGATGTAGTGGCGTGGCCCAACTGCTCCATTTGTGTCAGGAACAGGGGCAGAAGAGGTGATGCCATCGATGCCATCGAAGCTGACGATGGGAGTTGAAAACGGACCTTTCGAAACCAACACCGAAGGTTCTCCCGAAGCCCCACCAACTAGAGTCCTCAAGTCGATGTTCAGGACGAATGGAGTGACAGCACCGCCGATGAATGGCACCCCGTTACTCGGCCTCAGGACCCCCGCGCCTCCCCAAGTGCCATTATCGTAGACCAGCTCCGTCGCTGCGAATGTGCTCTGCACCGACGAAAGAGCCAAGACAACAGCTAGAACCGCAACAGCGAACAGCTTGAGCGACCGGGTCACTAACTCAATCCTCACGTGACTACGCGGAGTACGCCAGTAGGTGCCATATTACGCTTGCTCGAAAACGGGAAAGCCAGTTTTCACGTTTCCACTGCTGATGTATCGTGTTGGATTGAAGAACCTGTTCAGTTGGGGAGAGGCTTTTCGCTCAAGGCACGTCGTGCTGCGAACAATACTTGTTCGTTGTCTTTTGTAGCGGACAAACAACTACGGGTGGCGACCGGAGGTCGCAGCGCTGAACTCTCTGTTCAGCACCCTCTCCCAGCGTAGGCGCCGCTTGCCACATAACGAAATCAATACCATTCATACCCGACAAGAGAATCAACAGAGAACCCGTGACACCGCCATAACCAAACCCACGTACAATCAACGAAACCCCTACTGTCACCTTGATGCAAGTTGCATCTTACTCATGGACATTAGAATCTGAAAACGCCCCAATACATTACAACATAGGAAAAGCCTCTCAGTATAACGCTACAGATCTGAACGCCGTATCCCCTAAGCTCAATGGAATGGGTGATTAGATGTTGCATCATCGCATGTCGAGTTGGAACTCCCTGAAATTGTCATTTTCATGTCAATAGACTGCCCCGGATTTCAAAATGGGCTACAATAATTGAAAATGAACCGGTGCCGCAGCGGCCCTGATTCGGCAAGCCCACCATGCACGGCATGGGCGACCCACGGTCGCCCAGCTGGACACCGCGTTCGCTAGCGGCGGGTGAGTTGCAGAGAAGAATCAGCTGGTCTCGTAGAAGGCTGCTTGGAAGGCCACGCGGTCGACACCGCGTTCCACGTCCCAGGTAGCCTCCACGGTTCCAAGCTTCGCGTTGATGCTTGCGGATCTATCCTCGAGGTCCAGCTCCCGCGCCACATAGTCCTAGCGTACGAAGTTCCTCGAGACGCAGAACATAGTCGGGATCGTTTCGAATCTCACCAGCCATAGTGACGATGCGACCGCCGGCAGTCTGATCGCTCCGTTGCCCGACCCTGCCGCCAGGGATCAGACGCTCATTAATCACCATGGTCTCTTGGACCTTCATATTGGAGACATGCTGTTGTTCCTAGCTGCCTACGTGATGGCCGGGCGCTCCAAGATAGCCTGGCGAAAATCCGCCAAGGCCTGCTTCTGTCTTGCGATCATTTTCCTTGCTTTGTCTTCAGCCGCCATCTCACACAAGTACTCGATTATCCGGGCGGGCTCTTTTCCTCCGTATGAAGTACTGTCATGGCAACTGGCTGAGTTCTTTGGTGGAAGAGCACCTGTGTTACCTTTGCTTGCTCCCTCGCACCTGGAAAGAAGTTGCACCGTGCAGACCGTGATCGTTAGTTACACAGATTTCAGAGACTACTTGGCAGGACTTGACTCCAACAAGGACTTGGTGAACCTAGCAAGAGTAGTCGGATGGAATGCGTCTTTGTGCTGACGAGTAGAATACGCGTCAATATTTGAACCGTCGTCCGTCGTTCGTTCTTGGTTGTGTGTGGGCAGGCTGGTGCGCACACACACAATGCCAAGAACGACGACGGACGACGCCCGCGCTCACCACTGATCATCGTCCTCTTCGCAGGCATAGTCATCGTGGCCATCGCATTTGTCGGCATCATCATTGGAATCACAGCTGTCATGGCACTAGTCATGATCGTGGGAGTATTCACAATATTAGTCGTAGGGATGATCGCAATCGTCATGGTCGTGGCCAGCTTGGTGAGCACACACATAGGCCAGCAATGATTACCGACCATTCCCGTGACTGCCAAGATCGTGATGTTCACGAAGAGCATAATCAGAGGGAGGCGCGCGCATTCACCAATCTCATTCTAGTACGCGAAGGGTAGGTCCTCAGGGTTCCTCTTAGGATCGGGTGCGCATTCCTAGGCGGATTGCCAGGTGTGCAAATCACTTGGAAGCACAGCGCGCAGATGAAGGAGAAGAAAGGCGAGCCGATCGATAGCTAGATCGATGGCTAATTCGAGCGCTAGGTGACAGCTTCATTCAGATCGGGCACGCACTCCACCGTCGGCAATTTGCTGCAATCTCCACTTCATCCCGGGATGGTCTCTCAAGTGCTTGGCGCCCGGGAACAGCAGATCAATCACGTATTCATTTTTCTCGAAAAGGTTTTTCAGAAAATCCAATTCGTGAGAGTCGAATCTGAACAGTTCGCGGCAAAAGTCACCAACAGTCTTCTTCGCTTCAGAAAGGTCGAATCCGATGTCACGGACGAGATACGGGCGCAGATCGCTAGCCACCTCTTTCTCGGTTATGGTATCCGCGGGATTGCTTCTGAGACCGGCCCTAAAATCCCAAGGAATCTCAGCACAGCAAGAGAATATAGTACACTTTCTGAGTTTCGAGCTATCCATATGATGATTGGATCTAGCAAGGGCACATACATCAAAGAGATCCCGCGGCGCATGCCTCTTGATCAACGCTTCTATCTTGGATCCATAGATCTCCTCTCTTGACAAAGTCCGTATCTGTTCAGGGCTCGTATCGAATAGGTCAAAGGGCTCCGCATTGGCAGTTGGGAATATCGGAACGCGAGAAGAAACGTAGTTAATCTCAACCTTCACTCTATCAGCGCTTCCGAAAATGTTCGTGTATTTCGCTTCAAATCTGTCTAGGGCATATTCGTTGAGATGACTGTCAACTTTGTATCCACCGGACTTCAATATCTCCATAATGCGCTGTCTCACAACATGTCTATCTCTTGTCATGTTGCTCTTGTCGCCGTTCCGAGTTAGGACGAGATCGATGTCTATCGAAAGTCTTGGAAGCTGATTGTAGCAGAGATTGATGGCAGTCCCGCCTCTCAGTGCCAAATACTGCTTCAATTCCCCTCTGTTGACTTCGGACAGAATCTCAATCAGTCTGTAAAGTTTCTCAAGCGGCAAAGCCAAGAACCCGGTTTTTCCGGATATCATGTCGAAGTAGTTTTTGTCTGGGATTCTAGGCAAAACGAATCTTCTCTTCCAAGTCTGCTGGCACTATCAGATTCCATTCCTTTTCCAGCTTTCCTGATCCTTTGTCTGTCAAAAAGTAGTAGGTTTTTCTTGAGAGCTTCTTCCGTACGGATTCCAAATCACTGTCGTCAATGTGCCAGTTCTTTCTTATCTCTTCTCGAGATAGAAAGAAGCCAAGCTTGTGAAAGACAAATTTCTTCTGTTCCGCAATTGCGTAGTCATAGAGCCGGCGGAAATTGACGTTTCTCATAGATGACAAGCTTTTGAACGCTTCCTCAAGTCCACCTGCGAGATCTATTCGATCTATGCAATCGAGTATTGTTCTCTCTCTGTCAGTGACTGTCAGTTGCGAAGTTCTCCAGATTACTCTCTCTGTGCCTGCCAGATCTCGCCTAAGTACCCACTTGTAGTGTATCCGTTCGTAGTTGAAACTCCTGAATTGTCTCGGTGAGGCCAAGGTGACTGTGTTGTAGATCGCGCTATTTGCAACGCCATGGATTTCCAATGCAGAGTGATAAGTTAGACAATATGGGGAAGTGATTTTGCGGGCGAGGAGAAACTTCTCTGCTGCCGGTTTATGATCGCCAACACGCTCTGGGGGAACTACCTCGTAGAGTCCCTTCCGCACCCTCACCACTTGTTTTGAGTGCAAAAGCTGCTTGAGCGTATTCATGCAGGTAGCAATGTTTGGGATGAGAACGAGGGCTTCCTTGGTTGTGAAGAACCGGTCATTCAGGAAGGTCCTATACAGTTTGGAGGCCATTATTACCGCCTGATTGACGCAAGTGCTATATAATATGGCTGTTCCGTCAATTTTGTGGTAGTCGCAATTACCAAAACACTGACGAAATTGCTATATCGCATAGCAACTGCGTCAATTGCCCGGTAACTCTCCCAAAGAGAGGCGCAACGACTCGCGCGACGCGCGCGCAAGATCTGATGAAAGCCGAGTCTCATGCACCATGATAACCACCTAACCTCTCGAAAGCCAACATCATTCAGGTAGTCTCATGGGTTCAGCTTTCACTATCTTCGGACCCTATCGTGGGTTTGAAATGAGCGGTCACTTCTCGCCCTCTTGCGTAGATAGTGGAGCGTGCTCTTTCCGATTCCAAGCCTCAGAGCCTCTTTTTGAGAGATACCTAGGATTCGTCTTCGGAGTTCCCGCTCATCTGTTCCACTTGGATTTGGCGAAGGTTCTGAGAAATCGAGTTCATTGTTTTGACCGGCCAAGCAGCGGCCAAGCTCAACCGTCTTCTGTTCGATAGCCGTGTCCCACTTCAACGCACGACCCTTGTAACGGACTCGAATTGAATCGTTCACGTAGCAGATCGAGGAATCGCTATTTCGCTTCCGCTTCGAAGCGATACCTGTAGTCATCGCCTGTGAAGTAGAAACCGGCAAATCCAACACTTTCGATTCGAAAGCCTCCATCACTGTCACGTCAGCTGTCCAACGGAACGGCTCTTGCAAATCATACACAAACGACTGCTTCGTTTCATCGGAACCGTCCTCGACATATGCAGTAAGCACGGGATCAAGGTGCTCTGGATCAAGCGCACTGACACGGCGCATGGCGTCCACTTCTACATCAAGATCAGTCCACCGGTCGGGGCGGATGAGTGGTTTTGTGTGTGTCCGCACCACGAGACCACACGCGTAGTATTGCAGAAGCCCTGTTTGTGGTGAGCACCAAGAAGACGTGGTTGGTGCGTAAACGAACGCGAGGCACGCTGTCTGATGGGGGGGAGAACTGGGTCAATCCGAGCAAGTGCGGGAGCTGATGCGATGTATCCTGTAGGGTGGAGACCACTAGCAGCCGGAACCGTAGGGAGTCAGCGGCGGCTAGAGTCTTCGTCTACGTCGGATGATCGTCAGTGCGATTAGGCCTCCCGCCAGTCCCACAAGGATGGATTCTGTTGGGAAACCTGGAATCGGTGATGGCGGTATCGATGTTGTTGTCATTGTTGAGCTTGTGGTGTTTGTGCTGTTGGTGGTGGAAGTGGTTGATGTTGTGTTTTGAGTCAGGGTCGAGGTTGTGGTTTGAATCACGGTTGTCATTGATGTGGTCGTGCCGGGGACGATCTCTGGACCGTAGTGGAGGATTAGGCCTTGGTTGCCCGCTATCCATCCGTCCAGCGACGTAACCATGAATACGGAGTTGAGGGAGACCGCCATGGTCGGCGGAATTGGCGACGTTGCGACCACGTTCCAAGTCATACCGTCCCAGTGAACGATCAGGCTCAGATGAGCCGCGGAACCTGTGGAGTTCTGTCCGACCGCCCAGCCATCGTTAGCGCTCGTCATGTAGACTGATGTCAGATTTCCTGGTGGAGCTGGGACGCGAGTCCACTGGGCGCCGTCCCAATGAATGATCGAGGCACGGCCGTCTGTTCCGTTGTTGCCGACCGCCCAGCCATTGTTCGCGCTCAGGAAATAGATGGACCTGAGGCCTCCTATGCCTGCTGGCGTTGTAATGGCGCTCCAAGCCAAGCCGCTCCACCGGACGATTATCGGTCCGACCGGCTTGATGGTCGAGTTCATTCCGACCGCCCATCCATCATTGGAGCTCAGCATGTGGACCGACTGTAAGGTCGAACCGAACGGAGTTCCGCTGGGCACTGAGGTCCAGAGTGTTCCGTCCCACTTGAGCGTAGCCGCGCTTGCGCTCGCGCTGCCGGTTCCGACGGCCCAACCCTCAGTTGCGCTGAGCATGAAAACGTCGGTGAGGTTTTGCCCTAGCGCGACGCCGGGCGGCGTGATGGCATTCCATGTGACTCCGTTCCATCTGAGAATCGTCGGTGGGGTTCCGTGGTTTGTGGCGTTTCCGACGGCCCACGCGTCCGTGCTAGTTCTCATGAACAGCCCGTTCAGGTTTACGCCGGACGGTAGAGTCTGGTAATGATTCCAAGATTGTCCGTTCCATCGGAAGATGGTTCCGTTCCTTCCCACTGCCCATCCATCACCGGTGGAAACCAGGTATAGGGCGTTGATGCCGGCGAACGTTGGACTGGTCTGCGCGAACCATGTCGAACCATCCCAACGTATGATTGTCTCAGCATCTCCCACCGAGACGCCAATAGTCCCACCGATCAGAGGAAGCATAGTTATGTTGTTCAGGTTGACGGTCACGTAGCTCCGGACTATCGACCATGCAGTGCCATCCCATCGAAGAAGTAGGCCCTCGCCGGTTGAAGTGATGAGGTTGCCTGCGATCCATCCGTCGGTTGCTGTGACCATGTGGATCGAATGGTAGGCGATGCCTATTGTAGGGGCGACCATCGGACCTGTCCATGAGGCGCCGTTCCAATGAATTATCGTGCTCGATGCACCGACGGCCCACGCATCCGTCGCGCTGACCGTGAAGACCGAGTAGAGGTTGCTGGTCGTGGGTGAGGTTGCTGACGTGTCCGTCCAGCCGGCCCCGTCCCAGTGGAATATGGTTCCAGCAGTGCCAACGATCCATCCATCGGTCGACGAGACCAAGTAGACTCCACGCAGGCTCTTTGAGGAAGAAGCAGGAGGATTTGGTGCGAACACTGACCAAGTGCCTGTCGGCCAAGCTCCAGACCATCTCAGAATATTCGCGACGCCGCCCGTGCTGTTGCCCACGGCCCATCCGTCAAGTCCGCCGGGCAAGATGAAGACCGAGAACAGGTCAATTGTTGCCGCTAGGGGAACTGGGACTGTTGCCCAAGACGTGCCGTCCCAATGAATGATTGTGGACCCCTTACCGACGGCCCATACGTCGTTTGCACTTACAATCGAAACTGACGTAAGCGTGTGGGCAGTGGCTGGTATGAGAGTTTGCCTCCATTGGGTACCGTCCCAGAAAAGCGCAAATCCGCTTCCGGGACATTCGCTAGTCCCGGTGTAAATGTTGCAGGTTCCACCTACAGTCCAGCCGTAGGATGATGTGAGCATCTTGACACCGTAGAGGAAGGGAGCAGGCGCGATCCGATTCGTAGGAATCGTAGTACCGTCACGCGTTGGGTTCAGGGAGGTCCACTGTGAGAGCTGCGCAGATGCCGGCAGGAAGGACAGAGTTAACAATAACCCGATTACGCCTACTGTGAAGGCTGTGAATCTCATTCTTCGTCCTAACATTTCATCATCAACCTACTATCATTCACCATTTTTCCCAGTTTCATGATCATGATTCTCCTCATTCGCCGGACTTGAGGAACCGTTCCAAGGCTTCGCGGACAGCCTGCGAGCGCGAGCGGACTTTGCCTTTGTCAATCAGGTCGTCCAGCTTGTCCAGGATCGTCAAGGGTAGGCTGACGGTTACGTTTGCGACCCGTTGACTTGGCCTTCCTGGCCTACGTGGCAACATGGACACTTCGCATCATCTTCGCCCGCGTTAACTCAGCAGGGACAGGCCTG
>Ga0315282_10016396_pt1 | contig 10828 bp, 9 predicted proteins | sample YL17G07_20_MG_FD_203693 | JGI IMG/M metagenome (GOLD analysis project Ga0315282, IMG submission 203693) | Sediment microbial communities from Yellowstone Lake, YNP, Wyoming, USA - YL17G07_20 | ecosystem: Environmental > Aquatic > Freshwater > Lake > Sediment | place: USA: Wyoming | collected...
GCTTCTGCAACCCGGGGGCGTCTGAGTTTGCCTTCGATTATCCTGCGGTACAGGCGTACAGATGCTTCGACCTGCTTTCTCCGGAGGAGTTTTCGCTGCAGCAGTTCTCGGCGTGTATGAATGGTAAACCGGTAGGGGCCATTCGAGCGTCCATTGGAATCGCCAGCAATGAAGCGGATGTTCAGAGGTTGATTCAGATGTTGAAAACCTTCGTCGACAAAGCCGCACCAGACAGCGCCCGCACAGCACCTGAAATTGTGGGCGACTGAGATTTATTGCAGAGTTGGTGGCCAAGAAATTCACCAGGCAAATACTCGACCAGATGCGGAGAAAAAGGCCTAAACACGTCAAGAACAGAGATGCTCATGTTAAGTGGCTACGCACAGGATCAGGCGGATTCCAATAGTTCGTGGGACTGAACTCGTTGGAGAGAGAGAAATACCGACCATCAATCCATACTCCTTGCACAGTTGTGTCAGGGAGCGACTTCTAATCCTGAGAATCGGGCGATATTCTAGAGGGTCTTCCCTATTGTTTCTCAGTTGCTCGGACTAGTCGTGGATCGACGTATTTCCAGTCTATGCTTCTGTTCATGAAATCATTTCGTTCCTTTTCGGTTGTTGGGACTTCATTGAAGGTGCAGTACTCGTCGCCGCACGCGGCACAGTCATTATGCACTTGCTTTCTGCTGGGATCCACGGCCATGAATTTTGCCGGGTCGACGTAGCAGTAAAGACTACCGAGGTCAAGTTCTCCATATTGCTGAAAGATTCGCGCAAGGACGCAGTCGTAGACCTCACCATTCTCATGTTCGACGTAGGCGCCATACTTTGCCACAGGATAGTCCGGTAATCCCCGTTTGATCCTCTCCCCAACCCATCTGCCATATTGTAGTATTGATTTCGTGATCAATGCCCTTCCTTTTTCGACACCAAATTCTTCGACAATCATCTTGGAGAATGCTAAATGAAGAAGCGCTATCCTTGTGATAGCCGTCTCGACTTGCTCCTTTGCTTCCTTAAGAGGGACGAGTTCTTCTTTTTCTGCGCTATCCAACCGCCTAATCTCCTATACCTATCCCTATTCCGTCAATCCTCATCAATGTTTGTGAACTTCAGATCATCGGTCAGAAGCTCGGGAGAACGTCTTCACTGAACCGTTTTAGTTGTTCAATTTGATTCCAAGCGACGACTACTCTTGGAGAATAGGATTCCCCGCGTCGGAAGCACGATACCGAACTTGGGTTTCAAAGAACTCACAACCTCATCAACGTGATCAACTGGTTCTTAATCGTTCGCATGGGTTAGCATGGTTATCGCCTAGCTCGGTAGGGCAGACCTACTTCTACCCATTTTGCAATGCACGGGTTCCCAAGAGCCACACGGAGTGTAAGTTGTTTTTTGCCTAATCTGATTACTGCACTTCGGCAAGTGCCCGCCAATTTGCCTTCGTACTCTCCATGTCTGCAAGGAGAGTTCATTCCAGGATTATCCTTACTGACAGATGCGTCATAATGCGTACTCATAATTCGTATTGCCACGGCCGCGTCAATCTTACCAACATTCTCCTTCACCGCCTTCCCGATTGACTCCAACCTATAGTGGGTGCTCGACGGCTTCTTCCGCAGCACAAGATGGCTTTTGATCTCATCTGTCAACGCATGGTTCGTCATGTAGAGATACTCATTCGTTGGCCTGATTACCGCGAAATTTCCCGCTGCCTTGTGAGCTATCGCTGCCTTTCCGCTCTTGTCTAGAAGAAGGAAGCTGAAGGAGATACCGCTTTCAACACTCGTCAGGTATTGAAGCGCCGATTCTACATTAGACTCGAATTGGGCTAAATATCGAAAGACCGCCCACATTGGAACACCGATCTTTGCTTCATCCGGTCTTGGCCCTACCTCAAGTGAGTTGCCAAACGCACCAAAGCCTGAGCTGTTCACGACTGTATGGTAGGCTAGCTGCCCCGGCACCGTTGGGACTAGGAAACGGTATCCCTCGCTTGGCGTTGAATCAAGCAGGACTAGGAACTGATCAGTGAACCGTCCGCCATCATCATTATGACCGCCAATCAATTCTCCACTCCTAGTCGCGTCTCCCCAAGCAGCAAAAGCACTGCAAAGAAGTGATTGAAGCGCCTTTTCACCACCGCGCATAATCATGAGATCATATTGTGAATTCAGAAGAACGATATCCTCGTATGAGACAGCTGCCCCATTTGCCACTCCCTCCATTTCCGAAGAGAAACCAGCATGCAACGTTTTGATCTTCTGACCGTATTCATTGAGATCTTGAGCGACGTCTGATTTGCTCATGCCAAGCAAGGTGGGTAACATTGTCCAAGCATTACGCACAGCCCTCTGTATGAGATCCTTCGTCTGCAGTCCATACTTGACTCCTATTTCCCTATAGTTTCCCCATACTCTAACTATTGGCATTGGCGCGTTCCACGGATACAAGTCAGGTTGCTTCCGCTGGGGTGATTGCATTCTTTGATGTTTTCTCAACTTTGTCACACAATTCCTCTCAAAAAATCAGTGACACGATTAAGAGCTTACTTCTTCAGGCAATCCGTACCATCGTTTCCTCTCGCCGACCCTGGCCCTCATCTTCCACTTCATGCTTTTCGGATTTTTCTCAATTCTCTGAAGCAGAAGGTCGCACTGTTTTCTAACGCTGTCGCGCATCATATCATTCTCACTGAGCCTGTCCAGGTAAGCAAGAATCCGATTGAGGTTGATCGTGAAGGTCTTGTAGATTCCCCAGTCTCCAGAACATAGGTCGGCGATGTGTTTGCTGTTGATCTTCTCTGGGACATCTGAATCTGCCAGCTCATGGTCGTTGAGGAGGCAGATCACGTCTTTCACGTCCTTCTCGTTCAGTTCAGCGATTTGGAGTTTTGTCATCAACAGATCTGTAAGTGGAACAGTGGGGTAATCGAGTTCTAGTCGGCCGCGCATATCCAGTCTATGTGACATTGACAGTACATCCAAGAACACATCCACTCGGAGTGCGTCCTTGCCCGAGAAGAGGAGTCTTTCTGATCCGTGAAGCATGTTGAAATCGTCGTCCGCAGCGTAGCCCAGCTTTCGAAATAGTGCTATGATTTGTCCTGACTGTTTCGAGTAGCCCACGAAGTCTATGTCGGTTAAGGCTCGTGGAATGACTTGTGCGCGGGCGCTCTGGCTATGCATCCGTATGGCGATAGACCCTATGAGGCGCAGACTGATGCCGCTCGCCTTAGCCGACTCCAAGATAACCTGCATGTTACTAAGAAAGTCCTGTTCAGACACCAGCGCGGTTAGCCCTCCACTCGGAAATACTGGTGTATTCCCTTCTTATCCAATTCCACGACGTAGCCGCGCAAAATTCCTTCACTATATTCGCTGCCAGGGTTCACGCATAGAGTCTTGCTGATCATTACATCCCCAGCGCACTCGTGTATGTGACCGAACAACCCCAACTTTGGTTGGTACTTCTCAATTATCTTGCGCACCGCTGTACTTCCCACCGGAATCCGCATAGGTTCTCCTCCAACCAGAACGGGCTGGAGTTCCTCACTGAGTTTTGGTGCTACGTCAAGCCCTGAATCGTAGGGTGGAACATGTAGGTTCAGAACACAGTTTCTTGGATCCTTAACTTGAGAAATCATTGCTTCAAGCATCTTCTCAAGCTCCTCTTCAGAATACTCGCCAGGTGTCTTCCAAGGCGTGAAATTGCTTGCGCCCGAACTGATCATTTCGTGAACGCCATCAAGATCAACTACCTTGTTCTCAGGGTTCTTAACGAATTTCGAGGCGCTAATCAGTTCTCCACATTTCGGGTTGTCATCGTTTCCTTGAAGCATGAAGAATTGCACGTTCAAACCTGCCAAGCGTTCGTCTGCAAGCTGGATCCAATCCTTCATACGGTCGATTATGAGTCGGTTAATCAGATCGTTGAACTTCAACCGATCTTTTCTCAGCTCTTCAATTTCACTGGGATCCGCTACGTACGGGTAGAAGCCTGAATCGGCAACGGCCTTCTGCATATCTGCGAGTTCCTTCTGTGTTCGCAGTATATGCTTGTTCTCAAGAAAATCGCAGCGGTATTCACCGTTTGGTTGTTTTGCGATTGGGACTATCTTCTTTCCCGTTAGGTCTCCACCTACAATGACAACGTTAGCCTGGTAGAGGCCGTACTTCGCGATGTTGAGTGCTTTCCTGAAGCACACGTCGGCTCCGTGAACGTCGCAGCAGTAGTATATCCGCGTGTTAGGCGTAAGCTTCGGCCTCCTGCAAACTCGCTGAGTTAGTGCATGAGAGAAAAAGATTGTGCTGGTTTCTTGATGCTGAGAGCACCGGTCGTTCTCGAGTATTCTGGAGACCATGAAAAGAAAGAGCAGGGAAGGGTCGCTCAGTGACTTCCCTTACTCAGGTGGGATCGTTTGGAAGATCTGCTTGAAGTCTATGCCGTGTTTGAGGTTGTACCAACGCAAGACGAAGTAGATGACTATCCCGAGCGCGATGGTGACGGCTGTTGCCACAAGTCCGGTCGACATAGCATAGTCAACGAATGACAGTCCAGGTGTTAGTGGTGGGACGGACCCTATAACGCCAGCGAAGATGTAGAATGGTATGATGATCATTAGCCAGAGAATAGCCACAGGAACCATCCACTTGCGCCATGGCACGGCTTTCATGAGGTCAGGTCGGCGTCTTTGAAGCAACAGTGCGCATATTGCTGGGAAGATAAAGGACGTGAACGTCATAAGAACGCTCCAAAACGCGTAGTTCACTGGGTTGAAGTCGAAGTAGATCAAAGTTAGGAAGAAGATCACTGCAAGAATGCCCTCTAGGATCACTACCTTCATTGGCTGCCTAAATCTTGGGTGAACATCCGAGAATGCCTTTGGAACCATTCTGTCGACGCCCCATGCAAACACCAGCCTGTTAATGTACAACATACTCGTCGGAATGCACAACCAAGTCCCCACCGTACCTGCGATGGCCGCGATAGTCCACACAGGCCATAGATTCGGGGCTGCGATCGTTACGAGGAGGGCGTTGATGGGCGGCAAGGCCAATGGGGCGGCGGAACGGGCGTTCCAGAACAAGTAGCTCCATGCAACTGTGAAGTTATAGTCGAACTGGACCAAGACAAACCACATGAAACCCAGCGCGAAGATCATGTAGAATGTTAGTGAGCCAAAGATGGACATCGTCAAACCTTTCTTCACGTCGCCTCTGAGTTCTCCGCTGATGCCCGCTGAATACTGGTAGCCGCCGATCGCGAAAAGTATGTAACCCATCAAACCCGCCGCAGCGGTCATGTCGTATGTTCCCTTCGGATCATATCCTTTGCTTACAGCCGTGGAGATCAGTTCTTCTGGTGAGATCCCCATCAGTGTCTTCATGTTCTGACCGAAGATAGGCTGTGAAACCATGCTAGTTCCCACTGTCACGATAACTATGCCAAGAATCGAAAGTCCTCCTAGCAGAGCAATGAGGGTATAGTATCTCCTAGGGGGCATCATGCATATCAGCATCCCCAAGATCACTACGATCGATCCGACCACAGCTGCCCCTGGTGTGTCCAGTAACCAAGGTATGTTAGCTGTCGTGACTCCTGCCACTCTTAAGATATCAACGAGTTGCTTGATGTTTCTAAGTGTCACCCAGGCCATGAAGCCCCAAACAGGTATCCAGGACCACACAATCCCCCAAGAGTTGATCCATCCCCAGAATGGGCCCATCAGCCTAGCTGGGATAACGTAGTCTGCGCCGCTCCGCGGCATAGGCGTGGTAATTTGAACGTAGAGTATTGCAAGTAGGTAGCTAGCTAGTCCGAAAAGAAGGACACCCACTAGGTACGGCGAATAACCCAGTATCAATCCCGCGGGCCACAGCCCCAAATAGGCGACTGACCAGGCGAATTTGCTGCCAAAGACGTTTCCGATGTTCCAAAGCGTTGCTTGAGTAGAGCTTGCTTCTTTCACAAGACCTGAAGCTTTTCTCGCGAATAGTTTTTCTTCAATCGATTCAGACATTGAAAGTGCTCCTATTTCTCGTAATTCTTAGCCGATTGGTACGCATATAAGACATTCGATGAATCGACGTATCTGAGCTATCCCCCCACATACTTCCGCGATCTAGAAAAAGGGACACATGTTGGAGGATAGAACAATCTACTTCCAGAAATCAAAAGGCAATTTAGTGATCGTCTCTGGTTTTCCGCCAGTTACAATTACCTCGTTCTCGACACAGGCGGAATCCTTAACAGATTTTACGTCAGGTTCCACGCAGAAGACCATGTTCCTCTTCACTTTCCCAGTAACTCCGGGTAGAAGATACGGGTTCTCCACGATTTCCAGGCCGATGGCATGGCCGAAGGGTGAAATGGATATGCCGGCTTTCTCGAACTGCTTCAGCTGAGCGATCGAAGTCTCGATCTCTCCGTTGTCGGTGAGAGCATCACTCATTGCTCTGGTTGCTTCACCAGCGGTTTCGATCAGCATTCTCTGTTCTCCGTTCGGACGGCCGACGCAACCTACGCGGAGTATGTCGAATCCGTAAGAGTTAACCCATCCAACGAAGTCGATTGACACCAGCTCTCCCTTCCGCACCTTTTTTGAGGAGGCGAATGGCCAACGTATTCCTTTCCTCATCTCCGACCCTGACTGGATCCTATCTCTTACGACATAGTCTGCACCAGCATCCATCGCTTTCTTTCGCGCTACGCTGCCTATCGCGCTCTCAGTCATACCAGGCTTTATTGACTCAACGGCGGCTCGGACAGCCTTGTCAGCGATCCTGGAAGCTTCTTTTATGAGTTTGATTTCGTTCTCGCTCTTGATCATCCGTTGCTCTGCAACGATCTCATCACGGAATTCCAGTGAGAGTTGTGGAAGAGCGCGTCTAATCTCGTCAAGGTAGACAGCGGGAAGTATATCGCTGCCGACTAGCACCAGCTTACTCTTGTCCAAGGAAGATTCTCTAATCGCATCAACCAGGTCCACTGCGAAGTTTGTGCCCGTCTTGCTCCTTCCAACCCCTACGACAGCATCAGCCTGATAGCCCAGCGGGGCTACCAGCGTGGTTTCCCTCTCTTCGGTTGGAACTAGGAATGCGCTATATCCCAGACCGGACACGAACTCTGTCCGCATACTATATGGGAAAGCGTTCTTGTGACCGCAAAGATAGCACACGTTTCCATCTCTTTCTGCGTATCCTGACACAGCAAGTAATCCTGCATATCCTAATTCTCGCGTGCGATCTTTCGTCCTCTCCAGCCTGGCTTGAAACTCAGTCTTAGGGATTGAGAAAAAGCGACTTGGCATTCGCACCATTAGCCTCCACTACGGCCTTGAGTCCTCTGATCGCTCTTCTTGAGCTTATAGCTGTTGATAATTCTCAAAATAAATTCGTGAGCAAACTCGCCTTATCCGTGAATCGTTCGCGAGGCGATTTGCCGAATAGACTTCGATGCCTACCTGAAACTCGGAAAGACCTCTTCTGTGAACAGCTCGAGTTGGCCACGTTGATCTTTCGCAGCGAATCTCATAATGAATGTCTGCACGCCTGCTTTCGCAAGCGAATCGATACTCCGAACTACTTCACTCGTGCTTCCAAACGGGCCCCACCGGTTACGCTGTCTCCAACCCATATTGAATGATAACCGTGGCTTTCGATTCGTTTAGCTTGGTCAATGATGTTATCGAAGTTCGGATTGGAAGGTGAAAAAATCAATTCTCCGTGGGTTGGAAGAAGGATACCAATGCACGCCTTTGACAATATGCTACCGACCGATGCTATCAGTGGCCTTGCTGAATGAGGATCGATGAATTTCTAGAGTCCTTCCACTACCAGATCACGGATTACTTTGAGTCGCGGTAGAGGATCGATGGTTATGTCTCCGGTGACCTCCGTGTGGCATGAGAGGCCAGCCTTACCGTTCACTGTCACGTTACACCGAGCGCATACCCTACGGTGGCATGATGCATGCGAATAATACGCTATGCTTGGATCAAGATTCTCATAGATGTAATCCAAGACATCCATTACAGTCATCCTTGGTTCCAGCGGGACTTCGTAAGTCTGGTAGTGCGGAGAACTGTCCATGGCTGGATTAAAGCGGGCGACTGTTACTTTCATCTTTCTTGTTTCCATCTTCATTCACCCAATTCCTTCACTGCTCTGATTATGCCTTCTTCGAAGCCGAACCTTACACGTGGAGGCTTGAATTTTGTGATCGTGATCGGCCTCGTGCTTAAGGACATCTTCCCGTTAACTTGTCTGACAACCACTTCCCGAAGCCAGCGACCGTTGTCAGTGTGCGGATAATCTGAGCGGTTGTGCACTCCTCGGCTTTCAGTCCTGAATAGTGCAGACCGCGCCGAAGCGAGAAGAATCTGTGTCAAACTTTCGACTTCTATGGCGTCGATCCATTCCTTGTTGTACGCTCGGGCCTGTGTTTGAATGGATATTCGCGGCACCTCATTTGCGATTATCGACTCGAGTTCTGCAATAGCCTTCTTCAAGCCTGCTCCGTTCCTAATGACCCAAAGGTTCTCGTCAGCAATTCGCCTCACCTTCTTCTTCAGATCCACCGCGCGAATGCTACCCTGTCGTGTTAGGGGTTTAGTAAGATGCGACTCTATCCGCTTCAGCTGTCTCTTCTCCAATTCCTGAACCTTTGCTCTCTTCGAATAATCCGTAGCCGATTTCCCGGCAATGGCTCCTTGAACCAGTATCTGCGTAATCGCAGACGCGACTCGGTTAGCTCCGAATAGGCCTCCGGAACATTCGCCAGCTGCGTATAAGCCCTTCAGCGTTGTCGAAGCACTTTCGTCAACCATTATTCCTCCTTCCATGTAATGCGCAGCCGGCGCCACTTCGACCGCATTGCCCTCCTTCAGCCAATCCATTAGATTGGAGAAGTCGGTGCGTAACCATTTCCATCCAGGATAGATTTTTTCAGCTTCCTCAACTATGTTCAGTGGCACATTCTTTATCGAGTAATATGTTCCGCCTCTCGGTGACCCGTCCCCTCTCAAGACAACTTTCGTTGCGGCCAGTGAGAAGATGAGCTTGTTCCATTCCGTAGTAGAGGCTATTCGATAAATTGACGGATCGTACTCATCTCTTAGGAATGGGCGGCCGTGTTTCTCGAGTAGGTCTCCGAACATTTCGATCAGGATGTATGGGAAAATGTCTCCACGTAGCGCAGGAGGCCAAAGGACGACATTGGGACAGAAGGTTACCATCTCCATGTTAAGAAGGTCTGCTCCCGCCCTGTATGCGGCGGCGTGTAATGCTCCTGTCAATCCTCCAGGTGCGCTCGTGAACGAGTAAGCCCTCTGCCATCCACCAGTCGCAATCACTACAGCTTTCGCTCTAGTGGTCTGGAGCATTCCACTGTTGATGTCAAGTCCCACCACGCCAACAGCCGACTTGCCCTGCGTCAGCAGGTCTGTGACATACAGATCATTCTTGATTGTAATGCCTCGCTTCTTGACCTGCTCGAATAGGACACTGTTGAGTTCCGTCCCTTCAGTCAGGATTGCCCGCTTGCCATCCCATAGGTATTTCATACCCCAATCGATCATCTCTTTGGTTCTAACTGGGGCGTCACGAACATAGGCCTCAACCAGCTTCTGGTTGTTCAGGTAGTAACCTTGAATTATAATGTCATGGAAGAAACTCTCTTTGCTGTCCGACTCGTTCCCTGCTAGACCGATCTTGGCTGCCCCGTCGCCGTCCAACGTTATATCCGCGCCCGCTATCATTGTAGCACCCGATTTGCCCACAGCCCCATTCGACAGCAACAAGGTTGAAGCACCCTGATCGTGTGCTTCAATCGCCGCGCGCAAACCCGCCCCTCCACTTCCAATTACAAGAACATCAACCGCTTCTTGCGCCGACAAACCGGCCACTCCAGTTGGGTGAGTGGTGCTCGAATACATATGCTTTCGTCGTCTCGCCCGTAGACGTAGTATGGAAATCAGAGTTAGCGTAACGCAACCAAACTTTGACATCGATCCATTTCAGGTTCCATGCTTCTCCAAGTCTGCGCGTCTCCTTGAGAGCTTGTGGGAAGCATGCGGTTTTTTCCGCAGGCTCCAATTAGCTAATCTATCTCGTTCTCTGTTGGGATGAATGGGAGTATCCTCATCAGTTGCTGTAGGAACCTTGGCCCACTGTGCGGTCGAACTTGGAACCTTATGGTCCGAACCCTCTGAAAACGTAGTGGGGAAATCTAGAGTGATGGTGAATAGGGCCGAGAATCCCAAAATCATGAGAACTTGGACCACCGTGACCGGCGTGGAAACATCAGTGATGTCGACGACATCTTCTCCTGGGTGGATGCCCTTTGCAGAAAGCTAGACTGAGAATCGTGGGAGTGCATTGTTCGACTTGCATCCTCCCCGTTCGTAGGGCGCTTGAGAAAGCTGAGGGCGTCAAGTCAGTGGGAGCGAACTACATGACAGATCTGATTCTCGTGGACTATGACGAGAAAGTCACCAACGAGGCTGAGATTATGGCGTTGATCAAGAGTGTCGGATACGAGGCGATAACGCTAGCAGCGCCGTACTTCTGAAGTCAGAAAGGGCATGTGGCTGCCGGTTCAGAGGAACGCAACGACTATCGCGATTGGAATGGTCGTCATTGATCTTCCCTGACACCCCCGGCGCTTCCCAACTAACCCCCGACTTTTCATCTGACGTTGAAGTGACTAGGTCATCCTTAGTGGAATCCTGTCCGTCCTCGGTCAAACCTTGAGAACCATGAAACTTGGAGATGAGAGATACGCCTAAGAAATGCGGGATTAAGTACGGTATAGCGGGGTTC
>Ga0315282_10016397_pt1 | contig 10828 bp, 8 predicted proteins | sample YL17G07_20_MG_FD_203693 | JGI IMG/M metagenome (GOLD analysis project Ga0315282, IMG submission 203693) | Sediment microbial communities from Yellowstone Lake, YNP, Wyoming, USA - YL17G07_20 | ecosystem: Environmental > Aquatic > Freshwater > Lake > Sediment | place: USA: Wyoming | collected...
TTTAAGCATTACCATTTTTGAAAATGATGAATTACTACCATTACTTACAAATTTTCACCTCCAAAACCAAAAGGAGGCTACTTATAACCAGTTAACTTTATTCAACTTTTAACCGGACGCTACTGATTTAAATTGTAAGAATCCAGCTGGGGTGATACAAAAGATGTAAGCATTGAATTAAGAAAGTTTGATAACCCAAAAAAGGAGGGCATACCATGAAAAAAAGATTGTCGGTGTCTAAAACGATGGGGGTGATACTCTGTTCCTTGGTCCTAGGTCTTCTCTCTGTCAACACAGCAAATGCCTGGCAACCCACCAAGCCTGTCGAATTCATCGTCCCTGCAGGTGCAGGCGGTGGCGCTGACCAGATGGCGCGATTCGTTTCCCCACTCGTTCAGAAGTACAACCTTTCTCCAAAACCTTGGATCGTAATCAATAAATCAGGTGGTGCGGGTGCAGAAGGGTTTATGTACGTCAAGGGGAAGAAAGGGGATCCCCATGTTGTGATCATCACTTTATCCAACCTCTTTACAACCCCTCTGGCGACAGGCGTTCCTTTTAGCTGGAAAGATCTCACTCCTCTTGCCCGCCTTGCCCTTGACTATTTTGTCCTCTGGGTCAATGCCGAAGCTCCTTACAAGACTGCTAAAGAATACCTCGATGCGGTCAAGAAGGAGCCAGAAAAATTCATGATGGGTGGGACAGGGACAGCCCAGGAAGACCAGATTATCACCATCATGTATGAGCAAAACTTTGGTGTAAAGTTTACGTATGTCCCCTTCAAGGGTGGTGGAGATGTAGCAGTTGAACTCGTTGGGAAACACGTCAATTCAACGGTCAACAACCCTGCAGAAGCTGTAAGCCACTGGAAGGCGGGAAGGCTTAGACCGTTAGCGACCATTGACCACAATCGAATTGCCCTTCCGGAATGGGATAAGATTCCAACCATGAAGGAGGCAACAGGCGTGGACATGAGCTATCTCATGCTTCGAGGTATCTTTGGAGCCCCTGGGATCACGAAAGAACAACAAGATTTCTATGTTGACTGTCTAAAAAAGGTTACCGAAACACCTGAATGGAAAAAATACGTCTCAGACATGGGCCTTCAGGCAGCTTTCCTTTCCGGACCTGATTATGCGAAATGGGTTGGAGAACAAGAAACAATACATAAAGAACTCATGACAAAGGGAGGCTTGATCAAGTAACCCAAGAAGAACAGCCTTGATCTAAGGGAGCGAGATATATCCCCGCTCCCTTAGAAAGGTTTTATTATTCAAGTAAGCTTGTAAAGGAGGAAAGATGCGAAAGGCTGATATTGTCGTTGCCTTAGGTTTAATGCTAATTGGGTTTCTGGCAATCGGGGATTCGATCAGACTTGGTTTTGGATGGGGAATGAGTGGCCCTGAGGCTGGGTTTTTCCCTTTCTATATGGGTTTAGGAATTTTCATATGCACCTTCTTTATTGTGCTGAGGGCCATAAAAATTTACAAGAAGGAAGGACCTGGTAAAACTCTCATCGCAGAAGGAGGTTTAAAACAGATCCTCTGGGTGTTACTCCCTGCCATCGGGGTGGTTCTACTGACAGAGCTGATCGGGCTCCATTTGGCCACTGTCCTTTATCTTGGATTCTATATGGCATGGGTGGGAAAGATGCATTGGGCCAAAGTGATCCTCTTGAGTATTCTGGTCCCTCTGGTCATCTACATCTTATTTGACAAAATATTCTTAATCCCACTGCCTGAAGGCTTGTGGGGAGGGGGTATTTTGGCTTTTATACCCTTTTAATCCCGACAGAGAACAATCACCAACTTATGGTAGGGATGTCGCCCCAAATAGACGTAAGACCAATTATCACGACTTTCCTGTGGGGCTCCATCTGCTAAACCGAAAGGAGGAACGACATTGGATATCTTCTCTAATTGGATCATGGGTTTGGGCGTTGCCTTGCAGCCTTACAATATTATGATTGCTGTAGTCAGTCTCATCTTGGGAATCATCGTTGGCGTGTTGCCCGGCCTGGGTGGAGCCAATGGATGTGCTATCCTCATACCGATTACTTTTGCCATGAATCCTACAGCGGGTGTTATTTTACTGGCATGTATCTACTGGGGATCTCTCTATGGTGGAGGGATCTGCTCTATCCTCTTCAACATCCCTGGAGAACCCTGGGCCGTAGCAGTCACATTTGACGGATACCCCATGGCTAAGAGTGGACGGGCCGGAAAGGCCCTTGTTTTGTCTTTCTTATCCCATGGTTTTGGGGCGATTATAGGCGTCATTTTGCTTACCTTTTTTGCCCCAATCATTGCGGAATTTGCCTTAAGGTTTGGACCCCCTGAGACCGCAGCTGTCATGATTCTCACATTCAGTGCGATGACCAGATTGGGAGGAAAATCCGCCTTAAAGTCGCTGGTTGCCATTTTCCTCGGTTTTATTCTGGCAGGTGTCGGGATGGACATCGTCAGTGGAAAACTTCGCATGACCTTTGGCACTATTCCTCTCATGGGAGGGTTTTCCTTTATTGTGGCTGTCATTGGACTCTTTGGCATTGGAGAGATTTTTCTCACTGTTGAAGAAGGCCTCAAGATGGAGGGAGTCAAGGCTAAGGTGACTTTTCAAGACATCTGGGAGGGCTTAAAGGAGTTGTTCCGGTTCCGAAAGATACTCTTGATGGGTTCCCTGATTGGCTGTTGGCTGGGCATTCAGCCAGGAGGAGCGACACCAGCCTCTTTCATGGCTTACGGCTTTGCCAAAAGTTCAGCCTCTGATAGAGACCAGTACGGGAAAGGTGCTGTGTCCGGTGTCATTGCTCCGGAGGCAGCAGGCCATGGCGCTGGAACCTGTGCTACCCTTCCGATGATCACTCTGGGAATCCCGGGCTCCCCCACGATGGCTGTCATCATGGGCGGTCTGATGATCATGGGGCTTCAACCTGGGCCAATGCTTTTCAAAGAACACGCCCAATTTGTTTGGGGATTCATCGGTAGCATCTGGGTGGCCAATTTCCTTGGTCTGATCCTTGTCTTGGCCTTTGCTCCGGCTTTTGCAGCTATCCTCAGGATTAGATTTAGCATTCTGATGCCTATCATCATCTACGTCTGTGCCATTGGTGCTTTTGCAGTCAACAATAGGATGATCGATATTTACTACATGATCGTCTTCGGCATCGTTGGGCTTCTTTTCAAGAAACTCGACTACCCCATGGCTCCGATGGTGCTTGCCTTAGTTCTGGGAAGTATGGCCGAGTCAGCTGTGAGGCAAGCTCTCATTATGGGTCGGGGTAATCCGCTGATCTTCTTCAGGCCTCCAATTGCCTTGGTATTAATGTTAGTAGCACTCTTCCTCTTCCTCTCGCCGACCCTCTCTAAATGGAGACAGAGGTTATCTGCTAAAAAGGAGGCTAAAGGGTAAATTCATAAGAGGGTCATCATGAAATTTTTGATTACGGGTGGAGCTGGATCAGTGGGTCAAGCCCTCACGGCATTTTTTATTCAAAAGGGACATGAAGTCAGGGTTTTGGACAAGGAGGCTGATCGTCTACGGTCCATGGGACCCAAACATTTGGAGTTGGTAAAGGGAAGGATAGAGGACCCCACCGTCGTCAAAGAGGCCATGAAAGGGATAGATATCCTCCTTCACCTGGCCTGGTCTTTTTCTGACAATCCAATAGAGCTTTTGGAAAGTGACCTGAAGGGGCATATTATATTGCTTGATGAAGCAGTAGCTGCAAAGGTCTCCCATTTCATCTACACAAGCACCGCAGTCGTATATGGGAAACCCATCAGGATACCCATTACTGAAGAGGCCCCTTGTTTGGTGGAAGAAGCAAGAAAGCCTTTTTATGGAATTGCTAAACTGATGGCAGAGAAACTTTCGTTGGCCTACTTCAGGACTAAAGGACTACCTGTGACAATTTTCCGGTTCTGGTGGTCCTATGGCAATGAGATTGGCGGGAGACATCTTCGTGACCTGATCAAGCTTGCCCATCTTGGGGAACCCTTGATGGTTCCCCAAGATGCAGGGGGAAGTTTTCTTCACATGGATGATTTAACGAATGCCATTCTGATCGCCTTACAGAAACCAAAGACCTTTGGGGAAATATTTAACCTCTCCACCCTTTTTCTTAGCTGGGAGGAGGTTGCCCGGATCATCATTGAGGTTACCCATTCCTCTTCTCCACTTGAAATGATACCTACAGGTGAGTGGAAAGGGCCAACATTTTTAGCCGATACTTGGGAATTAAGTACAGACAAGGCCGAACGACTTTTTGCTTATCAATCTGCACTGTCTCACCTAATGGCCAAGCAAGGGCTAAAAGAGGCCATCGCCCAGTGTTATCAGGTTATGAAGATGTAAGTGAATCAGGTTAGATATCATTCGGTTGCCTATACGGCCATGACGAAAATCCGAATGCCTACAAATCCAACTGCAACGATGCTGCGTCCCCTCCTTTATTCATATCGCAAGGCCTCAATGGGGTTGAGCAAAGAGGCTTTCCTCGCAGGATAGAATCCAAAAAATACCCCTACAGAGCCAGAAAAGAGAAAGGCTAAAAGGATTGCCTGGATCGAGAAGAGGGTAGGCCATTGAGTAAAGCTGGAGAGGACCACGGTCCCCAATATCCCGATCCCGATCCCCAATATCCCTCCCATCAGACTTAGGACAAGGGATTCGATGAGGAACTGAAGAAGGATGTCCCGACTCTTGGCACCCACGGCGATTCGAATGCCGATCTCTCTTGTCCGCTCAGTGACAGAGACGAGCATGATATTCATGATCCCGATTCCCCCTACAATCAGAGAGATGGAGGCGATGGCACCTAAAAGGAGAGACATCACATTGGCCGATTCCTCCCGGCTCGACATGAGTTCCGTCAGGTTCCTCACAGAAAAATCATTATCCTGGTTTGGCTGAATGCGGTGTCTCTGCCGAAGGAGTTCTTTCAACTGCGTTTCTACCTGTTTCACGTCATCCGGTCCCCATGCCTGGACCGCGATGTTCCTTACCATCCCGGGAAAGGTCTGTCCGAATAGTTGCTTCTGCGCGGTAGTCAGCGGTACAAAGATGATATCGTCCTGGTCCTGTCCCCACGTTGTCTGGCCCTTGGGTGTGAGAACCCCAACGACTGTAAAGGGAATTTTCTTGATACGGACGATCTGGCCGACTGGATCGATCCCTCCGAAAAGGTCATCCACGACTGTCTTTCCCAAAACGCAAACCTTCGCTGCTCCATCGAGCTCCTGTTCGGTGAAGGGACGACCTGAGGAGAGGGACCACCCTCTGATTTCGATCATTTCAGGACTTGTTCCGGTGATACCGGTAGACCAATTTTGATTTCCATAGACCACTTGGGCCACCCCGCGGATGCTCGGTGCGACATACTTAACCCCCGGGACTTCTTTCTCGATCGCCTTCGCATCGCCAACGGTCAACGTTGCAGCAGTCCCTGCCCCCATATGGGATCCTCCGCTCGTCGTACTCCCTGACTCGATCATGAGGAGGTTTGACCCCATGCTGGCGATCTGCTCTTCAATCCGTTGCTTTGCCCCTGATCCCACAGCAATCATGGCAATGACCGCACTGACGCCGATGATGATTCCCAGCATGGTGAGGGCCGAGCGCATCTTATTGACCATGAGCGCTCTGAGTGCAATTCGGAAACTGGCGAGAAGGGTTGTCATCATAATAAAAATTTAGGTTGAGGTTAAGGTCGAGGTTAAGAATTGCTAAACCTTAACCTTAGCCTTAACCTGATACTCAGCCCTAAAGGGCTGAGTTACGGTCACTGACTACTGTCCCATCCTTAAAAAGGATGTTCCGCTTTGCAACGGATGCAATGTCAGGCTCATGGGTGATCATGATGATGGTGATTCCCAGATCTCGATTGAGACGCTGAAAGATCGCCATAATCTCTTCGCTCGTCTTTGAATCAAGATTGCCTGTGGGTTCATCCGCCAGAAGGATGGAGGGTTCGTTGACCAGCGCCCGCGCAATTGCAACCCGTTGCTGTTCTCCTCCGGAGAGCTGACTGGGATGATGATGTTCCCTCCCTTCCAGGCCTACCTCTACCAAGGCTCTCCTCGCGTTTTCCTTTCGTTGATGTGCTGATGTCCTTGCATAGATCAAGGGGAGTTCAACATTCTCCAAGGCTGATGTCCTCGCCAGGAGGTTAAACCCCTGGAAGACAAAACCTATCTTCCGATTCCGGATCTCTGCCAGATCATCCCTTGAGAGACGTTCCCCATTAATCCCTTCTAAGAGATATTGGCCATGTGTGGGCTGGTCCAGAAATCCCAGGATATTCATAAAGGTTGATTTCCCGGAGCCCGAAGGTCCCATGATGGCCACAAAGTCCCCCCGTTGAATCGATAAGGAGACGTCACGAAGTGCATGAACCTCCACCTCACCAAACCAGTAGATCTTGATTAAGTCTTGAACCTGAATCAAAGTATCTGTTGCTTCTGAATTACTCATTGACTTTCAAGCTTTCTCGCGACGTAGGTCATTTGCGCATTGCACCGCCCCCGAAAGGCGAAGGAGTGGACCGGTTCTGTGCATTGCCTTTAGCCATCTCTTGGACGATCACCTCAGTCCCCTCTTTAACATCTCCGGAGATAACCTCACTAAAGGACCCGTCGGTGATCCCCAACACAACGGAAACGGGAGCAGGGTTCCCTTCCGCGGAAAGGATCCAGATCTTTCCTGACCTTTTTTCATCAGCCTCGGAGGATGAAGCCGACTCGGCGAGCTTTTGCTTCTGTTCCGGCGTTAAAATCCCCATGATTTTCTGTCGTATCAAATTCTGAGTCTTTGTCCTCACCTCTTCCGGCTTTGACTTCTCACGAATCTCCTGGATCTCCTGTTGCGAGACCTTGATGATCATATCCACTCTTGCTTGTTGTTCCGGGGTGAGGTTTAATCCTTCTGTGAATCGACTCCCGGATGTGAGACGGCCCTTCGATTGGGATGCCCCCTCCCCCTTCTTTCCCTGTGCAGCAACCTCATTTCTTGCCGTTTGAGGCTGGTAACGGAGGGTGGCATTGGGGATTTTCAAAACCCCTTCCCGATGTGCCACCACGATGGTGACATTTGCCGTCATGCCCGGTTTGAGCTTCAACTCCTTGTTGCCCACCTGTATGACCACGTCGTAGGTAACAACGTTCTGAATCATCTGGGGAGCGTTCCGAATTTCGGAGACCCTCCCTCGAAACGTTCTTTCCGGGTAAGCATCGACGGTGAAGGTCGCCTCCTGCCCTTTTTCAATGCGGCCGATATCGGCTTCACTGAAATTTGTGTCCACCTGCATTTGAGTCAGGTCTTTGGCGATGGTGAAAAGGGTTGGGGCCTGGAGGCTGGCCGCTACGGTCTGGCCCACATCGACGTTTCTCGAGATCACGGTCCCTTCGACCGGAGATCGTATGGTGGTGTACCTCAGGTTGATCTCCGCCATCTTCAGGGCCGCCTTGGCATGTTCCACCTGTGCCTTTGCAGATTCTATCTGAGATCTGGCCACTTCTAACTGGGCCTTGGTGGCCTCTCTTTGGGCCACTGCAGAATCATAGTTGGCCTGAGCCGTATCGAGGGCGGACTGGGCAATGGCACTCATCTTCATCAATTGCAGGTTCCGATCCAGAGTCCTCTTCGTATCAGTGATAGACACCTCTGCCTTTACAAGGTTGGCCTGGATATTCTGCAGATTGGCCTGGACGTTCCCCAAGTTGGCTTGTTCAGTTGCCACTTGGGCCTTGGCCTGATCCACCTGGGACTCAAAGATGGCTGGATCGATCTGAGCGATGACCTGACCAACTTGGACACGAGAGTTAAAATCGGCGTAGAGAGCCTTGATCGTCCCTGAAATCTGGCTCCCTACCAGGACCGTAACTACCGGATTGATCGTTCCCGTAGCTGTAACGACAGAGCTGATCTCCCCTCGCTCCACTTTGGTCGTCCTGAACTTCTGGTTCAGCCCGTTTTGACCCTTCCATCGATAGAAAATAAATCCCCCCACCAGCAACACGATGAAAATGATTACGATCGGCAGCAGATATTTCTTCCTTCGATTATCCATGTTTGTACCCTTTGCTCTTTTTTCTAAACTGTAGACGAATGGGAACTCCTTGAAAACCAAAAGCCTCCCGCGTTTGATTGATCAAATACCGCTCGTACGAAAAATGGATCCCCTCTGGGAAATTAGCATAAATGATAAAGGTCGGCGGACCAACCGAGACTTGAGTAATATAGTTCAATTTCACATTTCGATTCTTATGGAGAGGAGGTGGATGATGTTCCACCCACTGTCCAAAAAGTTTATTTAATTGGGAGGTAGGAATCCTTTTCTTCGCCTGCTCACCCACCTCATCCACCAGGTCCAGGATCTTGGGAACCCTCTGCCCTGTCAATGCAGAGATAAAAAGGATGGGCGCATAGGAGAGATATTTCAAGTCCTCATAGACCCTCTTCTTATACTGCACTAGGGTTTCTGAATCTTTCTCGATAAGGTCCCATTTGTTCACAACAAGGATGCATCCTTTCCCCTTCTCATGAATGAATCCACCAATGTGGGCGTCCTGGTCGGTCACTCCCTCTTTCGAATCCAATAGAAGGAGGGCTACCTGGCACCGGTCAATGGTCCGGAGCGCCTCCACGATACTATACTTTTCCAACCTCAGACTGATCCGGCTCTTCCTTCGAATGCCTGCCGTATCGATGAGGATATATTTCTTCCCGTCTCTCTCAAAGAACGTATCGATGGCATCGCGGGTCGTTCCAGGTGCCTCATCGACCAACACCCTTCGATATCCCAATAAACGGTTGATCAGAGAGGATTTTCCCACATTCGGCCTTCCGATGACAGCCACCCTCGACGCCTCTCTATCCCATTTCTCCTCAGTCCATCGGGGGAGGATTTTTACCACCTCGTCCATCAATTCATCAAAACCATACCGGTGTTCCGCAGAAATGGAATAAATCCGTTCTGTCCCTAAACCATAAAATTCATAGACCTTCTCCTCATGGTTCGGGCCGTCAATCTTATTGACGATGAAAAAGACCGTTTTATTCTGTCGTCTTAGAATATCTGCAATTTCTCTGTCTGAGGGGGTAAGACCGTCCTTACCATCCATAATGAAGAATATCACATCTGCTTCATCTATTGCCAACTGACATTGCTCACGCATCTGGATAAAGATTCGATCTTTCGAAACAGGCTCAAAGCCGCCTGTATCGATTAAGGTAAAAACTTTCCCCTCCCACTCCACATCCGCATAATTTCGATCCCGGGTCACTCCAGGCTCATCCGCAACAATCGCCTTCTTTCCCCGAGCGATTCGATTGAAAACGGTTGATTTTCCAACATTCGGCCTTCCGACAATGGCAATGATAGGTTTCATAATGCTTCCCCGATGAACTCATGATTATTATAAAACAGCGCTAAGCCCTTAACAATAAAATACTTTTTCATCCCACTCTTTTCTTAAATTCATATTGACTTTATCCGGCTGAATCAGTAGACTCCATTTCGATCTTTCCTTCAGCCGGGTATGAGCCTCAAAGGTCATTCATTTATACGGAGTGGGGCTTCTAGACCAAATATCACGTAAAGGAATAAATGCTTCCTGAATCTATCCCTTCCTATAGTGTTGGACCTTTTTTCGGCCTGGCCGCCAACGTGGTCATGGCTTTACTTTGTCTTGCCAACTCTGTCCTCCACCGGCAATACCGTCCCCTGTGGAACCTTTTCGTCTTCTATTTGTTCTTAACGTTTTTCTTCTTAGGCTGGGTGATCTACGGGCTGCAAAAGTCGCCAGAATCCATCCTCCTGGGGTACAGAATCAGTCAAGCGGGTTTAGCGTTGCTTCCGGCAAGCTGGGCATGGTTCGTGCTGTCTCTCTTAAATGAGAAACCAAGCCGCCTCTCTGGTGCCATTATCGTCATCAGCGTTGTCACTGCTGGTTTGGCCCTTTTCGGAAACGGACCCCTGTTCTTTGGACTTCCTCTGGAGGCCCATCCGTCCGATGGTGGGATTTTAAGGCCCCAATCTCTCCTTCTCAGACCCGCTATTAACCTCTTTTGCCTCATGGTCTGCCTTTATTACCTCATTCTTGCGATGACAAAACTGTGGCGGTGGAAAAAGCACAAACGCGCCTATCTCGTTCCCTTTGGGATGGGGCTGTTGCTTTGGTTCTTGGGAGGCCTTCACGATGCCCTACTCTCCTCGGGGGTAACGACTCTCGGCAACGAAAAAATCTTGTGGTTTGCCTCGTTCTGGCTTTCGATCCTTTTAGCATTCGCGATCGCTCTGCATTATCGTTCTTTGGAAAAAGCTATCCGGGAGTCACGGGATGTTTTCGAGAAGTTTGTCCCTCCGGCTTATCTCCGCCGAATTGCCGCAAAAGGGCTTCGATCAATCCGCTTGGGCGAAGCGGACCAACAGGAGGTCACTATTCTCTGTTGCGATATTCGGGGATTCACCTCTCTTTCCGAGAAGCTCAGCCCGAGCCAGCTCATAGCCTTTATGAATCGGCTCTTGGAACGAATGACCAGAGCGGTTTCCGGACAAGGAGGGGTGATCGATAAGTTCATTGGGGATGCTGTCTTATGCATTTTTGAAGGCAATGATTCGGCCCAAAGAGCTGTCGCTTGCGGGATAGATATGCTAAGGGCTGTGAAGTCCTTTAACGTCGAGGAGAACCGGCAAGGCGATCATCTCATTCGAGTCGGCATCGGCCTCCACGCTGGGCCGGTCATTCTGGGAACGATTGGCTCCACGGAGCGGATGGACTCTACGGTCTTAGGGCTCACGGTCAATCTTGCCAAACGCCTCGAAGAA
>Ga0315282_10016398_pt1 | contig 10827 bp, 10 predicted proteins | sample YL17G07_20_MG_FD_203693 | JGI IMG/M metagenome (GOLD analysis project Ga0315282, IMG submission 203693) | Sediment microbial communities from Yellowstone Lake, YNP, Wyoming, USA - YL17G07_20 | ecosystem: Environmental > Aquatic > Freshwater > Lake > Sediment | place: USA: Wyoming | collected...
CGATCTGCAACCCCAACGTCGAGTCGGCGAGGAGCTTATCATCCTACGCCGAGGGGCTGGGCCTCGGTAGGCCTAGAGTCTACGCGGGCATCCATGAGATGCTCTCGGGCGGGGCGGTCGACGCCGTCTGGATACTCAGCCCAAACTACGCTAGGCTCGAGGCGGTGAAAGCCGTCGCCGAGGAGGCGGCCCACACAGGCCGTGGTTCTGGGACCCCAGGCGCTCAGGCGGAGGCGTCCTCCTCGACATGGCCTGCCACAGCCTCGAGGCGGACAGGTTCCTCCTCTCGGACCCGGAGAGGCCCAAGAAGGCCCTCAGGCCGGTCTCCGTGCAGGGCAGCATAGCCTCTCTGAAGTGGACGAGGGAGCCTTACCTTTCGAGGCTGAGGACGGACTACGGCGTCGACTACTCCGTCGCCCCGGCCGAGGACTACGCCTCTGTCACGGTCGCCTACGAGGACGAGGACGGCTCCATGGTCCTCTCCGAGGCGAAGACGAGCTGGTGCTACGTCGGCCCGGGCCTCAGGCTCACGCTGGAGCTCCTCGGCCCCGAGTACTCAGTGGCGGTCAACAGCCTCCAGCAGGAGCTGAGCCTCTTCCTCAGCCGCAACGTGAGGGCGCCGCCCTCCGAGGAGTTCGTCGAGAAGCAGGCGGCCGAGCAGGGGCTGATGCCCGTGGTCCCAGACGAGGCCGCCGCGTACGGCTACCTCGCCGAGACGAGGCACATGGCCGACTCGTTCCGCATGGGCGTGGAGCCGGCTGAGACCTGGTGCGACGGCCTCATGATCGCGCGGCTCATGATGGCGGGGTACAGGTCCGCCGAGGAGGGCAGGACCATCGGGTTCAGCCCTGAGGCTCTACGCGGCTACACGCCCAAGGTGGCGCAGGGGAAGTGGAGGCCCTAGGCGACCCCATCCCATTTTTCTAGGGCGGAGGCGGAAGCTGATCCATGGAGAAGCCTACTAGGGTCAGCTTCACCAACCTCGGCAAGGTCCTCTACCCGGAGTCCGGCATAACGAAGGGCGAGGTGATAGGGTACTACATGAAGGCGGCGCCCAGGATGCTCCCCTACCTGAGGGGCAGGCCGCTGGTGCTCAGGAGGTACCCCGACGGCGTCGGGACGGATGGCTTCTACGAGCACGACGCCGCCCGCGGCGCCCCGGACTGGGTCAGGGTCTTCCGCCGCTACTCGGAGTCCTCCGAGAGGGAGGTCGGCTACGTCGTCTGCGACGACCTAGACACCCTCCTCTGGCTCGCCAACCTCGCCGCCCTGGAGATGCACATCCCGCTGAGCAGGGCCGACGCCTTGGAGAAGCCCGACATGGTCCTATTCGACCTCGACCCTCAGCAGCCGGCGACGACGGCGGACGCCGCGGAGGTCGCCCGCCTCCTCCATGGCAGGCTGGACTCCCTCGGCCTGAGGGCCTACGTCAAGACATCCGGGAAGAGGGGGCTACACGTCGTCGTCCCCGTCCAGAGGAGGCACACATTCGCGGAGACGAAGGGGTTCGCTAGGATGATAGGCCGCGAGGCCGCGGCGGAGTCCACGGATGCCGTGACCGAGAGGGCCGAGAAGGCGCCCGGCAAGGTGCTCGTTGACTACCCCCAGAACTCACAGGGCCACACCATGGCCTGCCCGTACACCCTGAGGGCGGTCGAGGGGGCGCCGGTCTCGACGCCGCTCGCCTGGGACGAGCTCGGGAAGCATGAGCCAGGGGAGCTGAACATCGAGACGGCCCTCAGGCGGAGGAGGGACCCCTGGGAGGGGTTCTGGGAGAGCCCCCAGCGCCTCCCGAGGCCCATGTCAAGCTAGGCCGAGCACAGGGCCAAGTAGGGAGACATGACGGAGGCGACCTCCGGGGAGATCAGCCCCTCTTGACCATGTATAGCTTCGCCCTCGCCACTGTGCCGACCTCCCTGAGGAGGCCCATCTTGGCGAGGCAGTAGACCATCCTCCTGGCGAGGGTTATCCTGAGCCCCGTGCGCCTGGTCAGCTCGCGGGCGGTGAACGCGGTCTCGAGCCCCCCGGGCAGGAGGGCCAGGTAGTCCTCCGGGCGGCTGAAGGTGCGGGAGCCGACGACCCTGAGCAGCCGCCTGTCCGTGGCCCTGTACATCGTGCGTCGCCTCCCCCTCCACTTGACCTCCTGCTCCTCCTCCGCGTCGACGAGGACGACCTCGAGGCTGAACCCCGGCGTCGTCGGCAGATCCGGGGCGTAGACGAGCTCGTTGAAGACCTCCTCGACGCGGCCCCTCCTCGGGCTGACGCGGCGCGTCCTCCTATCCCCCTCACGCCGGATGATCCACCGCCTCTCAGCAACAGGGTAGACGACGTGGACCATGTGGCTCCTGAGCAGCTCCCTGATCTTCCTCCTGAACCCGCCCTGGAAGTTCCCGGTCTGGATCTCTATGAGCTGGTCGCCGCGGAGTATGTCGGCGACGTAGCCCCCGACCCGCCCCTCGACGGCGTCGCCTGGCCTGGTGTAGTGCTCCTTGAGTTGGCTGTGCAGGCTCTGCTCTGGCACGGATGGATAGGCGCCACCGGGGTATTTATGGAGCCCGGAGGTGGAAGGGTTAAGACCGGCGGCTCCCATCAACCTCATGGAGCGACGCGGGGAAGGGCGGGCTGCGAGGCGAGGCGACGTGGATCACGGTGAACTCAGGGAGTACGAGGGCAGGAGGGACTTCTCCAGGAGCCCGGAGCCCAGGGGAGGCGAGGCGACGCCCGGCGGAAGCCTCTACGTCGTCCAAGAGCACCATGCGAGCCGCCTCCACTGGGACCTGAGGCTCGAACGGGACGGCGTGCTGAAGAGCTGGGCCGTGCCCAAGGGGCCGCCCGAGAAGCCGGGTGACAGGAGACTCGCCGTCCAGGTCGAGGATCACCCCCTCGGCTACGCCGGCTTCGAGGGCACCATCCCGGAGGGCGAGTACGGCGCCGGTACCGTGAAGATCTGGGACAGGGGCACCTACGAGGCGTTGAAATGGGCCGAGGACAAGATCGAGGTCGTCATCAAAGGCGAACGGCTCAGCGGGCAGTACGAGCTGATCAGGTTCCGGAAGGCCGGGGAGAGGGAGTGGCTCCTCTTCAAGAAGAAGGCTTAGCCGTCGACCCCAGGGATCATCCCTCGTCCATCGGCTCGATATCGATCCTCCTCGACCTCTCCTCGGGCTTCGGCTCGCGGACGAAGAGCATGACCATCGTCGTCCCTGCCACGCCGAGGGCGGCGTTTATGAAGAAGGGTATGCCGAGCCCGGGGACGGTGACCCCCGCGATGGGGAAGGTCTGGAACCTGTAGAGGTCGTAGAGCCATGTGCTGACGATGGGGCCGACGACGTCGCCGGCGGTGAAGGCCGCGCTGAAGAGGCCGAAGACCCTGCCCCTGACCCTCGGCGGCACCACGTCGGCCCTGAGGGCCTGGAAGGCGGGGTGGCTGATGTTGAAGCCCATGCTCCTGGCGCTCATGGCCACGCCCGCCTGCGTCGTGTCGCCTGTGAAGGGGAGGATGAAGCCGAAGAGCTGGCTCAGGTAGCTTCCCAGCCCGATGAGGGGTTTCCTGCCCCACCTGTCCGCCACCCTGCCGGCGATCCAGCTCGCGGCGAGGCCTATGAAGCCGCTGACGCTGAGGATGACGCCTATGCCCACCGCGTCCATCCCGAACTTGTCGTTGTAGAAGAGGACCATGACGGGCATGATGAAGCCGACCCCGATGCCCGAGATGAAGCCGTTGACGAGCAGGACCTTTATCGAGCCGGTCAGTTCGAAGTCGTCCTCCTCCGTCTTCCTGTGAGCCTGGCGGTGGGCGGGTGCCACCGGCTCCCTGACGAGGGCGTAGACCATGGCGAAGGCGGCGACGGCGAAGCCCGCGTCGACGAAGTATGGGATCCTGTAGCTGTCGATGAGGCTGAGGCCGAGGGCGGCGTTCGATGTCCACTGGATGACGCCGCCCAGTAGTGGTCCTATGTTCCTGCCGATCATGGCGGTGGCCATGACGAAGCCGCTCGCCTCCCCCCTCACGTCGGGCTCGACGGAGTCCATGAGGAGGGCCTCGGCTGCGAGCATGGCGGCGCCCGATACGGTGCCGTTGATGAGCCTGACGATGAGCAGCCACTCCCAGCTGGGGACGAGGCCGGTGGCGAAGCCGAATATGATGTCTCCGAGTATGCCGAGGAGCATCAGGCGTTTGCGGCCGTACCTGTCCGAGAGGTCGCCCATGCGGGGCGCCATGACGGCGAAGCTCAGCATGAAGCTGCTGGTGAATATGCCTATGCTGGCGACTGAGGCGCCGAGGCTGATTGCGTAGTTTGGGAAGAAGCTGAGTGGGAGCCCTACTGCTATCGACTCTATCAGCTGGACGGCGCCGAGCACCAGCACTGTGCCGGAGTAGATCTTCCGTGCCAACTGATCACGCCTACTGGGTTTTGTTTCAGGACGCCGCTGCGGGTATAAAACTTCTGCGGCTATGGGAGTGTTCACGTGCGTGCGCGTGGGGGGGGAGGGGGGTGTGGTCGTCGTCGCCACGATTCCCGGTTTTTCAGATTGTTTTGTTGATCGGAGGCTTTTTCAGGGTTTCAGGGCGGCGACTGCCATGATTGTAGTCGTCGCCGCCCAATATCCGCCGATGAACCGCGGATCCCCTTTTGATGAAAAATGATATAGGGTTAGATCATTAAATTTTAGTTGATATTAATTTTGCTTCGGGGAGGAGGAGATCGGATATGAATAAGTGGAAGGCGATCGCCATCGTCCTGTTCTTCGTCGGATTTTCCTGGGGCATAGCCTTCCTGGCCACAATATACCTCATGATGGCGACTGCGCCTCAGGGCATTAACCCACCCTTAGCGATGGCACCGATGGCGGCGGTATGGCTGACCATTTCAGCCGCAGCATTGTATGGTGGCTATAGAAGCCTGAAGAGGTCCAGGGTTACTCCGCTGCCCAGACGGATCGTCAGACAGCCAACGATCAAGCCTGAACCCAGTGTCACGGTTCAGGCTGAGACGGGGGCTGATGCGGTTGCTCGGGCGCAGGCGACGACCTTCGCTTCGGCCTTGAGGGGGGTAGTGGAGTATGAAAACATCGCCATAAATCAGCCAATGCCCGAGGAGACCCTGAAGAAGTACGGATGGCAATCCCTGGAGACCTCCCGGCAATTCACGGTCGACGATGAGCCGCTCGTCGCTAACCTCTCGAAACTGGTTAGCCTGGGACCCATCGCCGTGCCCTTACTGAAGAGTACGATTCAAGCCGTAGCCGCGGGTGCTCGTTCGGCCTCTCAATTCCGCAACGCGGGCCTATTGTGCCTGGTGATGGGGAAGATAGGCGGAAAGGAAGCCTGCGACGCGTTGCGCGATGTATTACTCGTGCGCTCCAACGTGTATGAGTATCAGTACATCAGAGGACAGGCGGCCCTCGGTTTAGCCCTGGCTGGGGATAAAGGCGCTGGGGAGCTCCTCTTCAATATGCGGAGGAAAGGTCCGCCTGGGATGGAGGCTCAGTACGGGTGGATAGCGAGGAACCTTGACGAAGCCCTGACGATGCTGGGGGTGGAGCTCCCTGAGACCTGGGATAGGGTGGCCACGCAGTTCATCTCCGAAATCGATTCGGGGACGCCGGATTTCAAGGAGTTCTCCAGAAGACTCAGGCAGTTCAGCGGCGAGGAGATCGGCGGCGCCTGGAACCAGGTCGCGTCAGAGTACTGGCGTAGGGGAGAGAAGTTGACGGCTCGGAGATGCTGGGTTGAGGGCCTGTACTGGAATCCCTCCCCGGACTTCGTCGCGGCGTGGGGTCACCTCGAGCTCCCCCCGGGCGCCCCCAAGAACCTCGAGACCGTGGAACGCCTCCGCAGGGAACTGGGTTCCATAATCGAATAGCCGTCTATTTTACATCATCGTTCAGGAATCACGGAGCCACACGCGTCGTGTGTGTAAGGGAAATAAAATTTTACTCAACCACGAGTGATTCTGCTTTTTGAGGCCGTTTCCGGATGATCATGTCAGAGTTTGGTGGATCATACTCGAAGGCTATTTTTTGAAGCTCGCAACCGCATCAAGATCGTTGAGACGAGGACGCCCATGGCTAAGGCGGCGTATGGGAACCCCGGGATGCCTCCCCCGACACTCGAGGACTGAGCCTGAAGGGTGACACTGACCCTGTTGACTGTGCCGGCTACCACGTTCAACTGCTCCGACTTGGACACGTATCCGCTCTTGGATGCCTGTAAAGTATAGCTACCGGGCAGCACACCGTTGAAAACGATCACACCGTCAGCCCCCGTTGATCCACTGAGCGCTGATTGTCCACTTGGCTGAACTGTCGAGATTACGCTTACACTGGAAACCGGGTTACCGTTCGCGTCCTTGACCGTGACCGATAAGTCACCTATCGTGGGAACCTGTGCCTGTAATGTGATGCTAGCTTCAGTTGGACTGTTAGCCGCCACTTCAACGGTCAACGATGTGGACAGATACCCATTCTTGGATGCCTGAACGACGTATGTCCCAGGTTTGACATCGTCGAAAAGTATTGAGCCATCGACGCCGGTAATTCCATCAAGAACCGACTGCCCGCTTGGCTGGACGATTGAAGTGACGTTCACGCCACTTACAGGGATATTCTCACTGTTCTTCACGGCGATCTTCAGGCTACCTGAAAATACATAAGACGCCTGAGCTGCCTCGGCCTGAGCCAAAAAACTTAACGCAGATAAGGCAGATTGAGCTGCACTTCTATAGCTTCCAGCATTAAAGGCGTTCACAGCGTCGACAAGCATTGAACTTGCCTGTCCTAAGAGAATTTGGGCTTCCGACCCCTCAGGGGTACCTAATTGACTGATCCTCTCCTCGGCGCTGGAGATCGCGTTGGATGCCGTATCATGCCAGTACGTTGTTTCAACTGCCTCAGCTTGAATGGCGAAAGATAATGCCTCAGATGCATCTAAATAAGCGGCTTGATATCCAGCCTCTGAAGCCAGTTCAAAGGATGCTTCTGCTCTAGAATAACTCAGCTCAGCTTCCTCCAGAAGAATCTTGGAGTCGGAACTTTCAGTATCGTTAAGCGATCCGATCTTTTCTGCTGCAGACGATATTTGCGACTGAGCCCTCTCCCTCCAGGATACCTGTATCTTCAATATCCATTGATTATAATTTGTCCAGAGATCGGAAAGTAAGGCATAAGAAATATACGCATTTTGACCAGTTTTCCGAGTTTGTGGCTGACCCCAATCGATGGGCCAAGGATCGTGAACGAATATCCCCGTCACGTTGTATCCTATGACCACCACATAGTGACCATATTGGTGGTCTGTGTCAAACCATATCAAAATTATTGAGAGTAAGCCCTCCGAGCTTCTTTCGTTTAACTCCTCCTTGTCGCTGTATTGATTCTCACGGGTATCTGGATATCCAAAATTAGTAAACGGGGTCGGCATGTTATTGGTCCAGGTAACAAGTGCCTCAGGATCCGTTTTCAACTGATCTGCTAATGTTTTCTGGGGGATAATGTCCCCGGTTAGATATTCTAAAGCCATTTCGGCACATGCTGGACCACAGTAATAGTTATTGTCTTGTTGATGATATGGTACATTCAATATTATTTCTTCGGGAATAGATGAGACTGGTATAGGGTTAATTGAAATGCATGAAACTGAGAGGAATATCATCATTAGGAAAGGAAAAAATTTTTTCCGATTTTTATCATTTAGAATTTGAAAACTATTATTTTTAATAATATATTTTAGAAAAGACCCACACATGTAGCTCTCTTCATAATTATTTATACTAAATATATTTCTTAGTATGGCTAGGTGATTATCAGCGCTGTGGGTTTGGGTTTAGGGGATAAAATTTTACCCCTAGCTTACAACGTTACTGGATTACCTATATTCAGAGGCATCAAATCCAGTACGTTTTTAGACATAAAAATACAGAATAGTATAAAATAGTACAGGAAAATATGCCTGTTAAGCCGTTCCAGTGCTCCCGCCGCGGAAAGGAGACCGAAACAGGCTCATAAAAAACATAGGGGGGTCCCCCTCTAATTCGATCTCTAACCCCCGTCGAAAGGGACACGAACAAAAAAAATTTTTCCCGTTATGAACAGCCACCGTACACGGGGCTAGAGCCGGCTGAAGACGACGCCCCTCAGCCCCTCACACTCATCCACACGAGGGCTGGTGAGTAAATATTTCAACGACTCACGTGCCGCGAATCCGTTTTTTTAGGACGCCTCAGGGATCACGCTCGATCACCCCTCAATCGCTAGGCTTATCCGCCTCCGTCCGGAGGATAACGAATAGAACGAGGCGAAAGGGACTCGAGGAGAATACGCCGCGTAGGCTGGAAAGCGATCTTCTCCCTGGCGGTGATAACCCTATTCGTGACCAGCATGGCCTTCACCCTCCTCAGCCAGCCCGCGAGGCCGCTGGTCGGCTCGGCCTCCGTCGGACGCGAGGAGGCGTACTGGCAGAACCTCAAGGGCAACTCCTCGACGCCCGACTCACGCTACCTCGTCAACTACGCCATAAAGGTGTCCGGCTCCGGGGACAAACTGATCATAACCGACAAGGCCAGGACGAACATGACACAGATCGTCATCACCCCGGAGTACAGCAACGTCCAGACGAGCTACGACCCATCGAACGGGGAGATCAAGGTCGAGTTGACCAAACTCGTCAAGGGCGAGAACTACACGATCCAGGTCGCGTTCCAGGTGCCGCCCCAAGCCATGTTCGAGGGCGCGACGCCGGCGACCACCTGCACGCCGGTCCCCGGCTACGGCTACAGCGGGGGGCTCGAGGTGAACATCTCCCCCTTCAAGCTGAAGGACGCAGACGGGCTGAAGGAGGTCGGCGTCTACAGCTGGTTCACGGTGCTCGCCACCGAGAAGACCATCGTGAGCTCCAGCCCCGCCGCGGACGCCCAGCCGCCTGACTACGAGGCGATATGGGTCTACGAGAGCCCGGCCGCCGAGTACGGCGCCCACACGGTGACCTACATCGTGACGACAACACCGGACGAGTCCGCCGGGGACGTCCTCCTGAGGACCTGGATCGAGGCCCACTACGAGAAGAGCCTCATGATCTCCTCCGACCCAGCCTTCGAAGGCGCCGATGTGTCCTTCAGGAACCTTGGGGCAAGCCACATCCTGCAGTACGAGTACACGATCGGCGGGAATTAACGAGCCTCAGCCGACTCGAGGAGGGGGACGGCGTCCGCGCTCCACCAGCCGAGCCTGCCGCTGAAGGGGTAGGCGACCCCGATCCTGTACGATGGCGCCTCGGCGTGCCCCGCCTCCTCCCTGAGCCTCGAGGCCTCCTCCTGCAGCCTGACCACCTCGCCCTGCCTGGCCAGGTAGCCGGCCCCGAAGCCCAGAATGACGAGGAGGGCCGCCACCGCGAGAAGTTTAACCCGGCCCCGTTCAGTCATCTGCGGGCGCCCGCTGGGCCTCGGCCCTCCTCCTCAGCTGGCCGAGGACGTACTCCCTGATCTCCCGGGGCTCTGGGAGCTCCGCGACTATCCTGCCATCCTTTATCAGGGGCCTCAGCATCGCCTCCGTCTCCCCGCCGCAGGCGGGGCACTTAGGCTGAGCCTCAACGGCCGGCCTGACGGAGTCCGTGAGGCAGCTCACGCACCTCCAAACCTGCTTCCTGCCCCCGAGCTTCCCCCTCTTCGCGGAGGGCCTCCCCTCCACCTCGACGATGTCGAGGGCGAAGTCGACGGTCGGCCCCCCGCTCACCCAGGTGCCCACGCCGAAGGCGTCCGCCCCGGCCTCGCCGAGGGCCCTGACGCTCTCCTCGTCCAGTCCGCCCGAGACGAATATCTTCACCTTGTCGAAGCCGCGGATGTCTAGCTCCCATCGTACCTCCTGGATGATCCTGGCGAAGTCGCCCCGCCGTGAGCCGGGTGTGTCGAGCCTCACCGCCTGGAGCCGCTCCCCGAGGGCCTCGGCCGCCATGATCGCCTCGGTCTTCTCGTCGTAGTAGGTGTCGACGAGGACCGTCCTCGGGGTCCCCTCGGGCATCGCCTCGTCGTAGGCCTTCCAGGCGGCGACCTGGTCGCCGAAGGTGACGATCAGCGCGTGGGGCATCGTGCCCATCGCCGGCGCGCCCACGATCTCGGCGCCGAGGATGCTCGAGACGCCGTCCATGCCGCCGATGTATGCCGCCCTGTCGAAGGCGGGCGTCACCGCCGGGTGGACACGCCTTATGCCGAAGGCGACGACCTGCCTCTCGCCGGCAGCGAGCTTGACGTAGGCCGCCCTGCTGGCGACGCCCGTCTCGTGGCAGATGAAGCCGAGGAGGGGGGTCTCGTACTCGCAGAAGCCGTGGTAGGCGCCCTCCACCGTCATCACGGGCACCCTCACCCCCGCAGGGTCGTACGGGCTGAAGAGGCTCCCCTCGGGCATCGAGTAGACGTCGACGGGCAGCCCCTCCAGAAGCCTGGCCACCTCCTCCACCCCGCAGAGCACCCCCCACGGCTTGCCGTCGGGCAGGGGGCCCGTCGTCACCTCGGCGAGGACCCTGACCCTGTCCTTCCCCTTAGCCTCCAGGACCCTCCTCGTCCTGTCGAAGTAGATGTCCGTCGTCCTCCCCCGCTTGATCTCGTCATCCGTGGCTACGTAGAAGACCCTCTTCTTCATGTTCTGAACCCCCTCCTGATCAGCTCCGAAGACGTGGTGATCTCGGCGCCGTACATCTCCCCAATGTGGGCGAGTGCCTGCTCCTGGAGCAGGTCGCTGGCAGCCTCGACGCAGTCCCGTGGCACCACGAGCCTGTAGCCGCGGAAGAAGGCGTCGGCCGCCGTGTGCTGGACGCAGATGTTGGTGACGAGGCCG
>Ga0315282_10016399_pt1 | contig 10827 bp, 7 predicted proteins | sample YL17G07_20_MG_FD_203693 | JGI IMG/M metagenome (GOLD analysis project Ga0315282, IMG submission 203693) | Sediment microbial communities from Yellowstone Lake, YNP, Wyoming, USA - YL17G07_20 | ecosystem: Environmental > Aquatic > Freshwater > Lake > Sediment | place: USA: Wyoming | collected...
GTGCCCCACCGCTTTGTTTTTTCCAGAAGCCCATTTGGAGTGCGGCGGTCCCCCACCGCTTTGTTTTTTTTCGGGAATCCAGGTTTTTCGGGAAAGAGCAAAGCGGCGGGGGACCACCGCACTCCAAATGGAGCTGTATCGCTAGTGTGATCTGCCGGCTGATCTCAGTCGTTCCAGGAAAAACTCGGGCGGGTGACCTTCCAGAGGTCCCCGCCCTTTCTTTCTGTCACCCGAGTTGCAGCACTTCTCAAGAGTCCGTTCCGTTTGACGAATTGACGGCGATGGGCTTCTGGTCATTCCAGCCCGTTCGACCATCGGAACGGACTTCTTGATACTCGTTCTAGTCCCGGTCGCCCGATTCCTTGCGATCGGAGCGCTTGCCCGGCCGCGCCTTCTTGCCGGGAGTGCCGGGAGGCGGAGTCGGCGCCGTCGGAGGCGGAGCGAGGTTTGGATCCGATGGCGGAGGCGTGGGCACGGAGGAGCTCGACCCAGCCGATTTCCCTTTCTTTCCTTTCGAGCCGCCCTTCCCTCGACCGCGGGAAGGCGTGTCGTTGTCCCCGGGGGGAGGAGTTCCTTTCTTGACTTGGCCCGGCGGCGGGACATTGCTCTTCCCGCCCGACGGGGAACTGGTCTGACCGGGTGGTGTCACGCCGCTCTTGCCGCCACGCGCGGAGCTGCCAGCCTGACCGGGCGGCGTCACGTCGCTTTTGCCGCCACGCGCGGAGCTGCCAGCCTGACCGGGTGGTGTCACGCCGCTCTTGCCGCGCGAGGAGGAGGCCGCCTGACCGGACGGGGCCGTCCCGCCGGCGCTGGGCGCGTTCACGTTGGCCGGCGTAAAAGGAAGGCGGCTGTTGAATTTTGTGACCGGGCGTCCGGGTCCGGCGGGCGCGCGTTCCCAACCGGGAGGCGGCGGGCCGGCTACCAGCACGCGCGGCACATAGGCCGGCTCGACGACCACCCATCCCGCGCCGGGACCCGTCGCGCAGAACCAGTGATCCCGATGATGGTGGTAGAAGTATCCATCCACGTAAAACACGTCATAGTCCACACCCGAGACGTACTCGTAACCGATCGTGTTGCTGTAGATGACCACCGGCCTCGGCGGCAAAACGACCAGTGGCGGTGGCGGCAAAACCACGGGTACCGGCGGGGGTACAACGACCACCGGCGGCGGGGCTTCGACGACCATCGGTCTGGTCCTCATCACCGCAATCCCACCGGGCGGCGGTGGAGGCGGCAGACAGCCCACCAAGACCAAGCCGAGGGTGCTTGCCAGAACCAACAGCGCCATCATCCGAATTCTCTTCGTTTTCATTGCTCCAGCCTCCTCTGCCCTTCGCGTTTCTTAATCTATGCTACAGCGTTTTACTGTCTTATCTGATGACTGTAACCTTCTCGTTCTTCGGTGTCAATCTGCGAAACCTGCGGAATCGGTGGTTCCATGCTTTTCGCTTTGGCTCCGGCCAATGGTCGTGCATGAAATCTGAAGCCCCCCTTTTCTTCAATCGAACGCCCAAAATCTAAAGTTGAAAATCGAAAATGATTTTTCCCTTACTTTCCCGCAATCTCTGCCAGCTTTTGCTCGAGTTCGCGCAGTTTCTTTCTCATCTCACCCAACTTGTTCCAATCCGCGGCAATGGCCATGAATTGCCTGGCCGGCATGGCGGGCGAGCCCAGCCAGTACACCTCCGGCGGGACGTCGTTCTTGACCCCCGCCTGGGCGCCGATCTTTGCGTGGTCGCCCACCTCGATGTTGTCCACCAGCCCCGCCTGGCCAGCGAGGAAGCACCCTTCGCCTACGCGCGTCGAACCGGCGATCCCCACCTGGGCGCACAGGACCGTCCCCGCCCCGATCCGCACGTTGTGGGCGATCTGGCAAAGGTTGTCTATCTTGCAGCCGCGCGCGATGCGCGTCTCGGTCAGCGAGGCGCGATCCACACAGGTGTTGGCGCCGAGCTCGACGTCGTCTTCCAGCACGACCCGCCCCACCTGGGGAATCTTGGTCAGCTGGCCGTCAATGAGCTCGTACTTGAACCCGTCGGCGCCGATCACCACGCCTGGATGGAGGATGACGCGGCGGCCGAGCTCGCATCCGGCCTGGATCGTCACGCGCGGATGGAGGAGCGAGTCGTCGCCGACGCGCGCGCCTCGGCCGATGAAACAGTGCGCATTGATCCGCGCCCGGTCGCCGATGACCACGTCGTTTTCGATCACCACGTAAGGCCCGATCCACACGTCGTTGCCCAGCGAAACGCCCGAGCCGATCACGGCGGTCGGGTGGACAAAGGTCTGCGGCCGTGGCGGCGGATAGAAGTGATGGAGCAGAAACAGCATCCCTTTCCAGACGTTGTCGAGAACGATGCAGGGGCGGTCCGCGACCAGGGCTTGCTTGGTGACGAGGAAGCCCGAGGCCTTGGACTCCTGGGCTTGCGCAAGAAACCGCGCGCGGCCGACGAAGGACACCCAGCCCGGGCCGCCTTCCTCCAGTGTCGTGACGCCGCGAACGACAAAATCCTCGCCGAGGCCAACCAGTTCGCCGCCGAGACGCCGGGCCAGCTCGGAAAACGTGATGTGCTTTTCGTCGCGGTCCAAATCGTGAATGACGATGCCCTGTTCCACGGCCGGAATTCCTTTCGTGTGTGAGTGCCTTTCGGTTCCTTTACGAAGGCGCAGCATGATCTACCCTTGCCTGCGTGGCTGAGAAATGAGAACGCAGCAAGAGTCCGATTGTCAATAGGTCTCGGCAGGTGGGACGGGAAGCCAAGAGCGTACCGGATTCCCTCCCCCGCAAAGGCGCAGAGTCGCAGAGATAAAGCGTTTAGCGTTTTGGCGACCTTGGGTGAGATATCCTCTGTTTCCGGGCCTATATCTGAAGACTCTTTACAGCGTGAGCCTGTTCCGCAGGCTCTCCGTCAGGATTTCGAGATTCCTCTTGACCGGCCAATCGTGATCCTATAGCCACCGTTCGAGGAGTGTGCAGTTGAATCGCTTCCCAGCAGCCTGTTTACCACCTCGGAGGTCCTAGTGGCTAAGATTTCTCGCAAGCGCATCATCTTTTTCGCCGTGTACCTCATCGTGACAACCATTGTCAGTGCGCTGATCCTGGAAGGTGCCGTGCGATTGCTGGGTGCGGCGCCCCAGATCAATACCGCCTATGCCCACTATGTTGCCGATCCGTATGTGAGTTTCAAGCCGCGCCCATTCATGGTAACATCGGGACAAATGCTCGGTGAGTATACCTTCGAGTGGAAGCACAACAGCGAGGGGTTTCGAGACGTCGAGCACGCGGTGGACAAGCCAGCCGGGACATTTCGTATCCTGGGTTTGGGCGACAGCTTCACGCAGGGCATGGGCGCCGCGTTCGAAGAAACATATCTCTATCGTCTCGAAAGCATGCTCAATGCCCGCCAGGGTTCCCACCCCGCCGTGGAAATAATCAAGACTGGCGTTTCCGGCTATTTCCCGGAGCCGGAACGTCTGCTTCTCCAGCACTATGGGTTGAAGTATTCCCCCGATCTAATCTTGGTGGGGTTTGTGCCGAATGACGTCCTGGATACTTACCTGGGGCTGAACTGGTTCAGAGTCGCCATGCTTGGCTGCTTGCAGACACGCGAGGCGAATCGGCTGGGCCCCAAGGCTCTTTGGCTCTATCTCCACTCCCACGTCTGTCGGATCGTCCTTCGAAGGTTCGTCGCCAGCAGGATTGCAAAAGATCAACCTATGGTCTTCCCCGATGTGTTCAGGCCCAATGGGTTTCATGAGAAGGATTGGCGGCAGGTGGAGAACGAATTCGACAAGATGATCGAATTGGCACGTGGGGCCAACGCCCAGATTGCTTTCGTCCACATTCCGCTGCAGCCCCCCTGGGGCAATCCGGCGGCCTATCCGGGCGAGAGAATTGCGAAGTGGTGCGCCGAAAGGAATGTGGTTTCCATTGATACGTTCCCGGCATTGCGAGAAGCCCTTAGCAACAGGACGTTGTATTGGGAAAAGGATGGCCACTGCAATCCGGAGGGATACAAAGTGATCGCGGAAACGATTTATTCGGCGCTGCTTGAGAAGAAGCTCGTACCCTAACGCCGGCTTGCTCCTGGAATGGTCTGTGAGGGACGCTGGCGGGGCGCGTGTGTCCCCGCAATGCCTGACTGATAGTAGGGTCGAGCCTGCCGTCCAACAGTGTTGAAAAACTGCTTGCCGCAAGGGGGTGGCCAATGACATCCACGCAGTTTTTGCGAATGGGGATGTTGATCTGCTCACCATTTCTGGTCTGTGCTTGCACCGTGTGGTCGAAACAAATAGCCAGGGCACCCAAGACTAGGAGTGAGCTGCTTTGGCCGAACGGTGCGCCCGGGGCGTTGGGCAACGAAGACCAGGACAAACCCTCGCTCACCATCTTTGTGCCGCCGGCGGATAAGGCTAACGGCTGCGCGGTCGTCATTTGTCCGGGCGGCGGCTATGGCGCTTTGGCCGTTGACCACGAGGGCCTCCAGGTCGGCCAGTGGCTCAACTCCTTCGGTGTCACGGGCATCATGCTCAAATACCGCATCGCCCCGCGCTATCATCACCCCGCGCCGCTCCAGGACGCCCAGCGCTCCCTCCGCACCGTCCGCTATTGGGCCTCCAATCCCCAACTCAAAATCCAAAACTCAACACTGAACATTGATCCCAGAAGGATCGGGATCATGGGCTTTTCGGCCGGGGGCCATCTCGCCTCGACCGCGGGAACGCATTTCGACGCCGGAAAGCCCGACGCCAAAGACCCGATCGAGCGCATGAGCTGCCGGCCCGATTTTATGATCCTCGTCTATCCGGTGATCTCGCTCGATACACAGTGGGCCCACGTCGGGTCGAGGAAGAACCTGCTCGGCGCCGACCCTGATCCAAAGCTCGTCGAGAGCCTGTCGAATGAGAAGCAGGTGACTCCCGAGACGCCACCGACTTTTCTGATTCACACCAGCGGCGACAGCGGCGTTCCCGCCGAAAACAGCATCCTGTTTTACATGGCGCTGCACAAGGCCAAGGTGCCCGTTGAGATGCACATCTATGAAAAGGGCCAGCACGGATTTGGTCTCGCGCGCGACCCGAAGCGATACGATCCCGTCCTCTCGACCTGGCCCGACCGCTGCCAGGCGTGGATGGGCGTTCGCGGGCTGCTGAAGAAGAACTGAGCAACACGTTTCACCTTGCATGTGGAGTGCGCGCAGCTTGCGGCCGCTTTCCGAGAAAACGCTCTCTCACCTCTCAGCGCTGGATTTCCCTCTTGTAGTCCAGCCCCTTGTGGGCGTTCGAGGTTCATGGCAAAGATTGTCGCCACGTCCGGCGAACGCCCACAAGGGGCTAGACTACAACAAAGCGCAGAAAAGCGAATAGACCACCTCTTTAGGATCGGCTCACTAGCCACGTCGCACACGCCTTGACACGTCGCGCTGTTGGCGGTAGTTGTCTCGTCACATTGTAATCGAAAACACGGCAGGAGAGGATTTTCCATGAAAGCCATGGTCATCACCGCTTTCGGCGGGCCGGAGGTTTTCAAGGAACAGGACATGCCCAAGCCCAAGCCCGGCCCAAACGAGGTACTGGTCAAGATCCACGCAACCTCGGTCAACCCGGTGGACTTCAAGATTCGTCGCCACGGCGAGTGGGCGGGCCTCAAGTTTCCGGCCATCCTCGGCTATGACGTCTCGGGCGTGGTCGAAGAGGTGGGCGCGGGCGTTCGCGACTTCAAGGTGGGCGATCAGGTGTACTACACGTCCGAAATTCTCGGGGTGCAGGGCTGCTACGCCGAGTATCACGTGGCCAACGAACGAATCGTCGCGCGGAAGCCCTCCAATCTCACTCACGTTCAGGCGGCTTCGATCCCGCTGGCCGGCTGCACGGCCTGGGACTCGCTCCTCACGCGCGCGCAACTCAAGATCGGCGAGACCGTTCTCATCCACGCCGCTGCGGGGGGAGTGGGTTCGCTCGCCGTTCAGATCGCCAAGATCGCAGGCGCCTACGTCTTTGCCACATGCGCCAAATACAACATGGATCTGGCCAAATCACTCGGCGCCGACCAGGTGATTGACTACAGAGCGGAGGACTTTGTAGAGGTGATCAATCGCGAAACCGACGGCCAGGGCGTGGATCTGGTGTTCGACACCGTGGGCGGCGAAACCCTCGCCAAGAGTATCGAGGCGACCAAACGCCATACCGGTCGGATCGCAACGATTCTCGGCGCGCGGGAAGATCTGGGCCCGGCGTTCATGCGCGACATCACGATTCATTTCGTCTTCATGCAGCGCGGACGGCAGAAACTCGATGTCATGCGCGACCTGATCGAACGCGGCCAACTCAAGCCCGTCATTGATTCGGTCATGCCTCTGCGCGACGTAGCCAAGGCCCACCAGAAGCTCGAAAAGGGCGGCGTGCGAGGCAAGATCGTTTTGGAAATGGTTCCGAAGTAGATCAAAAGGACGAGGAGGAACGCGACAATGGGTGCAAAAAAGATCCTGATGCTGGTCGGTGACTTTGTGGAAGACTACGAGGCAATGGTTCCGTTCCAGGCGCTGCAAATGGTCGGCCATACGGTTCACGCCGTCTGTCCGGGTAAGAAGGCGGGCGAGAAGGTGCGCACGGCGGTCCACGACTTCGAGGGCGATCAGACCTACAGCGAAAAACCGGGCCACAATTTCACGCTCAACGCCGCGTTCGAGGACGTGGAGGAGGAAGACTACGATGCGCTCGTGCTTCCCGGCGGGCGCGCGCCGGAATACATCCGCCTCAACGATCGCGTGTTGGAGATCGTGCGCCACTTCTTCGAGAAGAACAAACCCGTTGCGGCGATCTGCCATGCCATGCAGGTGCTGGTCGCGGCCGACGTGCTCAAAGGCCGGAAGCTGCACGGCCTATCCGGCGATTGGCCCGGACGTCAAACGCGCGGGCGGCTCCTGGGTGAACGTGGCCATAGACAAGGCCCACGTGGACGGCAATCTGGTCACCGCTCCCGCCTGGCCCGCCCATCCCGAGTGGCTGGCGCGGTTCCTCGAAGTGCTCGGGACGCGGATCACTCCGGAGCTGCACGCGCCGCCCCAAGCCAACGCTGGGAATTCTCAGAAGTCGCGCCACAAGCCGAAGCAAACCGCCGATTCCGAGAAGGACTCAATCCTGACCGGACGAAACAAAATTGGGCCAGCATGTGGAGTGCGGCCAGCTTGCTGCCGCTGTTCTAAAACAAGGTTCTGCCGACCCAACTCCGTTCCTAAAAGCAGAGCGGTAGCCAGCTGACCGCAGTCCACGTCTTGGCCAATCCTTGTTTGCCCGGCAGATAGGAGGTTTTGTGCCATTTGCCGCGACTTTTGGGATCTCTTGACCCAACGCTCGCTATTGACGGCGGCCGGGTGTTCGCTCATGGTTGTGCGGAACGGGCAAGGAGGCGAGCGTGGACGTCGAGTGGTTGCTGAAGAAATTCATGCAGGCCGACTGGTATCGCGGTCAGGTCACGCACGTTGAGCACATGGCCGCGCGACCGCCCCGCCATGCCGAATCTCAACAGCCGCTTCCCGAGCCGCTTCGAAAAGCCCTTGCTTCATTTGGCATCGAACGCCTTTATCTTCATCAGGTCGAAGCACTCAACCATCTTCGCACCGGGCAATCAGTAGTTGTCGTCACGGGCACGGCTAGCGGCAAGACGCTCTGCTTTCAGTTGCCGGTTCTCGAAACCTGGCTGGCCGATCCGACCTCGACCGCGCTGTTTCTCTATCCCACCAAGGCGCTCGCGCAGGATCAGCTTCGCAGTCTCGAACGCTATCAGAAACTGGGCGCGCCGTTCGGGTTCGTCGCGGGCACCTACGACGGCGACACGCCGACCGACCTCCGCCGGCGACTTCGCGACCGCGCCCAGCTCATTCTCACCAATCCCGACATGCTCCACCAGGGCATTTTGCCTCACCACGGACGCTGGGGGCGCTTTCTCTCCAAGCTCCGATATGTCGTCCTCGACGAACTCCACAGCTATCGCGGCGTATTCGGTTCCCACGTCGCGAACGTCATCCGCCGGCTGCGGCGGCTCGCGGCCCACTACGGCGCCAATCCGCTCTTCGTTTGCAGCTCCGCGACCATCGCCAATCCCCAATGGCTGGCCGAGCAGATCACCGGCGTCGAGATGCACCTGATCGAAGAGGACGGCTCGCCGCGCGGACCGAAGATCTTTGTCCTCTGGAACCCGCCGTTGCTCGAAGGCAGCCTGAGCGACCGCATCAGTCCCATCGGCGAAGCGTCGCGCCTGATGACCGAACTCGTCACCGAGAAGGTCCAGACGATCGCGTTCACGATGACGCGCCTGGCCGCCGAACTGCTCTTGCGCTCGGTGCGCGAGCGCCTGGCGCGCTACGGGCCGCGATGGCAGCGCGCCGTCAGCGCCTATCGCGCGGGCTATCTGCCCGAAGAGCGGCGCGAAATCGAGCGGCGGCTGGCGGCCGGCGAACTGCTTGCCGTGGCCAGCACCAACGCCCTCGAGCTCGGCATTGATATCGGTTCGCTCGATGCCTCGCTGCTCGTCGGCTATCCCGGCACGATCGCGAGCCTCTGGCAGCAGGCCGGACGCGCGGGCCGGCGCGAAGGCGAAGCGCTCGTGATCCTGTTCGCGCGCAATTCCCCGATTGACCAGTATCTCTGTTGGCATCCCGCGCACATTCTTGGCCGCTCGCCCGAGAATGCGGTCATTGATCGCGACAACGCGTTTGTCGTTCAGGGCCACTTGCTCAGTGCGCTTTACGAACTGGCGCTGACGCCGGAGGAAATCGGCTTGTTCGGACCCTATGCCGCCGAACTGCTCAATCTTTCGGGCGAGCAGGGCTTCGTCAAAGAGCTCGAGGGTCGCGCCTATTATGCGAGCGTGGGGTTCCCGGCCGGCGACGTCAACTTGCGCAGCGCCTCGCCCGTCATCTACACGATCGTTGACTCAACCGATGAGGAGCGCGTGATCGGCACGATGGACGAAACCAGCGCCTTCACCCAGCTGCACACGCATGCCGTCTATCTGCACGGCGCGGAAACGTATTTTGTTCTCGAACTCGACATTGAAAAAAAGATCGCGCGCGTCGAACAGCGCGAGACCGACTACTACACCCAGGCGACCACAACGTCCAAACTCGTTCTCGACCGGCCGGACGGGGAAGAGCCGGACAAGCGCACGTGGCGCGCGTGCGAGATCGGCCACGGCGACGTGACCGTCACGACCACCGTGCCGATGTTCAAAAAGGTGAAATTCTACACGCGCGAATCCATCGGGTTCGAAGAGCTGGACCTGCCGCCGCAGACACTCGAAACGACGGCCCTGTGGGTCGTGCCGCCGCAGAGTGCGCTCGATCTGGCGCGCCAGTACGGCCGCGTGTCGGGCGAAGCACTCATCGGCATCGCCAACCTGATGGTCGAGGTGGCGCCGCTGTTCATCATGTGCGATCCCTCGGACATCGGCGTAGTGCCCGACTCGTCGAACCTCGGTCGCGAGGCCATTTTTCTCTACGATCGGCACCAGGGCGGGATGGGGTTTTCGTCGCGCGCCAGGGATTTGCTCGAAGAGATCATGAAGGCGGCGCTCGAAGTCGCCCGCAAATGCACGTGCGAGACCGGCTGTCCCAGTTGCGTCGGCGCGCCGGTGCCGCGTTTCGCGCTGACCGATCTCGATTCGGCCACGCGCGGCCGCATCCCCGACAAAGAAGCCGCGATGGTCGTGCTTCACGCAATGCTCGGGCTTCCGGAATATGTGCCGAAATTCGAGCCACCGCTCGGGGATGAAGAGCAAAGTCCAAAAGATGAAGTACGAAGTGCGAAGTACAAAAAGACCACCGCGAGACCTGAAACTTGGAACTCGCAACTTGGAACTCGAAACTCGAAACCTGAAACCTGAAACTTGAAACATGAAACTCGAGAGCCGAAACCCGATACCCCAAACCCTCCTCGTCTTCTTCCTCCTGCTATCGTTCTATCTCGCTTTCTCGGGCGATCGTTATGACGACTTTCAGGCCAGCGACGAATGGATCATGTTCCAGACGACTCGCAGGCTGGTCGAAAAGGGATCGCTTCGCATCCGGCTGACGGGGCCTTATTGGGGGCAGGAAGCCAAATACGGCCTGGGCCAATCGTTGGCGGCCGTGCCTCTCTACTTGGCGGCGCGGGCCTTGATGCCGCTGCTGCCCGAGAGCGTCTCGCCCAACGCTGTGGCGTTCCCGCTGGCCTGCGCGACGAACGCGGCGATCTGCGCCGCCGTCGGTGCAATGTTCTTTGCGCTGGCCCTGCGGCTGGGCTATCGGCGGCGGGTGGCCATTGCCGGCGCGTTCATCGTCGGCACGACGACGATCCTCGCCGCCTACTCGAAGGATTTCTTCAGCGAGCCATTGGTGGCATTGTGTCTGCTCGGTGCGGCGGGAGCGTTTGCCGGATCGAACGATGAACCGCTGCCGGCTCGTTCGTGGTTTCGCGCCGGGGCATGGCTCGCCCTCGCCATCCTGACGCGGATAGACAACCTCCTCATCATCCCCGTTTTTCTCGCCGGGTTGTGGTTGGGAACAGACTCATCGCGGCGGGAAGCCGCGCGCCGAGGCGCCGCCCTCTTTCTGCTCCCCCTTGTGATCATCGTTTTCTTCATTCTCTGGACGAACTATTTGCGATCCGGGCGACTGGCCATCGCGGGCTACGGCGGCGAGGGGTTTTCGACGTTTTTCCCCACCGGCCTGTTCGGCTTGTTGTTCAGTCCCGCGCACGGCGTGCTCTGGTTCTCGCCGCCGTTGGCGATTGCATTGGCCTATGCGCTGCGCTTCCACGGTCGCCACCCGCGTTTGTGCTTCGTCG
>Ga0315282_10016400_pt1 | contig 10827 bp, 8 predicted proteins | sample YL17G07_20_MG_FD_203693 | JGI IMG/M metagenome (GOLD analysis project Ga0315282, IMG submission 203693) | Sediment microbial communities from Yellowstone Lake, YNP, Wyoming, USA - YL17G07_20 | ecosystem: Environmental > Aquatic > Freshwater > Lake > Sediment | place: USA: Wyoming | collected...
TAAAAATTTTTTTGAACTATCCATCTTAAATTTTATTTTTTGTATATCAGGCAAAAACTTTTGTAATTTTTGCTTTTCCTCTACTAACTCATTCTTACTTATGCCAATAGTACTTTTAACCTTTTTTATATATTTTGCCTCAGCTATAGAGGGATTTGATAAATAAAATAAAGAAAAAAGCAATATTACTGACAAAAATAAAAAAATAAAAGATAACTTATTAAACAAAGATCTCTCAGCACGAACTGGGGGTAATTTAGCAAATTTTTCCTTTTTAAAAAGCATTCTAATAAGTCCATTTGGAATATAGGTTGCTAAACCTAAGAATAAACCATTTTTAAAACGCCGTCCTGATGTTTGAACTAAAAAATCCGGATCAAATTTAACTTTTCCAATTTCTTTAAGTCTTAAAGAAATATTTGCATCTTCCCCAAGTTTCAAATCTGTTCTAAAACCCCCAATTTTTAAAAATGCATCTTTTCTTATAGCAAGATTAGCTCCTGGTAAACACCACCCATGTGAAAAAAATTTATCTAATAACCAAAACGGATAACTTAAGTAATAAACTGCAATTTTTGCAGTCATCGGTCCAGAATAAAGAGTATAAAGTCCGCCAAATGCAACTAATTCTTTATCTTTTTTAAATTCTTCAACAATTCTAGAAACCCAATTTGAAGGTAAAATTGTATCTGCATCAGTTGTTGCAATAATTACTCCTTTTGCTTCCATAAATCCCTTTTGCCTGGCAAATCCTACTCCTTGTGATGGTTCAAAAATAATTTTTGCCCTAAAGTCTTCTGCAATTTTTGAGGTATTATCAGTGGAATTATTATCAACAACTATCAGCTCAAAATCCTTATAATCTTGATTTGAAATGCTTTGTAAAGTTTTATCTATAAATTTCTCCTCATTAAAAGCAGGAATTACTACTGAAATTAAAGGATTTTCTGGATTTTTATGGGGTTTTTGGTAAACAGTTGTCTGAGCTGACTTTTGTTTTTTATTAAAAATGAATAATAATAATTGAAAAATTCCAAAAAGAATGAGAATTGCAAAAAAATTATTAATTGCCCAATAATCAAATTGAAATTTTAACCAGAAAAGAAATTCATCAAACACAAGTCCAAGTCCAAGACCAAAAAACAATAACGGGATGAATCTTTTTCTTCCATGAAAAAAATAATATATTGCTGTAGAAATTAAAATAAAAACAAAACCAATAAAGAAATGATGAACATGAATTCCTCTAATAATAATCTGAGTAGCTTTATTTTCTCTTAAATTTTCAAAAATTACACTACGGACAATGATAATAATTGACCAGAAAGATATAAAAATTAATGTTAATTTTTCCTTTAATGTTTTTTGCATAATTTTATTATATTATTCTGCATTATATTATTTTATAATTTTATTATTTGCTTTTTTAGTTTAAAATAAGAAAAAATTCCTACTGGTAGTGGCAGCCAGAAAGAGAATAAACGAAATAAAAGAGAGGAAAATAAAGCAATATGTACAGGAAACCCCAATCCTGTAAATATCAGTGTTAAAGATGCTTCCATAACACCCGGCGTTTCCGCCAGTAAAGTAAAGACTGGTAAAACCGTGCCGATTGTAAAACCAAAAACCAGTAAAGCCAGATTCGGCCGAAATCCGAAAACTAAAAATGAAAAATAAAGGGTAGAAACATTGCCTGCATAAAATAATATGGCAGCCAGTAAAGCCAGAGGAATTTTTGTTTTGTCAGTGAGCAAAAGATCAAAACTTGCATAGAAATCAGAAACAAAAATTTTTGATCTCCCCGGGTTAATTATTTCTTTTTTTCTAAAAAATCTTCCTGCCCTGTTAATTATTCTTACAAAAAAATTTAAAAGAGAAAGAAAAAATTTCCCCCTGTTTTTAAATAAAAAGAATGTAAGAATAAAAAGAAAAACAACTAATATCAGGATAATAAAAATGCTTTTGGGGGGGATAAAATGCAAAAAAGATTCTGGTAAAAAAACTATACTTAATAAAAAAAATAAAAAATAACTAAACAAGGTAAAAATTGACCAGCCGGTAATTAAAAATAAAATTGCTCCGGAAGATACTTTCAATTTTCTATAAAAAAAATAAGTTATTATCGAACCTCCTATTAAGGGAATAAACTGCCCGCCAATAACACCCAAAAAAGCGACTTCGAGAGTCTCTTTAAGCTTCAGATTAAAACCTGCAATTTTTAAAAGAATTTTAGAAAGCCAGCCGTCACCAAAATAACAGATACCCTGAAAAATAATTAAAAATAATAAAAAAGCTTTATTTGCTTCTTTCAGAAGGATAGGAATATCATGATAAGAAGATTTAAGTTTTGGATAAAGAATAAAGAAAGCAATAACTATCAAAGTTAAACCTAAAATATATTTAAAATAGCGCCCGTATTTTTTTACAAATATCTCTAAATCCATATCATAAATTACAGATTTCCTTTGTTAAATCCGGCTTGAATAAATAATTTAATAAATAATTATAATTTAGATAATTATAATTTAATCTTACAATTTTGTTGACTAATTTATCTAGAAAAGCTATTTTAACAAATTAAGGTTTTTAAAAATATAATTTTATTACAAAAATCCCTAAAGCAAACCTGTACGAAAATTACTCCGCCTATTATCAGAATTATAAATACAACTACAAACAGCTTTAAATTTTTTCATTAATTTTTATTCTTATTTTTAATAATTTTTTATATTTTATTAAAATTTTATATTATTATTGGAGTATGAATATTTAATGAAAAATGAATAAAAAAAATTATTAAAGGATAAAGGATTCAAGGAATTCAGATATTTTGATATGAACTCCAAAAACTATACACAAACTTATGTAAGTTAAAATCAAATAACAAGATCCTATTTTATTATTATAAAATTTATGCCAGAATTAATAAAACTATTTATTACTTAAATAGTGTTTAAGGTGAATTTTAAAAAATGAGTCATAATATTACTGCAATAAAAAGAAAAATATAATGATACTATTCATGAAAAATTCATAAAATAATATTATTATTTTTTTTATAAAAAAACATAAATTTTATATTATATAAATTTTATTTTATATAGTTCTACATTATTAACTGTTTTTAATTTACTAAATATGATGTTTTTATTATGAGATTACTTTTAGTTGAAGATAATCAGAAGTTATCTTCTTATTTAAAAAAAGGGCTTGAAAATCAAAGTTATGCAGTTGATTGTGCATATGATGGAGAAGCTGCAGAAAAAATGGCTTTATATGGTGAATATGATTTAATAATTCTTGATATTCTTCTTCCTAAAAAAGATGGAATATCTGTTTGTAAAAGTATCAGGGAGAAAAATATAAATATTCCCGTTCTTATGCTTACAGCAAAAGTTCAAACTGAAGATAAAATTTCAGGACTTGATAGTGGTGCTGATGATTATCTGCCAAAACCATTTGATTTTAATGAGCTGCTTGCAAGAATTAGAGCCTTGTTAAGGCGTCCAAAAGAAAAGGAGCCTGAAATACTTACAGCCCAAAATATTATTATTGATAATTCTAAACATATTGTAAAAAAAGATAATGAAATTATATCCCTTACGTTAAAAGAATATGCAATACTTGAATATTTGGTAAGAAATAAGGATATGGCATTAAACAGAGAGCAGATACTTGAACATTGCTGGGACTTTTCTTTTGATTCATTTAGTAATATCGTTGATGTGTATATAAAAAGACTTAGAAAAAAGCTGGATTCAGCAAATTATGAAAAATATATTCAAACAGTTCGAGGTATCGGTTATAAATTTAAGGGATAACACTTTTTTAAAAGCCAGATTAAAACTAACATTTTTTTATACAATTAGTATTATAATCATATTAATAAGTTTTAGTATTGCTTCATATTTTTTATTTTCTCAAATTGCTCAACGAAATCTTGAATATGAAGATGACCCGAAACTTGCATTAATAGAACAAAGCATAATAAATAAATCAACTGACAGGCTTGAAAATATTTTATTAATATCTGACAGTATAGTTATAATTGCATCATCAGTTCTTGGTTATTATCTGTCTGGAAAAACATTAAAGCCAATTAAAGAATCCCTCGAAAGACAAAAAAGATTTGTAGCTGATTCTGCACATGAATTAAGAACTCCTCTTGCAATTATTAAAACAGGAATAGAAACCACTTTAGCTAGTAAAAAACAAACTTTGCACGATTATAAAGAATTAAATAAAGATTTACTACTTGAAATAGATAATCTTATAAATTTAACAAATAACCTGCTGTTTCTTTCAAACAGTGATGCAAAAAATCAGACAGTTAATTTTGAGAAAGTAGATCTTTCCTTAATATGCTCAAAGCAGATAAAATTTATGGAAAAATATGCAATTAATAAAGGGGTAAAATTAATTTCCGATATTAAAGATAAATATTATGTTAAAGGTGACAAAGAAAAATTAAACAGAATGGTTGCAAATCTTTTAAAAAATTCCATTGATTATAATATAAAAGGTGGCAGTGTAATTTTAACAATTGAAAAAGCCGATTTTAACATAATTCTGAAAATTACTGATACAGGCATAGGAATAAATCAGGAAGATTTAAAACATGTTTTTGAAAGATTTTACAAAGCTGATAAATCCAGAAACATTTCTGACAGTGGAGCTGGCCTTGGCCTTTCTATAGTAAAGGAAATAGCAAATATTCATAAAATTCATATTAATATTAGAAGTGATATTGGTAAAGGAACTACAGTTATATTAAGTTTTAAAGAATTATAATAAAATACTTCCAATATAAAATACAAGCACTCTATTTATTTTTATTCACCGAATCTTCATTTTTCCAGTATATAATTAAGAACTTATATGAAAAAAGAAAACAAAAAAGCTTTTTTTAGATTTATAACTATAATAATAATTATATTATTTATTGCAACGCTAATTTTGTCTTCATGTCAAAAAACAACTTCTTTGAAATCAACATCATATAAAGTTTCTCAATTAGAATTTAAAGCTTCACCATCTTTAAATTTAAAATCAAATACAAATAATATACCTCAGATCAATAACATTGATAATATTAATAATACTGATAAAATCCTTATTTTAGCTCCTCATCCTGATGATGAAACAATTGGAGCAGCCGGAATAATTCAAAAAGCATTAAAAGCAGGAGCAGAAGTCAATATTGTTTGTTTAACCAATGGTGATTCTGAGCGCAATGCTGATATTCATTATAAAAATATCCCGTATTCTCAGAATGTATTCTTATTATTAGGTGAACTTAGAAGAAAAGAGACTATTAATGCTTTGATTAAATTAGGATTAAAAGAAAAAGATGTAAAGTTTTTAGGTTATCCTGACGCTGGAACCTTGCGTATTCTTCTGAATCATTGGGATAGTTCAAATCCTTATAAAAATTATTTTACAAAAGTTTCATATGTTCCTTATAGTGAATGTTATTTGCCAGGGTCAAAATATATTGGGGAAAATATTTTAAATAATCTGGAGAACATTATAAAAAATTTTAACCCGACAAAAATTTTTGTTTCAAGTCCTTTTGATATGCATAGTGATCATAGGGCATTTTATCTTTTTCTTAAAATTGCATTATGGGACTTAAGGGGAAAAATAAATAATCCAAAAATTTATACTTATTTTACACATTACAAAAATTGGCCTGACCCGAAAGGTTATTATCCTGAAAAATTTATAAATCCACCAATACAGAATATAAATAATAATATAAAATGGTTAAACTTAAATTTAAATGATGAAGAAGTAAAGAAAAAGTATGAAAGCATTATTTGCTATAAAAGCCAGTTAAAATTTGGATCGCTTTTAATATCATTTGCAAGAAAAAATGAATTATTTGCATATTTAAATGATATTAATTTAAAAAATAATGATATTAATATTAATATTAATCAAAACCGGATAATATGGGATGCTGCAAACTATAATGATTTATATTATTCATTAAATAATAATATTTTATATACAAAGATAATAACTAAACAAAAAATTGATAAAAATTTTAATATTTCAATTTATTTTTTGGGATATAACAATAAGATTGAATTCAGTAAAATGCCAAAAATTCAATTAAAAATTGACAAAGAAAAATTAAAAATTTTTAATAAAAACCAGGAAATTTATGATCATGATGTTAATTTAAAAATTGAAAATAATAATCTAATAATAGGTATCCCTCTTTCTTTGCTGCAAAACCCTCAATATATATTAAATGGAATTGAAACTCAATCAAATTATCTGCCAAATTCATTATTCGGATGGCGAGTTATTAATATAAATTAGCTTTAATCTAAATTATAAAAAAGTAGCTGATGGGTATAAAAATAGCTGGCAAAACAACCGTCAGGGCTTAAATATCCAGGTTTTCCCAAAATATATTATTATTTAAATCTTTAAAATATATTTTATCTCCACCTATACCTATAAATTTTAAATTATTGTCAAAAGTCACTTTCTTATTAATATCACCAGCCAAGTTAATTATATAATTGTTATAAACAACATAAATTCCAATTTTATCAACATAAAACTTAATATAATCAAGGTTACTTAAATTTATTATATTACGGATATCTCCATCTTTTAAAACATAGATAACATGTTTGTCATCATGGGATTGAATATATACTTTATCATTTAAATCGCAGCCAATTAAATTTATTTTTTTAATATTAAGGCCCTTTATTGATTTTATCGGGTTTGGATAACGATAAAGAATATTCTGGTAATCTTCATAATATAAAGTAAAAGTTTTATTTAATAAAACTATATTATTTATTATAGTTTCTAACTGGATTGTTTTTAATCTTTTCATTATATTAAGATAATATAAAGTACTTTTTAAATTAACACCACTGCCGTTCTCCATATTAATAAATATTAAATTTGTTAAGGACGAATAATCAACATTTTTTACTTTTGCATCGTTAGATATTTTTATTGTTTTTTGTAAAGTTTCTGCATCATTTGTAATATCATATGTTTTTATATTTAATAAACCCCCTTTTAATGTAAAATAAATTATTATATTTCTATCATTTATGAGGATAAAATTTATTACAGGGGCATCATCGGAAATTTTTTTGGTTGTTATATCCGAAGTAATATCTTTTATATAAATTTTGCTGTCATAAAGATAAACACAATATCTGCCATCATAAGAAAAAGATATATTTACTGAATTGGATGATATACCGGAAATTTTACACTCATTTATTTTACTTGTATCAGCAGATTTTGCTGATGATGAATTATCAAGTTTTATAGTGCCCTCATTTAAACCAATGTCACTTTTTGCTTTGTCAGAACCGGAATTATTTTTTATTAAATCACCCGTATTAATAATTATTAAGTTATTAATATAATGAATAACAAGAACTGAGATAATAATTGATAAAATTGCATATATTCCTGTTAAAGCCGTGATTTTTACAAATTTATTACTTTTTTTAATTATTTTCATAAAAATTAATAATAATATTTATAATTTATAATAACTTAATAATGTTGTATTGAATGCCATATTAATTTTTTTAAATTTATGATGTTTGTTTATGGTGTTTTAAATTTTTATGGCATTACTATAAAAGCAGAAGCTATTGAACGTTCCCCTGCTATATCACAAGGTTTATTTATGGTTTTCCCTTGAAAATTCATTGTTGTTGAAGAACCTCCATCAAGATTTGCAGCATTATAAGCCCCATATTTAAGCAGGACTTCCTGCAAATCCATAAAATTAGCACCTATACTATCCAGCTGACGCCCATCAATTGCCAGCAAAAGAACTGTGCCATCTTTTCTTTGCGCAATTGCACTTCGTGGTGCAACTGTAGCCCCGCCATTAGTTACAAGCGGTTTCCCGTTTAAAATAAGTGCCGGGCCAAAAGAAATGGCACATCTTAAATTATTTGCCATAATTTCATTAAGAGTCATGGAATTACTTATGACAAGAACATTATCTTTATTAAATCCTATTATTCTGAATGCACTAACTCCAGTTTGAATGAATTTAATTTTACCATCTTCTATGATTATTCCTTCGGGCTGACTGCCTGTACCTAAAAAATTATCATCTAAAAATCCACCGGCATTTATTCCACCGATAGCTCCGTCTGTTTTTACTATTTTACTAAGAGTTGCCCCTACCTCTCCCAGTTTTGGCGCAAGGCCCACTGTTATTTTTGAAGGATCTTTAACAATCATAAGTTTACCTTTGTAATTTTTTCCTGCTATATCAATAATATCTATTGCAACTGCTGAATTTGCTTTAGGATCATTATCGGATTGTTTGTTTTTGCTGTTTCCGTTTTCAGCAAGACTGTTATTTTTATTAAAACTATCCTGACTATCCTGCAAGTTTTTAGCAGATTGATTAGAACTTGACTGGTAACTATCTGTATTTTGCGATTTTACATTTGACAGATTCTCTTTATCATTCAGAATGATCGGGTTTGTTCTAGCTAAAATATCATCTATCTCTTTTTTAGGCAAAAACCATGTTGCGAAAAATTTATCTTTATTTGTCCTCATTGCAGTTGAAACAATATAATATTTTAAATTTACAAAAGGACCATGATAAATTAACAAAATTGAAAAAAATGTTAAGAATACTAATATGCAAATTAAAAAATGCATTAAATAAAAAATTATAGAATATAATTTGGATTTAGATTTCAAAATTTTATTAACCTCTAAAATAATTAAAATTTAAATAAATCGTCTATTAATATAATAATAAATTAGTAAAATGAAAAAATTATGAATGACATAAATATTTTTCATATATAATAATGTTTGGAAATTTTTAACTGACAATTATAATTTAATTGTGCAAAGAATAATTTATTTCAATTTAATGCTGACAATTTTGTTTCATGAGGTGAAATGTATTTATAAGTTTATTAAATTTTTAGTTTAATCCTTAATACATCGTATGCAGAAACCATAATGTTTGCTACCATAATGATGGAAACTTTCCAAAGAATCATCACTTAAGTATCTGGTCCATGCACCAGAGTTATTTCGCTCTGTGGAAGTCCAGAAGTGAACATCTTTATTTATATTTAAAAAATCTCCATTATTTAAACGACAGCCAGCAGGTAATGCAGTAAATCCGCTTTCATTATTAGCACCTGTATTCGGGTTTATCCAATGTGTTACTGAAGCTTCTTTCATTTTACCTCCTGCAATATTGCTTCCCCCAAGATAAGTTTCAAGTATCTTAAATTCTTCATCTGAGGGAACATGCCATCCTGCCGGACAAATATTCCGGTTGTCATTTAATGCATACCAATTATAAAGACGCCCATAAATAACTGCATTTTTTTCATCATTATTATAATTACAATATGCCCCGGTTGTAATATTACTCCATAGTTTTCCATCAGTAACATTTGTTATAGGATCACCATTGCGGTAATGGGTTACTTTAAGATTTTCAACCATCCAGACCTGACTGCCAATTTTAATTGAATGATAAATATTACCATCAATATCTTTAACTATATCAGATTCCTGTATATTTGTAGTGCTGCCTGTTACATCAGTTTCCGTTGTCATAGAAGCCTTTCTTTCTGTTGAAACTGATTTGGTAGTCTGAACTGAATAAGTACCAGTTGTAGTTGAACTTATATCAGTCTGAGAAACTTTTTTCGAACAACCTGTAAAAATAAAAACTATAATTATTAAAATAAATATTATTTTTATTGCTTTCTTAATTTTTTATCTCCCCTTTTTTAGAAGTTTTAAAGTTTAGAATTTTAAAACCCAAATTTCTGTTTTTTCTGGTAAATTTTCTTTATTTATGCGTACAGTATTTTCCATAATTTTATAATCAGCATGCAAGCTTAAAAAATTATCTATCGTATCAGGAAATTTAAACTTGGAATCCTTAGTTCTGTAATGCATAGGAATTACAATTTTTGGATTGAAATTACTGATAATTTCAGATGCTTTCTTATAATCTATTGTGAATTTTCCTCCCACAGGAATCATCAAAATATCAACATCAAGCAGTTTATTTATAACAATATCAGATGGTATATGCCCTATATCACCAAGATGGGCAAATATAATACTGTCAACTTCAAATTTGAATATAATATTTTTTCCTCTTAAAAAGCCTTTTAAATTATCATGAAATACCTGTATTCCTTCAATATTTATATTATTTATACAATATAAGCCAGGTTTTTTTATAACAGTTGGATTTCCTTTAAATAAGGAAACATTTGAATGATCAGGATGATTATGAGTAATTAATGCAATATCAGCTGTAATATCCGGTAAACTTTGAATTACAAACTTATTATAAGGATCTATACCTATTTTAATATTACTGGAAGATTTTATTACAAATAAAGATTGCCCGTAATAAGAAACTTCAATATCATCATTCATTCACATCTCTATACTTAATATTCAATAAAATATAAATAATATTTATAATATTCTAATATTTTATTCCAATATTTTCTTAAGCTGGGTAATTTAATATAAAAAGCAGCATTAAATTTCAGCTTATAATTAATTCTCAATATAGGATTATTTTATCCTTTCGGTTATTATTTCATAATTAAATGAAAAATAAATGAATTTAAGAAAATTATTTATTATTTATATAATCTTATAAAATATAATACTATTACAAAAATACCTAAAGCAAATCTGTAGATTACAAATAATCCAAAACCTCTTTTTTTAAGATAATTCAGTAAAAATTTAATGCTTAATACTCCAATTATCGCTGATGTAAAAATAGCAATTACAAATGGTGCTTTA
>Ga0315282_10016401_pt1 | contig 10827 bp, 10 predicted proteins | sample YL17G07_20_MG_FD_203693 | JGI IMG/M metagenome (GOLD analysis project Ga0315282, IMG submission 203693) | Sediment microbial communities from Yellowstone Lake, YNP, Wyoming, USA - YL17G07_20 | ecosystem: Environmental > Aquatic > Freshwater > Lake > Sediment | place: USA: Wyoming | collected...
CTGGATGGTGCCCGGCGTCATCTGCTTGATCCTCCTGATCACGACCCTCTTGCTGACGTCCATGGCCATCACCCGGGAGCGCGAGCTCGGCACGCTCGAGCAGCTCATCGTCTCGCCGATCAAGCCTGTCGAGCTGATCCTGGGCAAGACCGTCCCCTTTGCCATCATCGGCTTTTTCGACATCATCCTCATCCTGACGGCCGGGAAGATCATTTTCGACGTCCCGATCCGCGGCAGCATCCCGTTTCTGCTGGGCTCGGCCTTTCTCTTCGTCCTGACGACGCTCGGCGCAGGGCTGTTCATCTCCACGATCTCGCGGACCCAGGGCCAGGCGATGATGTCCGCCATGTTCTTCGTCATGCCGGCCATGCTCCTGTCGGGGATCTTTTCGCCGATCGACAGCATGCCGAAGATCATCCGGTACGTGACGTACCTCAACCCGCTCCGTCACTTCGGCAAGATCGTCCGGGAGATTTTATTAAAGGGAAACGGCCCGGCGGTCCTCTGGCCCGAGCTTTTGATCTTGCTCGTTTTTGGCCTGACGACGATCGTCCTCAGCTCGCTCCGCTTCCGGAAGCATCTGGAATGAAAAACGGGGGCCGTGCCGGGCTTTTATGGCGATCGGAAAGATAAAATAATAAGTCTGAATCATTCATGAATTACGTTATATATCCAGGTTCTGAATTTGCAGACGGGCGCCGAATTCAAGACGAGGGGGACACTTCCCAAATTCTCCGGAATTTGGGAAGTGTCCCCGAATTCGGCGCCATCTGCGAATTCTCTTCTCGAGGAGACGACGCAATTCATGAATAATTCAGGTAAGTAATAGATCCCCGTTAAATCAGAATTCAGCTTCGAAGGCGAGCTTCTCGCCGGCCTTGATGACGACCGGCTGGGCCCACGTCACGCTGATCTTGCTCCCATCCTGTTTGAACACAGGCTTGAACGGCTTGCCCCCGGCCTCGGCCTTCAGTGAAACGAGCTTTTTCGCCTGAAGCGCAGGCGTCAGCCTGAAGCGGAATTCCTTGAGCTTCAAATCACCCCCTGCCACGGTCAAGCCGACTTTCTGGACCCCTCCCTTTTCCTCTTTCTGCGAATAGCCGCCCCAGCCGCTGCCCGTGCTCCAGAACGTCCGGAAATCGTCCGGATAGAGCTTCGGCGCGAACTCTAAGCTCATCGCCGGGCCCGAATAGGAATATCCGGAAAGCGCGAGCAGAATCCCCCAGGACGACATGGCCCGGGCGTAGTGATGGCCGCACTCGACCTCGTCCCACGGATTCCGCCGCCGGCCGTCGTACCGGTCACGGACGGCTTTGACGATCGTCAGCCCTTCCTCGACCAATCCTTCATACATCAGGTGCGAAGCGACATGGTATTCGATGCCCGTCCAGACCTCGTCCGAATAGACGAACGGCAGCGGCGGCCGGCCGCCTTTGGGCCAGGTGCAGAGAAGCAGGCCGCGCTCGTCGTTAAGGGCATACGTCCGCTGGGCGTTGGAATAATTCCGGAAGTCGGTCATGAAATTATAGTTGAAGATCGCGGCCAATGTGGCCTTGAGCCGCTCTTCGGGCAGGAATCGGCCCAATCCGGCGACCATCGCCAGCCACTGTCCCAGCATCTGGTCGGAGAGGCAGCCGTCGCCGTACTGGTATTTCTTTTCCATGACCTTGTCGTATTTTTGGACGTAATACTCGCCGTTCCAGAGAAGGTCGTTGAAGTTCTTCTTTCCTTTTTCGAAGATGTCTTTATAAAGCTTCGCGGCTTCTCCATCGCCCGTGGCTTCGGCCATCTTCGACCCGGCGAGAAGAGCGCCCAGATAAAACGTGCCGATCATGCTGTTCGGGCCATAGAATTCAATGTCATACGTATTGTGCTGTTCGCCTTCGATCAGGCCGTCCCTGTCGGCGTCCCAGGAGAGCCACGTATACTCCAGGGCTTTCTTCGCCTTCGGCCAAATTTTCTTCAGGAACTCCATGTCGCCCGATAACTGCCAGTCGCGGTAGAGATTGATGATCTTGCCCAGCGTCCCGTCTGCGGCCGGCCGGAAATTCCAGAGAACGCCGCTCCCGAGCGGCAGCGAGGTGCGGAAGACCATCTCGCCGTTGTCCTTGGTGTTGTTCAGAAAATCCACCTCCCGCATGAACCGTTCCAAGCTCGGGTAAAGGAAGGCCAGCGACTGTTCGTAGTTCCAGACATGGCCGCAGTTGAGCGGACAGCAGCCGCTCTTATCGTTCGAGCCCTCGAACCCGAAAAATTTGCCGCCTTCGAGCCAGAAGCAGGTGGTCGTGCGGGTGATGGCCGCCTGGCTGGACAGAGCGTCGAGGGCATAGGGCGGAAGCGTCGCGGAATAGAATACGTCGTGGAACGCCCGCGTCTCTTTTTCGAGCTGGGGGAGGTTCTGGAAGAGATACTCCGCGGCCGACCAGGCGTCCGCAAACCGCTCCGCGTAGTGGTTGCGGAACATTTTGCCCCGCTGCTCCCGGACAATGTCGAAGTAATCGACGAAGTTCGGGAAATTCCAGGAGAGGATGAACGGCAGCGTCACTTCTCCGAAGGGCTCGATCGTCGCCATGAGGCCGAGCGTCCCGATGTCTGTCCGCTTGTCGGGCGAAGGGCTTTTTTCGTCGAGGTCCTTCAATTTCCCGTCGGCGGAGAAATCGTCCCAGAAGATCTGGAGGTCGTCCCACCAGTCGCCCCGGACCCAGTGCGAAAGATACGTGATATTCTTCCAGGGTGTCGCCAGGACCATTGTTCCGAACGCGGCCGCGTCCGGCTTCACCTTCTCGGAGGACATAAAAAGGCCGGAAAGGGCCGGACCTTTACGGACTTCATTCACGTTCTTCCCGAATTTGTCGTGGCCGACGCCTCCGATCGTGCCTTCGCCGTCGAAGCCGATGGGGTTCAGGATCGAGCCGGCCACGGTGATCTTGGCCGGACGCGAGCTGAGATTTTTGAGGCGAAAACGGAAGACGGCTGCCGGGATCCCGGATTCTTCCGGTTTCAGCGGGATGAACGGGTTGAAGGTCTCAAGCGTGACCTGGAGAGGGATCCGGCTGTCTTCGAGATCCACCCAAGCGAAGGGATATTCGCCGCGAAAGCGGGCTTTCTCCATCCGGGGCAGCCCCGGAACGTCCCCCCGGTGAATTCCGTCCTGGCCCGTGAACGGAGGCGTCAACGAGCCTTCGAGCACCCGGACCAGAGGCTTTTGGCCTTCCTGCTCAAAGTAAAGGGCAAAGAATGTGAAGGGAAGGTTCACGCCCTTTCCGGGACGGTTGAAGACCTCCCAGTCGCGAAGGTTTCCCCGCCCTCCGAGCGAAACCGTTCCTGTCCCGATCCCGCCGAGGGGGAAGGCGATTTCCTTGAGCGCCGGCCCTTCAAAAGCGCGCAGCTTGCCGAGCCGGAAAAGCTCTTGGGACGTATAGACGAGCTTCGAAGTTTCCTTGCTCACGGCTGCCCCCGCAAATAATGCGATAGACGCCGCCAGCGCAACCGCGGCCGGAGCGCGATGTCTCCAAAATAATTTTTTTTCCGACATGACGACTCCCTCCCCTTTATTGAGATTTTCATGAATAGCTTTTTTGTATATGAGACAAGCCAAAAAGTCAAACGGACTTTTTGAGCAGTTCGGCGAGCTTCGCTTCCATGTCGTTGAAATGCGTGCCCTGCCAGAAAACACGGCCGCAGGAAGGGCAGATCGCAAAGGTGTCGGCCCGCTCATAGACGAAGGTCGTCACGAGGTTGGCCGCTCTGGACTTCGGGAGCGGCTTGAGCGCCCTGTTGCATTCGACGCAGCGCGAATAGGGGCGAACTTCGGCCTGGAGGCTGAACCGGTCGAGGACCTGCTTTACCTGATCCTCCCATGTTTCGCTTTCAATGAAAAGGGATTTCAGGTCTTTGGCCCGGCCGAGCAGGGCATGGTCTCTGGAAAGCAGCGTCCGGCCGTCTTTGCGGGCCAGGGCGAGAAGCTCATCGTCTTCGGCTTTTGGCAAAAACAGGACATCGAAACCCAGGATCTTCAGCCACTTAGCCAACTTCCCCAGCATGCAGTCAACGACGAATTTCATGGCCTCCCGCCGCGAAAATCATAGAAGAATAAATTGAGGACATGTGACAAGTTCTTCAGAAAGTTGATCACAGTCCCAGAAACCGAACGGTGAGGCCCGAGACGAGGATCATCGCCCCGGCCAGGGCATGGGAGTACCGCTCGAGCTTGCCGAGCCGGATGAAACTGATGCCCCAAGAGGAGACGGCGATGATCGTCAGCATGGTGAGGATCGTCGTCAGGCCGAAGGCGGCCGTGACGAAAACGACGCCGGCCAGGCTGTGCTTGGCCGCCGGATACATGACCAGCGGGATCAGCGGCTCGCAAGGACCGAAGACGAAGATCGCGAACAAGATCCAGGGCGTGATATTGGCCTTTTTGCCGGGAACGCCGGGGTGATCGTGGACGTGGATATGCTCGGATTCGTGGCCGTGCTCATGCTCGTGGGCTCCGCCGTCGGCGTGGGAGTGGATGTGCTTGTGCGGCTTGTTCTTGATCGCTCCGTGCAGCCCCCAGACGAGATAGGCGAAACCGAAGGCGATGAGCAGCCAGGACGCCGCGCCGCCCCGGACAGACTCGGCATTTTCGAGCTTCGCGACCGCGAAACCAAAGGCGATGCCAATGAGCCCCAGGATGACCGAGCTCAGGATATGCCCCAGGCCGGACAAAAAGGAAATGAAGAGCGTTTTCGAAAGACCCCAACGCCGCGCCCGACCCATGGCGATGAAAGGGACATAGTGGTCGGGGCCGATGAGCGTGTGGACGAAGCCCATCGCCGCCGCGGTTCCCGCCAAGACCAGCATTTCTCGGGTCATGATATCGCCTTATAAAAAAATGGTGGACGGTAGGGGACTCGAACCCCCGACCTCAGCGTTGCGAACGCTGCGTTCTCCCAGCTGAACTAACCGCCCATCCAAAACATCCGCCAGGAACCTAAGAATTTACCATTTTTGAGCGATTTTTTCCACTTTTGAGATACAGCGGTAAGATATGCGGAAAAAACTAACGATAAGCTCTAAAAAAGAGGCCTTCCCGTTTTATTCCATCTACCCGAGTCTCTTGCGTCGTGTCGAAAAATCTTACGGATATTTCAGACCATCTCTGATACTGATTTGATGACAACGGGTCGATACACGTGGACCGGCAAATTGACGCTGGGCGATTTTGTTGCGTCGAACACCTACAGCCATTATCGCTGGGCGCGAACGCTCATCCGCAAATGGGCAAAAGCAGAAAGAATCGCGCTGTCGAAAAAGTGAGACGCAAACAATACCGTCGCCAAGAAGAGTTTGGCGGATTCGGCGCCAGCTTTGCTGGCGCCGAATCCTGTTTGCTCTCTGGCGAAGGTATTAGCAAAGAAACTAAACAAAAAACGTTGCGTCTTTGCGAGAGCTTCAGAGACAGGGGCTTGAAGTAGTTCCTGTCTCTTACTAGAATGGACGGTAGGAGGAAACCATGAGTCCAACCAAACGCGTAGCTCGTAAACCCGCTCGCAAAACGACTCCGCGGGTGGCGCGCAAACCCGTCATGCCGCCGCCATGGACGAAAGAGATTCGCGATCTCAACGTTGTGTGGTACTATGTGAGCAATTGGGAACGCGCCAAGAGATTCTATGGCGAAACACTTGGCTTGCCAGTAGCGTTTGTGGATGAGAAGGGTGGGTGGATCGAGTACGGTCACGCACTGCCGCACCTGGCGATCAACCGGTGGGACAAGCCTGCCGGGATGCCTGTAAATGGCGGTGCGGTGGCAGTGCTGACCTGCCCGGATGTCCGCGCGACGATCGAAAGATTGCGCACGAATGGCGTACGCTGCGATGAGGTCGAGGAAATTCCGGGGATGGTGATCCTGGGGACGTTCTACGATCCGGACGGCAACCGGTTGCAGCTCGCACAATCGCTGGCGTAGGAGAAAACCTTGCGAAGATGGCGCGCCTTCGCAAGGTTTATTTTACCGCGTCAAATCCACAAGCAGCACGTCGAGCGCGAGGACTGGCTCACTCCGCCCGGTCTTGATGGACAGGTCCGTTTCCAGCAATCTTTGGTAGATTGCTTCATAGCGGATGAGGAGACGGGCCAAGATAACTAATTGATATTTAATTATTTAGGACCAAAACTGGGCAAGATGTATATCTTAAAACGGCTTTTTCAGGCCACAAAAAGAAGGGCTTAAGAATAACAGGTCAATCCTCTAAAAACGAAAGCAAAGTCTTGGAGAATTCTTCCGGATATTGATACATCAACCCATGTCCGGCCCCTTTGATCTGCACTAACCTCGCGCCCGGAACCTCTCCTGCCAGCATCAAAGAATTGGCTGGTGGTGTACTTACGTCGTCAGCCCCCGTAATAAGCAAAGTCCGTTGTCTTATTTGCTTCAGGCGGCTGTAAGCTCCTGCCCATTTCATCATGGCATCCCACTGGCGTCGGATATTTTCCGCAGAAGAACTCTCTGTGACGGGAGGAAAATATTTGCGCGGGTCGGGATTGGCCTTCAGCCATTGTTCGGGAAATAAGATCCAAAGCATCCTCATGCCTCTTTCTTCTCCGGTGCCTGATGTATCAGTCATCGCCTGAACCACTTCAGCGCTTGGCTGTATCGCCTCTTTGCCTCCGCAGTCAGCTGCGTAAAGTATAAGTTTATTTACTTTCTCAGGATACCGAAGCGCAAGCTCCAGGGCAATATTGGTACCCATAGACCAGCCTAATACATGCGCCTGTTTTATGCCCAATGTATCAAGAAGGCCGGCCGTATCATCCGCAAACTGTTCAATGCTGAAAGGCTTCTCTGAAGAAGAAGTCTCGCCCATCCCGCGGTTATCGAATATAATTACCCTATAGCGTCTGGCAAGCGCCGCTAATACCCGAGGTTGCCACAAATCCATCGTCCCGCTATAGCCCATAATCAGTACCAGGGGATATCCTTTGCCGAAAACCCTGTAAGCAACATCAATATCTGTGACATGCGCCTTTTCTAATTTTATTTTCTTCATATCTATTTCCTTAACCTTAGCGCATCCCATTGAGATAAACATAAAACCGCATGTAAAAATGGCAATGAAAATTGCCTTAAATCTTGTTTTTTTCATATGGTGACGCGCTCCTTTTCTCCTTAATTTTCAAAAATTATCTGCTAACATTGTAACCAGAAGGCCTGCGAAATTAATCCCGCCTTGAAACCCGTTTAATTTGAACCTGACTACCTTCAACTGAAGTTTGGCTTCAGCTAATTTGGACTATTAAACCATTTTACCATGGAGATTCTCCATAGGGATTCAGAACTCGGAGCCGGCTGAACTTCCCAACTGGCGCCGCCATCGATGGAATGAATGATATAACCCTCCCTACCCCCTTCTGTAAGTCCTGCCATCCACAGTTCAGTGGTTGATATCGCGCTGATCCCTCCGACCCAGAGACGCTTAGGAATAGGGGGTGATTCCCAAGTCGAACCGCCATTAATTGTATAGCGGACATTCCCGTGATCAGCCCCAACCCAAACGATATCTTCGTTCCAGGGAAACACCGCATTGGTATGGCTAATGGCAAGGGGTTCGAGTTTGTGCCACCAGGTTGCGCCATTATCTCTCGAAACCAGGGCCGGCCCGCAAATCTCCCTTTGGAGGTAGAACGCCATGCCGACCGCCCAAACCGTGGATGAATGAGGTGTCCAGGCAACTTCTATGACCGCGCCCCAATCATCAGGCTTGCTGGTCGGTGCCGCCCAGGTCAAGCCGCCATCTTCGGTGCGCACTATTAACACTAAGTTAGATTGCACTAAAATACCGCCGGCCAAAGCACGATTACGGTCGGCCGCGGCAATGCCGTTAAAAAAGGCCTCCTGACTCGGGTAGGAGCGGTCATCCCAGGTTATGCCGCCGTTAACAGTCCTCAAAATCAACCCTTGATCACCGCAAGCCCAAACCACATTCTGGTCCACTGCTTTGATCTCGTATAAAGCTTTTCCCATAAAACTGCTGGGTAGATTTTGGAACTGCCAGGTCATTCCGCCGTCAGTGGTTTTGATTATTACCGGAGATAGAACTTCATGCGTAAGAGGGTAGGAACGATAACCGCACACCAAGGCGGTTTGGGGATTAATGGCGCTGACATCGCTTATGATTATTCCGTCGAGCTGTGCTGCGCTCCCTTGCCGGGCCCAGGTTTGCCCACTGTCAGATGTGTGGAGGATATACCCCCAACCATCAACCAATTTGAATCCGGTTGCCCAGCCGTTGACATGATTACAACCAAAAAAGCTGAGCGAACCGGCGAGGAGGACAATTGTCGGCCAATGTTTAAAGCTCATTATGAAATAATGCCAATAAATGGCAAGGAGGTCAATAACCAACCTGCCCCCTTCTCTTCTCCGACTTGCTCTTGATGCTGATCATCGTTGAGTGATGGAGGAATAAGAATCCGCTCCAGAATTGATTTCAGGTCTTCCCCGTGGAATAATAGTCGGGCGATGGCAAAAGATATCTATCAGCGACTGGCTAGGCATCTTGACAATCTGCCGGGTGGTTTTCCTTCAACAGAAAGCGGCGTTGAGTTTCGAATTCTGCGACGGCTGTTTGCGCCCGAGGAAGCCGAACTCGCTCTGAACTTAACGCTTATTCCAGAGGAGTCAGCCAGCGTTGCCAAGCGACTCCGTCTGCCGGAAGACGAAATAGCCCTTCGGCTTGAAGATATGGCCAGAAAAGGGCTGATCTACCGGATTCAGCCCAAGGATGGCCCGCCCAGATATATGGCCTGGCAGTTCGCTATCGGCATCTGGGAATTTCATGTCAATGACCTTGATCCCGACCTTGTCCGCGATATGGAAAAGTATATCCCTGTTCTTCTCAACGTTGATGTCTGGAAGAAAGCTCCGCAGTTGCGAACTATTCCCATAGAACAAAGCATCCCTGTCGAGCATGTGATTTGGCCTTACGAAAGAGCTGAAGAGCTGGTCCGTTCTCATCGGAGAATTCTCGTCGCGCCCTGTATCTGCCGCAGGGAAAGAAAGATCGCGGGGGAAGGCTGTCATAAGCCGGAAGAAACCTGTCTGGTCTTTGGCGCCGGAGCCGATTACTACTTGAAGAACGGAATCGGACGTATGATCGACCAAGAGGAAGCCTTCCGCATCCTTAAAGAAGCCGATAAAGCCGGCTTGGTTCTGCAGCCGAGCAATTCCCAAGAAATCGCAAACATTTGTTGTTGCTGCGGCTGTTGCTGCGGAGTCTTACGGACTTTTAAACAGCATCCCCGACCGGGCACTATTATTTCCTCCCCTTTCAGAGTCTCGATCAAGCAGGAAACATGTCAGGGGTGCGGCACATGTTTAGGTCGATGTCCGATGGATGCTCTGCAGATGAGCGAGGAAAAGATCGCTTCTATCGACGGCCGCTGCATCGGCTGCGGCCTCTGCGTTTCCACCTGCCCGTCGCATTCTTTAAGCCTGGCGCGCAAGCCTTCCCCGGAACAGTCGGAGGTCCCGAAGACAATGCTGAAGAGTTATATGAAGCTGGCGCGCGTTAGGGGTAAACTGGGAGCGGGCCGGCTGTTTAAGATGTGGTTGAAGTCAAGACGCTAGGACTTCAATACCTCCCATCGGGCAAAGATGATCATTCCGGATGCGGATCATCCCAAGCAACACTGCCACTTCACCGCTACTTCTTGTAATACTTCATTGCCTCTGGAATCTCCGATTTGATCTTCTGTATCCGATTCTCGTCAGTGGGGTGTGTGCTCAGGAACTCCGGCGGGTTCGCTCCCGCGTTCTGAGACATGCGTTGCCAGAACCCGATAGCAGCATTGGGGTCGTACCCGGCCATGGCCATGAAGATTAGACCAAGATGGTCGGCTTCGCTCTCTTGAAGACGGTTGTACGGCAGAACCGCACCAACCTGGACGCCGACGCCGAAAAGGGTCATCCAGATCTGCTGGGTCTGTTGGGGCTTCTGCTTGAGCGCTTGAGCGAGCGCCTGTCCGCCCAACTGGGCGACCAGCGCCTGGCTCATCCGCTCGTTGCTGTGCTTGGCCACGGCGTGAGCGATCTCGTGCCCCATCACAACGGCCAGGCCGGTTTCGTTCTGGGCGAGCGGAAGGATGCCGGAGTACACCATTACTTTCCCTCCCGGCATGCACCAGGCGTTGGCTTCCTTGCTTTCGATGAGGTTGAATTCCCAGGCGAACCCATTGAGATCCTGGGACATCTTATTCCGGGCGAAATATGTTGTCACTGCGTTTTGGATGCGCCTGCCGACTTGTTTAACTTCATTCGTCTGCGCCGTGTTCGTACTCAGCTTGTTTTCCTTCATGAACTGGTCGTACTGGACGAAGCTCGTAGAAAGCATGTCCGCATCGGAGACGAGTGAGAGCTGACGCCTTCCGGTGAGCGGTACGAGGCTGCAAGCTTGGAACAGAAGCGACGCAATCAGCAGGGCAAATAATCCGGTTTGTAACTTTTTCATGATTCACCTCTCCGAGTTATGTGGAGGCCAAAGCCAGTATATTTCCCTTGAGGACAGAGTTCGTTCCAAGAGTCGCTGAGCTGCCGACCTGCCAAGGGGAAGATTATATGCCCCTCAGCCCAGCCAACTTCTTCTTAGCATTCTCGACTTCGGGCAGGCCGGGATCAGCGTCTTTCCAGAGGTCGAGGAATTTCTGGTATTTCTCGCCGGCGCGCGCCTTGTCTCCCTGCCGCCTATTCCTTCTACGTTCGTCCGCGCTCATTTCTTATTCACGCCCAGCTTCGTGATCAGGGTCACGATGTCCTTGCGCAGCGTCTGGCCCCGGTAGGCCCAGGTG
>Ga0315282_10016402_pt1 | contig 10827 bp, 10 predicted proteins | sample YL17G07_20_MG_FD_203693 | JGI IMG/M metagenome (GOLD analysis project Ga0315282, IMG submission 203693) | Sediment microbial communities from Yellowstone Lake, YNP, Wyoming, USA - YL17G07_20 | ecosystem: Environmental > Aquatic > Freshwater > Lake > Sediment | place: USA: Wyoming | collected...
TGTTGTGCTGAAACGTTCTTCTGACTGAGGAGAGCTCCCCTCGGACGGGAACGACATCAACTTCAACCTGAACACGGTGCGCGTCACGGCTAAGCCCGAGCTCGGCTTCTCACCTAAGCGGTGGGAGGAGCGGGAGGCGCCGGTTCCGAAGCGGTTAATCGAGCTTCTCAAGGCCCATCCTCGTGTGAACGGTAGTCGCTTCGTCTTCCCCTCACCGCGCGGCAATCGTGAACTGCATATGCTTGACAAGAGCAAGGAGATTGCCAGGCGTGCCAAGCTTGATCCGGCCCGCTTTGACCTGCGAAAGTTCCGCTCCACCTATGCCACCCGCTTGCTCCGGGCCGGCTTCGACGTGCGCACAGTTCAACAGTGGATGGGCCACAAGTCCCTGGAGACCACGATGCGGTATCTCGCGCGGCGAAGGACGTGCACGACCGGCTCGACAAAGTTCAGATCGCCGGCCTTCTTGGCGGTCTGTAGGCTTACGCGGGGCCAGATCTTGCGAGCTCTCGACTGATGTGTCAAGCGGCTCGCTTGCCTCTTTCTTCTTTCAGTCCCCTCTTCATCGGGGAGGTCCCTTCAACGGCTACGCGCCGCACTCCTGCCTGTGGCTGCCGTTATTTCAGTCCCCTCTTCATCGGGGAGGTCCCTTCAACCTCAACTGGAGTTGGCGCACAAGGTTACAAGGTATAATTTCAGTCCCCTCTTCATCGGGGAGGTCCCTTCAACAGAATTTCCCGGTACGGCCCGAATCCAGCGTTATAGATTTCAGTCCCCTCTTCATCGGGGAGGTCCCTTCAACTTAGCTGTTCTATCAGGCGACCAACTTGCGTCATTATTTCAGTCCCCTCTTCATCGGGGAGGTCCCTTCAACTGGATATAGGCATAGGCTCAAGCGTGGGGTAAGTACATTTCAGTCCCCTCTTCATCGGGGAGGTCCCTTCAACGGGATCGAAACAAGCCTTAGCCTATTGAAAACAAAATTTCAGTCCCCTCTTCATCGGGGAGGTCCCTTCAACGCAAGGACGGTTGGAGAATATCCAGGGCCTTTTTGATTTCAGTCCCCTCTTCATCGGGGAGGTCCCTTCAACCCTAATTCCGATGGCTCGAAGTCGGCGAACACTGCATTTCAGTCCCCTCTTCATCGGGGAGGTCCCTTCAACGCAAGCCCGTCGTTGATGATGATGGCGCTATGGGCGATTTCAGTCCCCTCTTCATCGGGGAGGTCCCTTCAACTCACTCAGGCCAAACAGTATCGGCTGACACGCAACAATTTCAGTCCCCTCTTCATCGGGGAGGTCCCTTCAACACGGCCGCGCGTCGGCGTGGATGGGCCCGATAGGCATTTCAGTCCCCTCTTCATCGGGGAGGTCCCTTCAACGCACAAGCACGATGCTTCAATGGCGGCTTTTGACATTTCAGTCCCCTCTTCATCGGGGAGGTCCCTTCAACTTGATAGCGCGCCAGAAGCTCAGCAGTTTCTGGATCATTTCAGTCCCCTCTTCATCGGGGAGGTCCCTTCAACTGACTCGTGGGAAATGCAAGTGCGGGGCTTTGACATTTCAGTCCCCTCTTCATCGGGGAGGTCCCTTCAACCTTGCTCTCACCTACGAGGGAGACGGCATACTCGCAATTTCAGTCCCCTCTTCATCGGGGAGGTCCCTTCAACTGCTCACTTCGCGCCCTGTTTTCAGCAGGATATGTCGCTTGCGAGGCGAATTTCTTCGAAAACCCCCAACTTGCAGGAAACACCGGGAGGTTTGCGAAAATCCGGGCCCCTAGTCCGTTGCCTTTATGTGTGTCAGGGGCTCCCACCTCGATAACCCTCTCTTTCTTCAGAAGATATCTCCGCAGTAGTTCCTAAATTCGCATTCCTCGCACCGAGCTCGCACCGGAGTCGGTTTGGGCAGGATCGCCTCTTGAACCATCTGCCGAATACTGGCGAGTCGTGCATGGACAAGCCCCTTCAACCGGTCTGTGACATTAATTCGGATAAGCTGGTCGCTCGGCGTCAAATACACAAACGCCATCGGCGCGGGAATCTTCATGGCGTCTTCGACGAGCAATGCGTAAGCCGCAAGTTGGATAATATGGTTCCGCCGGGGTCGGTCGCGCGTGTACTTGAAGTCGACAGGATAACACGCCTCCGGTGTGACAATCAGAAGATCAAGTTTACCGCTCAGCCCCAAGGCAGGGGAGTTGAGCCAAACATGAAAGCGGCGTTCACCCTCGCCTAGCCGGTATCGGCGCAGAGTGCGCCGTGCTTCCAGCGCGTCCAGCTTGATCTCGATCTCTTTGCCGCGTTCCATCTTGATGGTGCTCTTGCGCGTCACGGGCATCACGGTGTTATAGAACACGATCCTCGGACAGTAATCCCACTGCTTCAAATCGTTGACCCGCAGAGGATAGAAAGGTTCCATATTCCTGATGTCAAATGTCGGAACAGCGGACGCCCGAGAAAAAGCGCCTGACGGGAGCGGTACTAATGGGCTTTCTTCCATATGCCTTCCTCGCTGAAGTCGAAGGTTGCTATTCCTTCGCAAATTGATCCTGGCACCCAGCAGACGCCCGACCGAGTTAATGTGCGGCCATAGGTCGTGCTGTCAGTTTGGGTTTCCCGCCCGACCAGTGGCTCGATCATACCACGAGCCTGCACGTCGTCGGCTAGGACGTGGGCAAGGAGGCAACCACCTTTAGCCACTTCTATCTGGGGGCGGGAGGTATCAAGCGTTAAAGGTGAGCCGCAAATACTATCCGATGGCTTCCAGTCTGCGGGCCGAAGCCGGAGCCGACCAAAGCCGTAACGGCGCTCACCTCCTGCCGAAAGTTCAGCTAAGCGATCTTTCAAGCCAGCTTCGTCCTTAAGAAGTTTCCACGCGTCTTCCCTGACGAAGGCCCAACCGCTTATCTCAGTTCTGCCGGGATTGCCCGATTGCTCCAGGCGATGCGGAGAGATGAATTCGACCTCGTGGAGGCTGCCTTCCTCGGCCGAGCTTGTTGTGGCATCGATCGCGGTCGTGACAAGGGCTGAAAGGTAGCGGCGCTCGAATCTGTATCTTGCAAGGCCTCCGTATGCGAGGCCGCCGGTGGCGTAGCAAGGGTACAGCAGTTCCTGGCCCTCGCTAATGAAGAAGTAACTGAAGCAGAGGTGGTGCCTCACCCATGCCAGGGCGTCCTGGTATGGCACCCGCAGAACACCGCTCCGTACCAGCAGCTCTGCCGTCGCAGCGAGGATGTTACGCGCGGGAATGTAGTGCCGTGTCCGCTGGACGCTTCCCACCTTGTGAAAGCCAACGTGAAGCGGACTGAGCAGCTCAAAGGTCAATTGGAAGCATTGCCAGCTCATTTCTTTTCTTCCCGATTTCCGAGAGATTTGGCGTGGTAACGAGCGTAGATGAGCGTCTGCTCCAGCAAGCGTTTAGCGAGCAGAAGGGAGTCAAGGTCCTCGGCCAATCCTGTCAAGTGTTTTTGCGGATTACCGCGCACCCCCTCGAGCAAATCAGGCACCGAGTTGCTGTTAAAGGGCGGGACGCGGGCGTCGTGCAGTAAGCCTTTGGCTAACTCCTTTAGTTTCTCCGCGCCTTCCTTCTCCCGCTTGCCACGCGAAACCTGATAGAGCGCGAATGCGTAGACGCCATCCTCTTGCAGCACGCCGAGACTCTTGGTGATGTGGTTCTCTGCCGCCTTCTTGATTACGGCGTAAAGGTCGATGGCTATTTGGTAGCCGTATCGCGCGCAGAGCTGGTCAAGATTGTCTCCGCTCATCGCTTCGCCTCCGTCGCCTTGGCTTGGCTCTGTAGGTGCCCAGGTGATTGTGCTTTCGTTTCGCCCTGCAGATTAAGCACTCGCAGCCGCCCCATGCCTCGGGTGCTCATGCCGCCGACACCCAAGACTTCGAACAGTCTGAGGCCAGCTTGAACCGTATCGAGGACTTTTGGCACGCCACCGCTTGCCAGAGGTGTCGCCGCGACAATTTTGTAGTGCCTGGGATCGCTGACTACCAAGTCGAACGCGAGGATTGTGCTGCGCGGCAAAGCTTCATAGGTGAAAAGTGCTCCCCCGGCGGCCGCGCCGGTCTCGGGATTGATGCTCACCGACGTACGGACCTCAAGGTTATCGTTCACAATATGGCCGAACAGCTTGTTTGAGACCAGAACTGACCTATTCCTAATCTCGGCGGGGACGTCGGGCAGCTCGCTATCAAGCGTGAAGGGTTCAGACATCTTGGTAAGCATGAGCCAACCCAAGTTAAGACGGTTGCCGACTCCCAAGGGAGCCGAGGCAGCTACTTCGCAGTCTGCGGGTTCCTTGGAGCTCGATTTCCATGCACCAAGGTCACGCAGCACGTCGGGGCAGGTCACCCAAACCGGGCCGGCCAGGGAATGAACGGGAAAGAGCACCAGCCTCGCGTCCGATAACTGTGCAAGCCCCTGAAAACTCTGCTTATCGCCAACGAAGCCAAAGGTGACGCAGATGGGACACTCAGAGTCGCCGCAATGTCCGCTTTGCCCGGCGCACTGGGGGAACTTCCCGTCTTCTTGCATGGCCGCAAAGGTACGGCAGGCGCCCACCAAGCTTGTGCCGGGTATCTTGGGAAGATTCGTTCCAGGCTCACGGACGATACTCATATCGACGCGGCCCAGGCGGTATCCTCCGGTTCCCACGTGGATTGGGTCGAGCGCCATCGCGAAATAGCGCCTCCTCTCATAGAGTGACTGAGGCGTGTTGCTCATGCCGTTCCTCCTTTACGCGCTGCTTCAGGATCCGCAGATAAATCTCGAGACAGCGATGAAAGCGTCCGCTTGTAACGTCATCGGGCGCGACAGCTCCTTTCTCGCCGCCCTCCCACAGTCCAGCTTCCGTTAGCGTGGTCTCTGCGAGCCTCAGGAATTCATCTGAGCCGCGACCCCAGCTTTGTCCTTTGATCCGGAGCAGATCGGCCACGGCGCGTAGCTTGGTGTCGGTTATATCCCTCGTCCCGCAGATTTGCCCCCACATGCGGACGAGTCGAGGCAGTTCGTCGAGTAGCATCACATCTTGGTCCGGGTCAAACTCGAACCGCTGCGCCGTGTGCTCCAGAAAGAGATAGGCGAAGCGCGATGGGATAACTATGACTGCACTGCCCGCGAGCTCCGTAACGTGAACGAGCCAGCGGCTCTTGTATTTTCCCTCTGCGCATTGAAAGGCTCGCGAAAAGTGAGACGCATTGCCTTCAACGAAGAGGTATGGGTACCAGGGGTCGTCGCTGCCGTCTGCCATTCTGGTGGGAACGTTCCACGAGTACCCCTTGTCGAATGCAATCTCGTCGTTCTGGATAGAGGTGATCTTCCAAATCTCCTCGCGAAATTCGACCTGGTTGACCATCCGCCTTGCGGTATCCATGGCGGCGAAGAGCGGCGTCTTACGCTGGAAGAAGACAAGGCCCAGGAAGAGTGGAAGCCGGTTCTGCACCTTGCCGAACTCATGGGCATAGGCATTATGAATCTTGGAAGCGAGGTCCAGGGCGTTGCCAGCCGGGGCCAGGGCCAAGAACTGGTCGGGTGAAGTCAAGAGTGTGAGTGCCGGACGATAATTGGCGTACTTCGCCAAATCCCCGGAGGGTTCGGCGGCGTCGCCGATTTCGATTTGCTCGCGCTGCTTCCCTTTACCCTTCTCCCACGAAACACGTAACGTGCCGGAATTCGGCTTTTCTGGACAGAACGAGACAGTCAGGAGATGGTCGCCGATGCGGAAGACGCTAATCGGCTGGCCAGCGAGCGCACCGTCGCAGACGATACCCTTGGGTAGCTTCCGCACGTCAGTCGGGTCCGCCAGCAGCAGCTCCCAGCGAGCGCGGTTTCCAAGCTCACCGAAGATGTCTGAGACTGTACCTTCCCAAAAACGTTGGCAGGTCTCCCAAACGCGGCGAAGGCGGGCAGGAGAAAGGTCATTGGACCTGAAGGTGTTAGTGGAGGGATCGCATTTCACCAGGAGCGTCTGGACAAGATCTCCAGAAAGCCAGTCATCGAGTCCAAACTTGCCAACGATCAGGGCAAGGCGGCCGTTCTCATCCGCGAGTTCGTCAAGCCAAACCGTCTGCTCTGGCTCGCTGTCCCAAGCCTCGATTCGCGACTTGCGTCTGTTTTCGCAGTGTTTGCATACTTCGTCCTCTTCGTCCTTGGGGCGCAAGCGGCAAACCGGGCAGATTTCCCACCTACCCTCGGGCAAGTTTGCCCAGAATGCTTCCCAGTGGGAACTCAGGTTGCCAGTGTCAAACGGCGAGAGCAGTTCGCGCCGCGCTTCCGAACGCTGGTCCGCGAGGAGGCGCTTGAGTTGCTCGCTTGCATCCTTCCCCCGACCGGTGCCCACTTGAATGTGTGGCGCGAGCTCGGCCTCGACCTCTTCCACTTGGCGACGGAGCTCGTGTACGAGTTCTGCGGGTAGGTCCAAATCAGGGAAGGTGAAGTAAATGCCCGTCGTGTCGCGGTAGACCTCGTTGCCGAGCGGATACTCGTCCTCTACGAGATGCTTGACCCTTTCGCAGGCCTTGTCGACTGCGGAGATGTAACCCAACAGATCAGCGAGTTTGATCGCGCGGCTGTAAAGCCCCAGTACATCGAAGTTGATTCGCAGCAGACGCCACCGGAGTTTGTCTCGTCCCCTCCACTCGCCCGTCAGGAAGTGACGCGAAAGCTCGGATTTGTAAAGGCTGGCGACCGCGTAAGACCAGTCCCAGAGTGTGACTTCATTGGCGGGCCGACGCGTATCTCCCCACGCTTCCGACAACACACCAGCCAGGGCTGTCAAAAACGCCGACCGGGATGAAACCAGCAGGCTGGGTTGCTGGAGATATTGGCGTATCGCGGAATCCAGCTTCGAAAGTAAATTGTCCGGCTCGCAGTGCTCGTAGCCGAAGGCGGTACTGACCCTATCCGAACTCGTTTCAAGTTGCTCTGTCTGGCTGCTGAGACCCTTTTCGACGTGAGCAATATCGTGGCACCGGCCCATCAGGCGCACGAGCTCATTGCTGTCACCTTCGGCTTGGCTTGGGTTGCTGCCCTTGTCTGCGAGGACCTTGAGGTTTGTAGGAGGTGTTCCGGCAGCCGTTTCGATTCCTATGGCGGCCAGTAGCGTGCCGAGTTCTCCGACGATTTGTCCAGCCGAGGTCTTTAGCTGCTCCCACGCCCTTTGCTTTGTGGCAAGCCGAGGGTTGTGACTCCAGTTCCCAGCAACTGCCCAGTCCATGCACTTCTTCCAATCGTGCAGCAGACCGCCTAGCTCTCCCCGGACAATGGCCTCGCGGTGACGGTTGAGCGACCGCCAGTTAGAAACGGACATTTCGCGCCCCCTCGACGAGCTTGGAAAGTTGTGTGAGCGCCGACGGGCCGGCAGCCGTTCGTATTTCACCGGCGATGGTGTCGTGGGCTGCGCCGAAGCCGCTGGTGCGCTTGGCGGAGAATCCGTACGTCAGCATCAGGGCGGTGATCGCGGGACACACGGTCTGCAAATCCAGTCTGGCCTGCTGTTTGATTCGCTCGCCCGGCTGGCCAATGAGATCAAACGGAACGTAGAGAAGGCTGAAGGTGCCTTTGGCCCCGGCGGGAACGCACTCGAAATAAATCGGCTGCGTGCCAGCCCTGGTCTTCCGGGAATGCGGATTGATGACCTCGAGATCGATCAAATCAAAGAACGTTGGGTAGCACATCAGGCGCCCACTATGGTGCGGCAAATCCTCGTTATCCGTCAGATTGAAGCGCTGCCGCACTTTTTGCCGGTAGGGGCTCTTCGCGTCGGGTTCGAGCTCATCCAAGAATTTGGCGAAGTCCTTCGGGCCGCCCGGCTCTTCGCCCTTCTCGTCACCAAAGAGCAGCGTATGAGCCAGGCGTCGCTCGGCAAACTCCTCGACCGTCAGCTCGTCTCTCTTCTCCACCAGATGCACGTGCATAACGGCCCAGCGGAGCAGTCCCTTCCAACTTGACGCGGCCATCACGGGGATCTTAAAGACCTTATCTTTCCGCACCGGGTTGACGCTATCAGCCACGTAGAAGGGATCGTCATCCTTGCTCAGCCATGGCTTGGCGAGGATGAACTCAAATTGCAGAAACCAGCTCCCCAATGGCAAGCTCGCGAGAGCAGGCGAAGGCTTGAGCAGGCCAAGCTTGTTCAGCCGACTGAGCTCCTCCTGGATCAGTTCTTTGGTGTATGGAGTCGCCGCTGGCGCACGGGCGTGGACGAGCTGCTTGTAGCCCCCGCCCTTCTTCTTATCGCCACTGACCGCGTAGTCCTTGGGACCCTGCGCCGCGATGCGGGCTAGCAAACGGATGCGGGTAGCAATATCATAACCAGCGTCCATTACCAAGCGATCCACATCCTCTTTGGCTGACCCACTGAAGTCTGCATACACGTCATAACTCATCGAGCACCTTTTCGCCGGATCTGATCGTAAAGTCGACGTTGCCTAATTCTTTCCGAATTTCCCTTATGATCTCGTCGCGGAGTTCGCGGTTTGATGCGTAGCCCCAAACCCGACCATCGCCTACCGAAAAAGAAAAAAGCTTCTTGCTGATACCGATCTCGCCCCGCAGAGCGTCTTCCACAGGGCCCCGGCGGACTATTTTCATGCCATCGGGCGACCGCCCCATAAGGCGATTCATCTGGTCCCGCTTCAGAAAACTGCCGCTGACAAAAAAGAACCATCGCAAGTCGGGTAGCTCGCTTACGCCCTGAGGTCGAGGATAGCTCTTAATGGATTCTCTGATTTTTAGTCGACTCCCAACCAACAATGGGCCCTTTTGCCAAGCCAAAACTCCCATATCGTCGCCCGGCTTGGTGCGCGGCAGTTTCTTCAGCGTGTCCTCGAGACCTCGGGTATTTCTCTGCGGCTTGAGGGTCGTTTTGCCTCCCAGTGCACCGTACCGGGCAGCAATCTCAACAGCTTTCGCCATCAACCACGTTTCTTCATCGCTTATGGGGCGCAATTCGACGAACTGGAGCACAAAATCCATGTCTTTTTCGAGCGCATCTTGAATCGGTTGTCCATCCCTGTCCAATACGCGCAGTCGAAACCTTCGCGACCAGCCGGTGCAACCGAAAAGCTCGCAGGCTGCACAGTGACCGTCATCCCGACAAAGACTGTTGTCAGTAGGATCGCAGGCGGATCCGCCGAGGCCACGGACCAAGGCTTCGTACCACCAACGAAGTGATCCGAGCAGTCCAGTCTCATGAAGGCGATCGCACTGCGGGTCCACGCCGCCCGTCCATAAGGGAGTGAGAGTCTTGAGTCTGATAGTTAAGTCGGCCACCTGCTACCCATCCTTTCCCGCACGCGTTTCGCCCTGCTCAACCTCCTTCGGCACATCCACATACAAGTACGCGTAGATTGCGGTCTTGATATCTTTCTCGCACATCGGCTGGATCATGATTTTGAATGCGGGTTGCCAGTGTCCCTTGGCGTCATCTTCAGGAGGGACCGGCAGGTCCATGGGCTTGGTCTGTGCTTCCGGAAAGTCTTTACGCCAGCGAGCCTCCCACTCACGCTGAATCTGACGCAGGCGCTCGTACAGTTCCTCGCGCTTGTTTTGCGAGAGTGTTCCTCGGAAGCAACTAAACTGCAGCCGCTCCAGTCCGAAATCTTTGCAGGCTTCAGACACTCGCGTTCTTGCTCGATCGTCCTCAATATCGTAGATGACCAGGGTGCTTAGTTCCATAAGAGCAGTTCACGGTCGGTAGTACCCTCGCCGGCCATTGACACCTGACTGCTAAAACCTGACATGCGATACCCACAACCTACCACCTGAACGAGAAGGGCTTGTACTTCCCTTTGCCGCGCAAGAAACTCACGAGCGCCCGAGCTTGCATCTGGACGATCGACCGAATCTGGAACTGTTGTCCGTGAAATGGCTCTGGGCTCGCGAGCCGTTCGAGCACTTTCTCAGCGATAGCTTTCCGTGTGTCTTCATCGAGCAGACCTTCTTTCATTTCCACCTTTTGGCTGAGGTTGACGAATGCGATGACCGTGCGATCGACAACCGGCTGACGGAATTCTTCCACAAGGTCGAGAACCAGGGACGGTTTTCCGGGCCGATCGACGTGGAGGAACCCTGCGAACGGTTCCAGTCCGGCGTGCGCCACGGCACCCCAAACGTGACCGTAGAGAATCCCGTAGCCGTAATTGAGCAAAGCATTCAACGGATCGTCCGCGCCTCGGTGGACGCGGCCCATAAACTCTACTTTGTCCTCGACGATCATTTTGAATCCTTGCCAGTAGAGCCGTCCGGCCACGCCTTCCAGGCCCAGCAACTCCTGGCGCTTTTCGGCAATCGTCGCGCCGGCGACTTTTCGCGCCTGAAGTTCAAGCTGCCGCAATTGCTTCGCAAGCTCGGCGACCGCATCGTGCCGCTCTGGGTTCGACTGTCTCAGATACTTCCCGCAGTACAGGAGCAGGTGCCGCTGGTTCCGAATCTTGCCGCGCACGACGGCGCGGGCGAATTCCAGTCCTCGCGCGTCATCGAAAGCCTTCAACTGCTCGCGGCGCGATTCCACCGTGGCCGTCAGCGTTGGCGAACTGAGCATGGCGTAAGGCCGTCCGGCATAATCCAAGAAGCTCAGCCGGATCCCGCGCTCGCAGAATTCTTCGAGGAGGTCCGAGGAGAAAGAAACGCCGCGCGAGGCAATTACGACCTCACTCAGGCGGAAGAAAGGGAACTCGTAAGTCGAGCCGTTTGCGTCCTTGGCCACCTTGCCCGCCACTTTGATCTGCAGCCGCTCGCTCTTCTTGCCGAGGTAGATGCCGTAGCCTGAAAGAATCACCTGCGCCAAGTCCTCGGTTTTGGCTACGCGCGGCGTACG
>Ga0315282_10016403_pt1 | contig 10827 bp, 8 predicted proteins | sample YL17G07_20_MG_FD_203693 | JGI IMG/M metagenome (GOLD analysis project Ga0315282, IMG submission 203693) | Sediment microbial communities from Yellowstone Lake, YNP, Wyoming, USA - YL17G07_20 | ecosystem: Environmental > Aquatic > Freshwater > Lake > Sediment | place: USA: Wyoming | collected...
AGAGGCGTTTGAGAATGGTTTCGATACCCATTTCCTCTGCTTCTTCATAAGCATACCTGGTATCGCAATAGGAACACCTAAGGTTACATCCGGCTAGTCTAACAAAAGCACAGGGGCGTCCTGCATATGAAGACTCTCCTTGAATGCTATAAAATATCTCGTTAACCATCAAGGTCATTCATTCCTCCCAATAAAAAGCACCAGCTCCAGGAGTTTCTGAAACTTTGACCTTTGACACTTTCGCAACATCCGAATTGAGTCTCCTCGCCAATTCACCGTAAAGAAACTTTGCTACATTTTCAGAGGTTGGATTTACGGTTTGGAAAGTCGGTAGTTCGTTCAGGTTAAAGTGATCGAGCCCTTGAAGCACTTCTTTGACGCCCTTTTTGATATCTCGAAAATCAATACCAATACCAATCTCATCTAACTCTTTGCATTTAACAAAAACTTCTATAATCCAATTATGCCCATGTACCCGGGCACAGTCTCCTTGGTACCCCACTAAAGAATGGGCAGCAGAGAAATGAGTTTTTATATAAACCTCAAAAACGCCTGGCATATTTCCTCCCTATTATTAGATGGTAATAATTTTCCCCCAAGAGGCTAAACGGCCATCGCAGGACAAAACACAGAGGAGTAACCATCATTACAATACATCACCAAAGATATAACTAGAAAGGATGAACGTGGAGTCGGCCACTCGTGTTCTTCTCACTCTTTCCCAAATAATTCCTCAAAATGGACTTGTGAGGATTTTGCCTGCGCCCGTGCATTAAGTATTGTTGAGATTACTCCGCCTGTGAGAACTACCGCGGGCATCAGCCAGTTGATAGAAACCCCAGTGTTGGGCAATTTCCAAACTGCAGCATAAAGCACGGTCAAAATCAGGAATACAAAGAAGACATAAGCATTGATCTTATAAAATGTAATCCACCCTGTGGCCGGCTTTCTATATTTCATGGGAAGTAGGCCTCCATAGTCATTTGATCTTAGGAATTGCTGCTCCACCTTGGTGAGAAAGAACAGGTTGCGTCGATGCCAAGCATTCAGGTCAATTGTCACGTTAAGAGCCCAGAGGATCACAAGGAAGGCAAAAGAAATACCTAATGATACAGGCAAGTAGTCTTTATGGACTCCCGCAATAATGGTCCCTGAGACTGTGATGGGCGCAAGAATCTTCCATATGCCCTCCATGGACCGAGCCATATTCGCCCAGTAGACTCGGTACATCTCGATAACAAAATCCGCTCGACGATCTTCGTACTCAGGCATTTTGCACATTTAGATATTTCATGGCGCCGGAGGCGCGGTAATTACTCGCGTCTGCGTCCCGTGTCTTGGGGCAGGGTTAGGACAAAAGTGTCTGAAATCGCACGCCACGCACGTATCCGGGTCGCCTCCAGGATTCCAGTGGTTTCTAATCGTTCCTGCAGCGGCTTCGACAGCAACACACTGCTCGATCTGTAGTACGACCTGGTCGAACTGGCTCGTCGCGTTACTCAAGCTCTGCGGTGTCACCGGGATGACACGAATAGCCCGTTGCATTCTGAAAGCTTGGGAGAAGTTGGGTATTGCGTGTCCCGACTGCCACAGACTGAGAGAGTAGGCATCCTGGCTTCCGTTGGCCGGAATGACATCGGCATTCCCATGCTGGGCTTCCCGTTTAAGTTTCTGAAGATCATCGCTCACCGGGGCCAACTCATTGACATAGATGAGTACTCCAGCAGCCACTGGTAGTGAATTGGGTTGCCTCATGCGAAGCCATGCGTAAGTTTGCACTTGCCATTCGGCCTGTGCCCAAAACGCATGATTCGTCGCAGGCCGACGATCCCCCTTATAGTCAACGACTACTTCGAAATGCTGTGGCAGATGAGGACAGCCCGCGACTATGGCGTTACGGATCACATTACCCGTTGATACGTTGTTCAACTGCACGTCCGTCAGCACATCAATGACACCGTGCAACTCGTACCGATTAGCTCTTAGGTTAGCCGCAGCCCCAGTTGCTAAGGAAGGGACATTGCGCGTGCCAATAACCCGTTCCTCGGCGGACGCCACAAGTGGGAAAAGATGGGGTGCTATTTCATTCACCGCCGCTTCCGCGCGCCTGTATGCGGAGTCTCTTGCGGCGCTGCTCCTCGATATCTTGCCCTGGGCACGCAAGGTTTCCTCAACCATGTCGCCAATTGTACCGATGTCATGCACAACGCGTCCTGCCGGTGCAGCACCCAAGTACGGTGTCGGGTGGAATGGCCACGGAAAAGGCGGAGCTGGAGATGATGACGACCATAGACGATATGAAGCTTCCATCACGCCATGTATGAATTCCCCAAACCATAGCTGTACAGGTCGCGACGGCGGCAGAGCACTACCGTTATGATATCTGTATTGCAGTCCGCAGCGAAGGAATGACAGGAGGTCTCCTGTAAGGCTGTAGCTCGGGATGATTTCAGGCTCTCTTCTTTTTTCTAAGGGCATCAGATCAACTCCAATGGATGATTGTTAACAATTGCAGGAGGCTGGCTAGAAACCTGTGTCTGCCAGGCCCAAGTACCGTTTGATCGCCAGCCCGTTGCAACATGGCGAATAGTCGTGGTGTGTCTCAGACAACGATCAATCCCTACGAGCATCAACAAAGATTGGGGACGACTGTAAGCTACATAATAGAGGCGTACCAAATCATCGAATGTTCGTGCCAACGAAGCCCGCTGCGCTCGAAGCAATCCAATGTTGCAATGCTGAGCAACGTCGTCCTCAAGTACTTGTGTTGAAGTAGGTCCGTCAGGAAAACGCCTGAATCGTTGGGTTCGGTGATTGATGGTGTAGTCCGATGCAACATCGACTATTACAAGAGGAAACTCCAGCCCCTTGGCCTGATGGATGGTCATGATCGGCACGCGGTTACGCGGAACATGCGCCATGATCTCTTCGTCGACTTCGACAGAGTTTTCCGCAAGAGGAACCATGATATCCATGACAGCACGCATGACACTTCTGTCGTCATGTACCCCATGTCCGTGCAGAATTAAAGAACGATACGGAGAGAAGGTGGCTGCCTGCGCGATGCAACGGGATATTGCTTCCAGGTAGACCTGCCCTTCCGGATCGTGCTGGAAGAAAGGCATCCAGGTGATCAGTTTGTAACAAAGTTCAAGGATCGGCCACTCATCGGGCCAATTTTGACCTTGCAAGGTCTGATTCGTGCGGGTTTGCCAGCCATTCACAAAGCCACCAAGGGTCCGAGGAGTATCGGGCGGCGGGTTAGTAGCGATAAAGTCATTCGCCGTTTGCCGCCATACAGAAAGATAATGACGCGCATCCCTACGAAGCCTTGCAGCAGACTGCTGTGCTCCTTCTGGATTGCCGGTAACTGGAGGATCGATGGAGAGAAGGATAAGACCGAGCAATTGTTGGACTTCTTCAATGTTCCGGAGAGCCTGACCTCTTGGGTTGAACACCCTAATCCCTCTAATGGCAAGTTCTTGGCGGAGGAGCACTGGCAACCGTGCTCTCGGAGGGTTGTTGCCAAAACGTGGACCGAACTCATTCACTGTATGTGCCAAAAGGACAGCATCCCCGGAGTCTCCTCCATCGGGATTTCTGATTATCTGAACATTCTGTCCTCCTACAGCAATGGTCCGGCCTGGCCCACGGAATATGTCATATAGAAAAGCTGCAAGATCCTGCGCAAGCGTTTCGGCGTCTTGGCGAAAAAGCCCGAGCACTGGGATCTGGTTCGGGGAGATTTGCGGGACAATCTGCGGTTTGGGAGGTTGCACGCGGGCTCCTGCAAAGGCGGGGTCATATGCGATGTAATTGTTGAAGAAGGTCACGATTTCCGGGGTTGAGCGGTAGTTATCGATTAAGTATTCCACCCTAACCGCAGGCTGAGCAAGCACAGCGTTAGCTAGGCGGCCGGGGAAATGGCAGAACAACTCGACCGTAGCACCGCGAAATCTGTAGAGAGACTGGTCATCGTCACCTACCACAGTGAATGACGGCCGCGTTTGCCGAACAAGCTCGAAGTAAATAGCCTCCTGCAGAGGATTGGTGTCCTGGTACTCGTCAACGAGGACCGCGCGAATCGTTGATACGAACCTATGAAGACGTCCTTGCCTCAGCCTAGTCAAGAACACTTCCTCAAGTCCGGCGAAGTCCATCCGGTTCGTCTGGGCCATGTACGCTCGATATGTCTGTAGACTGTTTACGACGACTTGTCTACCCGGTGTGTGGGGCACGCCATTATAGAATGCTAGAATATCCACCTGATCCTGAATGAGCCGATCAACAACTGTGCGGCAAATTACAATTGCTTCACCGAAGTTCTGCGGGGGCTGTCCGTCAATCGTAAATTGAGCGAGGTAGTCTTCCAACGCTTGGTTGTTCAGCGCCCCTGAGGGGAACATGCCCTCTCGCGCAAGAAGAGCATTGCCGACGAACCCCTCCACAAGCACAGGTGGTGCGTCACCCGGATCACGGTAAGTCGTCAAAGTATCCTCACAGATGGCGTCAAGAGTGCCGGTGATAAACCTATTGATGTCAATGCCGTCTAACCACTCCATGAATCCAGCAGGCATGGGGGAAGGAGGATCGTGCCGTAAATGCTCACGGAGCGCTAGCCCCCATTCAATTAGCCGAGACCGAATTTCATCTGCTGCTTTCCGGGTGAATGTCGTAATGACTACGTTCTCAGGCATGAGGCCGTCGACAAAAACAACACGAAGTGCCCGTAAAACTAGAACAGTAGTCTTACCGCTGCCAGGTCCTGCAACAATCATGAGTGGCACGTTTGCTGGCGCGAGCAAGCAGGTCTCCTGCCGCGGGTTGGGAGGATACTGTTGGAAACGCAAAATGGCGGCCCGTACTAATGCAAGGAAATCATTGAGTGCAATCATCTATTCATTCTCCGAGGAAGGGATGGCGTTTCCGTGCAGTACCTTATGATAGAAGACCCATGTGTTATGGAGGCCCCGGCGTTTGTTTCGGCTTGCGCCCCGGAATACAACAACATGTATGCCTGCGCTACGGCAGAATGGACATTGACAATTTTCCCATGGCCTATCTTTCAATAACAAAGCATGCTTGCGGGCAAAATGATTGTCTTCAGATTTTCGTTCAAGCAGTGGGCCATATTTTTCGACACTTTGTAGCACTTGCTGCGTTGCTGAAGGGTCTACACCACAGGCTTCAATTGAATCGAGACAACTACGCTCCATCTCTGTTAGGTCATTTTCTGAGAGACCCCGATCTATAGCTGCCTGGCGCATCGGTTTCGACGTACTATGAGGGATACGAATAGTACCGTACCAGCGACGCCCGTCGGGGGCAAGGTAATTCTGGTCTGAACGAAGCCAAGACTTGCGGAAGAAAGATGCGCTGTCAAAACTGGAAACCCCTAACTCTCTAAAAATCGGTTGGAGCTTAGGGCGAAGAATACCAAATAGGTGAATCCAAACGTTCTCCATGCTTGAATGAGTTCTTAATTGGAGAGCATGCCTTACCCGGCACAAGATTTCCAATATTTCGTCGTCCGTCCGAGGAACCAATCCTCCCAGTGCGATATGTTGATAACCCATATCGATATATTCATGTAATCGGTCGGCATATGAACTCACTCCGATCCCTTGAATTACTCCCAATGGAACGAATTTATAATTGTGGTACTTACATGTATTGATGAACTTCTCTGCATTGTCACGAGTGAGATACATACGCCGATATCTTGTAGAGTCCGAGAGGACCTTTTTTTGAACAGTTCCATTGTCCTGCCGAATTGTAATCTCTGGCAAAGGGATATGGTCTACAGATGCTCCGATGTCGAAGCCGAATCTGTGGTACAACTCCGCTGCTTTGTCAGGAGAAAAAGGCGGGGTTGGTTCGTTGACATAGGAAAAAGCCCCGCAATCTCCGAAAAGGGTCATCGCTTGGGGAATTCTCAGGCGCCTCCGGAGCCAAATACGACGTTCTCCACGATCAGTAAATCGATGAAGGGCACCTTTGCCTACATAGATGTGAGAAAGACTCAACAGAACACCATCAAAAGGAATGCGATTTCCGCAAGCCTCGTAAGCGTAGGTCTTAGTCCCCTGTGTACAATCATTTTCATCGACAGTAAAAGGCTCATAGATGAAGTCGTCCCAGTCAGGGAAGAAATACAGATAAGAACGTTTCTTGCTTGAACGCCCCCTTACAGTAGCGGTTCGATATCGAAGGTCAGCCAGCCATCGTTTCATGTTCTTCATTTTCATACCAATCGGGCCTTGGGCAAAAGTAATCTTTGATCCTGGGAAGACCCTCTCGATACCTTTTATGGCGGGCAGGTAGTCTTGGCCAAGGTTGACAAATATGGACATCGGATTTTGGAGGGTCCTCAATTGTTTCAAAACTTTCTTGTTGATCTTTTTCGCAGTGAACTTGTCGAGACGTAGGTCATAGGGCTCGATCAGGGTTGTGGCATCGATCAAGCCGTACTTTGCCGAGAGTATCTTAATCTGAAGGTCCCGAGGCCACCCTCGTTCAAGTAGGACCTTTCGGAGTACTCGATAGTTAACTCCGTCATAAAGGTGAATGGCAGGAGCACGCGATCTGCTTTTGTTCTTTCTCTGCGAACAGGCAAGAATCAAGACTTGGCCGAAGCTTGTGGATTCCGTTTTCCTCTCTCCTTTATAATGCATCCTCTGAAGGATTTACGGGTTGTTTTTAAATTCTTTCACCTATTTTTGAATATTAGAATCTCCTTTCCCCTCACCTTTCAATTGCTCAGATGGTCTCCATTAAAAACGTGTCCGTGTCCGTTCTCCGTGTCCGTAAGAAAAGCATAGCGCAAAGCGCATAGAGCATAGCGTAAATTACTGCCGTAAATCGTTAGGCGTTAAACATTAGAAAAACAAAAAAGCCCATCCCATTAGTAGCGTGAATCGTGACTCGGGATTCGTGATTCGTGAAATTCGTGAGAGTTAAAACAAAAAAGCCCATTCTTTTTAAGGAAGCCGTTAAAGCCCGGTTAATTCAGCCGAATCGGTATATGGAATAATTGCCCCATTAGGCTGTTTCTTCCAAATTTTTTCTTTATGGGCCGCATCATATGCCATTCGTTCTTCAGGAAATGTCATGGCAATCCGAGTGATAATCCTTTTTTCCTCCCGGCTAAGGGGTTTAGCCTCTGACTCATCAGCTTCTATGATGTCCTGAATGAGATCCTTGTAGTTATTGAGTTGAGGCCCGTAGGGGAGAGCGGCATAGGTGGACCCTGTCAAGCTTTCTCCTGTTTCTCTGTGTGCCACCATATCTGCATACCAAAGATATTTTGCTGCAAAGAGCATCTTGTCATTCTTTTTCAGGATATGTTTACCCAGGACGGACTCAAATTCTTTTAACACTAATTTTATCCTCGGGATTGAAAATGTCCGATTTCCGGTACAGCTATCTCCGACACTCTGACCTCCAAGAGCAATCCTGAGCGCATGGTCCATGGATTTGCTCTGGATGGTTCCTCCCTCCCACCTCTTGATGCTGGCAATTCCGACATTCATACGCTTTGCAAGAGCGTCCTGAGTTAAACCTAATCTCTTCCTCTTCCCAACGATTTCATCACCTGTTATCAGGTCAGCTGCTTTGCGGTAAGCATCAGCCATCGTCTTCTGAATGCGTGCTGCCTGGGTGACCGTTGCTGCCTCCACACCGCATACCGTACATCGATATTGTTCTGTCGGGACGATTATTTTAACACCACGGAAGGTCATTCGTTTTTTTGTTTTCCTCAGCACCATTTTCCCATGCCCGCTCGGGCAATCCATTCTTACTTCTTTCATTTTATTCCCTCTCATCTTCTTTTCGGTCTTCGTGAAGTGACACAAGCCACATCCTCTTCCCTTTCATTGTAAACTTGAGATAGACCCTGCAACCCAATGTCTTACTTAACCACCGAAACGCCAAGAGCTCGTAACCTTCTATGTCATGCTCATAAGATCGTTGCGGTGGATATTGTCCCGCATAATGGTTGGGGGTAATTTCTTCTAATAAATCGACCAGGATAAACGAAATATTTTGAAGGTCGACGCCCAATTCAATTGCATCAGCGGCAATGATAACCGGGTTCAAGATAGAAAATTGATTCTCTGATACCGCTTCCCTTGCCTGTTTTATCTTACGGTTGATTTCCTTGTGAGAAGGTCGGTCCATAAACATTATGGTATCAATTGATACTTTCTGTCAAGAGAAAAATTAGGGATACTCATCTGCTGGGCATCTGGGGAACATTGTTAATTTCCTACACTTGTTTTACTTTTCAGAAATCTCATCCCCCCCTCACCCTCTTTACCGTGAAGCGCGAGGCGTTAGGCGTTAGGTCCGTAAAACAAAAACCCATTTCATTAACACCGTGATTCGTGACTGCAAGGAAAGCATAGAGCATAACGTTAACATCCCATCCTAAGTCGCGAGGCGTCAGGAGTACCACCTAACTTTTCCTCTTCATTTTTGTGCGATAAGGAACTTTAGGCTCCTCAACAAGGAATCCAATTGGACGCTTCTTGGATTCCGGTGGTTTCATCAGTTCCCTAATGGCGTCAAAAACCACCTTGAACTGAGCATCGTATTTCTTTTCCAATGCGTCAAGTTTACGAGCCAAATCGGCATGGGATGCAAGTATCCTTCGAAGACGAACGAAAGCCCGCATGATCTCGACATTAACCTGAACGGCACGTTTACTTCTAAGGACGCTGGACAGCATAGCCACCCCTTGCTCTGTGAAAGCATAAGGTGGGTACCGACGCCCTCCCCACTGACTTGAGGTGCCAAAATGGCACCTCAAGTTCTCGACCTCTTCTTTATTTAGCTGAAACATAAAATCGTGTGGAAAGCGGGAGAGGTTCCTTCGTACGCCGCGAACCAGTTGCTTGGTTTCTACACCGTAAAGTTCCGCTAGGTCAGCATCAAGCATCACCTTCTGACCGCGAATCAATAAGATGGAACGTTCTATACGCTCAGCAGGAATCAAAGATCCGTCTTTTGACATTTTCTCATCCATCGACTCTTATCACCTTTCAGTTGTTTCAGTGTGCCAAATGCTGAATGTGGATTGCGGATTATAAAGCTGCCTCACTATATCAGAAAAACAGTGGCATGACAATCTCATAGAGGATCTCTTGTGCCAGGAGGATTTGTTTGCAACTCTTTGAATTCACGTTTCGGATTTAGGAAGGTCAAGCATTGAGGGATAAATCCCGTCAGAAATTCCACTGAGGCATTATTTCTATCGGGGTAAATGGAAGAATGGAACGATGGGTAAAATCCCAATATTCCAACATTCTATTATTTGGGGTTGGCTTTTTCTTTTAGTGCCGCCAACACCTTTTCTGGGGTGATGGGAAGATCTTTCATTCTCACCCCCACCGCATCGTAAATGGCATTGGCGATGGCGGGTGCCGTTGGGACCGATCCTGGTTCACCGATCCCCTTTGCACCAAAGGGGCCAAACGGATCATTCGTTTCGATCACAACCGTTTCAATGTTTGGAACATCCCTGGCTGTGAGCATCTTATAGTCAAGGAAGTTTGGATTCATTACTTTCCCCTCTTTCAGGATGAGCCTTTCGGTCAAGGCATAACCAATTCCCATTGTTGCCCCGCCATAAACCTGACCTTCCAAGAGCATGGGATTAATGGCCTTGCCCACATCATGGGCAGCAATATATTTCAGGATCTTCACCTGACCGGTTTCCTTATCCACTTCGACCTCTACACCGTGTGTTCCATAGGCGTAGGTGACGGAAAGATTTCCTTTAAATTCCCTGTCTAAATTTTCATTGGCAGGATCATAGAAATTCTCCGCCATCACCATGCTTCCGCCAGCTGTATAATGGGCCGCCCTCAGCACCTTTCCAAGAGGAGATTTCTTCTCAGGATCCTTCTTTGAGAAGACGGTTCGATCCCGAATATCTAAATTCTCAGGACTTTCACCCAATGACTTGGCGGCCACCTCGAGGAGCTGGTCCTTCACTTTTTTCGCTGCACCTTTTGCAGAATTTCCAGCCACAAAGGTTGTTCGACTGGCATGGGCTCCAACGTCCCAGGGGCAGATATCCGTATCCGTATGGGTCACCACCACATCTTCTACCCTGACTCCAAGTTCCTCAGCCACGATTTGGGCGATGACGGTTTCCGCCCCCTGTCCCATATCCGTGGCGCCGGTGATGACATTGACCGTGCCAAAATCATCCATCTTAATGATCGTTCCGCAACCATCTGATTTATAGACTCGGGCGCCTCCACCGACATGGATCATCGAAGCCATTCCAATTCCTCTTCCGTCCCCTCTTCCTCGATTCTGTCGCCAATCCAACTTTTGTGCCACAACATCGATGCACTCCTTTAGACCGCAGGTAGCGATCCTGAAATTCTGGGGCGTCACTTCACCGGGTGTGTTGGCATTTCTCATCCTGAAGTCGAGAGGATCGATCCCGGCCATCTCCGCAAGAATATCAATCTGAGAATCAATAGCAAAGGTGGCCTGCGGATTCCCATATCCTCTCATGGCTTGAGAATAGGTATTATTGGTGTAAACACATTTGGCGATGTATCGGACATTGGGAACTTTATAAAGAGAGGAAATAGGCATCATCATGACCGACGGTGTCGTAGCCCCCCAAGAGGTGTAAGCCCCGTTGTCGAGGATCATTCGAATATCCCGAAAAGTAAGTGTCCCATCCTTGGTACATCCCTGGGCGATGTCGATGATGGCCGGCTGCCTTGGCGAGGTGGCGAAAAACTCCTCTTCGCGGCTGAATAAGATCTTAACAGGTTTCCTTGTCTTATGCGCGAGCAGGAT
>Ga0315282_10016404_pt1 | contig 10826 bp, 8 predicted proteins | sample YL17G07_20_MG_FD_203693 | JGI IMG/M metagenome (GOLD analysis project Ga0315282, IMG submission 203693) | Sediment microbial communities from Yellowstone Lake, YNP, Wyoming, USA - YL17G07_20 | ecosystem: Environmental > Aquatic > Freshwater > Lake > Sediment | place: USA: Wyoming | collected...
TTCGTGACGCCATGAAGCAGCGCATCATGCGAAGCGGACACTGGGTGCCCACGCTCAAAAATCCCGACTGGTTCATTCCTCCAGATTCGCCAGACGATGAATCGGCGGTCATCAGGCGTACGGTGCGGGGCACCGCCTTTGGCCTTGATCTTGATTTCAGCGTGGTCAGTCCGCGCCCCTGCGTGCCGACCGACGGTCAGGTAGTTTTAAAAATGGTCTCCGGTGAGCCGGCGTTGGTTCGCCGTCGCGTAGGAAAAGGGCAGGTGTTTCTGCTCGGTTTCTGCGTGCAAGACTCTTACTTCCAGACTTGGAAAGACAACGATGAGAAATCCCGGGAGCAACTGCGACTGCTCTTGCATAGCCTGACCGAGGAAACGGGCCGGCGTGCTCATGTGTACTCGTCCAATCCGGACATCGAAGCGGCGCTCAGGACAAATGGCAAGGAAGGATACGTTTTCGTCATCAATCATGAAGCGGGCAAGCCCGAAACTCAGGTTCGCCTGGCCGACCTGGGATTCCGTGTCGGGCGGATCATCGACGTCGCCGACGAACACGCAATCGAGTTCCAGGAGACAGGTGGCATAATCACTTTTGCTGTTGCGGCGCCCCAAGACACGCCGCGGCTACTCCGCCTTCTGCCCGGCTCTGCGGAGGAATGAGTCAGCAGTTCAGGAAACCCCGCCGCGAGCCGCCGACGCAAAAAACACGTCTGCGCTACGCTTGCTCTGCGAGTGGTCCGGCGCCGGGGCGCCGTGAGCCCCAGCCGTGGGTGGGGGCGGCATCTGTTCACGGGCGAGACGCCGGGACTACGCTGGCTGGGGCGGACGCGCACGCTGGGGCGCCCCGACACGCGGGTCAAGGTCAGCTCTCGCCGAGGGGCGACGGGAAGGGCAGGAGGGCTTCAACGGGGACGAAGGCGGGGCGGGTTTGGGGCGCGCGCCAGTTATCGAGCAGGGCGACCTGCTGCACGCAGGAGATGGTGCAGCGCGGAGCGCAGGATTTCTCGGTGTGGTACTCGTGCGCGAGGTGCTGGCGGGTGTAGCGCTCGAGCGGGATGGCGGGGAAGCCGCGCTGCTGCGAACAGTAGTGCACCAGGCCGTCCTCGCAAATGTAAAGGTAACGGCTGCCGGCGCGGCATCGCCAATTATTGGGGATACCCTGCGCGAGGTTCTTCTGGAACTGGTTGAAACGCGCGTAGGAGCGCTTGCCCATTTGCATGACGCGTGCGAAGAGTTCCTGCTGAGGGGCGGCAAGCCGCTGGAGCTGGCCGTGGCGGTCGTGCAGGATGCCCACCGTGCTGGTGAAACCGAGCTCGAGGGCGCGGCGGGCGACGACGAGCGCGTCCTCGGGATGGCGCATGGGACTGCCCAGCACGGAGTTGATGTTCACCTGAAAAATCGCATAGCGGGCGAGCACCTTCAGGCTCTTCTTGGAGACTTCGTCGGGCAGGAGGTTGTCGATGGAAATCTGCAGGTGGTCGAGACCGGCGCGGTTCAGGCGCTCGATGCGCGGCGGCGTGAGCAGGTAGCCGTTGGTGATCATCCCCGCCAGGATGCCGCGCCGGCGAACGCGGCGGATGATCTCCTCCAGCTGCGGATGCAGCAGCGGCTCGCCGCCGCTGAGGCTGATGATGGTGGTGCCCAGCGCGGCCAAGCGGTCGACGCGGCGGAACATCACCTCGAGCACAATGGGCTTCGAGAAGTCGTCGTACTCGTTGCAGTAAGCGCAGGAAAGATTGCAGCGGCGGATGGTAATCAGATGCGCCAGGACCGGGTGGTGCGTGGAGGCGAAGCCTTTGGCAATCATGCGCCATTCGCGCAGGCGCGTATTCCAGAAGCGCAGTGTTCGCGGCAAGCCGAGTCGGTTCATTCCCTGACCCCCACCGGTGCTACTTTGTGTTTCCGCCAACCCACAGCCACCTGGTTACCTGAAGTCAGGCTCCTTTACTACCGAGCCGTGACAGCCCTTTGAAGCATTCTCACAAGTGCAGCCCTAAGCCGAGAAAACCAAGGCAGTTAAGGATAAGAGATAGACAATAAGTCTGACAATAGCAAAAGTCCAAATGGTCAAAAACCATGGCTGAAGTGCGCATTCCTGCCACTCAACGCCTGGGCGAAACTGTTCCTGGGAAGTGACGGGCAGAATATGACTTGCGGGCGAGGGCGCACTTGCGCCGTCCGAGACTCCGGGGGGGGGAATAGCCAACCTATCAATGTCTTGAAGAGACTCAACATCCCCATTCGGCGGACAATTTGTCCCTTTCAATCGCGCGCGGTCGTCGTTCGGCGGAAACCGCTTCCTGTTTATCCAAGAATTACCAAGAATCAATAATGGCCTGGGTTCCCTCGGGGCTGGCTGGGAAGGGCAAGGCTAATTTCAGCGCAATCGCCAGCACGCGTCATGGCGGCGGTGACTCGATATTGGGTCGGAGTTGCCGGGCAGCTTGGGGGTACGGTGGGGGTAATCCGGGGATTGCCTCGGAATCCCAAGGCTCCCGTCGCCGCTCGCCATGAGCCGCGGGGAATTCTTCGAAAAGAGAGGAGTACGACATGCCAAGAATTCATGGACAGGGGTTGATGAAGTATGTGGACCGTGCGGCCACCACGGTCGCCGGCGTTGCCTTTGACAGCATCCAGTTCTTCAACAAGTACCGTCCCAATCCGTCCTTCACGCCCAAGTGGTCGGACAAGCCGCTGTTGAAGTCTTGGCAAAAGACCAAACCTCCTCTGGGGTGGCCCCGCCAGACCGATTCGCTTTGTCCCCTCTGCGTCAAGGAGGCGCGCGCCTCCATTCTCAGCGGCGAGAAAGACTGGAAAGACCTGCTGACGGAAAAAGTCGGGGAGATCAAGGCCACCATTCTTGAGCGCGACGGCCAGATCTGGATGGTCAAGGATTGTCCCATCCACGGCCGCTTCGAAGACCTCATGGCCGTTGACTCGGGTTTCTTGGCCTGGATCGAGAAGAACTTCCCGGGACGCGATATTCGGGCGCACAACGACGCGCATCTGCACAACCACGGTTCCAGCACGATTCTGCACGGACGCGGGTCGGTCCGGTGGTTCTCGAACTTCATGCTGGGCCTGGCGATATTGAAGAACTACAACGCATCGAAGGCGCCCAAGAGCTTGGCCTTGATTGATTTGCTGAAGAAATTCGATAAATCGTTCGCCCTGAGTGGCGAGGCTCGGACCCGGAAGGAATATGGCGCCTCGGACCCCGACCGGACCCTCGAAGATGCCCTCAAACGGCGGTCCGATCCCTGGAACCTGCTCTTCATCGCGGGCATGTGGTTCCAGGACCTGTTCAATTCCGACTTCCGCCGCACCGAGATGTGCATCATCCCTTATGCGACGCAGCTGGGCGAAATTTCCTTTTGCGCCTACAACACCGGCATCGGCTGGCGGAAGATTATCGAAAACATGTACAAGAACGCCACGGTCGCCGAGTGGTACAAGACCCACGGCAAGCACGAAATCTACGCCCGGGGCAAAGAAGTCCGGTTGGCTTCCACCCAGCACTCGCTCCTGGTCGATCCGCTGGACGCCGCGCGGGTGCGTCGCAAGGAACATGACGTCCCCATGACTGCGGCCGAGGAAGAACGCGCGCGTCGCAAGGCGGCCTGGGAGGCCCAGCAAGCTCATCAGCTTTACGAAGAATTGGTCCTGAATAAGCCTAAGGGGAAGTTGGTGCAGATTGGCAGCGCCCGCCCCGTCGAGGAGACCGAGAAAGTCCCGGTCTAACCGGCGACGTGTCCCCTCCCCAGGGGATCGAACTTCTTTCCCACGGCCGGCCCGTTCCTAGACCGGCCGTGTTTGTTTGTATCGGCTCTCAAGGAGCGCTGTGGCTATTCCGTGAAGCCCGGATTCGTAGGGGGTGGCGCAGACATCTGCGCCAGAACCGACATTATGTTACACTTTATCAGGGATGCACCATTTGGCCGAGAAGGTTCGGAGGTGAGCAATCATGCCCTCTTCTGAAGTGCGCGCACGGCCTGCGAGAAGTAGACCGGGAGGAAGGTTTGGGATGAGAAAATGGATATGGGGCACCATCGCGATTGGACTTGTAACGGCAGGAGTGACAGAAATCATGCCCACCCGTGCCGCTGAGGGAGCAACTGCTCCAAAGTCTTATTCTGTCAGGTTCCATGAAGGCCAAATGTTTCCTACGATGGTTTTCCCTTCCCTGCAAGGCGGCCGGCCCGGCTCGGTCGCGGACTTCCGGGGCAAGAAACTGATCCTCCACCTTTTTGCTTCCTGGTGAGCGGGCTGCCGCGTGCACGTGCCCGGGTGGCACGAAGCGACCAAGAGATGGCAGGAAGAGGGCAAGCTCCAGATGGCGGGGATCATCGTCGAGCAGCATCCGGACCGCGCCCGGCTTTTCATGCAGTGGAAACAGATGCGGTGGCCGATTCTGGTGGATTCGCTCAACCTGCTTGGACCTGCCGCCGTCCCCATCACGCTCGCCATCGACGAGTATGGCGTGATCCGGATGGTGAACCCCAAGCCTGAAGAAATCCACCAAAAATTTCTTAACCGGACGTTCGCGAAACCCGCCCGCCTGCCAACCGTCAAGGACATCGCCCCGGACCTGCGTTCTCTAAAGGAAGCAACCCGCCAGGGCACGGCGGCGGCCTGGGAAACCTATGCGAACGCGCTCGTGGAATGGGCCGGGCCCGAGCGGCTCGGCGAGGCCATCGAAGCCTACGAACACGCCCTGCGCCTAGAGCCCGACACCGGGCCTTTCCATTTCCACCTCGGCGTGGCGTATCGCAAGCGCTACGATTCGGACTTCCGCCAGCCGAAAGATTTCCAGAAGGCGGTCGAGCGATGGAGCGCGGCCCTCGAGACCGATCCCAACCAATACATCTGGCGCCGGCGCATCAAGCAATACGGCCCGCGGCTCGACAAGCCTTATTCATATTACGATTGGGTGGCGACGGCACAGAAAGAAATAGTGGCACGCGGCGAAACACCGGCGCCGCTCTCGGTCGAGCCCGCCGGCGCCGAAATCGCTCATCCCGAAAAGACATTTGCGACCGCCGCAGCGAACGTGAAGGAACCGGACCCGCTAGGACGAATCCTCCGCGACGACGGCCGGTTTATCAAAGTTGAAACTGCGGTCGTGCCCGATACCCGGGCAGAAGATGTCGCCGACCGTGTCCACGTTGTGTTTCGGCCGAATCCAGCGAACAAGGCTCACTGGAACAACGAAGCCGGCAACATGGTTTTTTGGGTCAGCCCACCCCCCGGATGGGGGGTCAGTCAACGCCTTGTAACCGTTCCCAACCCTCCCCAGCCGGTCAGCAAGGAATCCCGTGAGGTGGAATTCGAAGTGAGAGGTCCCGCGGGAAGGCGCACCCAACCCCTGACCCTTCGCCCTTACGCTCTCTATTACGTGTGCGAGGACGTGAACGGCGTTTGCATGTACCGTCGGCAGGACGTGCCGATCGTCATAGCTCCCCATGAATTGAAGCAAGGTAGCGAGCGCAGCAGGTAGCGTCTATAAGGTCATCGCCGGTGTCAAGGGCGAAATTCGCGGTGGCAGTTTGGTTTTAGGAGACACCGGCGCCGCCCGCAGGACGCGTGACACGCGCCTGCGGTTGCTCCCTCCTGATTTTCTCTCCCCCGGCGGCGCGTGGCTTCGCGGGATCAGAATGACATCGCCGAAGGCTTCTCCCCGCAACCCGCTAGAAAGTGAAATCCAGTCCCACGCGCGCGTGCCGGCCGGCCTCGGGCACGCTGTTAAAGAGTTCTCGGTAGACGCGGTTGCCCAGATTCTCGAAGCCGAAGCGCAGGGCCACACTCTTCAGGCCCCGTGCGAACAGCCGCGCCCGGTCTCCGCGAACCAGTTCGCAGCCACCCCGCAGGCTGAACATCGAAAAGCCCTGCAGGGGGTCAAATTCCGGCGGCACCCGCGTGCTTCCGCGCGTCACGCGGGCACGGACCTCGGCCCACAGCCGCCGGCGGGAGGTCTCCCAACGTAAACCGACGTGACCTACCGCAGGCGCAATCAGCGGGAGGGCATCACCGGTGCCGAGGTCCGTCCCCTTCTGGAAACTCATGGCCAGGAACGGCGTCCAGTAGGAACCGAGCGCGGACCGCTGCGTCTCCACTTCCGCTTCCACCCCCTGGATGCGCGACCGGTTCACGTTGACGTTCTGATAGACCGGCACACCATCCAGGGTGGTCTGGCCGTTGAAGGTTCCCGGCGCATAGGTGATAAGATCCCGGAGCTGGTTGTGGAAATAAGTCACCGAGGCGGAAAAACGGGAGGCATGCAACCGGGCGCCGGTTTCAAAGCTCAGGGATGTTTCAGGTTTCAGGACCGGGTTGGGGACGATAAAAGCCTCGACGGGGGCGCTCCCATAGAAGAAGCGCTCAAAGAGATTGGGCTCCCGAAAGGCTCGGCCGACGTTCCCCACCAATTGCAGGCCGGGAACCACTTCATAGATAGCTCCCACTTGGCCGCTCACGGCGCTGTCCACTCGGCCCCCTAGAATGCCGGTCAGGGCATCCGCCGGGAAGTTCTCGGTAGGAAAGACGCGGAGCTTGAACACGTCGAAGCGCAGGCCGCCCGTCAGATGCAATCGGGACGAGACGGAAACCTGATCCTGCACGAAAATCCCTGTCCCGGAAATGGCGGCTTGGGGGACGCTGGGAGAGCGACTCACGACTTGTGCCCAGGAAGTACCAGGGAAAATTGTCTGGAGGCTCCCGTCGGTGTTGTTATCCCGGTAGAAGCTCACGCCGTACGTGATTACCTGCCGGCCCGGAAGCAGGGCGGTCGCCTGCGTGTCAAAGCCGAAACTGCGGGTACGCGTAACCGTGCTGCTCGAGAGCGAGAATCCGGGTACCGCTATCTGGTAGGAAAAATTCCGGTCCTGCTCCTGATAGTAGAAGTTCGCCGTGAACGACGAGAAGGCTGGTTTGGCGAAGTGGCCGTTGTAGCCCGTACTGATCTTGCTCAGCTTGCTGAAGGGGAACGCGGCGACAAAGGACGGGTCAGGCACGAGCATGGCGAACCCATAGTCCCAGGCGTTGTGCCGCAAGTACTTGATAAAAAAGCTTTGGTCCGTGGCCGGATAGAAGCGCACCTCCGCCAGGTTGGCATCCTCTCTTACTCCGGTGCCGGACACCCTGCCGAGCGGGGACCAGTAATCCTCAATCGTCCGGAGGGTTCCCGAAAGGCCCACCGAAACCTTGCGCGTGGAGCCGTACAGGGAGAGAAAACCACGGCGGCCGGCGCCGCTGGAATCATATTCCACGCTCAACTTTCCCCCCAGTCGGAAACCGCTTGCCGCCCGCTGCACGTTGGAAGTGACAATGTTAATGATGCCGCCAAGGGCATCGCTGCCGTAGAGGACGGAGCCGGGGCCGCGGATGACCTCGATGCGGTCCACGGCGTCCACGCCGACCAAGGAAGTCTCGATGCCGGCAGACTCGGTGGAGGTGCGGCCGTTGTTCAGCCGCTCGCCGTCCACCAGGACTAGGATGCGATTGCTATCCAGGCCGCGGATCACCGGGCGGGCACGGAAAGCGCCAGCCTCGACACTCTCGATGCCGGGCAGGTCGCGCAACGATTCCGCGAGATTGACCGCGAGCCTGTGCTCCAGTTCCTCCTGGGTCATGACGGAGGCGGAGGCCGGGACTTCGTACGTCGCCTGCTCGCGCCGGCTGGCTGCCACGGTGACGCCTTGGTGCAACCCGGCCAGCCCCAGCCGCACCTCAACCTCGGCGGGCGCTCCGGCGGAGACTTGAGCCTTAAGCTGCGCCTTCTCAAGGTCCGGAGCGGTTACCTCTAACTGATACTCGCCCAGCGGCAAGTTTGGAAAGGAGAATCCTCCCGACGCGTCGGTGGTGGAACGTTCTGCCAAGTGGACGCCGGGTCGCGTTGCTACCACGGTGGCGTCTTGCACCGGCAATCCTTGCGGGTCAAGCACTCGCCCCCGAAGCGTGCCCGTGGCCTCCGACCCCGCAAACGACACCAGGACGGAAAGCCCAGCCAGCAGGGCTCCCCCCCCAAGGCGTGAAAGAGCCTTTCTCATAGCCAACTCCTTATTCGCCGACCGCAACCTTCAACGGGAACGCGCAGGCTCGAACTCGCGAGGCATGCAGCAATGATTGTTCCTCGAGCGCCAAACCACTTCGGACAGCAGGTCTCTCGCTCGGGTGCCCTTGGTTCGCTGGGTTATGAGTGCCCTCGGTCCGATCGCCAACCCTGCTCTGAAATTCTATCACAGATTACGCGGTCCGCGCAGGATGCGGCCGGGCAAGAGGATGAGGCCGCGCAAGAGTTCGAGGACCCCGCGCACGGCAATGCCGACAAGGCGGAAGGGGAGCAGCAGCAGCCAGACGAACGGATAGACAACCAACGCCAGCAGGGCCACCGGCCAGCATAACACCAGCAGGATGTACCAGAGCAGGAACTTGACCATCCCACGCGCCTCCCCCCTTGGCGTCAAGCCCAGAAATCGCCTGAGGCTGCCCGAGCTTCCCTATTTTGCACGAGTCCGCTCAGCCCGGCAAGGGCAGTTCGGCGTTGGTTTTGGGTGGGGAGAGGGTTTTCACGCTGATGCCTCGGTCGGATGACGAATGATCCGCGGTACGGACGAGGATTACTTGGCGGCGGGAGGTGGCTTGTTGGGGCTGAAGTGTTGCAGCCACCGATGAGCCCGCTCAGTGGCCTTGCGGGCTTTCTGGGTCATGGCGGGAAAGCGCGCCTTGAGTTTCTCAACGAGCCGGTGGGCCCAAATATACTCGGTTGATAAGATAATCAACCCGATCAGAATGAACAGGATTCCCTGGAGGATTGGCAAAAATAGGCCGAGGATCCCCAGCAGTATGAAAGCCCAGCCCAGCGTCAAGATAACAATCCGTTTGAGTAAAGATCGCATTTACGACCAACACCATGCAATTCGGGGTCGAGGCGGCAAGCGGGCCTCGCAGCCTGCCGGTGTGCGGAGTTAAAGACCTTCCAGAACTTGGTCCAGCTCCTTCAGAGAACGGATCCGCGCGCAATCGGCGTGGGGGTAAGCGTCAATGCAGTCCAGCAGAATTCCCCGCAGGCCGACGCGCTGGGCCCCGCCGACATCGGTCGAGTACGTATCCCCCACAAAGACGGCCTCGGCAGCCTGGACGCCCGCGCGCTCGAGCGCCAGCCGGAAAATCCCTGGGTGGGGCTTTTCGATGCCGACGACGGCGGAATCTACAACGACATCGAAGTGGCGCGCCAGGTCCACGTTGCCGAGCTGTTCTTCAATCCAGCCCATGGAATTCGAAATTACTCCCAGGTAATATCCGCGCGCCCGCAAGGAATCAAGGATGCCGGGCGTCTCCGGGAACACGTGAGACCAGAAACTGATCTCTCGGAACCGGGCCGATAGCCGCTCCACAACCTCTGCCTGTTTCCGCTCCGGCACATGAAGCTGCTCCATCAGCGCATCCAGGTATCCCTTCCAGTAGATGGGGTCGACGGTCCGCGGGACCTTGCCTTGCTGAAGCAACGGCCACAGGAACTCGTCGAGCTTGGCCCGCCCGCGCCGGTCGGCCACGTAGAAGTCCTCCACCGTCGCGGGAAAACCATCCGCCGTGAGGGCTTCCGCGAGTTCGGCGAGACGCGGGAAGATCAGCGTGTTGCCCGCGTCGAAAAAGATTGCCCGGATGGCATTGGTCATCGTCACCGCCTTGCGCGGATTATTGATTATACCAGCCCCGCACGACGACCCGCGAATGTTAACCGCTTATTTCCTTGACCGCCTCGGAGCCAGGCGCGGGAGTGGCGGATTGGAGAAAGTGGGACAAACCTGCTGCTGACTATCAGTGCGGCAAGGTGGGCATCGCAGGTTGCTTCGACCGCGCTACTATTCTCGTTGCTGCGTTGCGCTGTGCTGTGCCCACAGGCGGCGAGCAGACCTGCGGAGTTATCCCCACCCATGGCGGGGCCTCCCAGTCCTCCCGCTCAAATCCCCGCGGCCGCCTCCGCCAGGGTCTTCAAGTAAGTCCGCTTTTCTTCCTCGGGCAGGAACGCGGCCCGGAAGCTGCTGGCACACAGGCGGAGAATCCGCTCGCGCGAAAGCGCGAACTGTTCCGCGGCGGCGACATATTCCCTTTCCAGGCTGGTCCCGAACATGGCCGGATCGTCGGAATTGAGCGTGACCTCGAGCCCGGCGTCGAGGAACCTGGGTAGAGGATGCTCACCCAGGTTCAGCAACAAGCCGGTGGCCACGTTGCTGGTGGGGCAAACCTCGAGCGGAATCCGCCGTTCACGCAGCAGCGCCAGCACGCCGGCATCCCGCGCGGCCGTGAGCCCGTGGCCAATCCGCTCGGCGCCGACGGTTTCGACCGCCTGGCGGATGCTTTCCGGCCCCACCGTCTCGCCGGCGTGCGCGACCACATGCAACCCATGCTCCCGGGCCTCGCGCGCAATCTCCGCAAACTGTTGCACCGGACCGCGCACCTCATCCCCGCCGATTCCGAAGGCCACCACCCCGTGGCCGCGGAAGCGAATGGCCGCTTCGAGCACTGGCCGTGCGGGCTCGGGTCCATAATGTCGAATGACATCGAAGATCCATCGCAGGCGCACGCCCCACCGTGTTTCGGCCGCGCGGACGGCGGTCGAACACGCCTCGAAGATCGCTTCGAGGGCTTGTTGCTTCCACAAGACCACGCCCGCCGCGAGCGTCACCTCCGCGTACCGGACCTTCTGCGCCGCCAACCATTCGACCAGCCGCGTGGTAACGAGCGCGTAGTCCTCCGGCGACTCCAGCAGCAGGGTGACCAGCTTGAACGCCGAAAGGAAATCGGGGAAATCGCGGTAGCGAAAATTCT
>Ga0315282_10016405_pt1 | contig 10826 bp, 13 predicted proteins | sample YL17G07_20_MG_FD_203693 | JGI IMG/M metagenome (GOLD analysis project Ga0315282, IMG submission 203693) | Sediment microbial communities from Yellowstone Lake, YNP, Wyoming, USA - YL17G07_20 | ecosystem: Environmental > Aquatic > Freshwater > Lake > Sediment | place: USA: Wyoming | collected...
CTCTGGGCATAGGCATCTTTTTACCATAAGCGGGACTTTTTTACGTCCGCGTTCAACAGCCCTGTCCCTAATATCTCGTTCCTTTTCTTCAAAAATTTCTATCTTTTTTTCCAGAATCTGAAGGTTTGACTCGTGTCTGTCGAACCAAGTCTTTTCAACCCTTTCAGCATACTTGAGATGCAAATCGCTAAGCCTCAGCATCTCACCACAACAGGGGCAGATGCACAATATCCTCCTGAACGATTGGAACATATTTAGCAAATCGTTCATCACAACACCTTCAAACCTACATCTCCATTCAAAACTGCATTCCTTATAATCTTCTGATGGTGATTGAGAGATGCATTCCCAGATTTTATCTCCAAAAATGTTATCAAATCAACTTTTCCTTTCATCAATCCGTTGAAGACAATCAAGTCTATGGGTTCGTAAAGCGGTCTGCACTCGCAGAATTGGAGTTTCAAATTTTTGTATGCGGGAATAAACTTTTCAATAATCTTTCCAAACCCGACTTCTATTGCCTTTTTTTCCGAATCGCCTGCAGACTTTTTTCTTTTCTCCAATTCTATCTTACTTTCGTTGAATTCCTGAAGAAGAAGCATTCTTTTCTCTTCTGCCGGTTCGGGATATTTGTGCATCATGCCATCGAACAGCAAAGCATCGGAAAGTTTGAACTCCTCGTTGCATAAGGGGCATTGGGCAACAAGTTTTGATTTCTTTAGTTCCCTAATCAAACTTTCTGTCATAATATCAAACAGATTAACTTTTAGTTTTTTGATAAGTTATATTATATCATGACAGATGTATTTACAAAGGAAAAACGCAGTTGGGTAATGAGCAGGATAAGGTCAAAGGACACAAAAATGGAAAACATTCTTGCATCAAAAATGAAGGAAAACGGTATTAATTTTGAAAGATACCCAAAAATTTTTGGAAAACCGGACTTTCTCATAAAAAATTCCAACATAGTTGTGTTTGTAGATGGATGCTTCTGGCACAAATGTTCAAAGTGCTATAAGGAACCAAAAACCAGAAAAGAATTCTGGATTCCGAAAATTGAAGAAAATGTAAGGCGTGATAAGGAAGTAAACAAACGTTTAAAAAAAGAAGGTTATCATATAATCAGATTTTGGGAACATGAAGTTGAAAAGAATGTTGAAAAATGTGTAAAAATTATCAAGGGGCTACTAAAAAGTAACAGAATTTAAAAATACTAGTTCAATATAATTTTAGTTGATAAGTTTGTTGGAACCCATAAAATTTGAAAATTTTATAGAAATAGAAAACGTGCCAATACAATGGTTACCATTTATACAACTTTACGACCCCTATTTAACACAATTTCCAATAGTTTACATTCATTTGATTAAAGATAATACCCGCGTATATGGTTTTCCACAATTTTTCTCTGTAAAGCAGAGTGGGAAGTTTTTTACAATGAATATAAGTTTTCTTTCAAATGTTGATTTAAGTAAAAATTCATCGCTTAAAGATGCAATAAAATCAGAGTTGGAAAAAAGAATAGGAATTAAAGATAAAATAGATTTGAATACTTTAATTAGATGTTGCAACAATAACAAAAAATATGAAAACTTTGTAAAAGATTTGTGGAAATATGTTTCTAAAACATATGGAGGCTTTTTGCCATATGTCGTCATGAATGAAGTATATTCTATTGTCAGATTTCTGACAGCCTTGGCATCACCATCAGGACGAAAAAGCGAAATGCAAATGTTATATGATTTTATCAGTTTTTATGGGGAAGAAGTAGAAATACAAGAATCTTGGAATCATTTTAAATTTTATTTAATACCAACATACGACGAAGTTTTGAACAGAAAATTAGATGATTTCCCAAAATTTAATTCTCTTGTTCAGTCAATGGAAAAATTTGCAAAAATGTTTTATACCGGAACTATAAAATTCGGTGCAAAAAGCATGAAAATTTTAAAGGAGGGTCTTCCTTCAAAGGATGAAGAATGGAGAAAATTGACATCAAAACTTGTTTCTAACGGAAAGATTACAGATAACGACAAAGCAAATCTTGATTTTTTGGTTGATGCCTTTAATAGATTCCCGCTTAGGGCCATATGTTTTATAGGAACTATATACAACACAAATAGTAGCAATGATTTTCGTAAATGGACTAAGAAGGATTTCATACAGGTCTATACAGAAGAAGATACAAAGGGATTTTCACCAAAAGCCGTTGGATGCTTTCTTCAACAGGGGTTTGGAAATTTTGATGCAATACCGATAGACATTTGGGTAAAAACATTTTATCAGAAAGTTTTCGATATAAAAGATGATAAGGAGTTTCTAAATACTTTTTCTGAAATAGGTAAATTGGAAAGGTTGATATGGTTGGTAAGTCAGGGCAGAAAAATAAATTTGGGAATATTTTATGACATATTGTGGTGTATCAAATTCGGAACTCCCGACGATGAACTGAGAGGTTCCAACCCATTAAGTTGTTATGAATGCAAATTAAGGGCGACATGTATTGGTTATAATTCTGTAAAAGACAGATTGGTTTTTGTTCAAGAAATTAAGGAATTGCCCGTAAGAGATTATGCCTGTAATTTTGTTGTAGGAACTCAAAATAAAGTGCCAAAAATAGTTTTTGAAAAAAGAAAAGATAAATGGGTTCTTATTGATGAATACTCTGGTTATATAATTCACAATCAAAAAACTTCTTTTGTCGGAAAGAAAGTCAAAGTAGAAGAATTTATAAAAGATTTACCTGCATTTAGTCGTTAAGAATTTTTATATTCTCTGCTATAGTCTTTGCTAATAAAGGTGGGACTGCATTTCCAATTTGCCTATAAATTTCCCTTTTTGGACCTATAAATTTAAATTTTTTAGGAAAACTTTGAATTCTTGCACATTCTAATTCCGTAAGCATTCTAATTCTTGTCGGCGAATACATAACCAATGCGTCGGAACCGTCCTTCCAATACCTTGCAGATATAGTATAAGAGGGTTCATTCATCTTCAATACTTGCCAACCAAAACCCCTGCCATTCTCTACATTTCTCTGTTTTCTCTTGATAAAACCTTCAATCATTTTTTGAGTATGAAAATACTTTTCATCCACTTCCGGCTCTTTTAATAAAACCTTACTGACTGGGACCCATTTTTTAACTGGCTTATTTGAGGTCCAACGTGCAAGACCCAAACTTTCCATAAATTTTTTAGGGTCTTTTGCATGGGTTTGGAATGGGGACGTAATTTTTTCATTTGTATTTGTTCCTATGAAAAATAGCCTTCTTCTTTTTTGTGGAACACCATAATTGGCCGAATTAAGAACAAATTTTTCCACCCTATAAGGGATGTCCTCAAATTCTTGCCTTATTATATTTTCAACATTTTCACCCTTAGCAGTCTTAGAAACAAGTAAACCGGTTACATTTTCCATTACAAACCATTTTGGTCTGAAAACTTTAACAAATCTGACAAATTCCATAAATAAGGAATTGCGTGGGTCGTTTGCATCTCTTCTACCTGCCATGCTGAACCCTTGACAAGGAGGACCCCCTACAATAACGTCAATATCATTAACTTGTTTTTTTAATTCTTCTGCATCAATTTTTTTAATGTCTTTGCAGATTACCCTTGATTGGCTAAAATCGGTTTCATTCAACCATTTTTCAATTTCTTTATTTTTCAATGAGGTTATTTTTTTTCTAAGTTTTTTATTGCCAAAATTGTATGCAAATGTGAGACAGCACGATTTATCGCTATCAATGCCAAGAACTGTATCAAACTTTGCCATCTCAAACCCCTTGCTCATACCGCCCGCACCGCAGAACAAGTCCATGACTTTCAGAGCCAATACATCACCACTATTCTAATTTATTCTTAAAATATTATAACCTTTTTTACTGTATATATACAGTAAAGAAAGTATTTATACCTTACTGTATCAATACAGTATATGGAACTAAAGGTCCTTAAGAACAAAAGAACTGGGCAGATAAGCATCAACATACCAAAAGCCGTATCGGAACTTTACGGAATAAATGGGGAATCCAAGGTCAGTCTGGAAACAAAGGAGAAGAAGAAGCACGAGTTCATATTGAAAGTAGAAAATAAATGAAATTACTTCTTTCTAATTTCAAAGTTTCTACAGGAACATGAAACAAATTCAAAAAAAGTCTTCTGAGCCGATGCATTTTCTTGAATTGGGTTAGATTCAAATTCTATTTATATCTAAAGAAATAGGGTTCAAGTCTGATTCTCATCCGTAGAAGGCTCTGTTTTAACTGTTTCATCTTTTCCGTCATCTTCAACTTTCACAATCCTAATTCTTTTCCTCAAAATAGCAACTAAACAATCCAGTTCGTTTAATTCTCGGTTTTCAGGACTTGCTATTGAAGGCATGATTCCGAGGTTTTTCAGGTCAAACTGTAGACTTTCCATTATCTGCAGGTAGACTTCTATTGTTTTGTCTGTGCTCGGTATCAGTTTACCCATCTGCTGCTCTAATTTGTGGTCAATACTAATCCTTTTCTCCATGAAATCCAGTAGGCTCAATTTTCTCTTAACCAAATCACTTGAAGTGTTCTGGTCTAAAAGTATCTCTCGCAGTTTATTCCGACTGGAAATTATCTTCGCATTCTCTAAATCTGTTGTCTTCTTTTCTGCTTCGCTCTCCATCTCTTTTACTGCTGTCTTCTTCCAAGACCATACTGTCTTACCTGTGATTTCTATCGAATACTTTTCCTTTATTGTTCTAATCGCATCGTATACTTTGTTACCGAATAGGATTGGCTTTATCTCATTCCAGAGACCTTTATCCTTTACCATCTTTAGAACGTGCTTCTGCTGTCTCTTCTTCACAATGGATTGACTACTTCTTTGTTCCATATATTTTACTACATTGCCAGTAGTATTTAAGAATTATGTTAGGTAAAAGTGAGATTTATGTCAAGTTAAGTGAATCCTTCTTTAAAGATTCCTGTTCATTGCTGTTGCTTTGAACCAATTCCTTTACCTCTGCTGTAATCTGGTTTGATTCTGCTGTGTATTTGAGTGTCCCCACTTGTTTATTTACTGCTGCTCCACCTGTTTCAGCGATTTTGTGCCTGTTATACCAACAGCCAGAAAGACTGAAATCCTTTAATTTCAAGCCTTTTATCTGGCAATGCTCGTCAAATATCCAAGAAAAGAGCGGGATTGTAATTTCTTTAGCATCCATGCTGTGTTTTAAATCATTTAATTCCAAGAGTTCGTCTTTTGATTCTGAAATATCTTTGTAAGGCTCATACCATTTGCAGTATCGGCTCATCGTATAGATTAAGTTGGGAACATCATGCCAGAAGCATTTCTTGGATATTTCGCTTATTATCGGGACGAACTTTAGACCTTGTGGATTTAGGTCCTCTCCGCAACTCTGTCGAACCATCGCGAAGAAGGATTCCCTGTCGATTTTAAAGAAGACATAACCGATTTTAACAGCATACCTCCAGTTGGAACTCCTTATTGCCTTCATTAATGCAGATTTAAGGACGTATATGGTCTCTTGGTCTGAAAGAACCTTGTTGTTAGTGATTGAGACCTTAAACTCCACAATCCCACCTCCTTTTTGTTATTGTTGTTTAGAATTTCTTTGTTGAATTATTTAGGCTTTTCTCCTTTGTTAAGTGAATCCTTTGGCGGAATTTGGATGTTGCGAACTAGAACGCAACATAATGTTGTTTTTAATATTTTTTAACAGATTTTTACATCCTCTTCCAGTTTTTGATCTCTTCTTCAGATTCAACTCTGACATCGGAAGTTGGTTTTCCAGTAAAACAAATCTTGCCATCTGAGTTTATTTTCCATTGCTTTAACTGTTTTAAAAAAGACATAATCGCCGATTCGTCCCTTCCCAGATTTACAGCCTTTAAAAATTGTTTCTTCGTAAACTCCTTCGAGTGTTGAATCAGGAAAGTCTTGCACTTGTTTAACTTCTGTTTGAAGATTTCGCTTTCTGGAAGATGTTTGCGATACTTTTCTTTATCTGTTCCGAGTGTTCCGTTTGTTCCGAGTGTGTCGTATATAGGTTTGGGGATATTGACTTCTTCTTTATCTTTAGGTTCTGTTCCGAGTGAAGGGGTATCCAATGGTATTGGAACAGATGCCACAGATGGAACATCTTCACTTGGAATGTATTTCTTCTTGAGTTGCTCCATCAGGTTCTCATCCCAGATTATGCATCTCTTTGTCTCATCTCCAATCCTCTTTTTCTGTGTCTTTATACCCAGAGACTTTAGAGAACCTCCTATCTTCTGCGGTGTTAGTTTGTCATTTCCAAGTTTGTCTACTATGTCTGCTGCTGATATGTTTTCACTCTTAGATCTCAGTTCAAATATGGCATTGATTATCATTCCATCTGGGGAATTTGACCGCTCTTCTACGAGTTCCTTGTTGTATTTGTATAGAAATTCCTTGAACTTATTCAAGATTTCTGGCAGGTTTGAGAACAAAACTGCGAAAGATAGAGTCGCTTGTTGCAATCTTGATTCAATATCACCTAAATCCAAACCCTGAACCTTGGATACATCTATCTTATCCCTGTATCTCAGCCTGAACATCAATAGTTTCTCTCGAATTACTTCTTCTTCTTCGTAGAACTCCTGTGGTAAAAGTCTCGGTATGTCCTTTCTGGAAGTCTCTTTCATGATTTCAGTCAAGCATCTGGATTCTAAAGCCTTGTCATAGAAAGTTCGCCTTGTTGCTATTACTTTAGGTCCGAAAGTAGGAAGGAACTCCATCTTGTTAGGGTCGTCCTTGGTGCAACGGATTACTGGTCGGTTTCTTTCAAAACCGCAGCACAGAATCTTAATCACCTCGTCTGTAGTGTCAGATTGCTTCCTGTCCGCCTCGTCAACTATGATGCTTCCACCCCATCGCCTTAACAGCCTGTAAATCGGAGCAGGTGTCACACAACCAGATATTATAGTAGCCTTGTAGAGCAGCCTTCCCACCGTGTCCAAGAACCTTGATTTGCCAGTCGAAGTGTCTCCCAATACTCTTAGATAAGGCAAAGTGTTTATCTTGTCGAAGACCCAACTTAGAAGGACATAGTAACTTGAAAACACCCTGAACTCTTCGGATACATCCGAGTATCTCATTATGTGCTCTTGGATTTCCTTGATTAGACTCTGGACTCCCTTGAAGTTTCTCGGCTTTACTGGCAGTAGTATTGCTTGTGTTTCTTCCTTGCTGATGAACTGGATTGGAACTGTTTCATTAACCTCATCAAAAAACTGGATTCCATTATTCCTGTCCCATGTAACGAACCTTGAAGTATCATCCTGTGGATTGTAGACTTGCTCGTAGATTTGACCATTCGATTCTATGAATGAAGACTGAGGTTTCTTCTGTTTGTCTTTATCTTCCTCTTCAGTATTAAGGTTCTTGACTACCCACCTATCATTCTCGAAAGCGAGTTCATTATCGTCTTCCATCTTCTTGATTTCTGCTGCGATTTGAGACCTTTCAGTAGGTTCAAAAGCATTGACTATATCGTCCAATTCTTTTATGTCCCAGTTCAGTTTTGCCATCGCTTTTAGGATTCGTTTCTTCATTTCCATGCTCACCGCCTCAACTCCTTGAACAAGTTTAAAAGGTCGGTTTGGTCTGAATCCATAACTTCCACACCTGCAACAAACTGCCTTTGCAACCAATGAACGTGGTTGCTTGTAGTTTCTAATAGGACTATATTTCCCTTGATGTTGTCGTAGAATTGGACTTTTCCAACGACAGACAGGTAATAGTTTTCCTTTTCAAGAAAATGTATACGAACTTTTACTATGCTCTCTGGCTTTAAAGTCCGCATTACCCAATTTAACTCAACTAATTCCAAGGCAAAAACCTCCTCAAATCTAAAATCTCGATTTCTGACTTGTAGAATTAGTTTGCCAAATCACTATTTTGGTTGGCATCCAACTTATTGATTGTAATTAATAATGATTTTCTGGGATAAGGTATAAATAGTTGAAAGAAACCTATTTTAAATGTTTTTCTATCTGGTATAAAATAGTTTTCTATTTAATTTAATTTCAAATCCTTCTGTAGAATGATTATTTCGGGTTGGAGATTTATTTTCTCCAAGTGACCATTTGAATCTATCCTTAGATAGCCTTGTTCGACTAATTCTTTAACCGTTTCTTTTACAGCCTCTTTAATGACTGATTCCTTCATCTTCTCCAGTATCGTCCCCGCATCGGCTTTACGCCCTTTGTCCATGTCATTTCCACCTTCAAATCAGGTTTGTGCCAATTCTCGTTGTAACAATGAAACTATAAACTTACAGAAAATAATGTTAACCAAGGGAGGAGAAATACAACGGCTAAACTGATTTCCCTTGGTCAACCCATCTATTAGATGAGCATTCATTTTATGTTCACCGTGACAATCAGACTATTCGCACTTCTTATGACTACGAACCCTGAGCATGGCAGCCCTTTACGCCAATGAAAATAACCATTATTATTTGCGGGTATCCTTGCTTTGAACTTGAACGTATCATTCTTGTCATAGAGACTTACATCTGCTGCACTTCCTGCCTCGTTGGATGCGGATAACTCCATGACTCTTGTTGTTAGAGCCTCCTCTGCCCTGACTGGGTTCATGTAGAGTGTTGGTGAATAACTTCCTCCATCTCCACCTGCAGTAACGTGCCTGTCATAGCCGCTATCAGTTCCTTTGTAGACGATTGTATGAATAACATCTCCCACAGCGAAACCATCAAGTTCTGTAGATAAGTCGTATGTCACAACTCCAGAACCGTTACTTAATTTGACAGCAGTTTTATTATGGTTTGTAGTATCTGAAATCAAGACTTTAGCATTGGCTAGTAAACTGGTATTGTCCGTATCATAAACTGTCACGGTTGTATTGTAGGCTACCATTTCAACCGCCTCTCAGGAATTTCTCCAATGCTTCCCTTTTCTGGTGTCTAAGGTTTGCCTCGAACTGTTTTAATTTATCACGTCTTATGCTTAGGTCCTGCTCTTTCCAGATGTCTTCCCAAGCAATATTTGGAGGTCTGAACTGTTTCATTAACTCTGCTCTGTTGTCTGATTCAATCGCTTTTAACAGTTGTTGACTTTGAACTGGGGTTATTAACTTAGACATCAATCCTTTCTGAACATCTAAGGGAGTAATCATCTGATTTCTATCGGCTTTCTCCTGCCATTCTTTTCTAATATCTTCAGGGTCTAAAGTCTTTCTGGTTATTTCAGGCTCTGGTTCTCTTCCAAGAACCCTCTCTGTTTCTCTTGTTTTCTCTTTACCTACTTCATCTAACGCTTCCTTCAATAATTTTAAGAAATCCTCTCTGGTTATTTCACCAGATAACATGGCATCCATTAATTCAGGAATGGACTTATTCACAGAAGGCTTTGTTTCAGATTCAGGTCTCTGAAAATAAGTTATATCAGCAGCAGAAATACCATGAATCTTCTTTGGTCTATGAACATCCTCATCTGTAGAAGGCTTACTTTCAGGAAGTTGATTGTGGTCCAGACTTGCATCTGGAGTATCCTTGACAACAATTCCGAAGAATTTCAGATGTTTTTCGCAAGACTCTAACGCATCGGATTTACTCAAGCCTATCTGTTTAAAGACTTCATTACCCGCCTTCTGAATGATATAATAACCTTCAATAAGTTTCTCTATTTCAGTCCCCTTAAGGTTCGAGACATTCTTATTCAGCATTTCCATCCTTGTCTCTGGATCAGCCCTTGATATGACATTGCTTGGAGTTACAGATTCTGTCATGAAGGGTAATTTGTTCCCGCAGGGCAAGATATACTTTCCCAACACATAATCCTTTAAATGGTCAAAAGCAACCGTTCCTTCAAGGTTTTCAACCTTAATTAATCCTGAATCTAAGGACTTTCGCACTCTTTCTACTGTCTTGACATCACCCTTTTTAATAGCCATCTTCTCTATCGCTTTTAAGTGCTCTTTGGTCTGTTGAAGTCCCTTTATAACGATACCATCGTCACCACAAGTGCCATAATAATTACTGAGATTGTCAACGATTCTTATTGACTTTGCTTCCCCTGTTTTAAACGGGTATTCCTTGAAATAGAATTCCATAACTTTCACCTCTAATTATAATTTATAATAAAACTTCCACCAAAAAGGTTTATAAAGTTTTCGGCACTTGAACCCTAAAGTGCCCTAAAACTGAGAAGACAAACGATACTGAGAAGTAAAATATTGCATGGTTTTGAACTGGTGTAAATAAAACTTCGGCAGCCGAAGCGGTCTCTTCATTTCTTGCTTATAAGCCAAATGTAATTTAGCCTATATAATCATTAATACTTTTTAACGATTCTTTACTTCTTCATGGTTTAACAAGAAAAAGAAAAGGAAAAACTGGGGATAATAATCCCCTAAAACTTCTTTCTGCATGAGTTTATTCTTCTTTTGCAAGTTCAAAGTAAGCCCACTCTTCACAACTTGGGCATTTATATTCAAACCCATTGAGACCTTCTATATCAAAGTCCACAAGTAAAGATACTTTTACTCCACATTTAGAACAAGTGGCTTTTACTCTTTCATCTTCTTCCATCTTCTTCTCCTCCTTCTTCTTCGATTTGCTTGAGTTCTAAGAACTCAACCGAACGATATTTTAACTGTTCACATTTATAAACTTTTTAACAAATCTTTACTTCAAGAGGGTTCGTATACCTTTAAAAGACCCTTTACAGTATTTTCGCTGTCTTTTAGCAGTGATCTGAAATCTGGGTTAGTTATTGCTGCCTTCTCAACATCAGGGGTTTGCAAAACTTTCAAAGTCCTGTTGAATAATTCAGCCATCTGGT